>Ga0302267_10000310_pt1 | contig 64441 bp, 54 predicted proteins | sample III_Bog_E1_3_FD_194555 | JGI IMG/M metagenome (GOLD analysis project Ga0302267, IMG submission 194555) | Peat permafrost microbial communities from Stordalen Mire near Abisko, Sweden - III_Bog_E1_3 | ecosystem: Environmental > Terrestrial > Soil > Wetlands > Peat | place: Sweden: Abisko...
CTGCCCGGCTCCTAAGTCAAAGGAACTCAGATAAGAACACCCGCAGCCGGTGCAGGGATAAACATCCCTGCGCCTAACCCTTGACAAAAGACATGGAAGGGGCTGAAGCCCAGTTCTGCGGCGGCTCGTAAGTGTGCGGGCTAAAGCCCGCACCTATCCTAGAAGCAAAAACAACAGCAGATCCCTCCGCGATGCTGCGGGATGACAAATTTCAATTCACGATGACAAATATCGGAAATGACAAATCATAGAAGCAGTAAATGAACTAGCGGCGGAACATTTTCTGCAGCCAACTGCGGTTGTCTTCATACGCGTCGAAGACGTGGCGCGCTTCCGGCTGTGGGCCGAGGTCGCGGTTTTCAAAGGCCGCAAGAGGATTCTCAACGAAGAGACGTGTGGCGGTGGCCTTGCCGTATTTGCGGGCGACGGTCTCATAGCTTTCGCGCAGGTAGGGCGGGCGCGAGGTTACGTTGTGCGCATCGGTGGCGATGAAGTGGACCCAGTCATCCGCCAGCAGGCGGTGCGATAACTTTTCTGCAACCCTGCCGAACTTACCCAGGAGGGAAGCGGAGGTGACCTGGATGAGCATACCGCCGCGCAGCCATTCAATCATGCGGTTGGGGTCAGCCTGCAGGGTGGGGTTGCGCTCAGGGTGGGTGAGGATGGGCGTGAGGCCAAGCAACTGCATCTCGTAGAGCGTCTCCGGCAGGTTGATGGGCAGGGCATAGTCCGGCAGTTCTATGAGCAGGTAGCCGCCGCCGTTGATGCTGTACTTGCGCGGGTTCATGCGAAGGTCAGTGAGATTGTCGTAGCTGATGTGAAAATCGCATCCGGTGCCGATGGTGAGCTGGATACCTTCTGCCGCGAGCAGCGTGCGCAGCTCCGCGGCTTTGGCGGCCACGGCATTCGGCTGGAAGATCCAGTGAGTGCTGGCGTGGGAGGTGGCAACAATGTGAGTGATGCCCTGATCGCTGGCCATTTGCGCCATGGCGAGCGAGGTTTCCAGGGAATCGGACCCATCATCGAGTTTCCACAGAAGATGGTGATGAATATCAATCACCACAGTAGGTTAGCATTGCCCGCGCGGCGCAAAAAACCTATTTCAGACCGTCAGCGGATATTCAACGTGGTGATCATTCCCTGGAAGATGGGGAGTCCGTCTGCCGAGCCGAGCAGGGCTTCGCTGGAGCGATCGGGGTGGGGCATCATGCCGAGCACATTGCGGCCTTCAGATAGGATTCCGGCGATATTGGAGAGCGCGCCATTGGGGTTTGCCGCGGGCGTAATGGCGCCCTCAGGGGTGGCGTAGCGGAAGGCGATGCGGTCGCGGCGCTCAAGTTCAGCCAGGGTGGCGCTGTCGCAGGTGTAATTCCCCTCAGCGTGGCCAATAGGCATCTTCAGCACCTGGCCGGATTCCAGGGTGTGGGTGAAGGGCGAGTTGGTGGTTTCAGTGCGCAGGTGGACCTGCTTGCAGATGTATTTCTGGGAGGCGTTGCGCATGAGCGCGCCGGGCAGCAGGCCGGATTCGCAAAGGATCTGAAAACCGTTGCAGATACCGAGGACGAGGCCGTCGTTGGCAGCGAATTTCTTGACCGATTGCATGATGGGGGCAAAGCTGGCAATAGCGCCGGTGCGGAGGTAATCGCCATAGGCAAAACCGCCGGGAACGAGGATGGCATCGCAGCCTTCGAGGTCAGTGGAGGCGTGCCAGAGAAAGGTGACAGGTTTGCGCGCGACGGTGGCGATGACGTTGTAGGTATCGTGGTCGCAGTTTGATCCGGGAAAAACGATGACGCCGAATTTCATGCGCTCAGGATAGCATTCCGACTAGACTGAGCCCTAGAGGTAGCGATGGTGACGTTGATCACGGTGGGACTGATATTGCAATCGCTGCAGGCGGGTGCAACCACGCAGGGGGACAGCACTGCCGGATGGTTTACCACGTATGGGCTGGAGACCGTGGTAGTGCTGGCGGTGCTGGTGGTGATTGGGCTGGTGGTAGCGGCGTGCCGGCGGACGAAGGCAAATTCGCGCGGCAACGAGAAAAAGTTCTAAGCTGTAGAGCGGACTGAACGCATGGCTGCTACTTTCGTGAACATCCTCGTGGTTGTACTGGCTGCGGCGTTTGCTATCGGCGCGATCATCGGCATCTTTACGCTGGCGAGCTGGGTGTTTCATGCCATCTGGGTGCAGTTTCAGCGGAGCGCGCTGCTGGGTGTGGGCGCGATTGGGCTGACGCTGCTGGGGCTGGCCGCGGTGGTGTTTGTGGCGGAGCGCGCGGCGCCATTTTTGACGGAGATTTACCGGCAGATTACGGCTTAATTGCGGTCAAATCGTGGACGCAGCGGGGACAAATTGGGGTGAGCCGATGGACCCCTATTCAAACACCGGGACGTAGACGCAGTAACCGCGAGGCGGGGCGGGGAATTCTCCGTGGCCTTCAGCGTCAGTGGTGCGTTCGTCGGGTTGTTTTTCATCGTGGCCGTCCCAGGCGATGGGCTTGAATTTTGTGTTTTTCCATTGCGTCAGGACGGTGGCGCCCTGCCATTCGTCGCTGCGGTTATTGAGGACGTAAACGAGGCCGGTCTGGTCGATGTTGTCGTCTTTGTAGCCGACGCGCTGCATGATGTAGAGGTTCTGATCGGCCCAGAGAATCTCTGAGTTGCCGCCGGCGTAGACCTGGTGGACGTGGATGAGGGCGTCGATGCCGTTGGGCGTGCGCGGGCGGGCGAGCTGGTTGTTGAAGTAGTCATACCAGAAGATGCAGGGGTAGCCTTCGTGCGCCATGATGAAGGAGTAGGCAATCATCTTGTCGTAGACGATCATGTTGCCGCCCATGTCATGGTTATCAACAAAGGTGACGGCGTGGGCGGGGCGGCGCATGACGACGGTGCCCTCATTGGTGAGATTGCGTAGGTCGTAATTCGGCGTATCGCAGACATCCTTGAGCTTGTAGCGCAGAGGGAAGTCAAAGACGGCAATCTGGTTGTCCGTGATGGAATTGACGTGGTCGACCCAGGCCTCAATATCCTCGTCGCCTGACCAGTGCTCGGCCACGACGTAGGGGCGGAAATCTTTGCCGTCTTTCACGTAGCGGTACTTGGCGAGCTGGGAGACCATCCAGCTGCCGAAACCCTTCACGAAGTCGAAGCGGAAGCCTTCAAAGCCGAGCTCTTCAATGAGGAAGCGCGCCCAGTCATACATGGCGGCGTAGACGCGAGGGTTACGGTGGCAGAGGTGTGGGTAGCCGGCGTAGTTCTCCCCCTCGACCATGACCTCTTCGTAGCGAGAAGGGTGGAAGCAGTTCCAGTCACGGGGAAACTTGCCGGATTTGGGGTTGAACTTCGTCCAGCGCTTCTGGCCGTCGAGGGGGTTCACTTCTTCTTCGTCGGCGCCGGAGTTGTGATTGATGACCATGTCTGCATAGCAGCCGATGTGATGTTCGCGGGCGGTCCGGATGAGGGTTTCCAGCTCGGCGCGATTACCAAACCAGGTTTTGGTGCCGCCGCGCTGGTCGTAGTCGCCGAGGTCCCAGTAGTCGTATGGGTCATAGCCCATGGTGATGTCGTTGTAGCCCTTGGAGATGGGGGGGAGCCAGAGAGCGTCAATGCCGGAGGCGGAGAGTTCGGGGATTTTGCTGGTAACGAAGTTCCACCAGTTGTGGTCCTGCTTGTCAATACTGGGGCAATCCCAGAAGAAAGCCTGCATTAAAATTGCCATGTTGCGATGGGCTCCAATGAAGAAAGAATGCCTGCGGGGTGCGGTGAAGCGCGTCAGGGGGAGGAATGCCTTGCGCAGTGAGATGCAGGTGAGCGGGGTGAGGGTTGGAACGCCAGAGGCGGAGGGCCGCCCTCTGATGGTATAGTGAGCAACGGTGCGAATGTTAGCGGACGCTGCGATTCGCAAGGCTTTTTCGGCCTAATCCGCCAGATTATTTAGAATTTTCAGTAGGAGTATCAAGCATGTCCGGCCACTCGAAATGGGCGACAATCAAGCATAAAAAGGGCGCGCTGGATGCCAAGCGCGGCAAGATCTTCACGCAGCTGATCAAGGAAATCCAGATCGCAGCCAAACAGGGTGGCGGTGACCCGGACGGCAATCCGCGGCTGCGCACGGCAATTGCCGCGGCGAAGGCCGAAAATATGCCGAACGACAACATCAAGCGCGCCATACAACGCGGCACCGGCGAACTGGAAGGTGTGAACTACGAAGAGGTCACGTACGAGGGCTACGGCCCGGGCGGCGTGGCGGTGATCCTGGAGGTGCTGACGGACAACCGCAATCGCGCGGTGAGCGAGATCCGGCATGCCTTCACCAAGAATGGCGGGAACCTGGGTGAGACCGGCTCAGTCGGTTACATGTTCGCCAAGAAGGGTCTGATCATTGTGGAGAAATCCTTAGCGGATGAGGACAAGCTGACAGAAGTGGCGCTGGAGGCCGGCGCGGACGATCTGAGCGACGAGGGCGATAGCTGGGAGATTTTGACGGCTCCCAAGGAACTGGAGACGGTGCTGGCCGCGGTGAAGGCCGCGGGCATTACACCGGCGCACTCCGAGGTGACGATGATTGCGTCCACATACACCAAGCTGGAAGGCAACCAGGCGAGTGCCATGGTGCGGTTGCTGGAAGTGCTGGAAGACCTGGACGACACGCAGAATGTGTATTCGAACTTCGACATGGATGAAGAGCAGGTATCGGCCTAGTCCTGCGCGGACAGAGTTGCTTTACGAGGGCCGCCACTCGCTGGCGGCTTTCGAGCGTCAGAACGAAGACCACAGCGAACCACGGATTTCACGGACAGGCACGGATAAAAGCGAATGAAGAGATTGATTGCGGGATTTTTGAGTGCAGTGGCGCTGATTGGGCTGGCGCCGGTAGCGATGGCGCAGAGTGGGACTTCGAGCTCGGGGAGTGGCGTAATTGTTGGGCCTGGCCTTCAAAATATGCCAATATCTCCGGTGCAGCAGGTTGCTGCGCGGCAGCCCTGGGAGATGGGCGTGCTGGCGCAGGGCGGGGTGGGGCTGACGGAGGAACGCGACGGCTTCAAGTTCCTGATGGCGGGCGTTCACCTGGGCAAGGTGATGACGCCGGTGATCGGGCATGGATATTTCCGCGGGCAGTTTGAGTATGCGGGCGAGTTTTTTCCGTTCTGGCAGTCGTATACGCCGAAGTTTCAGCGGGCGAACTGTGTACCGGCCAATAATCTGGTCGGATTCACCTGCTCGCCGTATTTCACCACCGGCGGAACGTTCACCGGTACATCCATTACGCCGATCATCCTGCGCTGGAACTTCACGCACGGCAAGCGGTTTATGCCGTGGGCGCAGGGAGCGGGTGGCATTCTGTGGACGAACCACAAGTATCCGGCGTTCGGTTCGCCGACGCTGGGACTGCCGCAGGATGGGCCGTATACGGATGCGAGCGTATTCAACTTCACGCCGCAGGGCGGGGTGGGGTTCCATTATTTTCTGCGGCCGAAGCGGTCCATTGATTTCAGCGCGAACGGGGTTCACATTTCGAGCGCAAGCTTAGGAGACAGGAATCCGGGCGTGAACGCCAGCGTGCAGTTCTCACTGGGATATACGTGGTGGAAGTAGTCCTGCGCGGACGGCGAAGAGCGCGCTTTGCGCGCAAAAGCGGCTCCCGCTGGTCGCAGAGGCAGAAGCAGATTCTTCGCGGTGCTCAGGATGACAAAGTTTTGATTGAGTAGTTGAGAAAGAAGTTGGTAACAGCAATGATGAGCAGTGAAGAACAGATCGTCGAGTGTGTTCCCAATTTTTCAGAAGGCACGGACGAAGGCAAGATTCGCCAGATCATCAAGGCGATGAATGTGTCCGGCGTGCGCCTGCTGGATTTCTCCAGGGACGTGACGCATAACCGCTGCGTGGTGACGGTGGCAGGGCCGCCGGATGCGGTGCTGGAGTCCGCGGTCAGGGGCGTGGGCAAGGCAGCGGAGCTGATCGACCTGACGCGGCAGACGGGGGTGCATCCGCGCATTGGCGCAGCGGACGTGGTGCCGTTTGTGCCGGTAAAGGGCATCAAGCTGGAGCAGTGCGCGCTGCTGGCGCGGCAGGCAGGGGCGCAGATATGGAAGCGCTATCACGTGCCCGTGTACTTCTACGAGGCAGCGGCAGCGCGGCCGGACCGTGCGCAGCTGGAGGATGTGCGGCGCGGGCAGTTTGAAGGTCTAAGGGTGGCGGCGGTGAAGGATGCGACGCGGCGGCCGGATGTGGGCGGGCCGGAGCTGCACCAGACGGCGGGAGCCAGCGCGGTGGGTGCGCGACGGTTCCTGGTGGCCTACAACATCTACCTGGACAAGCCGGATGTGGCGGTGGCGCGGGCGGTGGCGCGGGAGATCCGCGCGAGCGGTGGGGGTATGCCGGGGGTGAAAGCGATGGGCGTGCTGGCCAATGGGCGTGCCCAGGTGAGCATGAATATCACCGATTTCAGGATGACTCCGCTGCGGACGGTATTTGCGCGGGTGAAGGAATTGGCGGCAAAGCAGGGTGCGGAACCTCTGAGCGGAGAATTAATCGGATTAATTCCTTCGGATGCCTATGAGCCGGATTCGGAATGGGCACGTCAAATAAGTGGGTTCGACGCCGCGGACAAGGTTCTGGAGCGGCGGATGGAGAATCCGCTGGCATGGCCGGTGTAGTAAAACGCTAGGAATTAAGCATGGGAGAGGCGCAGGGCAGGTAAACTTCTTGCCATACGCCCAGAGACAGGAAAGAATAAAGAAGTTGCCCAACAGCGGGCCGGGAGTGGAACTTGACGATGAATCGTAACTGGATGAAGGTTGGCAGCGCACTGATTGTGTCGGCTGCAATGGTATGTGGTTCAGCGCAGGCGGCGGAGTTGAGCAGCGATGCCAAGTCCGCGGTGCCCAAGGATGTGCAACAGTTGATCGTGGTGGATTACCGGGCCATGCAGAATTCACCGACAGCGATGGCGCTGAAAGAGCGCGTGCTGCCGCCCGAGCTGAAGCGGCTGGAGACGGCGCTGAACCAGAGCGGCCTGAACGTGAGCGCAGATGCTGACGTGCTCGCCTTTGCCGCATTCCGCGCGCAGGGCGGAACGGGAACGCGCATTGTGGGTATAGCGCAGGGACAGTTCCAGACTGCCAAGATCATGGCGAACTTCACCAAGAACAAGACCAAGGCGACGGTGCTGCGTAACAACAGCGTGTACCCGATGGGTTCGACAGGGTTGAGCGTGGTGTTTCTGAACCAGACCACGATGATCTTCGGCGATAAGGATGCCATCAAGGCAACGCTGGATACGCGCGATGGCCTGACGCCGAGCTTTCTGAGCAACAGCGACATGATGAATGACATGAACATGGTGCAGACGCGCCCCATCTGGAGCGTGCTGGACCAGGGCGGCACCCAGACGATGATGAAGTCAGTACTGGGCGAAGCTGCACAGGTCGCGGATTACGACAGCGTTCGCAACCGGCTGAAGAGCTCGCGCTACACGCTGGACTTCCAGAACGGCGTGAAGTTCGACATGGATGTGGTGACGTCTGATTCGGTTACAGCCGCGACGGCTGCGACGGTGATGAAGGCAGCTGTGCTGCTGAAGAAGACCACCGGCACCGCAACGGAGAAGGCCGCGCTGACGAGCACGTCAGTCGATTCGAACGCGGGAACGCTGATCGTGTCATTCTCGGCTTCGGACGGCGAGTTCTCGCAATTGCTGTCGAGCCCGCTGTTCCAGAGCGTCGTCAAATAGTCCTGCGCGGACGGCGAATCGCACTTCGCGCAAAAGCAGAGAGGCAGCCTTCGGGCTGCCTCTCTGCTTTTGCGTGGAGATTGAGAAGGTTAGGACGAGGTCATGTGCGTGGTGGGCTGATGCTCGCCGGGAACCGGCTTAATGAACTTGGCAATCTGCACCTTCTTCGCGATGCCGAGCTTTTGCAGGAGCCAGATGCCGTAGTAGTTCGGGTCAAACTCATACCAGGCGAGGCCGTGGCGGGCGGAGACGGGGTAGGCGTGGTGATTGTTGTGCCAGCCTTCTCCGCCGGTGAGCAGGGCAACCCACCAGCTGTTGCGGGATTCGTCTTTCGTCTCAAAGCGGCGGCTGCCGTGCAGGTGGGTGGCGGAGTTCACGAGCCAGGTGGCATGCAGGCCGACGGTAACGCGGAGAAAGATTCCCCAGAGGAAAAGGCCGATGCCGGCGTGGATGCCGCCGACGAGGGTACCGACCAGGAGCAGGCCTGCGCCGAGGATGGTCAATGGGACCCAATGATATTTGCTGAGCCAGAGGAGGAAGCGATCTTTGGCGATATCGGGGGCGTAGTGGGCGAGGCGGGCAGTTTCCGTGTTGAGCGCGCGGCCGGAGATGATCCAGCCCATGTGGGACCACCAGGTGCCTTCCTGTGGCGTGTGTGGGTCGCCTTCGAAGTCGCTGTGCTGGTGATGCACGCGGTGAGTTGCGACCCAGGAGATGGGACCGCCTTCGAGCGCGAGCGTACCGCAGACGGCAAGGAAGTATTCAACAGCCTTTGGCACACGATAGCCACGGTGCACGAGCAGGCGGTGGTAGCCCATGCCTATTCCGCAGTTGATGGCAAGAATGTAGAGGACGACCGCGACAATGAGGTTGGTCCAACTGAAGAAGAAGAGCGCCGCGATGGCGCCGAGATGGAAGATGGCCATGAAGATGGTGGTAATCCAGATGATGCCGGATTCGTTCTGCGCGCGCCCCATGCGAACATCGACGGGCTGCACGATGCGCTGCTGCGTGGGAAGCGTTGCAGAGAAATAGCTCTTGGTGAGCGGAGTGGCGGGGAGAGTCTTGCCGGCTATCATGAGCGCCTCCTGACATGCCGAAATACAGCTTAATTCCGATGCCTAGCAATTCAGCCGGGATGTTGCGCTGAAGAGCACCTAGCGATTAGATTCCACGCGATGAAATCTGCGTGAAGGATATTGAAATAGTTTTGTAATGTCTTGAGCGGCGGGCGGTTATTCGCCCTACTGCGCGGGCGCGAGTTGCGGGGAGAAGATGGCATTGTCCGGCAAGTCAATGATGATGCGGAGGGTGCCGCGCTGGCCTTCCACGAGGTTGGGGCCTGTGATGCTGTGGTCATGGTGGGCTGCGTCAGTGTAGCTGAGCTTGATGGGGCCGGAGCCCTGCAGCTTGAAGCGGTAGTGGAAGTCTGCGTCGTTGGCGAGCTTGTCTGTGCCGAAGCTGGCGCTGGGATAATCAATCTGCAGCACCGTGATATCGCCGCCGGTGCGATTAGCCACCGTGGTCACAACGTAAGGCGAAGTGCAGCCCGTGAGCAGGAGAAGAGCGACGGTGGCGAGAAGTATTCGCATAAGGGCAAGAGTACCAAAGTTGAGAGTGGTGGTTGGTGAGCAGGTTGAGATTCTTCGCTGCGCTCAGAATGACAAATCATTTCTTGCGATAACTCATGCTCAGGCAACAAAGGGCGATTGGCGTTCGATGATGCGGGCGCTGAGGACGACGCCGCAACGGTCGTCGTGCAGGCGAATGGGGAAGGCGATGAGCGACCAGGTGGCGTTGAGTTCGCCGGTGCGCGGCTCGTTGAGCAGGCCGCGGCGGGTGCGGTCAATGTAGGTCTCATTGGTCTCTGCGACGGTGTAGAGCACATCGCGCAGGTCGCGCACCTGGGTAGACAGTTCCGTGAAAATATTCTTGCCGGGGAACCAGTCGCGAGGATGGTCGAGATAGCCGGCGGCAGCTTCATTCACGTAGAGCCAGTTGCCCTCGCGGTCAAAGATCTGCAGGATGACATCGGTGCCCATGGCCATGCTGATGCGCGAGTAGAAGAAATCGCGAGCATCGACGACGACGGGCGAGCCGCGACGTTTTGCCTGGAAGGAACGCAGTGCATTGACGAGATCTTCAACGGAGCTATGGCCCTTGAGCAGATGCATGTCCGCGGTGCCACCGAACTTCTGCTCAAGCGTGGCGGAGAGGATGATGATGGGGACTTCGGGGCGGCGGGCGCGGAGGGTGCGCGCTACCTCAGTGCCGAACTTGCCGGAGCCGAGATGATAGTCGAGGACGGCGACGTCAATCTGGTCAAGGAGCTGCATGGCCTCCTCCACGGTGGAGGCGGGCACGCTCTCGTATCCGTGCTGACGGAGGATAACGGTGCGGAGCATGAGGTTTGTGGGCTCATCGTCAAGCAGAAGGACGCGGATGTGCGGCGAGTCATTCGCTCGGATGGGTTCGGGGCTGAAGGTGGAGTGCGGGGTCTCGTCCTGGCTCATGGCTCACCAGTAGGATGCGAAATTCAGGTGACACAGTTTGTTGCGGTTCAGCTCTTCCTGCGCAGGTCACGGATGAGTTCCGGCAGGCGGTGGAAGATGGCGACGGAACGCAGCCACTGGCGATTATCTATGGCGGGATAGCCGCTGACAACCTTTCCGGGGGCAACGTCGCTGGGGATGCCGGTTTGGGCGGTGGCGATGGCTCCGTCGCCGATGGTGAGGTGGCCGGCGACGCCGACCTGTCCGGCGAGAATGACGTTTTTGCCGACGGTGGTGGAACCGGCAAGGCCGACCTGGGAGCAGAGCAGGGTGTCTTCACCGACGGAGCTGCCGTGGCCGACCATGACGAGATTGTCAATCTTGGCGCCGGTCTTGATGCGGGTTTCGCCGATACTGGCGCGGTCAACGGTGGCGTTGGCCTGGACCTCGACACCGCTTTCCAGCGCGGTGATGCCGGACTGCACGATCTTCTCCCAGCGTCCGGTGGCAGTGGGGGCTGCGAGCTTGGCGAAACCGAAGCCGTCTGCGCCGATGATGACGCCATTCTGCAGCGTGACGTGGTCGCCGAGCTGGCAGAATTCGCGGACGACGGCGTGGGCGTGGGCGAAGAAATGATTGCCGATCGTAGCGCCGGAATAGATGACGGTGTGGGGCAGGAGGACGGCATCGTCGCCGATGGTGACGTTTTCGCCGATGACGGCGTAGGCGCCGATATGGGCGTTGCGGCCAATGGTGGCGGACGCTGCAATGACTGCGGTGGGATGGATTCCGGACGCGTAGGTGGGCGGCTGGTAGAAGAGCGCGATGGTGCGCGCGAAGGCGAGGTAAGGGTTGGCGGTGCGCAGGGTGGCGGTGCCGATGGCGGGGAATTCAGGCTCAACCAACACTGCGGCGGCATGGGTGGTGCGGGCCAGCGGCGCGTATTTGGGGTTGGCGACGAAGGTAATTTCGCCGGGGCCTGCGGTCTCAATGCCGGCGACGCCGGTGACTTGCAGGGTGGGATCGCCGTCAAGCACGGCTCCCAGGGTTTGCGCGAGTTCAGCAAGAGTCATGCAGGAATTGTAATCCTGCGCGGATGGGGGGATGCGTGCGTCCGGCAGCTGACGATATTCAACATCTTCACTCTGTTGCCCGCGGCAGAAGTGGGGTGAACTGTGCAGAGGAACTGATCCTTTGCGACTTCGCCGGATGGAAGGTTTATTGGGAGTCAGGACGCCAAAGGCTGTAACCGCTGGTTTCCGGGCTGGAGGGGCGCACCATCCGGTAATGGGTCTGGATGTAGGAGCAGAGCGGCTGGAGGACGTCGTTGTCCTGGCGGACGGGCAGCAGAGCCGGGGTGAAAGAGACGGAACGCATGGCATCGCGGACGGCAGCCATATCTTCGCGGCAGAGCTTAGGGGCTTCCCAACGAACCACTACATCGCGCTCGGGATGGGCTGCCAGTTCATCAATCTTCCGCTGCACCTGCGCCGGGGTGAAAACGTCGGTGATGCCGGAGAAATACCCGGTATCAACGAGCGGGCCCTGATAACTGCCTAAAGTATTCGGCATGTAAAGAAATGGCGCTTCCACCACAGGCGTGGCTCCGGCGAGAACGCCCTGGCCCGCAGCGGCAGTGGCTCCAAATGAGGCACGCAGCAGAGCAATGCGGGACTGGCCGCCAGCGGCGCCATAATGATGGACGGCAACACGGGTGAGCGTGCTGTCAATCCGGCGTGCGACGGCATTGTGCGGACCGCCATCGGCCCAGACGCGGGCAAGGATGGCACGGCCAACCAGTGGCACCTCCGGCAACCGGACCAGAGGATAGGCGACGAAGAGAATGACGTAGAGAATGACGCTGCGGCGCCAGGCGCGCGGCCATTGCCAGACCAGCAACAGAGCGCAAAGGATCGCAGCAATGCCGTTGTTCATCATGTGCAGAGGCTCACTGCGGCCAAACATGGCGGGCAGAACAGCACAGGTATAGAGCAGCAGCGGAGCCGAGCTGGGCAGCAGACGTTCCCGCAGAGGAGCGGAGCCGAGATAGGCGGCTACCAGCAGGAGAGCGGCCAGCACGGCAAGGGTAAAGAAGTTGAGGTATACAGGGAAACAATCGCCGCCGGCAGAGAAGGCGCGCAGCGTGATGAAGACTCCGGTGCGCGCGGCCAGGGCGAACTCCACCGCAAAGACCGGGAGCAATAGAAGCCAGCCGCCAATGATCGGCTCCTGCAAGGCCCAGCGGCGGAGCGGAAGGTAAAGCAGCACCGCGAAGGCAAACGCGAAACCCTGTTCCGGCGATGTGGCGAGCAGCAGTGCAAGGCCAAGGGCCGCGACGAGGACCGCCGCATATTGGCGACGCGCCCGGACGGCGTGGTGAAGCACCAGCAGGAGAGCGAACGGAAGAGCGACGCGAAAGACAGAGTAGTTCAGGCCGGTGGTGGCAGCCTGCAGCAATTGATAGAACCAGAGCAGAAGGAAGATGCGCGTCCGTGTGGCGGCAGGGACGGTAACGGCGTCAAGTTCGACGCTCTGCACCATCAGCCAGAGCAGCCAGGTTCCGGTAAGCAGCGTGAGCATCCAGAAAAGGTAGTAGCCGCCCGCCGCCGGAAGCGCGAAGATGCGGCAGAACCACGCCGGAATGTAGAGCATCAGCGAACCGTAGATAAATTCAAAGCCGGTGTAGATGTGCCGGCCGGCGAGCAGAAGCTGGAGACGGTCAATGAAGTAGCCGGACTCATAGAAGCCTTCCCAGGGCGCTGCCAACCACCACAGGCCAAGAGCCAGCAGGAACATGATGGCAAGCGTAATCAGGAATGCGCGGTTGCCGGCGGAGGGGGGAGCGGAGGTAAGCGCTGCGGGCGGAAGCTGGAGGCGGTTGCGGCGAACATAGAGTGCGACGGCAGCCAGCAGCGCGGCAATCAGCAGGGTGCCGACACGATTGTTGTAGTGAAAAGCATAGGACTCGCCAGCAACACGGGCGACGGGCGCGAGCACAGGGAGATAACAAACGGCCAAGATGCCGAACAGGATAATCAGGCTGAGATTGCGACGGTGAACTGACATAAGGCGATGACTCATTCTATGTCAGCTGCAAAAGTTAATTGGGGCGGGAGTTGGGAGGGAGGTCGCTGAAGAGGTCTTCCTGCACGGTCTGCGTGGGTTTGGCGGCAGGGGCGGGTTTGGTGCGGGCCTGGCCGATGGTGGCTACGACGACGAGTTCGGCGATGGAAGTGCGCGGGATGTAGATGCGCTGGGTGTTGGAACGCGTGTCTGGCGGGGCCACCTGGATGCCGGCATCGTCGACGGCGGAGTCAAGCAGGGAGAGGTCGTTGGTGGCGAGGCCTTCGAGGACATCGCCGTCGTGAAAGGTGATGCGGAGCTGGAGGCCTTCGGCGCGGGGACGGGCGAGGAAGGTTTTGCGGAGAAGGCGCTCGGGATTTACGCGGTCAGCGGGGTTGAAATCGCGGACGAAGCTGACCATGCGGACCTCGCGGAGGGGGATGGGTACGACATGGCCATCGAGATCAAGGAGTTCGAGGACAGCGGAGCGGCCGGAGCCGGAGACGAAGCCGGACTGGGGCAGGTAGCCGGGCACAATAGTGGCGGGGGAGGTGCCGATGGTGCGCCGGAGGATGACTTTTTTGCGGCTGGAGGCCATAAGGGGTTCCTGCGGCTGGCCGAGGGGGTGGCCGCAGCCGGATTGTCGCACAACTGAGGGGTAAGCAGCGAAAAAGGTGCAAAAGGTGTAGCCAAATGCTAACGGGTGTGTTACATTCTAGTCTGTTATCGAGGCGAATTAGACCTCGTATCTTATTGAATCGTCTAGATTTATTTGGCGAACGCGAAGGTTGTCCCGGCCGAGGCCGATCCTGGAGACAACCGCGCTGGAGTGCAAGGCACCGGCATGGCCGACTATATCTACCTGCTCGAAAACCGACTTTCCCCCTCACAACGCGGAGCCCTCCAACATGTACAGGATGTAGTTCGTGCGAAAGGGCTTACACTCTTTTTGACAGGTGGTGCGGTGCGCGATCTGACCAGCGGGTCGCCCGTCCGCGACCTGGACCTGAGTGTGCAGGGCAATGCCCTGAAACTGAAGAAAGACCTGGAAAAGGCCGGCGGAGTGCTGCAAGGCGAGCATGAGCCTTCGCAGACGCTGTATTTCCTGTTTCCGGGCTGTGTCCGGCTGGAGATCTCGAGCACACGGTCAGAGAGCTTCCCGAAGCCGGGTAAGCCGGTCTATCACCCAGCAAATATTCTGGAAGACCTGCGCCGCCGCGACTTTACCGTGAATGCCATGGCGATCTCGCTGAATAGCGGATCGTATGGCCTGCTGATGGACCCGCTGAACGGCGTGGCCGACATTGAAGCGCGACAGCTAATGCTGGTAAGCAACTACGGTTTTATTGAAGACCCGGTGCGCATGATTCGCGCTGTCCGGCTGGGTGCCAGGCTGGGCTGGCAGATGGAAGAAAAGACCGCGGCGCGCTATAAGACAGGCAAAGAAGAGGGATATATTTCAGCGCTCTCAAGCTTCAGCAAAGGCTACGAGCTAGAAGAAATTGTGCACGAGGAAGACCCGCTGCGCGTGCTGAAGGCGCTGGAGCATGAAGGCTGGATGAAGGAATTGTTCCCAGCGTGGACCACGGCGAAGGCAAACACCAACGGCCTGGAAGACCTGCACGAAAAGCTGGGGCAGCTGGATATGCACGGCATTCATCCGGACCCATCGACCGCACATTTTCTGTTGCTGACCGCGAAGCTGGCGCCGAAGGATGTGGCGACGCTGAAGAAGACGTTCGCGCGGCCGGGATTTGTAGATGAGATCAAGCACCTGGAAACGCAGACCAGGGACTTCACCAAGAAGTTCACGGGAAAGGAAGCGGCAACGCCTTCCGCGGCGTGGAAGCTGCTGCATGCTTCAAACCCGGAGGCCGTGTTGTGGCTGGCGCATACGGGCAAGGGCGCCGCGATCCAGAACAAGTTCAAGAATTTCTTCACCGTGTGGCCCGATGCCAAGAACAAGGTGCCGCACACGCTGATGCAGGAGATGCGGATTGTTCCCGCGCTGCCGATCTACACGGAGCTGGTGAGCCGGATGATCTTCGAGCTGATGGATAACAAGCTGCAGACGCCGGAAGATCAGAAGGCCTGGCTGGAGCCGCATTCGCCGCCGCCGCCGCCCGCACCGGTCCACATCCGCCGGCCGCGCATGGCGAAGAAAGCTGATAAGCCGAAGCGTGCGAAGAAGGAAAAGATTGTGGCTCCTGAGGCTGAAGTTGCCGCGGAAGCAGCAGTAGCAGCACCGCCGGCGAAGGCCGCAAAGGCAGCTAAGGTTGTCCCGGCAAAGGCTGCGAAAGCTGTACCGGTAAAGGCTGCTCCGGCGAAGGCAGTGAAGGCTGTGCCAGCAAAGGCTGTGGCGAAGAAGGCTGCGCCTGCGAAGAAAGCGGTTGCGGTGAAGAAGGCTGTGCCGGCAAAGAAGGCAGTAGCGAAGAAGCCTGCAGTGGCAAAGAAGGCCGCAGCGAAGCCGGTGGCGAAGAAAAAGCCAGCGGTGAAGAAGGTTGTACCGAAGACGGTTGCAGCCAAGAAACCGGCGAAGAAGAAACGCTAAGAGAGTGTTGGAATGCGGAAGGGCGGCTCAATTGAGCCGCCCTTTTGCGTTTATGCTGAAGTTGAAGAAGGCGGTCGCCGCGTTGCGACGATATCCCACTCATCGCATGATGACGCGATGAATGGGGCACCCGGCGTTCGTCACTCTATTGGACCTGTTACCAAGGTGTACTGGTGCGCGTCGCGCGTCGTCGCGTTGCGACGATAACCCACCTTAGCCGCGATAAAGCCGCGGCGAAGATGGGGCACCCGGGCTTTGCCCCTAAATCCCCTCTAACCATTCCTTTATTGGGCAAGTGACGTTTCTGCCCTAAAAATCACAAGCCCTACTGCTACGCTTTCATCCGGAGGGCACCACATTGACGCACACATTTCAGACGGACGGTAAGGGCAACATCATTATCCGGCCTGTTGTCGGCTGGACCACTCACAAGCTGGCCGAAGTTGCCATCCTCTTATCGGTTCAGTATGTAGAGACTGAGGAAGGATTGCACACGGGTTACAGCCAGACAATTCAACTCGGTCTGACACCAGCGTTGTGCCTGGACCTTGCCGAGAGCCTGACGAAAGCCGCGAAAGGAATACTGGACGAATCTACGCCGCCTGGGACGCCTCTACAGTGAGTGGAAGTACTCTGCTCATCTCCTTGGCTTGCCCTTCATTCCACTGCCAGTAGGTCCAAAGCGTTCCCATATCGGGCATAGCCACGTTACAAAACCATCAAAAATCATTGTCAAATTTGGTATAATGAAGATGTGGAGAGAAGCCACCTTGAACCGACAGAAGCTGAGCGAGGAAGTGAAGCGCCCCGTAGCTCAGTTGGATAGAGTCCTTGGTTCGCAACCTTGGGGTCGCGTGTTCGAGTCACGCCGGGGCGGCCACAAAAATCCTGAACCTAAGTATTGACTCCTTTATGTAAGGCGTGCATCATATATTTAGGTTGCGAATCCAGCTCGGACTACTGAGCTACGATGAAATAAATGAAGGGCAATTCCCGAGGGAATTGCCCTTCGTGGCGTTTGGGCACTTTATTCCCAAGTCAATTTCGAAGCCGATTTTTAGGGCAACCGGGTGACTTTATGGGCAAGTGGGGTATTTAGGGCAAAGCCGGGGCACCCGGATTAGTGGCGGAATGGATTTGGTAGCTATTGGTTGCCGCAGCCCTGGTGGTAGACGCGGGGCTTGGCCCATTCTTCGTCAGTGGCGAAGATGATGCAGGTGCGACCATTGTCCGTATCGAGGCGCCAGGTGAGGTTGCCCTGACGGTAGAGCTGGTAGCGGCCGGTGCCGGCGAACTTCATGCCATCGGGCGGATTGGCCGGGATGCTATCGCTGGTTGGGACGGTGGTGGTGGATGCGGCGGGCGCGGGCTGGGTGACGGCGGGCTTATCCGCAGCGGCACGCATGCGATCGACTTCCGCCTTGTCCATGACGACCTTACTGTTTTGATCACCGCTGGCGGAGTCCTGCACGAGCTGGACGTCACCGTTGTTGGCGGCGCTCATCTGCTTCCAGCGAACCCAGGCATAGTAGGCGATTCCCAGGAAGAGGAGGATGGCGAAGATGGCGAAGAGACGATTTTTCATGTGCTTCGAACCTCCCCAGCAGCCATCCAGCCGATTCTATCCTTGCAAACCCGGTCGTGGTGGAAGCTACGATGGGCACGACTCAAAGTAAGAACATAGGGCGCGGCGGTCATTGGCCGGCGCAGCCATGGCTGAGGACACGCTGCTTGCGCCACTCCTCGTCTGTGGCGAAGAGGATGCAGGCGTGGCCATTGTCCGTATCGAGCCGCCAGGTGAGGTTGCCCTGGCGATAGAGCTGGTAGCGGCCTTTACCGGTGAAGACCTGACGGCTGGGTCCATTCGCAGCGCTGGAGTTGTTGTCAGCCTGATCGGAATTGTCAGAATCATCGCCGCCGGTAAGCGTATGCGCCATGGCTCCGGCGGGGTCCTGCACGACCTGATCGACGCTGGCTGGGGCGCTGGCCGGGGTGGTGGTGGTGGTCGTGGTGGTGTTGGCCGCTGCTGTCGTGGTGGTCGTGGTGGAGGCTGCGATGTGCTTGCGGTAGAAGTGCACGACCAGAGGCACGATGATGGATATGGCTACGGCAACAATGACCAGAGCGAGGTACTGCTTCACGTTGTCAATGATGTGATGATGCAGCCGCTTGCGCTGGTGCTCTTCCGGAGTGACGTGAGGGTACGCGGGGGCTGCGCTCTCGGGAGGGGGAGCGGAGACGACCTCACGATAGGGCAGTTCTGCGTGCATCGTAACCATGATTGCGGTTTGCAAACGTGCGTGTCTATGTGAAAACACTGGCAGGAATCGAGTTAGCTACATCGGTGGAAGGGAGAAATTGAGGCGGCGGCAGGGAAAAAGGAAAGGCAGCCTTCAGCATTACGAGATGGCGGGCTACGGTACGGTGCCGACCTATGCTGAAATCCTGCGCCGCGATGGCCTGGCGAAGATACTGCAGGCGACGCGGCAGGAAGAGAATGGAGCGGACAACAAGCTGACCAAGCTGGCACAGCAGATCAATGTGCAGGCGAAAAGGGATGTAGCGGCGCAGGGCGCGCTGCGCAGAGAAAGGGACGCCGGAGGACACTGCCGGCGTCCCTTTCTCTGTATCTGTAGAGCCGGGTGTGCGATATCCGATTTGCTGTATAGGGCTTGTTTTAGCCGCGTAACGAGGGGAAACGCTCTAGAATCGAACGAGTATGGACTTTACGCGAAACTTCCTGCGGCATTCTTCGTCCGATAGAGATATGCCGAAGTATTCCATCGTGGTGCCGTTCCACAACGAAGAAGAGAGCGTGACGGCGCTCTACGACCGCCTGAAGGGCGTGATGGAGCACGTGGGTGAGAGTTTCGAGGCCGTGTTTGTGGATGACGGCTCACGCGACCGCACCTACCGTTTGCTGGAAGAGATAGCCGCGGTGGATAGCCGCGTTCTGGTGATCAAGCTGCGCCGCAATTTTGGACAGACGTCTGCGCTGGCAGCCGGATTCGACCATGCGCAGGGCGAGATCATCCTGGCGATGGATGGCGACCTGCAGCATGACCCGGCGGAGATTCCCGAGTTCCTGTCAAAGATTGAAGAAGGCTACGATGTGGTGAGCGGATGGCGGGTGCAGCGGCAGGACGGCTTGCTGCGGACATTTCCATCGCGCTGCGCGAACTGGCTGATGGCACGTTTGAGCGGGGTGGACATTCACGACTTCGGCACTACGTTTAAAGCGTACCGCCGCGAAGTGATCCAGAATATTCCGCTGTACGGCGAGATGCACCGGTTCATACCGGCGCTGGCAAGCTGGTACGGCGCCAGCATCTGCGAGATACCCATCAAGAATGTGAACCGCAAAAACGGCAAGAGCCACTACGGCATCTCGAGAACGTTCCGCGTGTTCTTTGACCTGATGACGATCCGCTTTCTACTGAAGTACATGACGCGGCCGCTGCACCTCTTCGGCAGCTTCGGCGTGCTGGGCATGCTGGGGGGAAGCGCACTGGCGGTGTGGCTGCTGGTGCTGAAGATTATGACCGGGCAGCCGGTGATGGAAGCGCACAGTCCGCTGTTTGTGATTGCGGGTGTGCTGATCCTGGCGGGCATTCAACTGGTGGGGATCGGTCTGCTGGGCGAACTGCAGGTACGGCATTACCACTCTTCGGCGCATCGCGCGCCGTACGCTGTGGACCGCATTATCCGGGCGCGCAATGTGGAGTCCATGGCGGACAACGGATAACCGTTCGCTGCGCGCCAGGGCGTTGGCCATTTGTAAACAGATCAAAATAAATTTGTTGTAACCGCGGGCGTGCGCGCATCAGACTAGGTGTGCGCGTTTTTGCGTGCATCAATACAAGTTGAGGCAAACCATGAAGGCAATTCAGATTGAACATACGGGCGGGCCGGAGCGGCTGGTGCTGCGTGAGGTCGCTGAGCCAGTGCTGCTCTCCGGCGAGGTGCTGGTGCAGGTGAAGGCCGCAGGCGTGAACTTCATCGACGTGTACTTTCGCGAGGGGCGCTACCCGGCGAAGTTGCCGCTGGTGCCGGGGCAGGAAGGCGCAGGCATTGTGCTGCAGGTTGGCAGCGGAGTGGAAAGTGTGCAGGCCGGTCAGCGGGTGGCATGGGCCGGAGTGCAGGGATCGTACGCGGAGAAGGCGGTGGTGCCGGCGCAGCTGCTGGTGCCGATTCCGGAGCGCCTGAGCTTTGAGGAGGCTGCTGCGGCGATGCTGCAAGGCATCACGGCGCACTACCTGTCGCGTTCCACGTATGCAATCCGCAAGGACGATGAGGTGCTGATCCATGCAGGCGCAGGTGGAGTGGGGTTGCTGCTGACACAGATGGCGAAGATGCTGGGCGCGCGGGTGCTGACCACGGTGTCAAACGATGGCAAGGCGAAGCTTTCGCGGGCGGCGGGCGCGGACGAGGTAATCGACTATACCCAGATGGACTTTGCTGCAGAAGTGAAGAAGCTGACCGGCGGCAAGGGCGTACACGTGGTGTATGACGGCGTGGGCAAAGATACTTTTGATGGCTCGCTGGCATGCCTGCGGCCACGGGGGATGATGGCGCTGTTTGGCGGAGCGAGCGGGGTGGTGCCAGCGTTTGACCTGATCAAGTTGTCGCAGATGGGATCACTGTTTATCACGCGACCCACCATGAAGGACTACATTGCCGACCGGGCGGAGTTGGAGTGGCGCGCCGGGGACGTGCTGGGGTGGATTGCGGAGAAGAAGCTGAAGCTGCGCATGGCGCACATCTATCCGCTGGCCGAAGCGCGGAAGGCGCATGAGGACCTGCAGGGGCGGAAGACCACGGGGAAGCTGATCTTGACGGTGTGACATCCTGCTAAGGTTCGCTTCGCGAATGCCCACCTTAGGCACGATGAAACCATGCCGAAGATGGGGCACCCGGATCTGTGGTTTGGTGGAAATCTTCAAGAGCTATAATCAGGATTCCGGTGGATTGAATTTGTTTTGATGCGCTGGAGTTCTGCGGGCGGAGGATTCCGCCTGTGCCACATCAACCTTGTATCGCAACAGAAGTAAGGGAAGCGCGGTGAGATTCCGCCACTGCCCCGCAACTGTAAGCGCGCACCTGCGACGCGAGATGAGACGCCAGGTGATTTTGCCCGTCACACACTGAAGCCACTGCGATGCCATGCATCGTGGGAAGGTGCAGTGAGAAGCATGACGAGCAACACGAGCCCCCGAAGGGCCGTGACGCGTAAGTCAGGAGACCGGTTCTGCTGCCACATCAGCCAATATCCCGCGGGGGATATCAGGAGCTACTATGCGTGTATCGTTGCGGCTTAAGGGCCGTCTGCCAGTTTTTCTCCATTTAAAACAACTTGGAATTTTTCTCTGCCTGCTGGTGCTGAGCGCGGCTGTGTGTGCGCAGGCTGCAGTGGTGCGCGGCACGGTTACGGACCGGCTGGGCTCGGTTGTGCGCGGTGCGCGCGTGAACCTGGTGCAGAACGGCAAGGTGATCTCCACAATCCAGAGCGGTGCGGATGGCAGCTATGAGCTGCTCTCTGCCGCGACCGGCCGTTTTGTGGTGTCGGCGATCGGGACCGGTTTTGGTATGTCTCTCTCTCCCGAGTTTTACTCGGGAGCGCTGGATGTGGTGAATCAGAACCTGGTGCTGAAGCCGGCCAATGTGGCGGAAGACATTACGGTGACGGCGACCGGCGTGCCTACTCCGCAGGCGCAGCTTACGGGAACGCTGGATGTGATGCACGGGGATGATCTGACGACCCGGGCCGGGATTGTGGATGATCTGCGGCTGATGACCGGAGTCAGCGCGGTGCAGACGGGACAGATTGGCGGGGTTACGTCGCTGTTTGTACGGGGCGGCTCGTCGTCTGCGAACAAAGTGCTGTTCGATGGTATGCCGGCGAACGACCTGGGCGGGTATTTTGACTTTGGCACGGTTTCAACAACGGGCCTGGCGCAGGTAGAGGTCGCACGCGGACCGGTTACGGTGATTTATGGCGCCGATGCAGGGGCCAGCGCATTGAGTTTTGAGACGCCTCGCGGCGTGACGGCGAAGCCGGTGCTGAATTACTCCGGCGACGGCGGGAATTTTCATGCGTTTCGCAATGAAGTGACGCTGGGCGGAACACACAACAAGCTGGATTATTTTCTGGGCTACTCGCGCTTCGACATCGCCAACGGAGTGGCGCTGGATAAGTATCACGATGGCACCGCGGCGGCGAACCTAGGCTATACCCAGGGCGCTGTGCAGGCGCGGTTTACGCTGCGCTACAGCGTGAGCGCGACGGGGCTGCCGGGCTCGACTGCATTTTATGGCCTGTCAGAGAATGCAAAGCAGGGCGACCAGGATATGTATTCGACCGGGGTGATCGAACACCGGACACGCGGCGACTGGCACAACCTGGTGCGCTACGGCATCATGCACAAACGCGAGCAGGACACGCCCTTCGGCCAGGTGGGAACGCCGGTTGTAAGCTCCTACATCGACGCTAACGGCAATACGGTGACTTACACCACGTATTACGGCAATACGGTGACGATCAACGGGGCGAACGGGACCTCGGGCACCGGGCAGGCAGCGATCTACGGCATCGGCAAATCGGATGCTGTGAACGAAAAGAATGAGTTTGCCTACCAGACGGATTACCGCTTCTCGCCGCATCACGCGGTGTATGGCAGCTTCCGCTATGACGACGAGAAGGGCGTTTATGTAAACCCATCGAACTTCCTGTTCCAGAACCTGGAGCGAACGAACTTTGAATACTCGTTGCAACTGCAGGGCGATATCCATACGCGCGTCTTCTACTCGCTGGGCGGCGGCGTGGTGAAGAACCACACATTCGGTCTGGAGGCAGTGCCGCAGCTCGGCTTGGCGTACTATCCGGTGCGGCCGGGAACGGGGCGCTTCCATGGCACGAAGCTGCGCTTCAACTTCACCAAGGGCGTGCAGGAGGTGCCCATTGCGAAGGAACTGAATTCGCTGCGCAATGTGTTGACCAACTACGGCTATGGCGCGCTGATCGGGCAAGACCATATTCCGTCGATCAACGCACAGAGTTCGCGAGCCTATGAAGGCGGCATCGACCAGAACATCTGGAGCCAGAAGCTGGTGGCGAAGGTGACCTTCTTCCACAATGAGTACGGCAACCAGGTGGAGGCCATCAGTCCGAACGCGCTGGGAGCGAACTACAACCTGCCGGCCTCCGTGGTATCCGTGCTCAACAACAGCTACGCCTACGCGTATGTGAATACCCTGGCGTACCGCGCGCTGGGTGCGGAGGCATCGCTGGAGTTTCGGCCGGCGGCGAACTTTGTGATCCGGGGAGGGTATACCTACCTGGACACGGTGACGCAGAAGAGCTATGTGGACAGCGCACTGACGCCCGATTACAACCCGGCGTATCCCAACACTCGCATCGGGGCGAACGATCCGCTGGTTGGGGCGCGGCAGTTCCGGCAGCCACCGCACTCCGGCTACCTTGTGGCACAGTTCTCGCACGGGAAGTGGGCGCAGGCGGCGAAGATCGCCATGGTAAGCCGTTCGGACGATTCCACATATCTTGAGTACTCCGATTTCTATGGCGGAAACTCGCTGCTGCTGCCGAACCGTAACCTGGACCATGGCTTTGCCAAGATCGACCTGAATGAGACGTATCAGGCGAGTGCGCGGTTCGCGATCTTCGCTCAGCTGGATAACGTATTGGGGCAGCAGGAGATGAGCCCGATTGGGTATACATCTCTGCCGTCAACTCTGCGGATGGGGATCAAGGCCCGGTTTGGCGGGAGATAGCCCTGAGCCGGTGACCTTGGTCGGCCTCTGATTGCAGAGGCGGACCCGGGCAGCCGGCAGGTGAGCAATTTCGAACAGAATGGCCAGGGGGCCCGAATTCTTAGAAATTGGCGTACATACGGTGGGCGACATGCTATTCTTTGAGAGACACTTACTGAGTGGAATGAACAGAATTAACTGAATTGGAGTAACGCACGATCGTGCTGGCACCTGCAAAAAAAACCGACATCATTACGAAGTTCCGTACCCATGATTCTGACACCGGCAGTCCTGAGGTTCAGATTGCGATTTTGAGTGAGCGCATCGGGGAATTGACCGAGCACTTCAAGACGCACAAGAAGGACCATGGCTCCCGCCGCGGCCTGCTGATGCTGGTGAGCAAGCGCCGCCGCCTGCTCGATTACCTGAAGAAAAATGACTCTGACCGCTACCGCGAGGTTATCGGCAAGCTGGGTATCCGCAAGTAGGGTCACCAGTTTCCGTGCGCGATGGCATCTGCAGCAAGCAGATGTTACTGCTGCAGCGACTTGAGGAACTATTTCCCACGATGCGAACGAGCACTGCATCTAATCCCGGGATAACTTCACTGACAGCGAGGCCTGCAACGATGCAGGCCTTGCTGCAGTGCACGCAGCGGTGCGGCCGATGATTATAGCCACTATCGCTTCCATTGCGCTGTGCGCCGGTGCGCACGCGGTGATGGTTTCCTCCCCCAAGAAAACCCAAGAGCGAGTCCGCACGCGCATTGATGCGCTGCGTGACATGCACCGCGCGAATGCGCGCCGTGCAACGTTCGCCTGCGCTAACGCAGGCCCACAAGTTCCTATACAGATGACGACGATACGAAAAGAGGACGCACTATGAAACAGGACGTAACCGTAGAGCTTGCCGGCGGCAAGCAGATTAATTTTGAGACCGGGCGCATCGCCAAGCAGGCGAGCGGCTCCGTGTTTATCACCAGCGGCGACAATGCCGTGCTTGCGACGGCTGTAGCCGCGCCGGACCCGAAAGAGGGAATCGATTTCTTTCCGCTGACGGTGGAATACCGCGAGTTTACGTATGCCGGTGGCCGCATCCCTGGTGGCTTCATCAAGCGTGAAGGACGCCCCAGCGAGAAGGAGATCCTGACCTGCCGTCAGATCGATCGCCCCATTCGCCCGTTGTTCCCGGAGACGTTCCGCAACGAGACGCAGGTTGTGGCGTTTGTGTACTCGGCTGACAAGGAAAACGATCCGGACGTGCTGGGCATCAACGGCGCAAGCTGCGCGCTGGCGCTGAGCGACATTCCGTTCGCCGGTCCGGTGGGCGCGGTCCGCATTGGCCTGGTGAACGATGAGTTCGTCGTGAACCCGAGCTATGCGCAGATGAAGGAAGGCACGCTGAACATCATGGTCGTCGGCACGAAGGACGGCATCGTGATGGTGGAGTCCGGCGCGAAGGAAGTTGCCGAAGAGCGCGTGGTGGATGCCATTGAATTCGCGCACGACCAGATCAAGAAGATCTGCGCTGCGATTGAAGAGCTGGTCGGCAAGGCAGGCAAGGCGAAGCGTACTGTCGCCCCGGCTGAGATCGATCAGTCCTACTACGATGGCCTGATGGCTAAGGTGGGCGACCGTCTGAAAGACGCGCTCGACACCAAGAAGCATCCCAAGTTTGACAGCTACGCCAAGGTCAAGGAGATCAAGGACGAGCTGAAGAAGGAACTGCCGGAAGGCGATGCTGCCGCCGCCAAGAAGTTTTCAAAGTACTACGAGCTGATGCGCGAAAATATCTTCCGCGACCAGGTGCTGAATGACCGTATCCGCCCGGACCACCGTGCGTTCGATGAGATCCGCAAGATCAGCATCGAGCTCGGCGTGCTGCCGCGCGTGCACGGCTCCGCGCTCTTCACTCGCGGTGAGACCCAGGCGCTGGTCACGGCCACGCTGGGCACCACGGACGATTCGCAGCGGATGGAGAGCTATGAAGGCGAGCAGAAGCGCCGCTTTATGCTGCACTACAACTTCCCGCCGTTCTCGGTCGGCGAAGTGGGCCGCATGTCAGGCGTTGGCCGCCGCGAGATCGGCCACGGAGCGCTTGCGTTCCGCGCCATGCAGGCTGTGCTGCCGGGCGAGGACGAGTCGCCCTACACCATCCGCATCGTGTCTGACATTCTGGAGTCCAACGGTTCGTCGTCGATGGCGACCATCTGCGGCGCCAGCCTGGCGCTGATGCAGGCCGGTATCCCCATCAAGGGTGCTGTGGCCGGTGTGGCCATGGGCCTGGTGAAGGAAGGCGACAAGTACGCCATCCTGACGGACATCGCAGGCGCCGAGGATCACTACGGCGATATGGACTTCAAGGTGGCCGGAACGCGCAAGGGCATTACCGCGATGCAGATGGACATCAAGATCATGGGCATCACGGCGCAGTTAATGCGCGAAGCGATGGAGCAGGCGCGTCATGGCCGTCTCTTCCTGCTGGACAAGATGGACGCAGAGATTGCGACCGCCAGCGAGGAGAAGTCGAAGTTCGCGCCGCGCATTGAGACCATCATGATTCCGACGGACAAGATCCGCGACCTCATCGGGCCGGGTGGCAAGGTGATTCGCGGCATTGTGGAAGCGACCGGCGCCAAGATTGACGTGGACGATACGGGCCGCGTGAATGTGGCATCGAGCGATGCGGACGGTCTGGCCCGCGCCATGCAGATGGTGCAGGACATCACGGCGGTGCCGGAGATCGGCAAGACTTACCTGGGCAAGGTGGTTCGGCTGGCAGAGTTCGGCGCGTTCGTGGAGATCTTCCCCGGCACCGACGGGCTGCTGCACATCTCGGAGATCGCGGAGCATCGCGTCGCCAAGGTGGAAGACGAGCTTCGCGACGGCGATCAAATTCTGGTCAAGGTCATCGCGCTCGAAGGCAACCGCATCAAGCTCTCACGCAAGGCCGTGCTCAAGGAGCAGCGCGCCAAGCTGGGGCTGCCCGATCCGGAACCGGAACAGGGTGGCGGCGGAGACCGTGGCGGACGCAGTGATCGTGGAGATCGCGGTGGCCGTGGCGACCGTGGCCCGCGCGGCGGTTCGCCAGCAGGCGACCCTCAGCCCCGCTCCAATGAAAGCACGATCACCATCGAAGGCGGCGATGACTTTGCCGACGAGGATGGCGATGGCGATGACGGTGACGGTGAAGAGGGCGGCGATGAGCCGAACTTCAACCGCTCGGATGCCCCGGCAGACGGCGCTCCGGATGCAGCGCGCCCCGCGGGTGGTGGTCGTCCTGGCGGACGCCGCCGCAGAGGCGGACGTCGTAGCGGACCGGGTGGCGGCGGCAACAGCGGCGGACCGAATCGCGGCTAAGCTGTCTGAATAAAAATCAACCAGAGGGGCTGCGCACTGCGCGGCCCTTTCTGTTTAATCCATGCGAAGGTTGGCTCGACGCGGATGAATCCGACGCGCGGATGCACAGGCGTCAGCGTTACACTGAGCGCGATGGCTGCCTCCATGTACATCGTCGTTGAAGGGGTGGACCCGGGCTACGACATCTTTGTGAATGGGCGCGCGCTGGCGCGGCATGAGGATGCGGTGGAGCAGTTGGCGCTGCGCCTGGGCGTGAAGCCGCTGATCGAGTTCTTCTCAGCCGATGAAAATTCCATGGCGCTGCTGATTGAAGAGGGCGCGGGCAATCCCGATCTGTTGAAGCAGCTGCCGCCACCGCAATGGTATGCGCCGGAAGACGGATTGAAGACCGTGAGTGCGATGGTGGCGGAGTTGCAGCGGGAGCCGCAGCAGCTCGGCACCGAAGGCCCGCAGGTGCTGGCGGAGCTGGAAGAGTATGAGCGCGTTCTGCGGAAGACGCAGGGCCGGGGGCTGCGCTGGCATCTGGCTGTAAGCTGGCGCTGAGCCGGCGATTCGCTGTAGGCTGGTCGCGATGAAAATTCTTCATGTCTCAGGCGCGCTATCCCTTGCTCTTGCCGTTTGTGTGCCCACTTCCGCAAAGGTCATTGGTCACAATACCCCTGCTGAGTCGGTTACGGCGGAGCGGGTGCGTGCGGTGCTGCCGGCCGCGCAGCAGGGTGCGTGGTTGCAGTATCTGGAGCGCTCTGCGCAGCAGCAGGCAGCGGACCGCGCAGCGCTGGCGGCGGAGCTCAAAGCCGCGGGGCGCACGGTAGCGTTGATGCCGAAGGAAGGCTTTTCGGCGCACAGCATACCGGTAGACATGGAGCCGATGTGGTATGGGTCGGATGCTGCATTGAAGATCGCGGACACCATCGTCTCGTTTCAAATTCCTAATGGAGGCTGGAGCAAAAATCTGGATATGGCACAGCCCGCGCGGGTACAGGGCGAGAGTTATGCGGCGGCCAACCTGAATCGCTATCCGGATGCAGCGGACTACGACGCGGCGCGTGATCCGCACTGGAATTATGTGGGCACGCTGGACAATGACGCGACCAATACGGAGCTGAATTTTCTGCTGAAGGTGATTCGCGCGCTTCCGCCGGAGCAATCCACGAAGTACCGCGCGTCGTATCTGGCGGGCATTGGATATCTGTTGCACGCGCAGTATCCCAATGGCGGCTGGCCGCAGGTGTGGCCGCTGCAGGGCGGCTATCATGATGCCGTGACGTTCAACGATAATGCGGTGACGGAATCGCTGGAGTCACTGGAGCCTGTGGCCAACGGCGAAGTTGCATTTGCGACGGCAGCGATGCGCGCGGAAGCAAAGGCGGCGTTTGCGCATGGGTTGGAGTGTGTGCTGGCGGCGCAGATCAGCGTGGATGGAAAGAAGACGGTGTGGGCGCAGCAGAACGATGCGCTGACGCTGCAACCGGTGAGTGCGCGCAACTACGAGATGCCGGCGCTGGCCAGCGGTGAGAGCGCGGCGGTGCTGGAGTTTCTGATGAAGCTGCCGCATCCCTCTGCGGCGGTGGAAGCGGCCGTGCGCAGCGGAGCCGCATGGTTCAAGGCGACGGCTATTTATGGCTATACGTGGGGCGGAACGCGCGCGGAGGGACGGCATCTGGCGAAGCAGGAGGGCGCGGGGCCGATCTGGGCGCGGTATTATTCGCTGGCCACGGATACACCGATCTTCGGCGACCGCGACAAGACGATCCATGATGATGTGAGCGAGATATCGCTGGAGCGGCGCAACGGTTATGCGTGGTACAACGGCGAGGGTGCGGCGGTGCTGGAGCAATACAGGGCATGGAGCCGCAAGCACGGCACCGGGCACTGAAGTGCCGTTTGGGTGTCTAATACCAAGTGAGAGATTTATGAAGAGCGCAAGGGCTGTACTGTTTTTTCTGTTTCCGTTATTTGTGATGGTTTCCGTTCAGGCGCTGCCCAGGGTCAACACGCAGCGGGCAAAGTATCAGGCGCTGGCTGCGCGAGTGCACGGCGGCGATCTGAATATTGACTGGCAGGCGCTGCGGGTGGCGGCGGAGCTGAGCAATGCGGCACACGGTTTTGATATGCGCGCCGCGGCAAAGCGTTCGCTGGCCGCGCTGCAGGCGGGCCGGTACGATGATGCGCTGTTGGCTGCGCGCGAGATGCAGGCGCACAACCTTGCCGATGTGGAGGGTCATTCGCTGGCCGCCTCTGCGTTGACCCACCTGGGCCGCGCAGCGGAGGCGAAGCAGGAGCGCGCGATTCTGGATGCGCTGACGCAGTCGATTCTGCGGTCGGGCGATGGCAAGAGCGCGAAGAGCGCCTTCTTCACTGTCAATTCGCGCGAAGAGTACATCGTGCTGCACCAGTTGCTGCAGGTCACGCCCACAGGGCAGCGGCTGGAGCACGGCAACGGACACAACTACGATGCCATCGCGGGGAAGAACGCTGCAGGACGCGATGTGATCTTCTGGTTCAACGCGGATACGAATATGCAGAAGGAACTGGACCGTCAGGATAACAATGTGAGCGCCATGGGCGACCCGACTCATGAAGATCCAGCCGAGCCGGAAGACACGAAGAATCCGAATTAGGGCGTTGTCATAGACGCTGTAGGCGTACGATGATGCACATTCATCTGAACTGCAAGGACCAGTGAGGCGCGATGAAAGTTATTCGAGTACTCGGTGTTGCTGCTCTATTGTTTACCCTGGTGTGTGCTGCCCATGCGCTGGATGATGTAAAGACTGCACGGGCAAAATACGACGCGTTGGCTGCGAAAGTGCGAGTTGGCGATCCCAATGTCGACTGGCGGGAACTGCGGCTCGCAGCGGTGGTTGGCCGCATGGAGAAAGGATATGACGCGGACGCCATCTTTAAACACGGGATGGGGCTATTCGGCCAGGAAGACTACGGCAACGCGCTGACAGATGCACAAGATATCGAAGAGCATGACATCGCCGATTGCCGGGGGCATTATCTGGCAAGCCTTGCCTTTATGGGACTAAAGCGCAATCAAGATGCGGACAAAGAGCGAAAGATTTTGTATGCATTTTCACAGTCGATTCTGAAGTCAGGAGATGGGAAAAGTTCCGCAACCGCTTGGTTCGCGGTGGATATGTGGGAAGAGTTTTTTCTGATGGATGTCTTTCTGGAGGTCCAGTTAAAAGAGCACCATACATTGAAGCAAGGCGGCCATTACTATGACATCGTGGCCGTTACGAATAAGAAGGGTAAGAATCAGATATTGTGGTTCAACACAGACACGGATGTCGAGATGCTTGGCCGCATCGGTGATGAAGCTGTAGCGCAACATGCTGCGGAGAAGAAGTAGCCGCGCTACTTGTCGCCGAAGACGTTGCCCATGCGGCGGATCTGCGCGCCGACGCCGCGGAGCTTTTCCTCAATGCGCTCGTAGCCGCGATCGATGTGGTAGACGCGGTCCAGGATGGTCTCGCCCTCTGCGACCAGGGCGGCGAGCACCAGCGAGGCTGAAGCGCGCAGGTCAGAGCACATGACGGCAGCGGAGGAGAGCGGCGTCTTGCCGCGTACCGTGGCGGTACGGCCATCCACCTTGATGTTCGCGCCCATGCGCACCAGCTCCTGCACGTGCATGAAGCGGTTCTCGAAGATGTTCTCCGCGATCACGCTGGTGCCTTCGGCCTGCGTGGCCAGGGCCATGTACTGCGCCTGCATGTCGGTGGGGAAGCCGGGATACTCTTCCGTGGAGATGTCGGCCGCCTTCAGCTGGCCTTCGCTGCGCACGCGGATGCTGTCTTTGCTCACGTCGCAGCGGACGCCGCACTCTTCCAGCTTGGTAAGCAGAGCGCCGAGGTGGGCGGGGTCACAGCAATCGACATTCAGGTCGCCGCCGGAGATTGCGCCGGCGATGAGAAAGGTTCCCGCTTCAATGCGGTCAGGATTGATGCGGTAGCGCGCGCCGTGCAGCTTCTCTACGCCCTGCACCGCGATGCGTGAGGTGCCCGCGCCGGTAATCTTTGCGCCCATGGCGATGAGCAGGGCAGCAAGATCGGTGACCTCTGGCTCACGCGCACAGTTCTCGAATACGGTTTCGCCTTCCGCCAGGACGGCGGCCATCAGCAGATCTTCCGTGCCGGTGACGGTGATCTTGTCAAAGACGATGTGGGCGCCCTGCAGGCGGCCTTCGCCGTTCTTCGGCGCGCGCGCCTCCAGGTAGCCGTGCTCCTGGCTCACGGTGGCGCCCATCGCTTCCAGCCCCTTGATGTGCAGGTCAATGGGGCGGCCGCCGATGGCGCATCCGCCGGGCATGGCCACGCGGGCCACGCCGGTACGGGCAATGAGCGGGCCAAGCACCAGCGAGCTGGCGCGCATGGTCTTCACAATCTCGTATTTTGCGACTGGGTCAGACAAGATGGCGCACTGGATGCTAGTGCGGTGCTGGGCGCGGCCATAGCCGAGTTCGACCTGCGCGCCCATGGACGCGAGCAGCTTGCGCTCGGTCTCAATGTCGCGGACCTGGGGAATATTCTCCAGAACCACCTCATCTTCAGTGAGGATGGCCGCGGCCATGCAGGGAAGCGCGGAGTTCTTTGCGCCGGAGACTTTGATGGTGCCAAGCAGCGGGTTGCCGCCGCGAACAACGAACTTATCCATGGCTCGATTGTACGAAGAATCCATGCGGAAAGGTGTGTGTTAGCTGGGTACGCCCGGGCAGGTGGGGTGACGTGGAGGCGATCCCCCTCAGCGGCTCAGGCCATGAGGGTTTGGCCTGGTTTTTCGGACGAGCTGCAGCTGTCCCTTTCAAGGCAAAGGCTCGCAATTCACCGCAAGTACAGGATTATTACGCGGATTTCGCGCGAATCGCTGATATCCTGCATGAAATCTTCCCCGAATTGATCGAGAGCACTTTGGCAGCCCAGCAGCTTATTGCGCCTATCGGCGCGAATCCCGGTGAACGGTACTTCGGTGCGTTTGACGGCATCCGTGCGCTTGCTGCCTGCATGGTCTTCATTGACCACTACGGCGGCCTGCCCTACTGGGGCCACGGCGTCAGCATCTTCTTTGTTCTCTCCGGCTTTCTCATCACCGGCGTTCTGTATGACGCGCAGGACACGCTGCGGCGCTTCCGCACGTTTTATATCCGCCGCTCGCTGCGCATCTTTCCGGTCTACTACGCTTTCTGGTTTGCGCTGCTGCTGCTGACGCCGCTGCTGCATGTGCAGTGGAACCGCGTGAACCTGTTGTACGTGGTGTACGCCGGAAACCACATCTGGGGCTTCTTCAGCGGACCGCCGCAGGACCACCTGGAGTGGGTGCACATCTTCATCCAGCCCTTCAGCTTTGTGGGTAAAGTGCATAGCTGGTTCCCGCTGTATACGGGGCACTTCTGGACACTGGCGGTAGAGGAGCAGTTCTACCTGGTGTGGCCGCTGGTGGTCTTCAATGTGCGCTCGCGGGTAAAGCTCATCCGCATCTGCGTGACGGCGATCGCCGTGCTCTTTGTGGCGCGCGTGGTAGCCGTGTTGTGGCTGCCGGAGCACATCAACCTGATCACCCACATCACCATATTGCGCTGTGACGAGTTTCTGCTGGGCGGATTCGCTGCGCTGGTGCTGCGCGGGAAGCGGGCGAAGACGCTGCTGCGGCGGGGCTGGCTGCTGTTTGCCGCAGGCGCGGCGGGCGTGGCGGTGAGTTGCACCATCTGCTACCACATTGGCCTGCGCTCAGAGCTGCATGAGATGCAGTGGTGCTTCACCGTGCAGACGGCGATGTTTGACGTGCTGGCGCTGGGCGGTATTCTGCTGGCGATGCAGGAAAAGACCTGGCTGGCTCGTGGGCTGAGCTGGCGGCCGCTGCGCGCACTGGGGCGGATCAGCTACGGCTTCTACGTCTTCCACGATATTCCGCACACGCTCTATGACCGCGCCGTGAGCATGTTGGCCGACCGCACGCCGTTTGAGTTCAATGAGCAGATGGTGGTGGCTGTGCTGGCCTTCGGCTGCACCATCGTCATGGCGATGCTGAGCTATCGCTTCATTGAGAGCCCGTTTCTGCGGATGAAGAACAAATGGGCGCCGGGAACGAAACCGGGGCGTGGAAAGCCGGTGATCGAAGCGGAACCAGAGACGGTATTAGTGGCCTGAGGCGAGCTAAGTTGGACTAAATGCAGTGCTAAAGGCGTTTGCGGAGCCGGTGGTAATCGGTTCCGGGATTTACCCGTCAAAGTCTATGTAGCAAAATGACTTCGCTCAGGTAAAATAAGCGTACACAGAACAGTAGAGAATGCCCCCTAATTCTCTGAACACTCTTTCTATGTGCGGATTCGGGCTGCAAGGACCGCACTAAATCCAGTGCAGAGGACTCTCGTTACGCATGCAGGTTACCGCTCTCGAACCGACTGATTTCGCGCAAGATTGCGACACCCCCCAATCCAATTGGCTGACTTTTGGGTCCAGCAAATTGTTGCTGATGCTCATGGTGGGATGCGGAATGGTCATCCGCGCCGTGGTCGTGGCATTTTCTTTCCGCGGGATATCGTCGCCGCAAGGCGACTTCGGCCAGTTCAGCGCCGAGATGGGCTGGGTAGCCCGCAGCATTGCTCTGGGCCGTGGCTTCACCTCGCCCTTCTACCACTTCACCGGGCCCACCGCTCTGGTTCCGCCGCTGTTTCCCTATCTGCTGGCGGGCGTCTTCAAAAATTATGGGCTGTATTCGCCGAAGTCGGCCGTAGTGATCCTGATGCTGGACAGCCTGTTCTCTGTGCTGACCTGCATTCCGATTTATCTTTGCCTGCGCGAGGCAGCCGGTGAAAAGGCAGCCCGGCTGGCCGCATGGCTCTGGGTCGTCTATCCGTTTTCCATCTACTACGCTAGCGCGCAGGTGTGGGATTATGCGCTGACCTCGATGCTGTTCGCATGGTGCTTCTACTTTGCGATGCGTCTGCCGCAGCGGAAGAGCCTGTTCGCATGGTTTGGGTTTGGCGCCTTGTACGGCGTTACGGCGCTGTCGAATCCTTCCATCCTGTCGCTACTGCCGTTCCTGCTGCTGCTGGCGCTCTACCGCGTGAAACAGGCCGGTGGCAAAGTGGTTCTGCGCGCGGTTGCGACGGCGCTTGCATTCCTGCTGATGGTCGCTCCGTGGACGGTGCGCAACTACCGCGAAATGCATGGCTTTGTGCCGATTCGCGACGGTTTCTGGCTGGAGTTCTGGGCCGGCAATCACGGCGACATGACGCGCACCAATCCCGGCAATGCGCACCCCGCGACCAACGAAGCGGAGATGCAGAAGTTTGAGCAGCAGGGCGAGACCGCATATCTGGCGGAGAAACATGTGCTGGGCATGGCGTGGGTCAGCCAGCATCCCGTGCTGTTTGTTGAGGTGACGGGCCGCCGCATCTTCCGCTTCTGGACCGGATTCTGGAGCTTTGCGGGCGAGTATCTGCGCGAGGAGCCGCTGGATGTGCCGAACCTGTTCTTCTGCAGCGCGGTGACGTTCTTCATGCTCATCGGGATACGCCGCTGGTGGCGAATGGATCGCAGTGCGGCGCTGCCCTATGCTCTGGTGATTACCATCTTCCCGATCACGTACTACCTGAGCCATACCTCAATGGACTATCGCCAGCCCATTGAGCCGGAGATCATGATCCTGGTGGCGATGGGGATTCTTGGCCTGCGCAAGGCGAAGGACGCCAATGCGCTGCAGGACGTGGCGACGATGGATGAAGAGCGGGAACTGGTCGCACCGTAGCGCTAAAATTGCTGTCAGCATGATGACCCGCGAGACTCTAACCGCCAGCCTGTTGACCAAACGCCTGCTCTCACAGTCGTCTCAAACCTATCATTTTGAATTTGCCGTGGATGCAGCGTTCCGCTTCGTGCCGGGGCAGTTCATCTCCGTGCTGGCGGAGCGTACGCTCCCGCCGGGACATGCCCGGGCAGGCGAGGTCCGCACTGACACGCGCGCCTATTCCCTGGCCTCCGCGCCGGAGCCGGGGAAGATCGCGTTGTGCGTGAATCGCGTGGCGCAGGATGGGGACGCGGGATTCTTCTCGAATTTGCTCTGCGATCTTGAGCCGGGAGCGGAGATTCCATTTCATGGGCCGCACGGCAACTTCATCCTGCGCGAGATTACGGGGCCAGTCCTCTTGCTGGCGGAAGAGACGGGCATTGCCCCGGTGCGCAGCATTCTGCAAGCGATGCCGGACATGGAGGCGTATCTGATCCAGTCCAGCGCGGCTTCCGTGCCTGCCCTCTACGGCGAAGAATTCACGGCGCGCTCAGCCCTGCACTATGTCTCCGTGACGAGCGAGGGCGCGCATGAGCGTTCACTGGCTGCAGTGGATGCGCTGCTCGCCGCACACCCTGAGATTCGCGAAGCCTATATTGTCGGTTTGAGTGCGTTTGTGAACGCACATCGCGCGCAGCTGAAAGAGCGTGGCTGGGACCGCAAGCAGATCGTCTTTGAGCGTTACGACTAGAGCATTTTTTACTCTTCAACTGTCAACTTCGAAATCAAAATGCCTCTAGAGTCGGGAGTGATTGATTCGTTGCAGCAATTGCAGATGCTCATCTGACCGGAAATTATTGAAAAGCAGATTCTTCGCTGCGCTCAGAATGACAGAGTATATGAGTCCTCAGAATGACAGAGCATATGAGTGCTCAGAATGACAGGGCATATGCAGTGAACTTCCGGCTCACCCCACTAGCGGAGAGGTTACAGGTTGAAGAGTTCGCGCAGCCGCCTGGTCTGGGCGCGGCTGACTGGAATTTCTTTCTTCGCGTGGTCGGCCATGCGAAGCTGGTAGCTGGATTTAAACCACGGCACCACTTCGCGGATGTGCTCAATATTCACAATGTACGAGCGATGCACGCGCCAGAAGATGGCGGAATCGAGCTGTTCCATCAGCTCTTCCAGGGTGCGGCAGTTTGAGGTGCCTTCGAGCGACGCCGTGGCGATGCTGATGGTCCCGTCTTCAATGGTGGCATAGCAGACATCGTTCTGATCGACCAGCAGCAGGCGGTTCTGCGCGCGCACCACGACCTTACCCTGGCGGCGAACCTGCGGCGCAGCGGCCGGCTCGGCCAGCAGCTTCATCAGCGCATCGAGTTTTGCGGTGCCGGCTCCATTGGCTGGTTCCGCGCCGTCCGGGGCCTGGCGTGCGGCGGCGCGCTCCTGCGCCTTGGCAATGGTCTTCTGCACGCGCGCTTCATCGAAGGGCTTCAGCAGGTAGTCGACCGCATTCACTTCAAAGGCGCGCACGGCGTATTGATCAAAGGCAGTGGCGAAGATGAACTGCGGCAGCTGTGCAGAGTGACTTGTTTCCAGCAGCTTCTTGATCACGGCGAACCCATCGAGCCCGGGCATCTGCACATCGAGAAAGACTACGTCGGGCTTGTGCGTGCGGATGAGACGCACCGCCTCAATGCCGTTGTTGGCTTCCGCAACAATCTCGACTCCGCCAGCCTGTTCCAGCAGGTAGCGCAATTCGGCGCGCGCCAGTTGTTCGTCGTCGATGATGAGCGCGGATAAGGGCATGTTGCGAGTGCAGCGGGGCCTGTAACAGTTGAGTATATGGAAGCTGCGGGGCGCGCGTACAACAAAAAAATACCGCTATCGTAAACGGATAGCGGCAGTGTGCAGCGCGACAGGGGAGCGGTGTGGCTAAAGGCGCGGCTTGACCCAGAAGGGGCCGGAAGTATCGCCGAAGCGCTGGCCGAAGCGGCTCTGGCGGAGTGATGCACGCAGCGCTTTGATCTGCCGCAGGCTGGGCATGGCGAGCAGTCCGGCAAAGAGCAGTGTGGCAGCAAGAACGGCACCCAGTATGGTCAGCATGGCAGTCTCTCCCCGTGTGAAATGCTTGAGCGGCGCACCCATCAGGGCGCTGCTCAACGCTTATCAAGAAGTAAGATGCAATCCGGATGCATCGCGGTAAATATTTTTTTGTGTAGAACGGATTTTGAGAGGCGGGAGCTGGCGGTGGCATTCTGTGGCGCAGCCGGAAGGCCTGCTGCTTGTTCTAGGCAGCAGGGGCGTCCATAAGAATATGAGATTCTTCGCTGCGCTCAGAATGACAAAGCGGATTTGCAGGATGACAGCGGGTGCTCCGGATGACAAAGCGGGCTCGCAGTACGACAAAGCGGGCTCAGAATGACAAAGCGGGTTCGCTGGATGATAAGCGAGATCGCAGGGCGACAAAGCGGATTTGCAGAATGTCAAAGCGGGCTTGCAGAATGACAAGTCCCGCTTTAGACCGGCACCGCAAGAGGAACAACTCGCAGAGAAGCGTTTTATCCCTGCAACATTTTTTCGACGGTCTGAATGTCAACCAGGCCGTTGCAGCCGTAGATTGCGGGCAGGACGCGCTCCGCGGGATAGAGCCGCCGCAACTGTGCGACCTTCTCTGTTCCGGAGCGGTACGCCGGGAGATACATGCGGCCAAGCAGGGGATGGCGTCCCCAGGCGCCTGAGAGCTTGTCTGCGCGCTCTTCCGTGACCAGGAAATCACGGCGCAGGGTGGCGGCCACCTCGGGTTGCGGGGGCTCTTCTCCCCACGTCAGGTAGGAGGATTGGTTCTTGGCGTCGTCCTGCAGCAGCGCCAGCAGAACGCCGATCTGCAAATCCTCGTCGGGTAACTGCTCCACCTCGGTCACGCCATGGGCGATCAGGATGGCGTTGTTCGCAATGCCCTCAAAGAGTGTGGCGGCGCGCGTGTTCATGGTGAGCACCGTGGCCTCGAATCCTGCCTGGCCGCGCACGTACAGATTCTGCAGGTAGGCGAAGGTGGTGACATGGCCGGGAACGACCTCGTGGCTCACGAGCTGTTCAAATTCAGGGAAAGAGATCTGCAGCGAGGCGTTGATCTCGTAGGTGGCTTCGTACTTTGGCGTGCCGTCGGCATGACGGGCGCGGCCAATGTAGTTCATGGAGCCGGAGAACCAGGCGTCCTTGATGGCGAGAAAATCAATGTTCGCGCGGGGCACGGAAACCAGCTCCTGCGGCAGGTAAGGCAGCAGATTTTTCGCGCTCAGGTTGTCGAAGTTCGCGATGACAGCCGCGCCCAGACCGGCGACAGAGGCCATGGGGATGACGCGATTTTTGCGCCAGTCGTCTACCGCAGACATCACGGAGGCGGCGCTGGTTACGGCGTATCCTGCGCGGCCCAGCAACTCAGCGATGCGCTCGCGCTTCGCCTCCGGACGCGACGGCTCAGGCGCTTTGCCGGTCGCGGCTTCAACGCAACGCGCGTAGGGAACGGCGGGGCCTTTGCCGAGCACCTCCATCGCCAGATCCCACATGGCCTGCAGCGAGATGGCGAGGCCGTGGAGATAACTGCCGCGCAGGCCGCCGATCTTTCCTGCTTCGGAGCGGATGCCTTCGATGGCCTGCGGAATGTTGACCTGGCGCAGATATTGGTCGATGGCCTCAGGGTCCACACTTTTGCCGGAGACGCCACCGCACTGGCGAATGCGCTCGGCTGACGGGTGGCAATAGGCGGCGGGCAACGGCTCGTCAGAGAACCAGGAGTCAGCGATAAAACGTCCTGTGCCCGAAGCACACATCACATCACCGCCCCACAGCGTGTCCACGCCGAGCACCGCATCGGCTACATACTTTCCTGCCAGATCCATCAGACTGTCTCCTTATCTTTCTTGAGGGAGCCGTACCAGACGTACAGGCACAGGCCAATAAACATTAAAGCTGAAATGGTTTGCGAGATGGGCTCATTGGCGTAGAACGGCGTCTTGATGAGGTCTTCGCGATACTGCGGGAAGAGCCGCAGCGCCGCACCGAAGACGCCGCCCAGAGCACCGCCGGCCATCAGGCCGGAGGCGATGATGACGCCGCGCTCGCGTATCCGCTTGCCGGCCTTTTCGCTGACCTTCTCAGAACGCCTGTTCAGGAAGTGAGCGAGGAAGCCGCCAACCAGCGCGGGCGAATTCAACTCAAGCGGAAGATACATGCCCAGCGCAAAGATGAGCGAAGGCTGCCCCAGCATCTCAAGCACGAGGGCGATCATGGCGCCGATTCCGAAGAGCAGGTAAGCGATCGGCTGATGGCTCATGAAGCCCTCGACCAGCGCCTTCATAATCGAGGCCTGCGGCGAGGCCAGCACCGGACGCAGGTCGCCCACGGCGGATTCACCGAACTGGAAGGTGCGCGCCAGCATGACGATGGTGAGGCCGACAGCGATAGCTGAAGCCGCCACGCCGAGGAACTTTACTTTCTCCTGCGCGGCCGGCGTGGAGCCGAGCCAGTAGCCGGTCTTGAGATCGGTGATGGCCTGGCCGGAGACGGAGAGCGCGGTGCACACCATGCCGGCGATGGCCATCACGAAGAACATGCCCGTCGTGCCGGACAATCCAAAGCGCAGCAGCACAGCGGACGAGATGATGATGGTCAGCATGGTCATGCCGGAGACGGGATTGCGCGCCGTGGTGGCGATGGCGTTGGCCGCGACCGAGGTGAAGAAGAAGGCGAACAGCAGGGTGAGGGTGAGGCCGATGATGAGCACCGTCCAGGAGACGTGCAGGTGGCCGAGGAATGCGGCTACGGCGATGGCTCCGATGACAACGCCGAGCAGGATGGAGATCATCGGCACGTCGCGGTCGGTGCGCTCCGCTGTTTCCACATGGCCCTGGCGGAAGGTGCGCAGCGCAATGCCGAACGAGCCGGCTACGACCCGGAGCGAGCGGATGATGCCGAAGATGCCCGCGGTGGCGATGGCGCCCACGCCGATGAAGCGGACATAGCCGCGGTAGATCTGCACGGCAGACATTGCACTGACCGGGACGGTGGCGGGATAGACGGCCGTGGGGACATGGCTGCCAATGAACCAGATCACCGGGACGAGCACAAAGTTAGAGAGCACGCCGCCGGCGCAGAGAATCATGGAACTGCGCAGGCCCATCACGTATCCAAGACCGAGGATGAAACTGATGGCGTCAAAACTGAAGACCATGCGCGCCTTGTCAGAGAGCGTGTGCATGATGGGGACGAACTGGAAGTTGACGTACTCCTTCCACACCTGGAAGGTGGTGACGAAGAGATCGTAGACCGCGGCGATGCCGGTGGCCTGCAGCAGCAGCTTGGCCTGCGAGCCGCCCTTTTCGCCGGTGACCAGAACTTCGGTGATGGCTGTGGCTTCCGGGTAGGGCAGAATGCCGTGCATCTCACGCACGAAGTAGCGGCGGAGCGGGATGAGGAAGAGAACGCCGAGGCATCCGCCGGCGAGGCAGATGAAGATTGCTTCCACGGGATGCGGATTCAGCTTCAGAATGTAGAGCGCGGGCAGGGTGAAGATGGCGCCTGCCACCACGGCGCCGGCAGCTCCGCCAATGCCGGTGATGATGACATTTTCCAGTACGCTGGAGCGGCGTTTGTAGAGGCGGGCCATGCCAATGGCGAGTATGGAGGTGGGGATGGCGGCTTCCATCACCTGGCCGACCTTCAGGCCGGAGTAGGCGGAGGCGATGGTGAAGACAACGCAGAAGATCACGCCCCACAGGATGGAACGGACGGTGAGTTCAGGCTGTTTGTCTTCGGCGGGAACCAGCGGCGCGTAGGTCTCGCCGGGTTGCAGGGTTTTGTAGGCGTTCTCTGGAAGAGACTGGGTTTCGAGCTCGGTCATCAACGGTTGGGTTCCCCTGGGTTGCAGCGCTGGCCGGGATAACCGCGGTACAGTGCCGACCAATTATAGTCAACGGGGAATAGCTTTGATGCTAGTCCACGGAGCGCGGCGGAACAAGTGGAAATCACCGCGAATTTCCCGCATTGAGCAGGCCTCCTGCCGAATTATTCTCAACACTTTCCACCGCCTCTGCGGCATACTGCAAATAACCCCAAATCTGTTGTGCGCAGCATCCCCTTGGCAGCATCCCCCAATTCAATTGAAAGCCAGGCCATGACCAATCTTCCCCCGAATTCTCCGCGCCAGATACTGTTCGCCAGCGTCATTGGATCGACCATTGAATTTTTCGATTTTTATATTTATGGAACAGCCGCGGTGCTGGTGTTTCCACACCTGTTCTTTCCCAGCTCAGATGCTGCCGCTGCCACCCTCGCTTCGCTGGCCACGTTCGGCATTGCGTTTGTGGCGCGGCCCATCGGCTCGGCTCTGTTTGGACACTTCGGTGACCGCATCGGGCGTAAGACCACGCTGGTGATCGCGCTGCTGACCATGGGAAGCTGCACCGTGGCCATTGGGGCGCTGCCGTCTTATGCCGTCATCGGCTTTGCGGCACCGCTGCTGCTGGCGCTGTGCCGCTTTGGGCAGGGAATCGGGCTGGGCGGGGAGTGGGGCGGCGCGGTGCTGCTGGCCGTTGAAAATGCGCCGCCGCATAAGCGCGCATGGTACGGAATGTTTCCGCAGCTGGGCGCGCCCATCGGCTTTGCGCTCTCCGGCGGCGTCTTTTTTCTGCTCTCGCATGTGCTGACGGACCAGCAGTTCTTTGCCTTCGGCTGGCGGCTGCCGTTTCTGGCGAGCGCAGTCCTGGTCATCCTCGGGCTGTATGTGCGGCTTAAGATCGTGGAGACACCGGTCTTCCAGCACGCGCTGGATCGCGGCCAGCAGGAGAAGGTGCCGCTCTTCACCATCCTGCGCGAGCATGCGCGCCCGCTGGTGGTGGGCTTCCTTTCCTGCCTGGCGACCTTTGTGCTGTTTTACCTGATGACGGTCTTCGCGCTCTCATGGGGCACCAGCGCACTGCACTATTCGCGCGCGCAGTTTCTGCTGATGCAGTTGCTGGCAGTCTGCTTTTTTGCTGCGACCATTCCTCTCTCAGCGCTGGCGGCAGAGCATGGGCGACGCCGTCTGCTGATAGGCGTGACGGTCGCGATCGGCGTCTTCGGGCTTGTGCTGGCGCCGATGTTTGCGGCAGGACCCACCGGAGCGATGGTGATGATGGCCATTGGCATGGCGCTGATGGGCGTGACCTATGCGCCGCTGGGCACGGTGCTGTCAGAGCTTTTTCCCACGTCTGTGCGCTATACCGGCAGCTCGGTGGCGTTCAGCCTGGCAGCGATCGCCGGGGCCTCGTGCGCACCGTACATTGCGGTCACACTGGCGACGCGGTGGGGGCTGCAATATGTGGGCTACTACCTGACGTCTTCGGCCGCGCTCTCGCTGATCGGAGTGCTGCTCATCCGCGAAAACAAAGGGATAAGCCTTGTGAATACGGGGAGTTGAAGCGGACATTCATTCCAATTGACAGTCATCAGCGCGGAACACTAGTATTCGTTTGAAGTTCGACTTAATGAAAAACTCTATGAATATCAGCCGCCAGAGCGCGCTGCTTGGGAGTCTCGCTCTTGCCGGTGCGATGCTACTAGGCGGTTGCAGCAGTAAGTCCGCATCTCCCACTTCTTCGTCCGGCACCAGTGTGATGACCGGAAGAGTGCAGGGTGGCCAGCAGGCCATCTCCGGCGCGACCATCCAGTTCTACGCTGTGGGCACAACAGGCGACGGATCGGCCGCCACGCCGCTGTTGACGCCGGCGATCACGACGGACGCGACCGGCTTCTTTACCCTGGCAACACCGATCTCCTGTCCGACATCGACTTCGTTGATCTATATGACGGCAAGCGGTGGCAATCCGGGCCTGACGGCGGGCACGAATAATACCGGCATCGTGCTGCTGACGGCGCTGGGTCAGTGCCAGATACTGAACTCCAGCACGTTCATTACGGCGAATGAGATTACGACGGTGGCGGCCGTCTCCGCGTTGGCGCCGTACATGACATCAGCGTCCGGCATCGGTTCCGGCACGGCGGACGCAGCCGCGCTGGCGAGCGCATTCGCGCTGGCGACGGAGTATGCCAACACCACCACCGGCACGGCGCCGGGCACGAATGTACCTGGTGGATATTCCGTGCCGACGGTGCAGGTCAGTACGCTGGCTGACATTCTGGCTGCCTGTGTGAACACGACAGGTGGAGTTGCGGGGGATGGCACTGGTTGCGGCAACCTGTTTACCGATGCGACGCCACCGGCGGGCAGCGCACCGACGAATACTCTCGGCGCAATGCTCGACATCGCGAACAATCCCAGCAATAATCTCGCATCGCTGCTGACGCTGGCCACGGCCTCAGGACCTTTTCAGCCGGCGCTGACGGTGCCGCCGCCGAACTGGACGGTGGCGCTGACGACGACCAGTCCTGCACTGACGGTGACGCCGACGGCCCTCAGCTATGGCTCGACCGCGCTCGCTTTTTCTGCGGCGACGCAGGGAATTACCCTGAAGAACACGGGCGCATCCAGCCTGACACTGGGCAGCATCAGTCTGGTGGGCGCGAATACCGGCGACTTCAGCCTCTCTGCCAATACCTGCGGAGCATCGCTGGGCGCGAGTGCGACGTGTACCCTGACGATCGGCTTTGCGCCGACGGCGATAGGTGCGCGCTACGCTGACGTTGCGGTTCCGAATTCCTCATCGAGCACGCCGATCTACATTCCGCTCAGCGGCACAGGGATTGCAAATTCTATTTCCATCACGCTGAATACTACGGCGGTGACGCTGGCGGATGGCGCGAACAGCCCGTTTACGGCAACGGTGACGAATGATTCGTCGAACTCCGGCGTGACCTGGAGCATTGGCAGCGGCGTGGGCTCGCTGACCTCAGCCACAACCTCCGGCGTGACGTATAACGCGCCTGCCGGTCTGCCGGGTGCGGGTTCGGTCACGCTGACGGCGACCAGCATCAAGGACCCCAGCAAGACCGCAACTGCCGCCATCACACTGACCGCACCGTCTGCTCCGGCCAGCCAGTGGGTCTACTACAATGCCAGCGGCAACCTGGTGTACAAGACGATCACGAACACTGACAATCCCAACGGCAGCGACGGCTATGACCAGATCATGGACTTCTCCACCGCGGGGTATATGTCCGGCGGCACGGCAATTCCGACGGTGGCGCAGGCGGCTGCGGTTTCGGCATCCGGCGACACGACCGGCGCGACGGACACGGCGAATATTCAGAGCGCGATCAACACCGTCTCCGGAATGACGCTCAGCGGCGGCTTTCGCGGCGCGGTGGTGATGGCAGCGGGCACATATTACGTGAACACGACGCTCTCCATTGACGCCAGCGGTGTGGTGCTGCGTGGCGCAGGCAGCGGCACCAGCGCCGCTACGAACACCATTATCCACATGGTGGCCGCGACTACACCGTATCCACTGGTGGTGCTTGGCCCCTACACCACGTCAGGCTGCAGCAGCAGCACCACGTGCGGAAGCGCATCGCCTACAACCATCACCTCCAAGACCGCGGTGACGGATCTGTATGTGCCTGCCGGTGCGACGACTATCGATGTGGCCAGCACCACCGGCCTCTCCGTGGGAAGCACCATTATCATCCAGCGTCCGGTCACGCAGAGCTGGATCAACTTCATGGGCATGAATTCCAGCACCGCGCCAATCGATCAGTGCAGCGGCACGTGCAACTGGATTACCGCCGGGAACTCCGGGCTGCAGACGGACCGCATGATTACGGCGATCAACGGCAAGCAGCTGACGCTGGATTCGCCCATGACGGACTCGATTGACACCACGTACACGGGCGTTAACGGCGCGACGGTGGTTGCGTATACCTATCCCAGCCGTGTCTCGCAGGTGGGCATGGAATACATGCGCATCATCGCGCCAGCGCCCGCCAACAACCTGGTACCGCCGACGAATTCCTATCAGATCGTTGACACCTACTCGGTGCTGAACGCATGGATACGCAATATTGTTGCGATTGACACGCTGCAGAGCGTGGTGATTGACAATGACAGCAAGCAGGTCACCGTCAGCAATATTGCCATCACCCATACCGTGACGCAGACGCAGAGCGCGAAGTTCATGGAGTACTACATCTCCGGCGCAACCCAGGTGTTGATGGATACAGTGAGCGACACGGCGGACAATATGTTCTTCTTCTCCATCAGCAGCACATCGCAGGGGCCGTTTGTGCTGCGCAACGGCACGTTCCTCGGCAACACGACGATTGAGCCGCATCAGCGCTGGTCCACCGGCCTGCTGATTGAGAACACGACCGTCGGCAGCGCGGGCACAGGAGCGGGCGGCATCAATCTGATCAACCGCGGTTCCTATGGAACCGGGCAGGGCTGGGCGATTGGCTGGGGCGTGGTGTGGAACTCCAGCTCGGGCGCGAACTATATTCAGCAGCCGCCGGGCTCAGAGAATTGGTGCATCGGCTGCAAGGGGACGCAGTATACCCAGGCGGCTCCGGGCGGTTCCACCATCCTGCCGCAGGGGGCGATTGATTCGCAGGGGACGTATGTCTTCCCCAGCAGCCTCTACCAGGCGCAGCTCACGCAGCGGCTGGGACTGGGTGTGGTAGCGCAGTAGTTCAGTGTGAAGCAAAAGCCCCGGACGCTTCCGGGGCTTTTCTTTTTGTGCTGAGCAGTGCTTTCCGTGTCATGCTGTTCAGTAGAAGGGACGACCTGCATCCATGAAGACTTTCCGGCAATGGAGAATGTGCGCGCTGCTGCTGGCACTGGTATTTGCAATGACCTGCCAGGCGCAGACCAGCACCAGGAGAAAACTGATCATCGACCAGGATGCGTCCGGGCCGGGGCTGAGCAACATGCAGGCGATTCTGCTGGCGCTGCAATCGCCGGACGTGGAGGTGCTGGGCATCACGGTGGTGAGCGGCGACGCGTGGCGCGATGAAGAGGTGCAGCATCTGCTGCGCATGCTGGAACTGGTGGGACGCACGGATGTTCCCGTGGTTCCCGGCGCGGTCATGCCGCTCATCAATACCCAGGAGAGCACAAAGCGCTGGGAAGCGATGTATGGCAAGCTGGCGTATAAGGGCGCATGGATGGAGACATGGCCGGGATACAACACCATGAATCGTCCGGGGTATCATGCGGCGAATGTGGTGCCGCCGCTGCCCGAAGGAGCGCCGACGACTAAGGCTTCCACTGAGAAAGCTGCGGAGTTTCTCTCGCGCAAGGTACACGAATTTCCCGGACAGGTCACCATCATGGCGCTTGGGCCTATGACCAACCTGGCAGTGGCCGCGGCGCTCGATCCTGATTTTGCGCCAACAGCAAAGGAACTGGTCTTCATGGGCGGAAGCTTTGAGCCTACGCCGTACCAGAAGAATGAGTTTACGCAGCAATACATCAATACGCCGCGGATGGAGTTCAACTGGCGCTGGGACCCGGAGGCGGTGCGCATTGTGCTGCATGCGGGATGGAAACTTATCCTGGAAGTTCCGGGCGACGCCACCACGCAGACACAATGCACTCCCGAGCTGATGAAAGATGCAGGCGCACATCCATCGCGCGTTGCGCAATATATTCTGGCGTATCCTGCGTACGGCTTTCCGATGTGGGATGAAGTGGCCTATGCGGTGTGGGACCAGCCCGCGCTGATCGCGCGCAGCGGTGACCTGGATGTGGATGTGGATATCAACTCCGGCGGGCCGGGCTATGGCAATACGCTGAGCTGGAATCCAAAGCACGGTCCAGGTCTGGGTGAGCCGACAGCGCGTGTGGTGTATTCCATCGACGTGCCGGCCTTCAATCAATATTTCACCAGGCGCATGACCGCCGGGAAATAAGCGGACAGGAGGAGATCGGCATGTGCATCATCTATCTGCTATCGACCGGCGGCACGATTGAGAAGGTCTACTCTGAACAGACGGGCACGGCACAGAACATCGACAGCAAGATCGAGCAGTACCTGAGGAAGCTGCGCCTGCCCGGGTGCGATGTGCAGGTAGTGCCGCTGATGAACAAAGACAGTCTGGAGATGACCGCGGACGACCGCGTTGCGCTGGCGGCTGAACTGGAGCGGCTGCTGCCGGAGAAGCATCCCATGATCATCAGCCATGGCACAGACACGATGGTGGAGACGGGGCTGTATATCCAGAGCCGATTTCCCTCGCTGGAGGTGCCGATTATTCTGACCGGGGCCATGACGCCGCTGGGGTTTGAGGGCAGCGACGGGCTGCAGAATCTGACGGAGAGTCTGCTGGCGGCGCGGCTGATCGCACCGGGAGTGCATATCGTCTTCCACGGACAGGTTTTTTCCATCGCGCATGTCCGTAAAGATCGCGCGCTCGCTACTTTTGTTTCTGTGAAATAGCGGCTTGAACCAAGGCTGCCTGCTTCCTCCTCTAGAGACAATCTTCTCCCCCCGCTGCCCGCTTCCATAGCGGATGCGTCTGTGCACTCACTGCTGCCGCAGACGGTGCGGGCCTGGCACCGCTGCGGATATGGGCCGCACAGGCCGATGCATTTCAATTACACTACGAAGAAAGCGCCGGACATCTCGCCGCATTTTACTTCGGAGCCAATGCATTGGCCGCAACCGGAAAGATTCGAGTGATCGGACTCGCTGTGGCCTTGTGCGTGATCCTGCTCGCGGCTGCTGCAATACGATACCGGACTGCGGCACGGGCCTCCATCGCGGCTGATACCCCGGCGCTGGCTGCATCACAGACGCAATGGAGCGGGCCCATTCCCTCGGCATACTTCGGGCTTACGGTGCTGAAGTTCACACAGGTGATTCCCTCCATGCATTTTGGAACGACGCGAAGCTGGGACGCGGGGCCGGGGCTCGACTGGTCTGACTCCAATCCTGCGCGGAATGTCTACAACTTTTCGCGCCTCGATCAATTCATTGCGTTCAGTCAAAAGCACGGGGCAGAGGGTATCTATACCTTTGGGCGCACGCCGCGCTGGGCTTCGTCGCAGCCTAATAATCCACTCTCGCCGTACGGCCCGGGCCAGTGTGCTCCGCCAGCCGATATCAGTTCCTGGGATGCGTACGTGACTGCGGTGGTGACGCATGCTGCGGGCCGTATTAAATATTGGGAGCTGTGGAATGAAGCGAACGAAGCGGATTATTGCGGCGACATCCCCAGCATGGTGCTGATGGCGCAGCACGCGTACCGGATCATCAAGAAAATCGATCCCACGGCCCTGGTGCTGTCACCCTCGACGGATAAGGTCCTGGGGCCGCAATGGCTGGCTTCTTTTCTGTCAGCGGGTGGAGCAGGAGCGGTGGATGGAATTGCCTTCCACGGATACTGGAGCACGCGCGCGGAGGATATTGTGCCGGTAGCCGCCAGCTTTCATGCAGCGGCTGAAGCGAACGGCTTAGCCAACCTGCCGATGTGGGATACAGAATCAAGCTGGGCCTATACCGGCACGATGCCCATGCCGCCGATTACAGTGCAGGCCGGTTACATCGCCAAGAGTTTTCTGCTGCACTGGTCCGCGGGAGTTGCTCGTTCGGCGTGGTATGCGTATGACGGAGCTGCGCCGTGGGGAACGCTTTACACGGCTACGGAGGGTGAGACCGCGGCGGCGACGGCCTACAGCCAGACCTACCGCTGGATGGTGGGGGCTACCATGGCTGCTCCGTGCGGAGAGGCGGGGAACCATGTGTGGACGTGCGCGCTCACGCGGCCGGGTGGCTATGCGGCGCAAGCGGTGTGGATCTCGAGCAGCTCGGCTGCGGTGGCGGTGCCGAAGCAGTATACGGAGTACCTGGACCTAGCGGGCATCACGCATCCCATTGTGGATGGAACCGTGACGATTGGCGACGAACCCATTCTGCTGCAAACCAGGCCGTTGCCGTAAGATCAGGAGCCGGCGGCACGTTTGCGTATCAACTGCCTGAGGATCAAGGCGACGAAGCGAGGATTGTGTTTGAGATATCGCATCGCCAGGCGGCGCGGTTCAGATGCAAGTCGAAACACCCATTCCAGTCCGCTGCGCATCATCCAGCGCGGCGCCTGTGCCTTGGTGCCGGCGAAGAAATCAAACGCTGCGCCCACCGCGAACAGCACGGCCGGGATGCGTCCACGATGCGCCATGACCCAGCGCTCCTGTTTGGGGCAGCCCAGGCCCACAAAGACCATGCGCGCGCCGGAGTTGCAGAGATCTGCGGTGATGGCTTCGTCTTCCGCATCCGTCAGCGCGCGAAACGGCGGTGACAGGGAATAGACGATACGCAATGCAGGATAACGGCGGCGCACTTCAGCAATGAGGGCGGCAAGAGTCTCACTGGTGCCACCGTAGAATGCGACAGGGATGTCATTGTCCTGGGCGACCTGCAGCAGAAAGACCGTCGCATCCGGCCCGTAGACGCGGGTTGCATCCCGCTCACCCAGCGCGCGCAGCGACCAGACCAGCGGCATGCCGTCAGGGTTGACTATATCCATTCTATTCAACAGGGCGTGGAACTCAGGATCGTCGTGTGCCTCCATCAGCATATGCACGGTGGAGAAACAAACCGCCTTCGATTCGCCGTGTCTTACCCAATCGAGGGTGCGGTCGGCGACGGCTTGATAACTGCTTGCAGTGACCTTGACGCCCAGAATTTCGCTCAATGCGTACTCCTTCTACTCGTAACGTTTTTGCGCCGGAATCTATCCAGATTCAATCATGGTGTGCAGTCTTATCGCGAACGGGCGATCACGTTCTCGTATACGGCAGCGGTCTTCTTCGCGATCTGTGCCCAGGTGTAGCGCGCTTCAACCTTCGCGGCGCCCGCAATTCCCATCTGCCGGCACAGTTCAGTATTGTCGAGCAGAAGCGCAATGTGTTCGGCAAGCTCCGCGGGATCCTGGCTGGAGAGAAGACCGTCGTGGCCCTCTGCGATGAGCTCGGCGATGGGCGGAATGCGGCCGCCGATGACGGCCTTTCCCATCGCCCACGCTTCCACGTAAACACCGCCAAAACTCTCCTGCGAGGATGGCAGGCAGAGAAACTCGCAGCAGGAGAGCGCGGCAGTTTTGGTCTCCAGGCTCATCTCGCCGAGGTTGACGATGCGCGGATCGTTCGCTGAGGCGAAGATCGCTTTCGAATAGCCGGTCTGCGGTCCGATGAAGACGAAGGTCACGTCAGGATGATTCTTCCACACGAGCGATGTTGCCTCCAGCAGTGCGCCCACCCCTTTGTAGCGAAACTGCTGACCGAGGTAGAGCACGAAGCGGCCGCGAATGTTGTAACGGGAGCGGAACTCTTCCGCATCGTAGCTGCTGCTTAGAACCGGGCCAATTCCCGTGATGTGAATCTTCTCTTCCGCGACGCCTTTTTGTTCGATGAGAAGTTGTTTTTCGGCATGAGTCAGCACGCACAGTGCGTCAGCTTCGCGGTAGATCTTGTCATACTCGGTGTATCGCCAACCATTCCAGCGCGGATGGTGCACGGGCGTGAGCACAAACGGGCGGCTGTGCTGATGCGCGAAATCCAGCGCGGCGCGGCAGAGGAATTCGCGGCCAATGCGGGTAGCGTGGACGACGTCAGGCGGCGCTAGAGTGGAGAGTGCGCGCAGCACATAGCGCGAGATGTGACGTGTAGAGGGCCCAATCAGAGCGTAGTATGCGAGAGCCCAGGGTGCGATCCGCAGTCGCGTGAAGGGCGAGAACCCAAGCTGCCAGACCGGGATTCCTTCATATTCAAAGTGACTGTCCGGTTCCGTAAGTACGGTGCTAAGACGAAGCCAGTCCGTACGATGGCGGCAGGAGTGCGTGACCACGGAGACATCATTGCCCGCGGCCTGCATGGCCTTTGCCAGGTAATGCAGGTGTATCTGTGCCCCGCCCATGGAGGGTGGATACAAATTGCTTGCGTACAGTAGCTTCATGGCATTGTGCTTTCTTTGCAAAATTTATAGCTGACCCAAACCGTGCGCGCTTACTGTGATGGCGGAGTGCGACTCGACAGCCCAAAGAATTCTTCACGGAAAAATATCCAGAGGCCGGCGAAGTATCCGCCGACGCGCCCCCAGCGGTTGCGCTGTAATGGCGCTGCCATGCATGCGAGTAATGCCGCGCAGAGCACGCCCGTCCGCGCCCACACAAAAGGGATAAGGCTCCATTTTGACCAGGGGCGCGCCGCGACATACCAGACCAGGCCGGCGTTATAGCCTTCCACTCGTCCGGTGTCGTAGCCAAACTGGAAGCGCCCGCCGGAGGCGGCAAGGTGAACGACGTAACCCTCATTTGCGACCTGCAGTATGCGGCCCTCCTGCAGAAGCACGCGGGAGTAGATGAGGTCGTCGCAGATCACATAGTTTGAGAATCGCTGCAGGCGCTCTTCAAAAGGATGTGTGGCCAGAATCTCTTTGCGGAAGGCCATGTCGCATCCGAAGAGATAGGAGATGGGGCCGTTGCGCGTGGGGGCTATGGGCGGGTAATAGCCGGATGCCTTCTTCGCCGGCTCAAATATCTGATAGTAGGCTTTCACAAACCACGCCAGCGGCCCGGTAATGCGCACGCGCGCGGGTTCAGTGCCGGCAGGGAAGTTGTAGTCCAGCGGCAGGCAGCCGCCGGCAATTTCAGCATCGGCGGCAAACATTTCAGCCAGCGCGCTGATCCCGTCCGGCGAGATCTCGCTGTCATCGTCGATGAAAAATACCACGTCGCCGCGGGCTTCCTTCACCGCGTCATTGCGCTGGCGGGCAAGGCCAACGCGGGGGGCTTTGAAGTAGCGAACGGTAATCGCGGGATTCGCCGCCGCGAACTCTGTGACCAGCGCGCGGGAGGTATCGTTGTCGCTCGCATCCCACACAATCACTTCGAACAGCGACGTGTCCTGCTGCCGCGCCAGCGATGGCAGGCTGATGGTGCGGAGTTGCTCTTCGCGATTTTTCGTGGCAATCACAACACTGACCGGAAGCATTTATTCCCCCGCAGACGGCGCGTTTCTGCGCATGTTGGAGTGCCACTTCCAGGCCGAGCTCACGATGTTCTCAAGTGAGGAGTGTTGTGGATGCCACCCCAGAAGCTGCCCGGCGAGTTGCGGGCTGGCGACCAGCGTGGCCGGATCGCCCGGACGGCGTGGTGCAATATTGTGCGGCACATCGCGCCCCGTAACCTTCTGCACTGCTGCAATCACTTCACGCACGGAGTAGCCCGTGCCGGTGCCAAGATTCATGGCGGCGGACTTGCCGCCCTTTAGCAGATACTGCAGAGCGCGCACGTGGGCGTCCGCCAAATCGGAGACGTGAATGTAGTCGCGCACGCAGGTGCCATCGGCGGTGGGGTAGTCATCGCCGAAGACCTGGATGGGTTTGCCGCCGAGAGCAGCATCCAGAATGAGCGGAATCAGGTGCGTCTCCGGCGTATGATCTTCTCCGATGGCGCCTTCGGCATCCGCGCCGGCAGCGTTGAAGTAGCGCAGCGCTGCGTAGGTGAATGGGTGCGCAATGCTGTACCAGCGCAGGGCGCGCTCGAAGATTAATTTGGTTTCGCCGTAGGGATTGACCGGTGACTGCAGCGTATCTTCCGTGATGGGCAGGCGCTCCGGTGTGCCGTAGGTGGCACAGCTAGAGGAAAAAATGATGTGAGGAACGCCAGTTTCGAGCACAGCATCCAGCAGCGTGAGTGAGCCGGTCACGTTGTTATCAAAATAGATTTCAGGGCGCACCATGGACTCGCCCACATAGGCAAAGGCGGCGAAGTGGATGACGGCCTGGATGTTATATTGCCGGATCGTCTTGACCAGCGCGGCGCGGTCGCGAATATCGCCCTCCACGAGCGTTCCCCATTGCACGGCCCAGCGATGGCCATAGGCCAGATTGTCATAGATCACAGGGGTGAAGCCGTTGGCCGCCAGCGCCTTCGCCGTATGGCTGCCGATAAATCCAGCGCCGCCCGTTACTAAAACATGTTTGCTTTCCAATGCATACTCCAGTCGTTCGAATCAGGGCATTCCAACTGCTTAAGTTTCAGGCGTAACAGAGAGTGTTATTCCATTATGCTTGCTAGGTTCAGGCTACGGCACCCTCAATCGGCAAGGGCTTTGCAACTTGTGTGTGATTCCCAGAGGGCAGTGCCAGCCCCAGACCGATGAGAAAGAAGACCAGGGCATTCTGCTGCGCGAAGTAGCGGATATCGACAAAGAGCCCATTGATGACGAATGCCACGAGCGATGCGATAGCCAATATGTAAAAGTCTTTTGTCTCTGCGCTCAGGGAGTATCGCCGCAGCCGTAGCAGTATCACCACCGAACTGACGAGAAAGGCGACGTAGAGCGCGCCGCCTACAATGCCAGATTCAAGCGTGATGGCTACCACGGTGTCATGCAGCACGGCGGTGGTGATGGTCAGTGAGCCGCCGTAGGCATCGAAGAGATAGTCTTCGTCCGTGAATGTTCCCAAACCCCAGCCGATCAGCGGATGATCCTGAAACGGCCGCACCGATTCCGCGTAGAGGTTCATGCGGAAGTCGGCGGTGTCTTCCGTGTTGTCTGAGCGGTCAGGCAGCGGATTTGTCTTGGCCAGATTGCCGACGGATGCGGCCGAGGCCAGCAGGTAGGCGGCCAGCGCGATGGCGCCAATGCCGCCGAGTGCGCCCACCAGACTGCGGCACTGCTTGTGGAACAGCATCACGGCAACGCCGCCGACGAACGCGAGCCAGGGGCCGCGCGTCTGGGTGTAGAAGAGCGCAAGCGCGCCCACGCCAAGCATTCCATAGGAAACGACCCAGCGCATCGCGCCTTTGGTCTGGTAGAGGATGGTGTGCAGGCCGACCAGCAGAAGAATGGCCAGCATACCGCCGTTTTCCGCGGCGTTCACAATGGGGCCGCGTGCCCGTTCGGCGTGAATGCCGAGCGAGGGATCAAGAATGTATTGCGGGAAGACCAGTGCGTCGATATGAAAGTGTTCACAGAATGCGGTGAAGATCATGTAACTGAGCAGAGCCGTGAGCAGCACGCAGACTCGCCGCGAGGCACGCAGGGAGAGGGGAAAATAGCGGGCGAAGTAGAGCACCATGCCGGGAACGAAGAATCCGGTGATGAAGACGCTGAGATTTCTGGTGCCGTCGACGCGGTGAATCGTTCCGGTCCAGAAGGCGGAGAAGATAGTCCAGACCGTCAGGATGACGATCAGCACAGCAGGCGCAACCGGCGCTCTCTGCCCTTTGCCTTCGAGAGGAACCCAGCCTGCAGCGAGGCCCAGAACGAGCGCAGTCAGCAAGGCGCGGCTGAGATGGACATGCAGCGTGGGCGCGTTCGGGAGCAGAACGTACTCAGAGAATACGGTGCTGAAGATGAGCCACACGGTCAGCGCCACGGTTGGCCGCCGCCACGCCAGGAAGAAGACCAGCAGCGTGCCGAGCACTCCGATGGCAAGAATGGGTGGACTGGCGGGCATGTCTGGCTCTCTCCTTTCCTGGCTTTGGCGCTAGGTGCGTGCGTGCTGGTTGCATGATGCGATGACCTCTGCATAGAGGGCTGTGAGTTGCGGAAGAATGACCTGGTGGTCGAAACATTCGCGGGTGCGTTGCTGTGCGGCCAGCTTCATCCGCGCGCGCTCTGCTGCAGGCAATGAGAGCGCGGCGGAGAGCGCAGTAGCGAGCGTCGCTGCATTCACCGGCGCGACCAGAAAACCGCACTCCGGATTCAGCATCTCCGCCATGCCGGTTATACCGGAACCCACAACGATGCCACCGCAGGTCATGGCTTCCATGCAGGTATAGGGGAATGGGTCCTGCAGCGAAGGGAAGCAGCAGACGCCGGCATCGCGATAAAGCCCTGCCAGCCGTTCGCGCGGGCAGGTGCCCAGCACCACGATCCATGAGGGCAGTTTGCGGCCCACAGCGGCGCGTAGTCCAACGTAGCGCTCGAAATCGCGGTAGGCTCTGCCCGCCAGGATCAATCGGCCCTGCCAGCCATCCTTCTTGAGCTGCGTTGCGGCCTGGATGAGAGGGAAGACGCCTTTCTTCGCAGAGAGTCCGCCGGCATACAGAATGTCGGTGTCGTTAATTTCTTTTACGGCGCCGGCGGCGAGCTCGCGCCACCAGTTGGTGTCAATGCTGTTGTGAATCACACGCACCCGCTCAGCTCCGAAGCGCTCGCGTACCGGTGCTGCTTGATTCTCCGAGACACTGGTGATGAGGTCCGCGGCCAGCACCTCACGCAGCTCCCACTTGTTCAGGCAGCGTCCGCTGGCGGAGGCGCGTTTTTTCCAGCCGGTATCAATGCCGGCGGTGAAGCCGTGCATGCGCACGACCATCGGCAGGCGCGAGGGGCCATCGAGCCAGGCGAAGGACTCACCACGGAATCCGGGGAATTCAACAATATCGGCGCGGCCCTGCTCCGCCAGCTGCTGCAGGCAGCGCGCGACGCGGGTGCGGTAGGCGATGCCCTCTGCAATGGGACCGTGCAGCGTGCGGGCGATGATATTGCGCTTGCCGATGTCGATCTCGTCATCGGGCAGCCGGATGATGGTGAGGTTCGGAACGGGCATCGTAGTGGATTGCTGCCCGTCATCGGCCGCGGCCACAATGGTGACCGTGTGCCCCATCTTCGCCAGCGAGCGTCCTGTCTCCCACACATAGGTGCCGATTCCGGACGAGCGCGGCGACGGCGGACACTCCTTAGAGACAAACACAATGTTCATAGTGCCTCCGTCCATGGCGAAGGAGGTGGCGCAGGCAGTTGCGTGCCATCGCGCCGGATGGATCTCAGATAGTAGAAGAGCGTCAGGAAGCCCATCACCGTGTAGGTGAGCGCGATGCCGAGGAGGGCACCGCCGACTCCGAGCCGGAACGCCAGCGGAATGCCGATCAGCAGGGCGAAGCCGGCGCTCCACGAGTCAGCCCAGAAGCCGAGCTTGGGCCGCTCGATGGCTCCGAGGGCTGCGCCGACTACATTCGGCAGGCCCTGCGCAATGGGGATCAGGCCGGCGGCGAGCAGCGGCCAGGAATCATACGCGGAGAATTTGCCGCCATACAGGGCATGAAAGATGTGCGTGCGGAACTCCCACAACAGCGCCATGTAGGCAGCGGAGCAGCCGAGAAACAGAACGGTGGAGAGCTTCATGGTCCGGGTCATGCCGCTGTTGCCGCCGGTCGCGCGGTCGCGCACCAGAATGGGCATCAGCAGAACGCCCAGCGCGGAGATGCTCTGCGAGGCAGGCTGAGCGAGATTCAGCAGCGCCTTCAGCGCGCCCGCCTGGGCCAGTCCGAGCCATGCAGGCAGCACCAGGAAATAGATATTGTCCGTCACCCAGTTCGGCCCTGCGCCGGCTGCGACCCATTTACCGTAATCCCAGTGATCTCTGGCGACGGTGCGAATGGTGGATGTATCCGTGGCAAACGAGGGACGCAGACGCAGCAGCAGAAGCGCGCAGGTGATCAGGCTGGCCATGGCCATGCAGAGCAGGGCGGTGGTCGGCGAGAGGTGGCCCGTGGAGTGCAGCGCGGCGGTAGCCGTGACCAGGATGATGAGATAGACCACGCCGCTGGCCGCTGCCCATATGGGATCGAGCCGGGCGTAGAAGGCGCGTCGCAGCAGCCAGAGCAGAAGGATGAAGGGAGCGGCCACAGCCAGTGCGAGGAACGCGCGTCCGATCTCCGGCGAATACACGCGGCTGAGCGGATAGGCGGCGAGCAGCAGAAGCGCCGATCCCGGCAACATCAGCGCAATATGGATGCGCAACAGCACGCCCAGGTATTCTGCGAAGCGCGTGCGGTATTTTCCCTGGCCAAAGACCAGCATGGGCGTGGTGATCAGTGCATTGTGAATGAGCAGGAGCGAAAGGAAGACGGAGTAGACGAGGGCGAAGGCGCCATAGTCTGCCGGAGCCAACCAGCGCGCGAGAAGTACGTTGAGCAGAAAATTTGACACTGCGAAGACGCCCTGGTCAGCAACCGCCAGAGTGCCTTTCGTCAGCCACGGAAGCCATCGCCTGAATGCACCTTGCGGCTGCTCCGGGGAGGGCTCGACTGCAATGTCTTCAGCTACCAACTGTCCATTCTCCTTGCGCTGCCCGTGGTCTTGAGCCCGGAGAAACACTATTGCTACGGGAATCCTGCTCTCCATTCATCCGGTTGCGGCTCAGGCATCTCCGGCAGTGGCTCAGGGCTACAGCTTTTCGTACAGGCTCTTTGGAATCGGAAATGTGCGGTTGTGCAGGACCGCGCCCAGCAGCCGGACGTCGGCTGCTTCCAGCGATTCCTTCGCCTTGCGCGCCGTGATGCGGCGGGTGCTCTCCGCATCGATGATCAGCAACGTTCCATCCGACACGTGATCCAGAATGGCGGCATCGGCGCTGATGTCTGCGCCCGGAGCATCCAGCAGCACAAACTCAAACATGCCGCGCAACTCGACGAAGATCTCCCGCAGGCGGGCCATGGATGCCAGGCCGCCGCCTTCATCGGCCAGCAGATCGGTTCCTGCAAACCAGAGATTGTGACTGACGGCGATGCATTGCTCGCTGATGGTGGCGGGCTTACGATTCAGGGCAAGCGCATTGTCGCTTTCGAGCAGGCGCAGAAGTTGCGACGACCGCAGGTTCGCATCGACCAGGCAGACTGAGCGGGAACTGAGCGCAGCAAGAGTTCTGCCGGCATTGGCGCAGACGGCGCTGCTGCCATTCTCCCGCCCTACGCCGCAGAAGACGACCTGCCGCGGCGCATTCTCACGGGTGGAGAGAAAGGTGCGCTGCACCAGACGTACCATCTCGTCGCCTCCTGTGTTGGCAGGCATATTGGCATTAAAAATCGTTCCGCCTGCTGCAGGAATGGGGCTGCTCAAGAGAATTTCCTCGTCGGGAGTGTGTCAGTATTTTTGCAGTATAGCAGCGGGGTCATGCTAGGCTCCTGCCTTCGGAAGCGCAGCCAGAACGGGCATGCCAAGGTAGCTTGCCAGCTCGTCAGGGGTGCGGAATGTTGGGTTCATCAGGTCAAATCCGAAGGCAACGGCTATGCTGAAAACGCCAGCCAGCAGAAGAACCGCCAAGATAAAGTTGGTGAGCGATTGCGTGGGCAGCGCGGGCACGCTGGGCGGCTCCGCCGTGGCCACATTCACAATGCCTCGCTGGTCCAGGGCATCGTTGATGCGCGCTTCTTCGCGCTTATGCGCGTAGAGCAGGTAGTTGTCCTGCTGCGTCTTGAAATCCTGTTGCAGCTGCTGCTGAACCAGCTCATCCTGGTCAAGGCGCTGGGCAGTCTCATGGTAATTCTCGGCAATGGATGCGGCGCTGCTGGCGCGAGCCTTGTAGCCGCTCAGGTCGGCTTCGGCCTTGGCCAGTTCCTGCTGCACCCACAGATAGTTCGGATTTTCGCCGGTGGACTCATCCCGCAACGGCGTGCTGGATTCAGACGCGATGGAGTTCTTCGTGTCTGCGATCTCCTGATCGACCTCCTGCACCAGGCGATAGGAAGGCTCGTACTTGCTGAGCAGCTCAGTCCGCTTCAATTCCAGATTCAGCAGTGTCGATTTCAACTGCTGCAGGAGCTGCGGATTATCCGCGCTGCGCACCACGGTGGTCATTCTCGGCTGCATCGCGTGTAACTGCGCTTTCAACATCTGCACGCGCTGTTGCGTCTCCACAATGGATGTCTGCGCCTGGTGCGCCGTGGCGTTGAATTCATTGGCGTGGCCCAGCGCCTGATCGCGTTCAATCTCCGCGGAGACAACGCCGGTAGAGTTGGTAAAGTCCGTTAGCTTCGCCTGTGCTTCGTCCAGCCCCTTCAGATACTGCTGCGTCTGCTGATCGAAGAACTTGAACTCGCCCGTGGACGGACTCATATCCAGATGTTTCTGAATGTAGGCGGCAGAGAGCGCCTGCAGCACCCGGGCGGCCAGCCGGGGATTGTGATTTTTATAAGAGACAGAGATGACGTCGCTCTTGCGGCCGGCTTCAATCTGCAGGTCGTTGCCCAGCTTGCGCACAGCCGCCGCTATCGTTTTCTCATTGGCAGATCGTCCTGCCAGCCCCGTGGCCAGTACAACCTTGCGCAGCAGGTCATCACTGTTGAGCAGCTCTACCTCTGAGTTCAGATCCTCTTCGTGCACCTGGTCCGCGCTATACGGTGCGGGCAGCACGGCGGAAGGCGTCATGATGGCGTCAGACCGCTGGCGCAGCACGACAAGCTTCATCTTGGCTTCGTAGGTGGGCTGCCACTTGCCGGAAAGAAATGCGGCCACGATAACCAGCACAAACGCGATCAGCATCTTCCACCGCTGGCGGAAGAGCACAGCCACCATATCCCGCAGCGTGGGCAGCGGCTTTCTGGCGTAACCTTCGATCGACGAGTCTTCTGGTTTCATGGAGCCCAATTCCTAAAATGTCGCCGGGTTGTAGTAAGCGCCAACGCCTGTATTCGGCATGAAGTCACGGATCTTCGAGAGCTTGCTCTTGGGAACGTAGACCTGGTCACCCGGCTGCAGGTACACGTCGTTTTCCAGATTGCGCGAGGCCATCAGCTTCTTCACGTTCAGAAGCCGCGCCTCGTACCCCTTGTTCCCGACGGGATGAAAGATCACAACCTGCGAATGTTTTGCCTTGTCATTGAAACCGCCGGCGATGGCTACAGCCTGTGTGACCGTGAGCGGGCCGCGGAGTTCGTACCGCCCCGGATGGCTTACCTGGCCGGAGGCGATGAAGAAGGGCTTCTCAAAATCCTTCAGCGCAATGGCAATAACCGGGTCGCGCAGAATGCCCGCGTAGGCGCGCTTGAGCGACTCCGTCAGCTCAGGCACCGTCTCCCCTTCGGCGTGAACAGAGCCGATCTCCTTCAGATTGATGTACCCATCCGGCTCCACGGTTACGGTCTGGTTGTACTCGGGAGAGAAGGCGAAGTTCACGTCAAAGGTGTCGCTCTTGTGGAGCTGATAACGGGGATCAGGATGCTTCAATTCTGGTGCAATTTGCGTGGCAGGGGCGGCATCAGGAGGGACAGTCGCGCTTTGGCCAAAGGCTGCGATGGTACCAGCCGCCACAAGAATCGCCAAAGCCATAAGTGAGTGTTTCTTAGGGGAGTTCACATTTCCTCACTAGCGCTATCCACTCCCGTAAAAATGGGGAGTAGAGACCATCATATATCGTGGATGAGGAAAGAGTTACGGTGAATATTCCGTCTGAATTACGCAATCAGGCTGGGGGAATCAGGCGAGGCTCTGCCCTAAGGGATCGCAGCCGCGCAGGGTATTTGGGAGCGGAATCTGCCAGGAGCGGCGAGGGTGCGGTTTGGGGGGAGACCCTGCGGCGGTGTAGGCCGTCGTACTCCCGGGTCAGACGGCTGCACACGGACGCGAAATTCGGCGCCTGGCTATCGACAGGTAAGGCACACATATCGGAGCTGTCCTTTGCGACGGTGAGTGATGTAAGTATCGACCCTTCAATAGATTGAGTCATTTCTGCAAGCTGTACATGAATTCCGGCGAGCTCCTCGGCCGTCCATCGGGTAGAGATCGCTGGAGCCGGTCAGGCGATAGGCCAGATCGCTGAGTTGCGCATCGTCGCCGCCCCAGAAGCGGCAAACGGTATCGCGATAACGGTCGTTTGACCCAAAACCAAAAAACTAAGCCGTTTTGAAGTTGAGAGATCAAGGCACGAATCCCATCTCGACTACTCTGGGCTTGAACCAATACCTTCTGTGCTGCAAGGCAATTTCCATCGCTTGATTCCCACCAAGACAAATCCTCTATAGCCTGCCCGTCACCAGTGTCGCCAATAAAACTTTATGGATTATTGAGCGTTTTGGGATTCGCATATTTGGGAAAATTGAAAAATTTGAATTGCGTGCAGCGTCATTTAGCGTGACCTGTACTGCCCTAAGCATTTCTTTAGGTTGTTCTTGGAAGCTTAATGTTGCCTGTGCGAGATTTCTTTGTTCACCTCGCTGGAGAGCCATTCGCCCTTAGAGCAAAATGCATGGAGTGGATCAGGTCTTTGTCATTCCAATAAGAGAAGCTTGCTGACTTGCTTCCGGACAGAGCTGCACTCGTATTTCCTCAATTCGATCAAAGGAAAGGCTGCGGAACGCCTGCGCGATAAGGCCATTTCGCGCAATATGGGCGCAGATGCTTTGCGCCCACAACTGCAGCAATTCAGGAATTACTGCAGTTGTGATGTGCCTGACTCTACTGAGGCGTTGTCGCGTCCACGGGTGCGGCACTACCGGCCGTATAGGTCGCGCCGGCAGGAATCAAGATGTTGTTGGCGGTGCGGCCACTGGACATGCCCCTGCGAAGGTCGATACGGGAGGAGTCAATGCCTTTATCGCCAGTGAGATAGTGGCTGACATTCTGTGCGCGTTCAGTGCCCGCTTCCGGCTTTTCATTGGCGGAGTAGTTGCCAACGATGGTGAGCCGGCTAGTCGATTCGCGCTGCAAGCTCAAAGCAATATCGTCAAGACATTCTTTGGCTTCATTGTCGACGCGCACTGGTCGCTTCGCGTCACGGTCAAAGGAGACGGAACACAGGTTTCGCGCCTCAGGCGCAGCGGCTACAGGTGGCGACATCACCGTGACTGCTGTAGTGGCTGCAGCCTGCAAGCCGCGATCATCGACCACGTTGCAGCTTACGGTGATTATGCCGGGTGCTGCGTCATTGGTGGTGAGCGTTGCGGTGGACGCGCTTCCACTGATGCTGCCTGCAGTCGCCGAGTAGGCATAGGTCAGGACGCGATTCTGCGGGCTGGAGGCATCTGCGGTGATGGTGGAGGTGTCGCCTGGGTTCAGCGAGGATGGGCTGGCCGAGCAGGCGATGGCAGGCGGAAGTGGCGCCTGCACGGTGAAGCTGGTGGTGCAGGTGTTCTGCTGAAATTCGCGGGGCCCCTGCGACACATGGGCAATCACGGCGTAAGAGCCGGGCGCTGTGCTGGAAGTGTTGATGGTAACGGTGCTATCGGTACCGGTGAGTACTCCGCCGTTGGTGCTCCACGTATAAGCCACGTGGTGTTTAGGGTTCAGATTGGATGCGGTGGCGACGACGGTGATGGTATCGCCGGGAAAGACGGTCTGCGGCTGGATGGCGCACGCAAGCTGCACGGCAGTGGGCGGCGTGATGTTGCCGAAGCGGAAGAGCAGGCCGGTGGAGAGGCGAAGATCATTCTGGCTGTTGCTCGCGCCGGAGTTGATGTCGCTAAAGCGCGTCATCATGTATTCAGCCTAACCGCGCGGAGAGAGACGTGGCGGGTGAGGGCGATATCAAGCCCGCCGCCGGCGGTCATAGCGAAGGTATTTTGTGCGGGCAATGGTGTGCAGCCGGCGCCAGTGCAATTGGAGACGGTGACATCGCTGGCGTGTACGCCGCCGAAGAGAGCCTGGGCGAACGGGGTGAAGCGCGAGTGGTTGCGGAAAGATAGCCGCGGGCCAAGCATGTATGAGTAGACCGTGCCGCTGGAGTTTGTAACGAAGGGCTGATTTGCTCCGGTGCCGGTAAGTTGGATCTGACTGTCAGCGTAGCCGCCGAAGTCGGCTGCAAGGCCGAAGTAGCGGTTGAAGTTCAATGCGAGAGAGGTACTGCCGCCGTTCAGGCCGACCATGCGATTGCCTGCCGTGGCATTGGTGGACCCCGTGCCGAAGTGGGTGTAACCCAGGAACCACTCGACGCGCGGCGTGTAGTCATAACTGTGCGCTGCATAGATGGCGGTGGCGGGGGGCGGCATCGGGACGTTCTGCGCGAGTAGCGGTGCTGTGACGAGGATGGCGGTGGCAAGGGTGACAAACGTCAGCGCGGCAAATTTCATTTCGTTCTCCTGAGTAGTACGGCGTGAGAATTCACACCTAATGCGGCAGTAACCTTTTGCGGCCGCCAGAATGGCGGCCGCAAGATAGCTTAGGGAGCAGGTACGTTGATGACGGTGTTGACGATGGTGACCGACGGGCCGAGGGAGAGTACGCGGCCATTGATCGTGGTGATGGCCAGGACGCCGACAGTAGAGACCGATGCCCCCTGCTGCGCGATGACCGTTCCGGACATCGTGCCGCCGCCGAGGATGCCGTTGATGGTGGCGAAGCTGCCCACCTGCCAGAAGACATTCTTGGCTTGCGCACCGTTGACCAGGAGCACACTGCGGTGCGCCGTGGGCGAGCCGACAGTGAGGTAGGAGGCCATCTGGAAGACCCACGTTGCGTTGGGATTTCCCTGCGCATCGAGCGTGAGATCACCGAGAGTGATGTTGTAGCCAGTGGGTACCGACTTATAAACTCCGGGTGCCAGTGTGCGTGTGCCGAGTTCGCCGGCACCACCAGCAACACCGCCGCATCCGGGGCAGACTGAGACGTCAAGACCGCCGGGTAAGGCAGCGAGAGCGTTGTAAGCGATGAGTGCATCGGCAGAGGCCTGAGCCGCGACGGCAGCGGTAATGGCTGTGCCTTCGTTCGGTATGCATTGCAGGGTGGGCGCAGGCGGCGCCGTGTAGATGGTTCCGTTGACGAGGCCGCCGGTCAGGACCGGAGTCTCAGAGTAGGAGCAGCCCTCGGTGTCGTGCAGGTCGACGATCTTGGTGGAGACGCCGGTGGTTCCGATGTTGCCGTTGATGACGGTGAGGCTGCCGGAGTTGGTGAGGCCGGCAGTTCCACCGAAGTCACCGAACAGCGCAGCGGTGCCGAGGTTCACAGGCTGGTTAACCAATGTTGTGCCGGTGGTGAAGCTCCAGGGATTGGGTGCACCGGTATTTCCAAGTGAGTTGCCGGTGAGGTCCGTAGCGCCATTGGTGACGTTTGCTGTGTAGATGCTGTTGGCACCGAGCGGAGCACTGGGGGTGAACGTCGCGATGAAATTAATCGGATCGTAGGAGACGGTGCCGGCAACGAACCCAGGAGTGGGTCCAACCAGGGTGAAGGTTCCTGTGCTCAAAGTCAGCGGGTTCATCGCTTCGCTGAACGTGGCGCTGATTGGTTGGTTGAGAGCCACGCCTGTGGCGCCGTTGATGGGCACCGTGGACACGATGAGCGGCTTGGTGGTGGCGAGTGTCGTCCCCGTGGTGAAGGACCACACATAGTTCACTGCGAGCGTGTTACCCGATTGATCCGCTGCTCCAGTGGTAAGAGTCGCGCTATAGATTGTGCTGGGCAGCAGGTTGGCCGACGGAGTGAAGATGGCAGTGTTGCCGATGCTGGCATAGACGGCCTGACCGGTGACAGGCGTTAGGCCTGGGCCGGTAAGCAGGAAGGTTGCTGAGTTGATGGTGGTTGCGTTCATCGGCTTGCTGAAGGTCGCTGTCACCAGCTGGTTCAACGGCACATTCGTGGCATTGCTTACGGGAATTGTGGCAATGACGGTGGGGCGGGTGGCGTCAGCCGAGACCGCTGTGGTGAAGGTCCACACATAATTGGCCGCGAGCGGATGGCCGCTCAGATCCATAGCCCCCGTTGTAATAGTGGCGGTATAGAGTGTGCTGGGCGTAAGGCTTACAGCAGGAGTGAAAGTGGCGACCGAGCCGGCAGCCAGATACGTGACCGCGCCGAGTACAGCGCCGCCGCCGGGTGCCTTCAGCGTGAAGTTGGTTGAGTTAATGGTCGCAGGGTTCATGGCTTCACTGAACGTAGCGGTAGTTGCCTGGCCGATGGGCACACTGGTCGCGCCATTCGCTGGAGTGGTGGAGATGACCGCGGGTACAGTGCTTGCCGATGCCGTGCGGAAGTTCGAGACGAAGTTGGTGGCAAGCGGATCTTCGGCTATGTCTTTCGCGCCCGTGGTGATGGTCGCGGTATAGAGCGTATTGGCGACGAGAGAAAGCGTAGGCGTGAAGGTCGCGGT
>Ga0302267_10000314_pt1 | contig 63921 bp, 44 predicted proteins | sample III_Bog_E1_3_FD_194555 | JGI IMG/M metagenome (GOLD analysis project Ga0302267, IMG submission 194555) | Peat permafrost microbial communities from Stordalen Mire near Abisko, Sweden - III_Bog_E1_3 | ecosystem: Environmental > Terrestrial > Soil > Wetlands > Peat | place: Sweden: Abisko...
TTCCATGCACGCATATTGCTGCATAGAAGGTATGACGCATCTGGGTACCTATTTGGTTTCCCCGGAATCCGCACCGGCGCACAGGGCGCATTTTGCCTTCTCTTCGCGCTCATCAACACGTCCTGGATATCCTTCGGGCTGCAACACGATATCCTAATCATCATGCCCACCTCCGCGATGGATTCGCAGCAGATTCTGGATACGCTGCCCCAGCTCGTCTGCGCGACCGATCCGGAAGGGTCCATCACCTTCCTGAATCGCGGCTGGTATCAATACACCGGCCGCAAGCCCACGGCCGATCTGGAAGCCCTCTGGTTTGATACCGTGCATCCCGATGACCGCGAGCAGGTGGCCCAGGCCTGGGCCGCCGGAGTGCCCACCGGCAAAGCGTTCGAACATCGCTATCGCATTCGCTCACACAATAATCTCTACCGCTGGTTCGATTCCCATGCCGGTCCCATCTTAAAGAAAAATGGCGACCTGGCCGGCTGGATATGCTCCTCCGTCGATGTGCAGGGACAGATGGATGCGGAGCTGGCCGCCCGCATGGAGCGCGACCGCCTGAACACGGTGGTGGAAAACGTACCTGTCGGCATCGTCCTGGCGGAAGCGCCCAGTGGCCGGATCGTCTTCGGCAATCCAGCGGTGGAGCAAGTATTGCGCCACCCAATCCTGCCGGCTGACTCCATGGACGATCCTGTCAAGTGGCCTGCCTTCCAGCCCAACGGCAGCCCCGTTGATCCAAAAGACTTTCCCCTCATCCGCGCGATCACCACGGGCAAAACCATAAGCGGCGAAGAATTTCTCTACCGCCGTGGCGACGGCACCTTCGGCTGGATACGCATCACCGCATCGCCCATCATGAACTCCGAAGGCCAAATCGTCGCCGGCATTGCCGCCATTGCGGACATCAGCCCGGAGAAGCTGATGATCGAGCGCACGCTCGCCGCTGAGAGCCGCTTCCACCAGGTCATTGAGGTCAGCTTCGTTGGCTTGCAGATCGTCGATGCGAACGGCATCGTGACCTACATGAATCCAGTGCTGCGCCGGATGCTGGGCTACACCTCCGGCGAGATTACCGACGGGCGCGTCCATCGGAGCAAGCTCACCCCGCCGGAGTTCTCCAGCCTGGATGCCCACGTCGAGGATCAGCTGCAGCGCAATGGCAACTGCGAACCCTACGAAACCATCTATCTCTCCAAGACCGGCACACGCATTCCCGTACTCAGCGCCAGCACTATGCTGCGCAATGAAACCGGGACCGATACTGAGGTCGCCAGCTTCGTCTTTGACCTCACCACCGCCAAGCGTTCGGAGTCTGCCTTGCTGCAATCGGAAAAGCTCGCGGTCGCCGGCCGCCTGGCGGCATCCATTTCGCACGAGATCAACAATCCGCTGGAAGCGGTGACCAATCTGCTTTACATCATCGGGCTGGAACCACTCTCACCCGAGGTGGCGCAGTATTTGAAGCAGGCGCAGGCGGAGCTGGGCCGCGTCTCACACATCGCCGCGCAAACGCTCCGTTTTTATCGCCAGACCACAAAACCCGCGCCCATGAAGGCCAGCGATCTGACCGATTCTGTGATCTCGCTCTATCGCAGCCGGCTGCACTCCGCCAATATTCACCTGGTGCTGGACCATGCGGAGCACAAAACCCTGATAGGCTATGCCAGTGAGTTGCGGCAGGTTCTGGCCAATCTAATCGGCAATGCGCTGGATGCGATGAATGCTGTGGACACCCGCATCCTCACCATCCGCTCGCGTCCTGCAACGGATTGGCGCACCGGACGCAAAGGCGTCCGCATCACCGTCGCTGACACCGGGATCGGCATGGACCAGAATACGCACGACCACATCTTCCAGCCTTTCTTTACCACCAAAGCTGAGACCGGCACCGGCCTGGGCCTGTGGGTGAGTGAAGAGATCGTCACCAAGCGGCACGGCATTCTGAGCGCGTACAGCAGCCAGAATGAGCCGCACCGCGGCACCGTCTTTGCCTTCTTCCTGCCCTACTCCGAATAGCCCAAAATGGGCTTCTCTTTTTCATCAGAATTAGTGCAAATTAGGGCAATAATTACCTTGACTCCACCACCTGTTTTCGCTATATTGGGGTGAGTGGAGAACATTATGAGCCAGCCTAAGAGCCTTCAAGAAGCCATTATCTACTTTGCCGACGCGGATAATTGCGTTGCCCATCTGGTCGCCCAGCGTTGGCCGGACGGCGTTGTGAAGTGCCCTACCTGCGGCAATGAGAAGGTCAATTACAGGGCGCATCGCCGCACTTGGACTTGCGGGAGCCATCACGCAAAGCGTGAATTCTCTATCAAGGTCGGCACTGTCATGGAAGATTCCCCCATCGGCCTCGATAAGTGGCTCACTGCTACTTGGCTTCTGACCAACTGCAAGAACGGCATCAGCAGCTACGAGATCGCCCGTGCGATTGACGTATCTCAGAAGGCGGCATGGTTCATGCTGCACCGGATTCGCCTCGCCATGCAGGACGATTTCTTTGGAAGCAAACTCGGCGGCGAAGTGGAAGCCGACGAAACTTTCATCGGTGGTAAATCTCGCAACATGCACATCAGCAAACGGCAACGCCGCATCACTGGTACTGGCGGCAAAGATAAGACTGCTGTGATGGGTATGCTGGAGCGCGGTGGCAAGGTAAAAGCGATGGTTGTGGAAGGTCGCCGTAAATCTACTCTGCAAGCCGAGGTTCGCAAGCATGTGGAAGCTGGCTCTGCGCTCTATACCGATGCGCTGCCATCCTATAATGGACTCGCTCAGGAGTATGCACATGCGGTTGTTGACCACGCTGTGAAGTACGTTGATGGTCGCGTCCATACCAACGGCCTCGAAAACTTCTGGAGTCTCTTGAAGCGCGGTATCAACGGAACCTATGTGAGCATTGAGCCGTTCCATTTGTTTCGTTACCTCGATGAGCAGTCTTTCCGTTTCAACAATCGCGGGGCGATGGGTGATGCTGGCCGCTTCAATCGCGTTATATCTCAAATTGTCGGTCGCCGTCTAACCTTCGCAGAGCTAACCGGGAAGGGGTTGGAAACGGCAACCTGCTAACCCTTACCGTTTGAAGCGCGGGAAGAGGGCGAAGTCTTAGCCCTCTTTTTTCGCGCCTGTTTACGCTTCCATTCCTTCTCGCGACGCTGCAATTCTTCACGCGATACAGACAGCACTTTCCGCAGTGTCGTATTGAACTTATCTAATTCAGACATCAATCCTCCTTATAGCCCTCTTGGCTTCGGTAGTTAGCTTAGGAATCATTCCGCCTCTCGATAAAGAAATTTGTTTTAGCCACTTGTCGATAGTTGCTTTTGCTGTGTGATTTCCAATAACGTTCTGCGCCAATATCGGGGCTGTCAACAATGCCTTTTGCGAATTTGGATCGCTATGAAAATGATGTAGGGCGTAGCAAAGGTAGTCTGCTGCTTCGGTTAGAGTACCCTTTGGTATTGTTCCCCATCGTGCTAATACCGACCATCCAGACACAGTCTTATGATTTTTTCTCCATACAAGCATTGCTCTCTCTCTAAGGGCAGCATGGATTACCTGCTCCTCAAAGAATACTTCTACTCTCTCGTTATTGAGATGCAGAACAAGCTCATCCATCAAACTCAGAATGGATAAAACATATCCTTCCATAATGACTTCAAGAACGGTTCCAGAAACTTTATCTTCATAATCCTTGCGGCAAATAGACCCAGCAAACGCCCTTAGTCCGCACTGCGCGGGAATCCTACCGAGACGACTCAAAATATCGCCATATCTATCACGCGCCCGCTTTGAGCCAAGACGCAGGTCTGCAATATGAATCGCCTTACGAGGGTTCAATTCCTTGCGCCAAACATCCACATAGTTCTTCCACTGCTTTTTGTTGCCCAAATATCCTGCGACATAATACATCCCGGTTTCGTCGTCTAAACTTTCATCCAGATAAAGCTTCAACATACAGACCCATTTAGGCGGGTCATCTTCGGGGGACTCAAATAAGCCATCCAATTCCTCATCACCGTCACCCTCCCCACCGTCACCCCCATTCTCCCCCTGCGGTATGGTGGAGTCAAGGTAATTATTGCCCAAATTAGCACAACAATGGTATTTTTTTTGGCATAGAGTTTCAAAGGATGCTTGTCACCCTAGACGATGTCCGCCATGCGCTGGATAACCACCAGCTAATCCCGTGCTTTCAGCCGGTGGCCGAACTGCATACTGGACGCCTGACCAGTTTCGAAGTGCTGGCGCGCTGGCAACATCCCGAACACGGTCCCATCCTCCCGGAAAACTTCATCGCGCTGGCAGAAGAAAATGGCCTGATTGAAATCCTGACGCAGCAGGTGCTGCGCAAGGCTTTATTAGCGGCCCCATCGCTGCCTGATCCAGTCTCTCTGGCCGTGAATATCTCGGCCACTCAATTGCATGATCCCACGCTTCCCGGCCAGATCCGGAAGCTGACGGAGGAAGCTGCTTTTCCGCCTGCCCGGCTTACCATCGAAGTCACCGAGAGCGCCCTGCTGACCGACCTGAAGCAGACGCAGACCATCGCCGGCGAACTGAAAGCGAGAGGCTTCCATCTGGCTCTGGATGATTTTGGTACCGGCTATTCCAGCCTCGCGCATCTCCAGGCATTGCCGTTCGACGAACTCAAGATTGACCGCAGCTTCGTCGCCACCATGACGAGCAAACGCGAGAGCCGCAAGATCGTAGCCGCCATCATCGGGCTGGGCCACAGTCTCGGTTTAGTCACAGTGGCTGAAGGCGTCGAAACTGAAGAGCAGGCGGACATGCTGCTGTGGCTTGGCTGCGGCCTGGGGCAGGGATGGCTCTTCGGGCGTCCTATGACAGCAGACAAAATTCCTGCACTGCTGGCGTCCCCTTTGCGGGAGGTTCCGGTCGTGCTATCGGCGCCGGGAGACGGCTGGGCCGTTTCCAGCCTTGAAGCTCTGCCCGCCCAGCGCCTTGCTCAGCTCCAGGCCATCTACGACGGCGCACCGGCGGGGCTCTGTTTCCTTGATTGCGACATGCGCTACGTCAGCCTGAACCAGAAGCTTGCGGCGATGAATGGCGCACCGGTATCCGCACACCTGGGAAAGACCGTGGAGGAGATGCTTCCCAAACTGTTCCTCAGGATCAAGCCTTACCTTCAGCGCGCAATCAACGGAGAGGCGATGGCCGATGTAGAGGTTTCCATACCTTGCACTGTGCCCGGAGAACCCGACAGGACCATCTTGGCCTCCTATCAGCCCGCTTGGGATGAAGCGGACGAGGTCATCGGCGTCTCCATTGCAGTCGTGGACATTACCCAAAGAAATGAAACAGAGAAATCCCTCCGTGAGAGCGTCACCCGCCTGCAGCATATCGAGGAACGGAAGAGCCAGGTGCCCTGGGCAATGGATGCGAAAGGTTACAGTCTGCAGGCCAGCGCTCAATGGGTGCCGAACACGGAATTGAGCCGCAAGAAGATGCGCAATCTAAGCTGGCTCGAAGCGCTGAACCCGGATGACCTGGCACCGGTCATGAAGATCATGCGGGAAGCCCTGAAGACTGGCAAACCTATCGATATCGAATATCGCGTGCGCAGCCTCGATGGCGAATGGAAGTGGATGCACTCCCAGGGTTCGCCCCGTTTTGGCCCGTCTGGCGAGATTCTGCGGTGGTACGGCACCGTGGAAGACATTGATGAGCGCAAGCGCGATGAAGAGCTCTACGAGGCTGGCAAGCGCATGTAAATACCTGCCGTGGCCTCTCCCAGCGAGTCGATGCCCCGCCTGCCAGCATCTAAAATGAGTACGGCCCCGCATGGATCTTCACGAAAAAATCCGCACGCTCCCCGCGCAGCCCGGCGTCTACCTCTACAAAAATGCGGAGGGCGAGGTCATCTACGTCGGCAAGGCGAAGAGCCTGCGCGCGCGCGTGCGCTCCTACTTTCTGGAGGCCGCGCAAGCCAACGCCAAGACCGGCTCGCTCATGCGCGAAGCGGTAGACATTGAATACATCCAGGTCGCCAATGAGCATGAAGCCCTGGCGCTGGAAAACAATCTCATCAAGCAGCGCAAGCCGCGCTTCAACATCCTGCTGCGCGATGACAAGACCTATCCCTACGTCAAACTCACGCTGGGCGACCGTTACCCCAAGGTCTTCGTCACCCGGCGCCTGCGCAAAGACGGTGCAGCCTACTATGGCCCATACTTTCCCGGCAATCTCGCGCACCGGCTGGTCGATCTCATCCACCGCAGCTTTCTGATTCCCAGCTGCAAGGTCGATCTCTCGCGCTACCACCCGCGTGCCTGCCTGCAGTACTACATCAAGCGCTGTCTCGGCCCGTGCGTGGAAGGCCTGACCACGCCGAAAGAGTACAGCCAGACCGTGCGCGACACCCAGCTCTTCCTCGAAGGCCGCGTGGAAGAACTGGAGAAGTCACTGCACCTGCGGATGGCAGAGGCCGCTGACAGCGACCAGTTCGAGCTCGCTGCAAAATACCGCGACCTCATCGTCACCGTTGACCAGTTCAAGGAGAAGCAGCGCATCGCCAGCGCGGAAGATGAAGACGCTGACGTCTTCGGCTACCACTTTGAAAAAGAGATGCTCGCGGTAAATCTCTTTCACATGCGCGCCGGCAAGATCGTCGACCGCCGCGACTTCTTCTGGGAAGACCTGCCCGAATTCGTCATCGACGAACCTGATGACTCTCAACCCGTCACTATGGATTGTCATCCTGAGCGCAGCGAAGGATCTCAACTTCCCCCAGAGTCACACACCTTTTCCCCCAGCGCGGGTGCCCCAGAGCCTGTCCTGAGCTTGTCGAAGGATCTCGCTTCTGAGACCTGGGTTGACCACCACGAATCTTCGGAAACAGAAGTCGCGCCCTCCCCTCTTCAAACGCTGTCATCCCGAGCGGAGCGCAGCGAAGCCGAGGGACCTGCTTCTGTCTTTGCAACCAGCGGGAGCGCTTCTCCGTCCGCGCAGGACTTCTCCCCCAGCGCCTTCTTCTCCGCCTTTCTGAAGCAGCTTTATCTCGATCAGCCCTACGTTCCGCCTGCCATCCTCGTGCCGGTCGATTTCCCTGACCGCGCGCTGCTCTGTGACGCACTTTCGAAGCAACTGAAGAAGCGCATGGAGATTCTCGTTCCGCAGCGCGGCGAAAAGCGCTCGCTCGTCGATCTCGTCTGCCAGAACGCGAAGCTCTCGTACGACCAGCGTTTCCGCACCCTGCAGCCCAGCGCCAAGGCCATTCAGGAGGCATTGCAGGACGCACTCACGCTGCCCGAACTCCCCAGGCGCATTGAGTGCTTCGACATCTCGCACATTCAGGGCGCGGAGACGGTCGCCTCCATGGTGGTGTGGGAAGACGGCACGATGAAGAAGTCCGATTACCGCAAGTTCCAGGTCAAAACCGTCACCGGCGTGGATGACTTTGCCTCCATGCGCGAGATCATGACCCGCCGCTACAAGCGCATTCAGGAAGAGAAGAAGCCCATGCCTTCGCTCATCCTGATTGACGGCGGACTGGGCCAGTTGCACGCCGCCTATGCCGCGCTGGAATCCCTCGGCATCACCCTGCAGCCGCTCGCCTCCATCGCCAAGAAGGAAGAGATCATCTACGTCTACGGGCAGGAGGATGAACCCGTGGTGCTGGACCGCCGCTCCCCCGTCCTGCACCTCGTGCAGCGCATCCGCGACGAATCACATCGCTTCGCCGTCACCTATCACCGCAAACGCCGGGAGATCCGCGATCGCGAAACGGAACTGCTCGCTATTCCCGGCATCGGTCCCCGCACCCGCACCCGCCTGGTGGAGCACTTCGGCAGCATCCGCGGCGTGCGCGAAGCCGGCATTGACGCCCTCACGGCGGTGGTTTCGGCTGCCATGGCGGCTAAAATTCACGACTATTTTCAATCCAGTGAAATATAAGCTTATTGTTTTGAAGTGGTTACCGCCTTCAAATCCGAAGTATGGCGGCGTTGTTCAAATACCGAAATTAACCGCTGGACAACTCTCCTCTCCCTGCGAATATACTTGGTTGGCAAAATTCCGGCCTTATTCTTTGCTCTCTACTGCACGACTCAGGGTGGTTCCCTATCTATGACATTCTCGAAGCTCCTCCAAGTTCTCTCCGCCTCTGTTATCGCTACCACATTAGCTGGCTGCGGCCTGAATCAGTTCTCCGCGCAGAATCCTTCCGCCGCCTCAGCGGGGGCGGGCCTCTCCGGCGCTGCCCATGGCGGCTACTTTCCCGTGGCGAATGCCACTGCGACCTTGTGGTATCCCGGCGTGACTGGATATGGTTCAGCCCCCACCGCCTTGAAGTCGGTAACAACCGATAGCAACGGCGCTTTCAGCTTCCCCGCTGCGTCCTATACGTGCCCAGCCTCTGACATGCCCGTGTACCTCACCATCACCGGCGGCAATCCCGGCCTGTCCACTACGGGCAACTGGAATTCCAGCAGCGGCAACTCCTATCTCGCGCTGATGTCTGCTCTTGGTCCCTGCGGCTCGGTTGCTTCTCTCACCGGTCTCAATGTCGATGAGGTCACCACCATCGCCACCGTCTTTGCCACAGCCCAGTTCAGCGGCGCCGGCCAGGCGGCTAACGGCCTATCCGCTGTCAACAATCTCACCATAACCAGTGGTGGCACCGGCTATGCCGCGAACTCCGTGCTGGCCATGAGCTTTAGCGGCGGAGGATGCACCACGGAACCCACAGCCAGCGTCACGGTCAACAGCCTCGGTTCAGTGCCGCTGGGCACCTTCAATACCTCGACTCCCGGCGCAGGCTGCACCTCAGCGCCCACCGTCGCAGCATCAGGCGGCACCGGCAGCGGAGTCGTCGCTACCGCCGGCTTCGCTGATATCGGCCAGAGCGGCAGCGTCGGCGGACTCACCATTGGCAGCGTAGGCGCAGCCACCCATGCCGGCGGCCTCGCAGGCAATACCGCCACCAACGGCAACAATATCGGCGCTCCCATCGGCACCGTCACTGGTGGCGTTCTCACGGTCACCAATCAGCTCGCTTATACCGATCTGAAGAATGCCTTCAACCTCGTCAACAACCTGGTGAGCATCAATTACGGCACGGTCATCCCTTCTAGCTCCAACCTGACCGTTCCCTCCGCAAAGCTCAACACCATGGCCGACATCATTGCGGACTGCGTGCAGACGGACGGTGTGACGGCTGACAGTGCGATCTGCAGCAATCTCTCTGCCACAGGCACCGGCGTCACGCCTTCGGGTCACACTGCCCCAATCGATACCGTACAGATCGCGGACTACATGGCGCTGGCGCCCTTTACCAACCTCACCAACGTATACAACTTCGCTACCGGACAGCCAGTTTACAGCGGAACACTCACAGCCACCCCGTTTGACTGGACGCTGCCCCTCGTCTACAGCAACCTCGGCATCGTGCAGAACAGTGCTACCACCGGCACGGCAATGGCCGCGGACGCTTCCGGCAATATCTGGGCTCTCGGCGCAGGCACCGGAGGCTATTCCATGGTCGGCATCAACCCCCTCGGCCAGTCTCTCAACGGCGGAACCGCGTATCTCACCGGTACATCCACACCACCTATCAGCACCGTGCAGGCCATCATGGTCGGTCCCAGCGGCGCAGTATGGATCTCCAATAAGAGCGTCACGCAAAACGATCTGGTGAGCTTCAATCCCAATACTTTGTCCGGCACTACCTACGTGGAAAACGCACAGGGCTCAACCGGCTGCGGCGGCTCTGGCCTCACCATGGATAGTGGTCTGAATATTCTCTACACCTGTGCTCTGGTCACATCTCCGGATTTTCCGTTGAATGGCTTCCAGAACACTGGCACCATAGCAGCGCCCATCTACACCTCGGGCAGCTCGCAGACCTTCTCCAATGTGCCGGCCAATACCGGGACATCGACCTATCCCAGCATGACGCAGAGCGATGCGGCCGGTAACATCTGGACCCCGAATTACATCGGTACCAGTTGCTCTGTGAACGAGGACCTGCCCAACGTCAATCCTCAGTTTGGACTCCCAACCTCCTACACCTCACAGGCCATCGCCCCCTCTACTGCAGGTGGCAGCAATCCTATCGGCCTGGCCATTGACCACAACGGGGTCGTCTGGTTCGCCTGCAGCACCGGCTTCAATCACATTCCCTACGGATCGGCTGCCGGTAGCACCGGCGTCCACGTCTCTGGAACCGGTCAGATTAATTCAGGCAAGTACCTGGCAGTCGATGGCGCCGGCGATGTCTGGATTGCGAACGGCACCGCCAATGCTGTAACCGGCACCTACGCCGGCAGCTATTACTCCCTCTCTGAGTACAGCAATAGCGGCGCCAACGTCACCCCCTGCTGGGAGACTGAGACGAGTTGCCAGCTGAACCCTCCCGGCGGCGTCGCCCTCTTCGCCGCGTCCTCTGGTTATACTTATCCGCTTCCCGTGGGCATTAGCCGCTACCTCACCATCGACGGCTCCGGCAACATCTGGGCGACCAACTTTGCCGCCAACACCGGCAATGTGGTTGAAGTCGTAGGCGGAGCAGTTCCCGTATTCACTCCGCTCGGTGCAGCCGCACAGCAGAACCGCATCGGCACATTGCCGTAACCAAACGCAGTCACAATACAAAAGGGCAGCCCTCGCGGCTGCCCTTTTTTTGTGCATCGAACTCTTCACACTATCGCGCAGCGTCCAGCAATTCCTTCCACCGCGCTTCCACCACAGGCACGCCCAGCCGCATATTCTCCGCGCGCAGCTTCAGCGTCTGCTCTCCGGGGTAACGCGGCCTGCCGCCATCGCGCCCCTTCACCGCGTGCAGCGCCTCCACCACATCGTCCGCCATGCGCTCCGCACTGCCTTCGTCGCCAAAGCAGTTCACATCAAACGCCAGGAACACTTGCGACTGCCCCGACTCCTTCATCACGTCGGTTGAGAGCTGGTGCGTGGCGCGCCCCGCGGAAAGGATCGCCGCCGTCATATCCAGCAGCACCGAAAGCCCCGACCCCTTCCAGTAGCCGATCGGCATCCCGCCCTGCGATTGCTCAATCAGCTTGGGATCGCGCGTGATGTTGCCCGCCGCATCGTAGCCGCCGTCATACGGCAACTGTTCGCCACGAGCAATAAATCCCGCAATCGCGCCGAAAGAATATTGAGATACGGCCATGTCCAGCACCACGTGCGCGCCGCTGTGCGGCCGCGGCACCGCCATCACAATCGGATTGTTGCCCACCCCGCGTTCCACACCGCCCCACGGCACCAGATTGGGCATGGTATTGGTCCAGCACATGCCGATCACTCCCGCGTCCGCCGCCTGCCAGCCGTAGGTGCCAGCGCGCATCCAGTGATTGGTGTCGCGCAGCGCCACGCACCCCATACCGTGCGCCTTCGCCAGCTCAATGGCGCGTCCCATGCTCGCATACGCGCTCAGATTTCCTGCGCCGCGGTTGCCGGTCCAGCGCTCAAATGCTCCCGCGCCGCCCACCTTTGCAGCCTGTGCCTCCACATCAAGCAAGCCGTTACGGATCGTCTCCATAAACCGCGGAAAGCGATTCAGACCGTGCGAATAGACGCCATCGCGCGTCGTCTCCGCAAACAGCCGCGCACACAGCCGCCCGCGATCCTCCGCGAATCCCAGGCGCAGCATGGCTGCCTGCAGTGCGCCCAACAGCTCGTCAAACGGTATCCGGATATCCATGTCTCTCCCTACTTCGCATCCGCGGTCACTGGAACCACCGGCTCCGGCGGATATTGCTTCATAATCTCCGCCGCCCAGGCGTCGTATGTCAGCCGCTCCTTCAGCTTTTCCCAATCCGCTGCCGGCAGCACCATCAGTTCGTCGCGCTTCACCCCGGGCACATCATCGCCCACAGCCATCAATCCGCCTTCCCGGTCCTCCGGCGCATAATTCTTCGCGATGAATACATTCTGCGCCTTCAGCCATTCGCTGATGTGCGTCAGCGGCACACTCTCAATCTGCGCATGGCTCCAGCGACCGAAGTGTATCTGCGCATCAAGCCACAAAAATCCATCGCGATTCACCCACGAAGGCCGATGGCTGACCCCGGGATAGAAGACCGTGGTGAACACATTCTGTTCGCTGCCGTGGAGCGCGATCACCTGCTGCCGCAGCGCCGCAAACCACTCCGGCCCAAAGTGGGGGATATCCATCACCGTATCCTGCAGACCATTCATCACCAGTGCCGGCCCGCGGTCAGCATTCAGCGTCCACAGGATTTTCCCGCGCTCGCCGGCCCCCGCAACCGCGCTGATCGCACGGTATGCAGGCATCTGGCATGGCCTAGTTCCACGATCAAAGTAGCTGCCCGCGCCGCCGTAATTGCCGCCGCCCGAGAGCACCACCGCATGAATCCGCATATCCAGCGCGCCCGCAATGCCTGCAACGTAAGCGCCCATGGAGTAGCCCACCACCGCGATGCGCTTTGCATCCACGTCACGCCGCTGGCTCAGCAGCGTGACCGCCTGCATCAGGTCCACCTGCATCAACCCCGCCAGCCGCGTGCCATACTCCATCGGCAGCGTGTCATGCGACCCTGCCTGCGATCGCTTCTCGCTGTTGCGCTCCCCTTCGCCGATGGGGTCGTACGTCACCACCACCGCGCCCGTGCGTGCAAACTCAATCCCGCTCCAGAACGCATACCAGCCGAACTTATCGCTGCCGTGCCCGTTCACCACCACGATCCCCGGCAGCTTCTGCTTCGGCATCAGGTCAGGACGGTAGACAATCGCCGGAACCAGCATCCCATCCGCGGTCTGATAGGTCACCCGCTCCGCCGTCACGCCCTTCGCCACCGCAAAGCTGGACCACGTCTTCGCCTGCAACGGTGGCAGCACTGCGGGCACATGCAATATCGCCCGGATCTGCTGCCGCCATTGCGCATCCCGTGCTGCGTTCGCATCGCCCGCGGCCCCGGCCTGCCCCACGCACACCAGCAGCATCACCGCCGTCACCAGCTGTGCCCTGCCCGCGCGCATTCTTTCTGCCTGCTTCATCCGCCGCCTGCCTCACCCAGAGATTGTACGGAACTCGCCCCGTCCGTTGCTGAAACTCATATCCATGGGCCGGAACGCCTGGCAATCTACCCGCCTCGCGCCCCAATCGAAGCACTCCCCGCGTGAATATGCACGACCCGGGCCTCAATTTGCCCTAGACTAGAATTGTTCCGCAACCCTAGATAGTGAACGCGTGAAAAGCACTCTGAAAAAAGCACCTCTGGCCGCCGCACCGCGCTTGGCATACCTGCTGAGCCAGTATCCTGCCGTCTCTCACACCTTCCTGCACGATGAAATCCTCGGCCTGCGCCGGCAGGGATTCACCATTGAAACCGCATCCATCAATCAGGCCTCGCCCGCGCGCACCGGCGAAGAGGGTGCAGCCGTGAGCAGCACCTTCTACGTGAAGCCCACGCCGTTTCCCCGCGCACTCGGACACGCCTTCCGCACGCTCTTCACCCAGCCCGGCCTCTTCTTTCGCGGATTGCGCGCTGCCCTCACCGGCACCGGACTGGACGCCTGGCGCATCTTTTATTCCGGCTTTTATTTTGTTGAAGGCCTGCTGGTAGCCGATTGGATACGCACCCGCAACCTGCACCATCTGCACATTCACTTCGGCGGCCCCGTGGCCACGGTAGGCCGCATCGCAGCGCGCGCCGCCCGCGTTCCCTACTCGCTCACCCTCCACGGACCGGACGAATTCTTCCACGAGAATCAGTTTCTGCTGCGCCAGAAGATTGAGCAGGCCGACTTCGTGCTCTGCACCTCTGACTTCTGCCACAGCCAGCTCCTGCGCATCGCCGCGCCGCAGCACTGGCCTCGCCTGCACGTCGCCCGCATGGGAGTGAATGCCGATCTCTTCGCCGCGCGCACGCCGCGCAGCCTCGCCATGCCGGTACAGGTGCTGTGTGTTGGCCGCCTGGTCGCCGCCAAGGGCCAGCGCGTCCTGCTGGATGCCTGCCGCCTGCTGGCAGAGCGCGGCCATCCGCTGCACATCACCTTCGTCGGCGCAGGCCCTGACGCCGCCGGGCTCAAAGCTCACGCCATCGCCCTGGGACTGGCGGACTCCGTTCACTTCCCCGGCGCGCTCAGCCATGCCGAGACCCGCGCCCGCATTGCAGAGGCAGACGTCTTCGCGCTGCCCAGCTTTGCCGAAGGCATTCCCCTCGCGCTGATGGAGGCGATGGCCACGCAGCTGGCCTGTGTCAGCACATGGACGGGCGGCGTCCCCGAGCTTATCACCCACAACGTGGATGGCCTGCTCGTCGCTCCCGGCTCGCCCCGCGCGCTGGCCGATGCGCTGGAGTTGCTCTTCGCCGACCCGCAGCTGCGCGCCCGCCTCGGTCTCGCCGCGCGCCAGCGCGTCCTGGCTGCCTGCCAGCAGAGTGACAACCTCGCCATCACCGCCGCCCTGATGCGCCCGCATCTCACCGGAGAGACGCCATGAACTCTGAGCCCACTGCCTTCCCCGGCTCACCGTTTGATCTCTCCATCCTCATCGTGTCCTTCAATACCTGCGGCCCTCTGCGCGAGTGCCTGCACTCCGTTCAGCGCGCGACCGACGCTGCCTCGCACTTGCGCACTGAGATCCTTGTGGTCGATAACAACTCGCGCGACCATTCTGCCGCGATGGTGCGCGACGAGTTCCCGCAGGTGCAGCTCGTCGCCGCCCGCGAGAATCTCGGCTTCGCAGCCGCCTGCAATATCGCGATACGCAAAGCCCAGGGCCGTTACATCGTTCTGCTCCATGCGGACGCGCAGCTCCTGCCCGATGCGCTTGCCGCCGCCGCGGCGCAGATGGATGCAAACCAGACTGCCGGTCTGGCAGGAGGACGTCTCATCGGGCACGATGGCGCGTGGCAGCCCTCCGCGCGCAGCTTTCCCACGCCGCTGCATGAGGTTCTGCTGCTCACCGGACTGGCGGCAAAATTCTCCAGCTCCAGCGTCTTCGGGCACCATGAGGCACATCCGCCGGAGCCTATGCATCCGCTCAGAACGGACTGGGTGCCCTCCACCTTCGCCATCATTCGCCGGAAAGTTCTCGACGCGGTGGGTCTCTTCGACGAGAATTTCTTCCTCTACTACGAACAAGTCGACCTCTGCCGTCGCATCCGCAGCGCGGGCTATGAGATCTGGTACTGGCCGCAGATGGCGGCAGTGCACAACGACGGCAAAATCACGCGCCAGACTGGCACCATGCCGTTTGCCGCTCCCGCTCCGCGGCTCACGCTTTGGCGCATGCGCAGCATGTTGCTCTATTTCCGCAAGCACCATGGCGGCGGCGCTGCACGCATGATGTATCTCCTGGAGGGAATCTTCTACCGCCTACAGGCTCTTTGCAGCGGCTACTCCCGTCATCCGCAGGCGGGGCACCGCGGCTTCTACTCGAACGTGATGGCCTCTTCACTGGACCAGGCCTGGGCGGAGACCAACGGCGGACGCATCTCACCGCCGCCTCCCTGGTAGCGATTCTCAAAGGCAGCATCTCAATTCCTATGCCCGGCAAGCTCTCCATCGTCGTGATTGGCCGCAATGAAGGGGAACGTCTGCGCGCGTGTCTCGCGTCTGTCGCCGCCATGCACCCTGACGGCATCACTGTTGAACTCATCTACGTCGACGCCAACTCGAATGACGCGAGCCTCGCCATCGCACACACCGCCGGCGCGCAGGTGCTGCACGTCAATACCCGCTATTCCAACGCAGCGCTCGCCCGCAATCTCGGCTGGCACGCAGCCACAGGCGAATTCGTTCTCTTCCTCGACGGCGACACCGTGCTCGACGCTGACTTCGCGCGCACCGCGCTGCCCGCCTTTGCCGATGAGACCATCGCAGCCGTCTGCGGCAACCGCCGTGAGCTGCATCCGGAGCAATCGATCTACAACCGCGTGCTCGATCTGGATTGGAACGGCCCCGCCGGATTTGTCGATTCCTGCGGTGGCGACGCCATCTTCCGCCGCAGCCTGCTCGAAACCGTCGGCGGCTACGACTCTTCGCTTCTCGACGGTGAAGCGCCTGACCTCTGCCGCCGCCTCCGCGCCCACAACCTGCGCATCCTGCACATTGGCATTCCCATGACGCTGCACGACCTCCGCATCACCCGCTTCTCGCAATACTGGGCGCGCCAGACACGCCTCGGCTATGCCTATGCCCAGGTCAGCGAGCGATACCGCAATACGCCGCTGCCGCTCTGGCTGCGCGAATCCCGCAGCAACATTCTGCGCGCCGTCGCCACCACCCTGTTCTTCAACCTCTTCCTTCTCATTGCCCTGGTTACGTGGACGCTGTGGCCGCTGCTCTTTGGCCTGCTCTTCTGCGCCACGTTTGTGCAGCGCACCGCCCTCAGCGCCCGCGATAAGAGCGCTGGCATCCCCACGCGCCTGGCCTACGGCTTGCATGCGCACCTGCGGCAGATCCCCATCTTCATCGGCCAGCTCAACTACCGCACCCGCCGCCGCACCGCGCGCTGAATCCAAATAGAGCTACACTGGAAGACCATGCGTCTCCATCCCACATTTCTGCTCTCCGCCACTGACCCTGCGCACTTCCCGTCCGCAGTCAAAACTCACAACGCGCCCGAAGTCGCTTTCCTGGGCCGCTCCAACGTGGGCAAGTCCAGCCTGATTAATGCCTTGCTCGGCTCCAAACAGGCGCATGTCTCCTCCACGCCGGGCCGCACCCGCGCCATTAATTTTTTCGCTCTGCATGAAGGCACCGGGGCGCAGAAGAAGCTGCGCCCTGAACTCATCCTGGCCGATCTGCCCGGCTACGGATACGCCAAGATATCCAAATCCATCTCCGCCGAGTGGCCTAAGTTCATTGAGCCCTACCTCGCCGAGCGCGAGACTCTCGGCCTATGCGTCTGCCTGGTTGACACCAACGTGCCGCCGCAATCCAATGACGCGCACCTGATGGACTTTCTCCGCCAGGTCGAGCGCCCCTTCGTGGTCGTGGGCACCAAATCTGACAAGCTCTCCAGCAACCAGCTCAACAAATCGCTCGCCCTGCTCAAGCGCGAGCATCAGTTGGAAGAGATTCTTCCCTGCTCCGCAAAGACCAGCGCCGGCCTGAAAGCCCTCTGGGCCCGCATGATGCTCGCCGGCCAGAAGTAATTCCGGCAGCCAACTCAATCAAAATTTGCCATTCTGATTTGTCATTCTGATTTTTAATTTGTCATTCTATTTTTTTGAGTTTGTCATTCTGACATTTTAATTTGTCATTCTGAGCGCAGCGAAGAATCTGCTTTTGCTTTTGCTTTTGCTTTTGCTTTTGCTTTTGCCGCTGCTTTTCAATCTTTCGTTAAGGGCACGGCTTCAGCCGTGCCTCCCAGTCCAAACCTGAAAGGGCTTTAGCCCTGAGGTACGCTTCTGTCTCTGCGACCACCGGAAGCCGTCTCTGCGCGCGAAGCGCACTATCCGCCGGGAGCCTGCCCTGAGCGAAGCCGAATGGGCGCAGCACCTACCACGAGCTGTACGAGCTCCCATCCGTCGCCGTCTCCTGCGCGCCGCTGTGCACGTTCGTAATGCCGGGATCGGTCTGGTCCAGGCTATACATCGCGTCATCCTGCGTCGTCATCCACGTGTCACTGCGCCGCGTGATCGGGTCCTGCGGAATCTTTTGCAGATAGCCTGCCGTCACCAGATCCTCCAGCCCCTGCGGCCCCTTCTGCTTGTCCACCGTGTAGGAATCAATCGCACCGCGCATGGTCCGCAGGTCTTCTTTCAGCACCGCCTCGCGCGCCAACTGCACGGAACGCTCGTACTTGGGCACCGCGATCATCATCAGCACGCCGATGATCAGCATCACGATCACCAGCTCCACCAGGGTGAAGCCCTCGCGCGCCTTATCTGTCCGCATTGTCGCCCAGCGTCTCATCATCCGTTACCAGTCTGAATACTTGCTGCCGTCCAGCGCTGTACCGCTGCTCTTCGTGCACACGTCAAACACGTTCTGTCCGCCGCCGGCGCCGCAGGAGCCACCAGCCTCCGGTGCATCGTCCTGCATGGAGCGCGTTCCCCAATCCTTGCTGTGGGTCATGGGATCGACCGGGATTTCGCGCAGGAATTTCAGTTTCTTGTCCTGCACATCCACGCCATTCACCAGCGTGTCCAGGTCCGGCGGATAGTTGAAGCTGTCCGCCTTCGTCATGAATGCGCCCTTGTCCGCCGCATCTTTATAGCGGTCAATCGCGTCGCGCATCATCCACAGATCACGCCGCAGCTCTTTCTCTTTCTCGCGCTTGACCTGAAAGCGCGCCAAAGGGAGGGCAGCCCCGGCCAGGATTCCCAGAATCGCAATGACGATGATGAGTTCCACCAGCGTCAGTCCGTGCTCGCCCCGGCGGGTCTCATTTCGCTCTGCTATGAAATGGCGCAACATCCTTCTACTCACCTTCTGTTTGTTCCGGCGCTGCCTCCATTGCGAGCGAAGCGAGCCATTCGCCCTCCGCGCAGGAGCTACTTCACATGTACGGTCGATTGCGATCCGATGGCGGCAATGTTGCCCTGCGCGCTGTTCTTCGCGCCCACCTTCACCAGTGTCACCTTGGCATCGCCCGCTGCCGTCGCACGGAAGGTAAGCGTGCAGACCACGCCCTGTCCGCTCACTCCGGCTACGTTCGGCGGACGCGAAGCCGTAATCGTCACCAGCCCGGCGCCGTCATCACGATGCACCAGCGCCACCGCCTGTCCGTCGCGACCCAGCATCTCGCCCGCATCCACATTCACCAGCTGCAACACTGCTGGATCGAACTGCACCTGCATGGGCACGGAGAAGAGGTCCTTCGCATTCTGTGCCATCACCGCCATCTGGAAGGTGCTGCCCACGGTCTGCGCGCTCTCCGGCGGCATCACATTCAGCGCCAGCGGAGCGCCTGCGCCGTTGTCCTGCGCGGCCTGCACATGCATCTGGCCCAGTGCCGTCGCGGCCGCGTCAGCTGCTGTCAGCCCACCGCCTGCACCGCGGCCCTGCTGGTTCATTCCCGCCACGGCAACGTTAGCCGCAGCGCCCGCCGTCATGTTCTTGTTCGGGCTGGGCAGCGGCGGATTGATTCCCGAACTGGTCTGCCCAATCGGCAGCGCGCTCTCCGGATTCCTGCCCGCCACATCATCATCCTCGCTGGCCACCGGCACCCGGCGCAGCTCAATCTCCTGGTTGGTGCCCGTATCCACCGCGCGCGTGTTCAGCGGCGTCAGCACCTGCTCGCGCACGATGTGCGGAATCAGCAGAAATACAATCTCGTCCTGGTCATTCTTCTTGTCGTTGGAGGCGAAGAAGTACTTCAGCAGCGGCAGCTCGCCCAGCCCCGGCAGGCCGGATACGGCAGTGCTGTTGTCCTGCTCCAGCAAGCCGGCCAGAATGCTGGGCTCGCCCTCGCGCAACTGAATCTGCTGTTCGATCACGCGCTGCGAGATGATCGGCTCCGTCACGCCGCTGATGGTCGTCTGACCGCTCTGCGTGGAGATTTCGATCTTCATCTTCAGCGAGATCTCGCGGTCGTAGTGTACCGTCGGCGTCATGTCGATGTTCACGCCCACATCCAGGTACTGGAACTGCGTCTGCACGCCCAGCGAAACCGTGGTCGCCGCCGTGCCCGCCGAATACGATCCGGTCGCAACCGGAATCTTGGAACCAATCTTCAACGTCGCGCGCTGCCCGTCTGTCGCGCGGATGCGGGGATTCTGAAGCACCCGCGTATCGCTGTCATTCAGCAGCAGGTTCGCAGTGGCTGTGCTCACGGTCACGGCAAAATTCTGTGCGTTCAAATTACCCAGGTCGTTCAGCGAAAGCTGGCTGCCGCTGTTGGTCGTGGTCGAAGTCGTGGTGCTGCTCGATGTCGAGGTGGTCGAATTCGCCGTCGCCAGCGTCTGCAAACCCACGCCGAAGCTCTGCGGCAGGGTGATGCCCAGGTTCCGCTCCTTCGCCTTGCTCACTTCCAGCACGGCCACGTCTACAACCACTTCGGGGCGCGTGCGGTCCAGATCGTTAATCAGCTTCTGCGCCAGCAGCAGCTGGTCGGTCGTCGCGCGCATTACAATCGCGTTCTGGCTCGGCACCAGGTACACCTTCACGCTGGGGTCCAGCAGATTGCGCAAGGCCGTCGTCACTTCATTCGCATCGTTCTGCTGCGCGGCATTGGTCAGATAAAACGTCTGCACCGCCAGGTTATCCAGATCGGTGCGTTTGGTGCGGGTATTCTGTGCCACAAAGATCGTATTGCTGGTCACCGGCTTCCAGAACGTGCCTGCAATCGCACCCACAATGCGCAGCGCGTCATCCAGGGAAACATTCGTCAGGTCCACAGGGATTCGCTTGGAGGTAAAGTCGGGATCAAACAGCACATTCAGACCGGCAGTTTTACCGATAGCCTGGTAGATCACCTTCGCGTCTTCCACCATGTGCAGCGTGATGGGGTCACTGGAGAGCGGCTTGAGCTGGACCGGCCCACTCATGGAGCTGATCGCCGCCAGCGACTCCTGCTGCTCTGACATCTGCTCACCCTGGTCGCCGTTCGGAGCGGGAGCCGCCATCTGCTGCTTACGCGTCTCTTCAATCTCCTGCTGCGCTGCCTGGTTGGAGGGGTCGATCTCCAGCGCGCGCATGTACTGCGTCAGCGCGGCCGCAGGATCGCCCATGGCACGCAGCTTGCGTCCCTGGTCCACATGGGTTGCCGCCGCCTGGAAGCGCACGCGCTCATAGTGCGTCTTGTACTCCAGGTTCTTGGGGTGTTTCTCGTAGGCGTGCTTGTAATCCTCAAACGCGGCATCGTAATCCCCGCGCGCTTCAGCGTTCTGGCCGCGCCTGACCCACGTACCTGCCGTCTGCGCCTTGGCAACCGGCAACATGATTCCAAGCAGGAGGAGGACGGGCAGCGCTCTCCATAAAAATGACTTCAGCCGGCGATCCATTCCACTCCCGTTCCTGACTTTCTGCAGATGAAAATCTCTTTGCTTGCTTCTTTGGACGAACGCTGCTCAACTTCAGCACCGTATATTCCTGACAAATCTTTCGTGCCCCGGCCAGCCGCCGGAATCTCTGTCTGCGGCGCGCCCTCAGGGCTCGCCCCGCAGCCGTTTCGCTGGCCGCGCGCACCAGGTTACAAAGGTCTTCTAACCTGCCAAGTATAACATTCGGCATCTACTTTTCCGGCCGCGCCGCACCGGCCGGCCTATGCATCGCGGGCCTCCGTGCTACCATCCAATTTTTACGTCTATGGCACGCACACCCATACCCACGGCGCCGAACCAGGCCAAGCCTGCCGCCAAACCCGACCGCCCACGCGACCCCGTGGCCGCCGGGCAGCGCGATGCTGCCTACAATCGCTCCGCCGGCTTCAACTACTTCCTGACCGACCGCTACGAGTGCGGCGTAGAGCTGCGCGGCACCGAGGTGAAGTCCATCCGCGAAGGCAAAGCCAACCTCAAGGATGCCTATGGCCTGCTGAAAGATGGTGAACTCTTCCTGCTCAACGCGCACATCGGCCCTTTTTCCCACGGCAATGCAATGAATCATGACTCCCTGCGCACTCGCCGCCTGCTGATGCACAAGACCGAGATCCGCAAGCTCGCCGGCAAGGCCACGGTGAAGGGATTCACTCTCATCCCCACGCGGCTCTACTTCCGCAATGGCCGGGTCAAGTGCGAGATCGCTCTCGCCAAAGGCAAGCAGGACTGGGACAAGCGCGAGACCGCGCGCAAGCGCGAGGCTGACAAGGAAGCCAAGGCGGCCATCGCCCGCAGCCAGCGCCGCTAAAAACTCCCCATCTGCTTCGCATCCGTGCAATCTGCGCGTTACCATAGAACACTATGGATACCAAGCTCCTCTTTTCTGACGCTGCTGACTTCGCTACTCCCCTGCTCGCCGTCTTCGCCGTAGATATTGCGTCTGACAATGACGCCAAGCCGATGCCCGTGCTGCTCAGCGCCAGCGACGCTATCTCCAAGGCCGCTGCCCAGTTCCTCACCACCGGCGAGTTCAAGGCCGGCCTCTGTGAGACCCTTCTGCTGCACGCTCCGGCCAGGCTGAAAGCCGAGCGCCTGCTCATCATCGGACTCGGCAAGGTTGCCGACCTCTCGCCCGATCAGGTGCGCAAAGGCGCAGGCGCAGCCGTCCGTTTCGCCAAGCCACGCAGCCTGCGCACGCTTGCCATCATGCTGCCGGACCATCGCGCCGTCTCCGATGAGGCCCTGGAGTCCCTGTCCGCCGAACAGACCACCCGCGCCGTCACGGAAGGCGCCTGGATCGCCGATTTCGACCCTGACACCTACCGCTCTGACCGTACCGACCAGAGCATCCGCGCCGTCACGCTGCTCTCCGCTGAAACAGAAAAGATGACCATGGCGGATAAGGAACGCGGCTTCGCCGAAGGCAACATCTATGGCAAAGCTCAGCTCTTCGCCCGCACCCTGGTCAATGAACCCGGCAACGTCCTCGTTCCCCTGGAACTCGCTCGCCGCGCTCAGGCAGAGCTGGAGCCGCTCGGCATCGCCGTGGAGGTCTACTCCACTGAGAAGCTGCAGGAGTTGAAGATGGGCTCGTTCTGGGCCGTCGCCAAAGGCTCTGAGCAGCCGCCTGCGCTCATCGTAATGACCTATACCCCCGCTAAGGCGCCCGCCGAAGGCGCACCCGTGCTCGGCCTGGTCGGCAAAGGCATTACCTTTGATACCGGCGGCATCTCCATCAAACCCGCTGACGGCATGGAGAAGATGAAGTATGACATGGCCGGCGCCGCCGCCATGATCGGCGCTATGCGCGCCATCGCCGAGCTCAAGCCGGCGAACAAGGTCATCAGCGTGGTCTGCTCGGCTGAGAATATGCCTGACGGCAAAGCCTACAAGCCCGGCGACGTCGTCACCGCCATGTCCGGCAAGACCATTGAGATCATCAACACTGACGCCGAAGGCCGCCTCGTCCTCGCCGATGGCCTGCACTACGCCATCACCCGCGGCGCAACCCACCTGATCGATGCAGCCACTCTCACGGGCGCCTGCGTCGTCGCGCTCGGCATGCAGAATGCCGGCGTCTTTGCCAACGACGAAGACACCTACAGCCGCTTCAGCAAAGGTCTGCAGCACACCGGCGAAGGCTTCTGGCGTCTCCCCTGCACCGCCGAGTACCGCGACCAGATCAAATCCAGCATTGCCGACATCATGAACACCGGCGGCAGCCGCTGGGGCGGAGCCATTACCGCCGCCATGTTCCTGAAGGAGTTCGTCGGCGACACCCCCTGGATTCACCTCGACATCGCCGGCCTCGCCTGGATGGAAGAGAACAAGCCCTGGATCGCCAAAGGCCCCAGCGGCATCGCCGTCCGCTCCATCGCCGAGTGGGTCCGCAACTTCTAGGGAAGCCCTGAATAAGTCTCAGTTTTGAAAGGGCGGGACTTCAGAAGCTGCTGAAAAATCCGTTATCTTGAAAGGGCAGGATTTCAGAAGCTGCTGAAAAATCCGTTGTCTTGAAAGGGCAGGATTTCAGAAGCTGCTGAAAAATCCGTTGTCTTGAAAGGGCGGGACTTCAGTCCCGCCGCAAGTCCAATCCCAGCCATGTGGCTTTAGCCACTGAGGAAATGCTGATCACTTGTTCAGACCTTCCCTGGAGCAATTCTCCTTCTGGTGCAGCTCTGGAAGTGGAACGTGTCATCCTGAGCGAAGGATCGGTAGTGGGTCAGTTTGGTTTGCTTTGAAAGGGACGAGCTTTAGCTCGTCCGAAAATCAGACCAACACACAGGATGCGCCATTACTTCCCCACAATATTCAGCTTCCGCCACGGACTCAAATCCATCGTTCCATCGCTCGCCACTGACCACACGCGCCACTGGTACTGTCCCTGCTGCGTCGCAAATACTGCCGTCACCCGCGTGGTCAGGTGCGGATTATCATCCGGCACCATCAGCGTTCCTGTGCTGGACCACCCCAGCGCCGTGTGCCACTGCCACTCCACCACCTGCAGCGCTGCACCGCCCTTGTTGTCCCACCACAGGTCAGGCTGCGCAGGCCGATTGTCCCCATCCGGCGGCGCCGCCTGGGAGATGCCCAGAGCTTTGTCCTTGCTCTGCGGACCCATCACGTAGCGGCGCATCGTCTGCATCGCCTGGCCAAGCTGCCCCGGCCACATATTCGGCTGCACCTGCAGCACCTTCCACACGCCCTTGTCGTCTTTGCGCAGCACCACCTGTGCATGCACCGCGCCAAACGAATCCGGCGACGTCACGATGCCGCGCACCGCAGCCATGGCGATATGCTCATTCTGCGCCAGGCTCAGCACATCGATCTGCAACTGCTGCCCCCGCATGTTCCCCCTCGGCCGCATGCCCGCCAGCGCCAGCATCTGTGCCGCGCCGCCGCTGAACTGCGCCGCATCCGCATCCGCGATTGCCCCCAGCGTGCCGCCGCCCAATATCCGCGCCACCGCCTCCACCGCCAGATTGCCCGTCTGTTCCGTGCTGCCCTTCAACTGCACGACCGGGCAGATATATCCGCAGGTCGGCGCATCCCGCAGCCACGTCACAAACGCCCGCGCCTGTGCCGGATGCGGCGCACGCGTCAGGATCACCGCATCCTGCGCCTGCATATACAGGCCGTGGTCCAGAGAGGCGTCGCGCTCCTCCACCGGCAGACCCAGCATCATCAGCCCCACGCCATCCGGCAGCAGATTTCCCGGCATCTCCGCATCCACAATCACATCCGGATACGCAGCCGATCCCCGCGTCTGCGCCAGCAGATCGGCCACATCCACTTCCAGCACCTCTCTGAAATGCATTTGCAGCGCCGGATACGCAGAGCGCATATCCGCTGCAATGCGGTCGCGCAGCGGATCGCGCACCTCGCCCTTCATCTGCGGCGGCGGCGCGCTTGCATCGCTCAGCGACTCGCCGAAGTTCCCCGCCGTCGTGCCGTAGCTGCCGGCCGTCTGCCCCACGTCGCTCGAAGCCTGCCCGAAGCCACCAGCCGTCTGCCCATAGCTGCCCGCGGTCTGCCCGGTATCGCTCGCATTTTGTCCTACATTGCTCGATGCCGTGCCATAGCTGCTCGCGGTCTGCCCTACATCGCTCGCCGCCTGCCCCAGCTCGCTCGGCGTCTTTTCCACGATATTCTTCGGCGGCCCCAGCGTAGCCGCCACCTTATTCGTCGCGGAATGCGCCCGCTCCGCCGCCGTCCCGCGCCGCGCCATCCATACCGTCAGGTCGCCGCGCATCAGCACAGAGGGCTGCACCGGCACAGGCTGCTGCGCAACACACGCCAGCGGGACCGCTACTGCCCACACCGCCGCCAGTCGCGCGCATCGCAGCACTCATCCCTCCGCTATACCGTTGGACGCAAACTACACTCATTCCGCTGTTTAAACAGCACTTTTTATTTTTGCGCGCAAAGCGCGCGATCCGCCGTGCGCGCAGCACTACATCACTTCCGGCGCAACAATCCCCAGCCACCCCAGCGCGCGCACCAGTTCCCGCTTCGCTACGGCGGCAGACGCCAGCAGCAGCGCCTTCCGCTCCTCATCCTGCTCTTTCAGAATGTTGTAACGGTGATAGAAATTGTTGAACTGCTGCGCCAGCTGGAATGCATACTTCGCCAGGTACGCCGGCTCCGCTGCTGCGATGCTCTGCTCCAGCACCAGCGAAAGCTTCGCTGCCGTCAGCCATAGCTCCCACAGCCCATCGCCGCCCTCGGCCGCAAACTCCTTCGCCGCCGTCTTCTGCGCCGGCTCCATATCCAGCCACTCCAGCGCGTTCGTTTCGGTCACGCCCGCCTTGCGGAAGATGTTCGCCGCGCGCACCACCGCATACTGCACATAGGGCCCGGTCTCGCCCTCGAAGCTCAGCGCGTCGCGGAAATCAAACGCGATCACGCTGTTGCGCGTGAACTTCAGCATGAAGTAGCGCAGCGCGCCGATCGCAATCCGCGTCGCCGTCTCGCGCCGCTCCGCCTCACTCAGCTCAGGATGCCGCGGATCGACCTCAGCCTGCGCCGCAGCGATCAGCTTATCCAGCAGATCGTCCGCCTTCACGCCGAAGCCCTTGCGCCCGCTCACCTCAATGTACGCGCGCGCCTTGTCTTCCTCGCTCACGGTATAGCCCAGCTCCATCGCGCAGCGCGGCGTCAGCGCCACCATCTCATAATTCAAATGCGTGTAGTGCTCCGCCGCTTCGGTATAACCCATGCCGCGCAGCGCCGCTTTCACATTGTCCTGCGGATCGTTCTGGCGCGAGTCAATCACGTTGTAGATCGCCTCCGCCTTACCGAAGAACGGATGCTCCTCTTCACCGCTCACCGCCGAAATCCAGCACGTATGCGCCGGGTACTCATGGAACTTCCGGTACCCGAAATCTTTCCCCAGCAGCCCGAACTTCCACAGGTGATAGGCAATGTCCTTGCCCACATACGTCACCGTGCCATTCGAACGCACAATGATCTTCGCGTCCTCATCCGGCCCCGCCTCAACCGTGTCATCCAGCTTTTCTTGTTTGTCATGCTGCGCAATTTTTTGTTTGTCATCCTGAGCGCAGCTGTCTTTATTTGTCATTCCGCTGCGTAGCGGCGGAATCTGCTTTTCTTCCGCCGCAGCCCCGACCGCCCGCTTCATCACCCAGCAGCCCTTGTTCTTCCCGGCGGTCTCCAGGTAGAGCACGCCGCGCTCCTTCATCAGCGCAAACGCCGTCTCCCAGAAGTGCAGGTGCAGAATCTCGCTCTCGCGCGGCAGAAAGTCATACTCAATATCCAGCCGTTCCATCGTCTCCAGGTGACGCGCCAGCACCGCCATCGAGATTAACTCTGCAATCTCCGAAGTCTCGTTGCCGCCCGCCTCCAGCGCATGCAGAGTATCCAGCCGCAGCTTCTTTCTCTCCGCGACCAGCGCAGCGTCCTCGTCATACCACTTTGACACCCGCGCATACAGGTCCCAGCAGTAGTAATCCACGCGCTCGCCTGCCGCCTTCAGCCGCTCCAGCAGCGCTCGCACGTCCGCCAGAGAAAATCCTTCCAGCGTCGTCAGCCCCACCACCACATCGGCCACCTGCACGCCGGTGTTGTCAATGTAGTTCTGTACGCCCAACGCATATCCGCTCTTGAACGCATCCCCGCGCAGCAGCCGCTGATACGTATCGCCCAGAATCGCATTGCGCAGATGCCCGATGTGCGCCGCCTTATTCGGATTGATGCTGGTATGTTCCACCAGCCGGAAGCCCATGCCGCCCACGTCCGCATGTTCATCCTGCGCCATGCGCGCTGCAAACGCCGCGCGGTCCAGCTTGATGTTCAGATACCCCGCGCCCGCGATCTCCACCCGCGCCACGCCGTCCAGCGTCTCCAGTTCCGCCTGCAGTTCCGCAGCGATAGCACGCGGCGCCTTCTTCAGCCGCTTCGCCAGCTCAAACGCCACCGGCAGCGCCAGTTCGCCAAACGCGATCTTCGGCGGCTGCTCCACCGCCAGCTGCGCCAGCTCCACGCCATACTTCGCGCGAAGAATCTGTTGAATCCGCTCCAATACGTTCTGCTGCACAATCCGATACACAAACCCACCAATCTATCGTTCAAAGTGCGAAGTCCTGAAAGTTGCTCACTTGCTATACCTTTCAACACTCGCCAAATCATTTCAAACCGTCATCAATTTCAAACCGTCATCCTGACCCTGAGCGTAGTCGAACGGGGAAGGATCCCCTGTAGTTGTCTTTACAACTGCACGACTCTCCAACCAGTGAAGGCCGTTGTCTCTGAGCAAAATGAGCGTTCAGCCGTGCGCGCAGCACTCACTGTCCCAGTATCGCCACGCCTGCCAGCCCATCTGCAATCTTCTTCTGCCACACTGCCGGGCCCGTTGTATGCACGCTGGTTCCCTGCGCATCCACCGCCACCGTCACCGGCATATCCTTCACGTCAAACTCGTAGATCGCTTCCATGCCAAGGTCGGCAAACGCCAGCACCTTAGAGCTCTTAATCGCCTTTGAAACCAGATACGCCGCGCCGCCCACAGCCATCAGGTACACCGCCTTGTTGTCGCGAATGGCCGATATCGCCTCCGGCCCGCGTTCGCTCTTGCCCACCATGCCCAGCAAGCCCGTCTGCTCCAGCATCTGCCGCGTGAACTTGTCCATGCGCGTCGCCGTCGTCGGCCCCGCAGGCCCCACCGCTTCATCGCGCACCGCATCCACCGGCCCCACGTAATAGATAAACCGGTTCGTGAAATCCACCGGCAGCTTCTCGCCGCGATTCAGCATGTCGATCATGCGCTTGTGCGCCGCATCGCGCCCGGTCAGCAGCTTGCCGCTCAGCAGCACCACCTCACCCGGCTTCCACGTCTGCACATCCTCGCGCGTGATCGAATTCAAATCCACCCGCCGCGCCGAGCTCACGTCATACGTCAGCTTCGGCCACTCATCCAGCGCCGGCGGATCAAGCTGCACCGCGCCACTGCCATCCAGCACAAAGTGCGCATGACGCGTGGCCGCGCAGTTTGGAATCATCGCTACCGGCAGGTTCGCCGCGTGCGTCGGATAGTCCAGGATCTTTACGTCCAGCACCGTCGTCAGTCCGCCCAGCCCTTGTGCGCCGATGCCCAGCTCATTCACCCGCGTATAAAGTTCCACGCGCATCTTTTCAATGTTCGTCTGCGGCCCGCGCGCGATCAGCTCCTGCATGTCGATCGGCTCCATCAGCGCCTCTTTCGCCATCAGCATCGCCTTCTCCGCCGTCCCGCCAATCCCTATCCCCAGCATTCCCGGCGGACACCAGCCCGCACCCATCGTCGGCACCGTCTTCAGCACCCAGTCCACAATCGAGTCCGACGGATTCAGCATCACGAACTTCGACTTCGCCTCGCTGCCGCCGCCCTTGGCCGCAACGATTACATCCACATTGCCGCCCTTCACCAGCTGGATATTCACCACCGCTGGCGTATTGTCCTTCGTGTTTTTGCGCCCAAACGCCGGGTCCGCCAGCACGCTCGCCCGCAGCGGATTATCCGGATCGCTGTATGCCCGCCGCACGCCCTCGTTCACCATCTCGTCGACGGTCCCCAGCTCGGAACCAGCCGCATCCCATTTCACATCCATCCCAATCTTCAGGAACACGCTCACAATCCCCGTATCCTGGCAGATCGGCCTGTGACCCTCCGCGCACATGCGCGAATTAATCAGAATCTGCGCCATCGCATCCTTCGCCGCCGCCGATTGCTCCAGTTCATAAGCCCGCGCCAAATTCCGTATGTAGTCCGCCGGATGGTAGTAGCTGATGTACTGCAGCGCATCCGCCACCGATTGAATCAGATCGTCTTGTTTAATCGTCGCCATAAATCCTATGAACCTGTCATTCTGAGCGCAGCGAAGAATCTGCTTTTCGCTCTGTCATTCCGCCAAACAAATTTGGCCATTCCCCAGCGCAGCGGAGGAATCTGCTTTCGTTTTGTCATTCAGGGCGCAAACTGAATCTCATTCTCTTATAATTTGTCATTCTGAGCGCAGCGAAGAATCTCAGTATTTCATCGTGGCAAGGTGCTCGGCGCAACCTACTCAAATATTGCGAGCATTCTCTAAAGTTTAGCAACTTTGAGGAACGATCATATGCTTCCTAACCGCCTGAGAATACGCTCCTTCGTGCATCTCCCCCTCATCGTCCTCCTCTGCGCCACCGCGCTCTTCGCCCAATCCACCCCAAAGGCCCTCCCCATGACCCAAGCCACCGGCACCTTCGACGTCAAAGTCCTCCCCGTGGAGCACGCCGCAGCGCCCGGCACCGCCACCTACTCCATCAACAAAACCTTCCACGGCGACCTGGAAGCCACCAGCGAGGGCGAGATGTTCTCTGCCGGCGACTACAAGCAGGGCAACGCAGGCTATGTCGCACTGGAACGCGTCACCGGAACGCTTGGCGGCCGCAGCGGCAGCTTCGCGCTCATGCACACCGGCATCATGCGCAGTGGCGAAGCCCCGGCGATGACCGTCACCATCGTCCCCGGCTCCGGCACTGGAGAACTCACCGGAATCACCGGCACCCTCACCATCATCATCACCGACGGCAAGCACTCCTACACCCTGAACTACAGCCTGCCCACGCAGTAAACTCAGTGGTGTTGTGCTGTTATGCTTTCCGGATTAAGCCCCCGGCTTCAGCCGGGGGAGTGCAGGCTTCAGCCTGCACGGTAAGCAGCACGCATTGAAAAGGGGCTTTAGCCCCGGACAAGTACAACCGGAGGCCCCATGCCCACCCGCACTGAAACTGATTCTCTCGGCCCCATCGCCGTCCCCTCCGACGCGCTCTACGGCGCGCAGACGGTCCGCGCCATCCACAACTTCCCCATCAGCGGACTGCGCGCGCATCCCGCCCTCATCTGCGCCATCGCCATGGTCAAGATGGCGGCCGCCGGAGCCAACCGCTCCCTCGCCCTCATTCCCATTGACCTGGCCGACGCCATCATTGCTGCCGCGCAGGAGATTGCCGCCGGCCAGCACCACAAGCAGTTCCCCGTCGATGTCTTTCAGGCCGGCGCAGGCGTCAGCTTCCACATGAACGCGAATGAGGTCATCGCCAACCGCGCCAACCAGATTCTCGGCGCGCCGCTGGGCAGCTACGCCCGCGTCCATCCCAATGACCATGTGAACTACGGCCAGTCCACCAACGACGTCTTCCCCACCGCCATGCGCCTGGCCGCGCTGCTCGCCCTCACGGACCTCTACCTCGTGCTCGATACCCTCGCCACCACCTTCGCCGCGAAGGCTGACGAGTTCCACGGCATCATGAAATCCGGCCGCACCCATCTGCAGGACGCGACGCCCCTGCGCCTGGGGCAGGAGTTCGCCGCTTACGGCGTTGCCATCGCAAAATCCCGCGAAGCCCTCTCCGCAGCCGCCGCCACGCTCTGCGAACTCGGCCTCGGCGGCTCCGCCGTCGGCACCGGCATCAACACGCACCCTGACTACCGCGCCCGCGCCGTAGCCAACCTCGCCGCCATCTCCGGTGAGCCGCTCACGCCCGCGCCCGACATGCGTTACGCCATGCAATCCTGCGCGCCCATGGCCAACATCTCCGCCGCCCTGCGCGGCCTCGCGCTGGAGGTCATTCGCATCGCCAACGACCTGCGCCTGCTCTCCTCCGGCCCCAACACCGGCCTGGCAGAGATCAACCTGCCCGCACTGCAGCCCGGCTCCAGCATCATGCCCGGCAAGATCAACCCCGTCATCCCCGAACTCGCCGCCATGGTCGGCTTCCAGGTTGTGGGGAATGACACCGCCGTCGCCCTGGCCGTGCAAGCGGGCCAGTTGGAACTGAACGTGATGATGCCGGTGATGGCGAGCAACGTGCTGCAATCCATCACCATCCTCACCGCCACCCTCCAGCAGCTGGATGAGAGTTGCGTCCGAGGCATCACCGCCAACCGGGCCCGCTGCGAACAGTACGCGCAGTCCACCGTCTCGCTCGCCACCGCGCTCAACCCCTACATCGGCTACGCCAAGGCTGCGGAGATCGTGAAGGAATCCATCGCCACCGGCGAATCCATCATCGCCATCGCACGCAGAAAAAACCTCCTCACCGAGCAGCAGATCGCCGAGATCCTGGACCCCGTCCGCATGACCGAGCCCCAAATTCCCCTGGAAAAGGGGTAATTTAAAGTTTGTCATTCTGAGCGCAGCGAAGAATCTCAAAAGCTCATGCCACCCAAAATCTGGGTGCCCCATCCGCACGACGGTTTCATCGTCGGGAGGGTGGGATAGCGTCGCGGTTCCATCGCGACGGCCGCGCTAGCGCGCAATCTATAGCCGCCTCAGATCCTCTCGGCATACCATCGCTCTCAACCAGTAGCCATCCTGCCCTGGGCATAGCCGGATGAGCGCGCAAATTCCTGCTCCTACGAAACTTCACGCATACGCAACAAAGGCCGCCCGAAGGCAGCCTTTGTTGTTGTATTTGCGCGAAGCTCAATCCGCCTCTGGTGCAGCGATCACTTCTTCCCAAACCGGTACACGATCTGCGCGTTCACGCCGCCCTTGTTCGCCTGGGTCGTGCCGCCGAAATGCGTCATCACATACGTCGGCTCTACGCGCAGCGAGAGGTTCGGATAGATGTTGTAATCCAGATTCACGCCCACGCTGCCGGCAAACGTGCTGCCCGTCGGCCACATGCCCAGCTGCGGCGCAGGAATGCCGTGCGTGCCGCCGTCAAAGTTGCCCAGCGCCATGCCGCCCATCACGTGGGCTGAAACGGCGTACCGCTCCTTGCGATAGAAGCGCCACTGCGGACCGGCCATGAAGGTGTACTCCGTGATCAGCGGATGGTACACGCCGTTGTTCGGCGAGAAGACGCCGTTCACCGTGGTGTAGTTCGGCAGGCTGGCATCGCCATAGTTCCCGCGGATGTCGCCCACCACCGCATACTTCGGGGTGAAGTAGTACGCGCCGCTGGCCGCCCAGTCCACCTGGGTGGCGCGCCGCAGCGTTTGCCCCGGCTGGAAGCGGAAGAAGCCGCCGCCAAACGCAGCCTCCACCTTGCGCGAGTAAGTATCTTCCACAATGCGGGCCGTGCGGAACTTGCGGTTCGCGGTCGTCTCATGACGGCGGTGGCTGGTCTGTGCCTGCGCCCCCTGCACGGAAATCACGGCGGCAGCAAGCGCGGCACATGCAATCAAACGGCGTACGAATTTCATTGAAACCATCAGAAAAGGAACTCCATCCAGGGGACAGTCTTGCGCAGCCTCCCGGCCACTCGCCGGGAGAAAGGCCACCATTACCCTGTCCCTTTATTAGAACACTTTCAGGCCCCCTTCGCGCCACGGCCCGGTGGTTTTGTCACTCCGCAGGGCAACGGAGAAATCAGTAGTGTCCTGATTTGCTTTTTGATAAGCCCACGGCTTGCTTTTGGGATCAATTTCACGGCTTGCTCTGGGCTCAATTTCACAGCTTGCTCTGGGATTAAGCTCGCAGTTTGCTTTTGGGATTAAGCCCACGGCTTCAGCCGTGGGGTAAGAGACGGAAAGCAGCGGGGGCTTTAGCCCCGGAGTCATTCCTCACCCCATGGAGGACACTCCCGAGAAATCTGCTTCCTTGCGGGTGCCCAGAGCCTGCCCTGAGCGAAGCCGAATGGGTCTCGCCTTTGAGACCTGGGTTCGCAGAATGCCCATAGGACCGCCAATGGTTTACCCTGCTTGCAGCAGTTCTCCTGGAGGCAATGACCATGGCAGCACGCGGCGGCGGTTCCGGCACGGGAAAGTTCATCATCGGCCTGATTCTTGGCCTGCTCATCCTGCCTGCAGCGGTGATTCTTTATTTCCGCTTCGGCGCACCGCCCGTAGCCACGGCGGACAAGCCCTTCCCCTTGGAAGCCCAGGTGGTCAAGGTCCCGCTGGATGCGCGCATCAGCCGCGAAGCTCCCAAGGCCGCGCCCTTCGGCGAGAGTGAAGACGTCTTTGAAGGCGGCGCCACGCTCTACCGCCGCGAATGCGCCAGCTGCCACGGCACCCCCGGTCACGATGTCCCCTACGGCAAATTCATGTACCCGCACGCCCCGCAGCTCTGGGCGAAGCACAAGACCGGCAGCGTCGTCGGCGTCAGTGACGACCCCGTGGGCGAAACCTACTGGAAGGTCGCCAACGGCATCCGCCTGACCGGCATGCCCGCCTACGGCAAGATGCTGACCGACACCGAAATGTGGCAGATCGCCATCCTGCTGAAGAACGCCGACCAGCCCCTCCCCGACCCCGTCAACAAAATCCTCACCGCCCCCACGCCGTAGCCCCTACCGCTACAAATTCGGGTGCCCCATACATCGCGCTGTTTGCGATGTATGGGATATCGTCGCAAAGCAACGACAGCTTTGCAGTTGTTTTGTTTGTCTTGTTTTAAACTGTCATTCCGAATTTAAATTGTCATTCCGAATTTAAATTGTCATCCCGAGCGAAGCCGAGGGACCTGCTTTTTGGGTTTGTCATTCTGAGCGCAGCGAAGAATCTGCTTTTGTCTCTGTGAGCGAAGCGAGCTCCCGCCTACTTAGCCTTCTTCGTCACCCGTGCCACAATCACCGGCCCTGTTGGCCTCGTCCCCGCCCGAGGCATCCGCGGCACCAGAGGCATCAGCCCGGCAGCCTGCGTCTGCTGCACCCGGCTCAGCATCTCGCTGCGCACGTAGTCCACAAACTCGCCCATCTGCCGGCTCATCGCCTCCATGCGCTCACGCATCTGCAGCACGATGGCAATGCCCGCGATATTCACGCCCAGGTCGCGCGCCAGGTTCAGAATGAACTCCAGCCGTTCCAGGTCCTCATCGGTATAAAGCCGCGTGTTCCCCTCAGACCGCGAAGGCCGCAGCAGCCCCTCGCGCTCATACAGCCGCAGCGTCTGCGGATGGATGGCATACATCTCCGCCACCGCCGAAATCATATACGCGCCCTGCTTCTTCCGCTTCGTCGCCATAGTGCTAAACCTCTCGGAACAACTCCGCCCTCACATCCTCATCATTCAGCTTCGCCAGCTCCCGCAAAATCTCTTTCGATCTCTCATCCTGCACCTTCGGCACCACGATCTTCACTTCCACGATCTGGTCGCCGCGCTTGCCTTCGTGCACCGCGCTCGGCACGCCCTTCTCCCGCAGCCTTAGCTTCTGCCCCGTCTGCGTTCCCGGCGGAATCCGCAGCTGCGTCCGCCCATCCACCGTGGGCACGTCGATCTTCCCGCCCAGCGCCGCTTCACTCACCGTCACCGGCACCGTCGCGTAGATATCGTCGCCCATCCGCGTGAACACCGGATGCGCCCCGCCCTTGATGATCAGGTACAGGTCGCCCGCCAGCCCGCCATGCAGACCGGCATTGCCCTTCCCAGCCAGGCGGATGCGCTGCCCGTCGCGCGTTCCCGGCTTGATGCGAAACTCCACCGTCTCGCGCTTCGTAATCACGCCTTCTCCGTGGCAGGTCTGGCAGGCATTGCTCACCCGCCCACTGCCGCCGCAGCGCGGACACTGCAGGTTGAACTTCATCTGCCCCGCCATCTGCGTTACCTGGCCCGTGCCCTTGCACTCCGGACACTCCATCTCCCCGCCCGTCGTCGACTTGCCCTTGCACGTCGGGCACGTCTCCTGCCGCTGGATCTCCAGCCGCGTCATGCCGCCGCGGATCAGCGTCCAGAAATCCGCCGTCACCTGGTACTCCAGGTCCGTCCCCGGCTGCGGCCCCTGCTGCCTCTGCGCACCGCCGTTGAACATGCTGCCGAAGATGTCGCGGAAACCGCCGCCACCTCCCTGCTGCTGGCGCGTGGAGCGTCCGCCCTGGGTGGATGCACCGGCGAAATCAGAAAAATCAAAGCCGCCGAAATCGAACGGTACCTCCTGCCCGCCGCGCGCCCGCGCATAGGCCTGCCCCGCACCGGGGAAACCGCCGCCGCCATAGCCGCCGCGCGCCGCTGCCTCAGCCTGCGCCGGATCAATGTTGTCAGAGTAGAAGCCGAGCTGGTCGTAGATTTTGCGTTTCTTCGGCTCGCTCAGCACGTCGTTCGCCTCAGAGATCTCTTTGAACTTCTCCTCTGCCTTCTTGTCACCGGGATTCACATCCGGATGATATTTGCGCGCAGCTTTGCGGAACGCCTTGCGGATGTCCTCCGTCGAAGCCGTCTTCTTCACGCCGAGTACGCCGTAATAATCTTTTTGTTGAGTCGCCATATCGTTATCTTATCGGTGCAAACTATCGCCGCGTTCTGCGCGGCCTTCCGCCGATCTCAATCTCATACTTATAGTGCGCAAGAATGCGCTCCGGCGTCCACAGCTTCCAGTGATCGCCCTTCTGCGTCTTCATGTGCTGCCGCTGGATATCGTCCATCCCGCGCATCAGCCGGCGCAGGTCCAGGTAGTGGTCAATGTACGGGCTGTCAGCGTCTTCAATCAGCATACGCAGATCGAAGTACACCGGCTGCGCCCACTCATAGAACGTATGCCACACGTCATACACGTGCAGATGCCCCTTCTTCACCAGCAGCCCCAGGTGCTCATAAAAATCCAGCACCTCAAACACACTGACCGGCGGCTCTTCCACATTCCACGGCAGCAGACGGTCGCCATCCATGCGGTCTACCGCCAGCTTGCGCCGCGCAACCAGGAAAGCTTCTGACTGGAAAAAATCCAGTTGCTTCTCCAGGTTGGCCACGCTGCGATACTCGCGTTCGTGGCGCAGCTGCAGCGCCGCATACGAAATGGCCCCGGCGCTTGTCGCGACCAGGGCCACCGTTCCGATTGCCTGCACTTCTAACCAGTTCACCATCACTTTACTTCTCGTTCCACTACAGTTTGTGTTTGTCATTACTGCAGTAGTTTTATTTGTCATTACTACAGTAGTTTTATTTGTCATTACTGTAGTAGTTTTATTTGTCATTCCGCTGCGCAGCGGCGGAATTTGCTTCTCTACCCATGCCGGCTGACCGGCCCTTGCAGGGCCTCAGTTCCACACCTGGCTCGCATCCACCGGCTCAATCTGAAAGAACTGATCCGGTTCCATCTGGCTCATGCGCGCCACAAACTGTTCCGCTTCTTCTTTGGTGTGGAACATCATGCGGTTGTAGAGCTGTCCTGCACGCATTGCATCGCACTTCCACATCGTTTCCGTCATAGCCAGGGCTCCTGTAAAGCGATTGAGTTCCCAAGTGCCAACGTCTGCGATCCACACCGATTGTCCGATGCCCGTATCTGTTCTCCAAGTGTTGCTCAATTCATACACCATTGTTCTTCCCACTACGATGCAAAAATCTGCCTCTCCGTACCGGGCCGAGTTCCTTCTGTGCAAATTCGGTACTTGCTTTTTCGTTTGCCGCTTTTCCTATACTGCGAGGGGCACTCCACCGGAATGCCCCTCGCACCCATCTACTGTCATCCCGACCGCAGCGGAGGGACCTGCTTCTCCACCCGCCGTCCGCGCAGGACTTACTTCTTGTCCACGTCCACGTACTCGGCGTCGATCACGCCTTCGTCCTTCTTCGGCTCCTCCGCGTGTGCAGCGGCCTCGCCTTCCGGAGCAGCCGCGGCAGCTTCCGCCGCAGTTGCCTTGTACATGGCCTCGGCGAACTTGTGGCTCGTCGTGGTCAGCTTCTCCTTGGCCGCGTTCAACTCCTCCGCCGTCGGCGTGCCTTCCAGAGTCTTTTTTGCCTCTGCCAGTGCAGCTTCCACTTCGGTCTTGTCGTTCGCGTCCACCTTGTCGCCGCCGTCTTTCAACATCTTCTCGATGTTGTAGACCAGCGAATCCAGCCCGTTGCGCGCTTCGATCTCATCGCGCTTCGCCTTGTCCTCGGCCGAGTGAGCTTCAGCGTCCTTCGCCATCCGCTCTACCTCTTCCTTGCTTAGACCCGAAGAACTCGTAATCGTAATCTTCTGGTCCTTGCCTGTGGCCGTGTCCTTCGCGTTCACGTTCAGAATGCCGTTCGCGTCAATATCGAACGTCACTTCGATCTGCGGCACGCCCCGCGGAGCCGGAGGAATGCCAGCCAGTTTGAACTTGCCCAGCGTCCGGTTCTGCGCTGCCAGTGGGCGTTCGCCCTGCAGCACATGCACCTCAACCTCAGTCTGCGAATCCGCCGCCGTTGAGAACGTCTCCGTCTTCTTCGTCGGGATGGTGGTGTTGCGCTGGATCATCGCCGTCGCCACGCCGCCCATGGTCTCAATCGAGAGTGTCAGCGGAGTCACGTCGAGCAGCAGCAGGTCCTTCACTTCGCCTGCCAGCACGCCGGCCTGCACCGCCGCGCCAATCGCGACCACTTCATCCGGATTCACGCCCTTGTGCGGTTCCCGCCCAAAGAGCTCCTTCACCAGTTCCTGGATCTTGGGCATACGCGTCTGTCCGCCGACCAGCACGACCTCATCGATCTTGCTCGCGTCGATACCCGCATCCTTCAACGCCTGCTTGCTCGGTCCAATCGACCGCTGCAGCAGATCGTCTACCAGCGACTCCAGCTTGGCGCGCGTCAGCTTCTTCACCAGATGCTTCGGCCCATTGGCGTCCGCCGTGACGAACGGCAGATTAATCTCCGTCTCCATGGTTGTGGAGAGCTCGATCTTCGCCTTCTCCGCCGCGTCCTTCAGACGCTGCAGCGCCATCTCGTTGCCCTTCGCGCCCAGGTCAAGCCCTTCATCGTTCTTGAACTCAGTGATGAGCCAGTCCACGATGCGCTGGTCCAGGTTGTCGCCGCCCAGGTGCGTATCGCCATTGGTCGACTTCACTTCGATCACGCCTTCGCCGACCTCCAGGATGGAGATATCGAACGTACCGCCGCCAAAGTCATACACGGCGATGGTCTCGTCCTTCTTCTTGTCCAGGCCATAGGCCAGCGCAGCCGCCGTCGGCTCGTTCACAATGCGCTTAACGTCCAGACCCGCGATCTTGCCCGCGTCCTTCGTCGCCTGCCGCTGCGCGTCGTTGAAGTACGCCGGCACCGTGATCACGGCTTCCGTCACAGACTGCCCCAGATAGTCCTCTGCCGCCTTCTTCAGCTTCTGCAGGATCATCGCGCTCACTTCCGGCGCGGTGTACTCCTTGCCCTGCGCGTCAATGGCCACATGGTCACCCTGCCGGACGACCTTGTACGGCACCATCTTCATCTCTTCGTTCACTTCATCGAACCGGCGGCCCATGAAGCGCTTGATCGAATAGATCGTGTTCGTGGGATTCGTGATCGCCTGGCGCTTTGCTACCGTTCCCACCAGCCGCTCGCCGCTCTTCGTAAATGCGACGATAGACGGCGTCGTCCGCCCACCCTCTTCGTTAGGGATGACCTTTGGCTCGCCGCCTTCCATCACGGCAACGCAGGAATTCGTGGTTCCGAGGTCGATTCCAATAATTTTACCCATCGTAATACTCCTAAGTTATTGATTTATTTGCTACGTAAGCAGCCTTACGGGTAATTCCAATCTTTTGACTCTCTCAGTATGCAACCTTGAGTGACTTACTGTCAATATATCTGATGCCATGACTGTGCTATAGGATTCATGTCCATTCCCGATTTCCACTCTATAAGATGCATTTGCGTAGCACGCGCCGATCTCGTCGATTTGCATTGACCTTCCTATTTGGCAGGTAGAGAATGACCTCATCCCACAAAGGATGAACGTGCATTCCCAGCTGTCCTTGCCCCACTTCCCCCAGGGAGCTTCTTGTGCACAACGCTCTTCGCAAAGCACTGCGTCTTTTAATTGCCGTCCCCCTCTGTTGTCTGTGCCCGTCCGCGCACGCCCAGAACGGCCCATCCCAGCCAGTCCATTCCCGCATCGTCAGTGCTGTCGATCCGCAGAGCCGCGTCACGCTCTCGGGCCAGGTGCATCCGCTTGTGCTGTCTGCCATTGACACGGGCGCTGTTCCGCCCGCTGCCTCCATGGACCGCATTCTGCTGGTGCTAAAGCGCAGCCCCGAGCAGGAAAGCGCGCTCCAGACGCTGCTGCGACAGCAGCAGGACCCTGCATCGCCCAGCTATCACCAGTGGCTCACGCCGCAGCAGTATGGTCAGCAGTTCGGCCCGTCTGACGCAGACCTTGCCGCCATCACCGCGTGGCTCCAGACCAGCGGATTCACCGGCGTCAAGGTCAACGCCGGGCGCACCGTGGTCGAGTTCTCCGGCACCGCCCAAACCGTGCAGAGCGCACTGCACACTGCCGTGCATGCCTACGCCCTGGAGGGCAGTGTCTACACCGCCAACGTCAGTGAGCCGCAGATTCCCGCCGCGCTGGCTCCCGTCGTCGCTGGCTTCGCTTCGCTCAACAACTTCCCCCGCGCGTCCAGCCACACGCCGCCAGCTGCATTCAATCGTGATGCCACCGGCCGCCTCACGCCGCTCGCAACTGAGACCGTCAGTGACGGCTCCCTGCTGAAGCCGAACCTTACCTACACGGCGCAGAGCGCGACCTACTACGGCATCACGCCGGAGGATTTCGCCACCATCTACAACATCAACCCGCTCTGGAGTGCATCCACGCCCATTGACGGCACGGGCGAGACCATCGCCGTGGTCGCGCAGAGCGACATCAATCCACTGGACTTCATCAACTTCCGCAATGATTTCGGACTGCCAATCGGCAGCACCTCCTCGCCCACCGGGACCCAGTATCTGAACGTCATCCACAATGGCGCCGATCCCGGCACGCTGCCGCTGCTGGGTGAGACGGAAGCCGACATTGATACCGAATGGGCCGGCGCGACGGCGAAGAATGCCGCCATCGATCTCGTCGTCTCCGCCACCACCAACAACACCCAGGGCACAGACCTCTCCGCGCAATACGTGGTCGACAACAACCTCGCGCCCGTACTGAGTGAGAGCTTCAGTATCTGCGAGTACTACGCCGGTCCGGGCGGCAACGCCTTCTATAACAATCTCTGGGAACAGGCTTCAGCCCAGGGCATATCGGTCATCGTCTCCTCCGGCAATCAGGGCAGTGAGGGCTGCGGCACAGTCTCCGGCAGCAGCAGCGGCAACGCCGTCAACGCCATCGCCTCCACGCCATGGGCCACTGCCGTGGGCGGAACAGATTTCAATCTCCCCACCGGCGGCAGCGCCTACTTCTCCGCCAGCAACAGCACCACAGCGGAGTCCGCGCTGAGCTACGTGCCCGAGATTGCCATGAACGGCTCCTGTGCGAACCCGGTCGCTGCGGAATTCGCTCAGTACGCCAGTCTCACGCCGGAGCAGGTGTGCAACTCCACTACTGCGTCCGCAGCCGGACTGCTCAACGTCTTCGGCGGCGGCGGAGGGCCCAGCAGCTGCATCTCCTCCAGCAGCGCGCAGGTGAATCAAGGCTGCGCCGGCGGCTACGCCAAGCCCACCTGGCAATCCGCACCCGGCGTTCCGGCGGATACTGTCCGCGATGTCCCCGATGTCTCATTCTTTGCCGCGGACAAGCAGATCTCCGGCCTCTTCCCCGCGCTCTACGTCTACTGCCAGCTGGACGCGCTGGCCAAGGGGAGTACGCAGGATTGCAGCTTCTCCCAGAGCAGCATTCACTTCATGACCAGCGGCGGCACCAACTTTGCCGCGCCTGAATTCGCCGGCGTGATGGCGCTGATCAATCAGAAGACCGGGCAGCGCCAGGGCAATGCCAATCCCATCCTCTACGCTCTGGCCAACGCGCAAAGCACCTCCGGCCTGAACTGCGCGGCCGCCTCGCCCGCCGCCGGTTGCGTCTTCCACGACATCACCTCCGGCTCCATCGCGCAGTTCTGCTCTGCCGGTTCCAAGGATTGCGTCGTCACTACACCGACGGACACCTACGGCATCCTTACCGGAGGCACGGCAGGCGCTGGTTACGATACCGCGACCGGCCTGGGCAGCGTCAACGTCGCGAATCTGGTGAATAGCTGGCCCGCTGCGGTTGCAGCTCTCACTCCCACCACCACCACACTTTCACTCGCTCCGCTCAACATCAGCTACGGCGATACGGACACCGTTACGGTGCACGTTGCCTCCGCCGCGGGCGTGCCCACCGGTCAGATCTCCATCATCGCGAACACCGCCGGCGGCGCCATGGGCTTTGCCACGCTCGACGCCTCCGGCAATGCGACACTCGACATCTCTGAATTTCCCAGTGGATCCTACACCGTCATCGCGCACTATGGCGGCAGCGGAAGCTACGCGCAGAGTGATTCCGCGCCCGTGACGCTGACCGTTGCCTATCGCGCACCCGGCATTTATTTCAATCCGGAGCTGCAGAACTACGCCACCTACATCACCGCGCCCACGGCCTCCAGCGTTCCCTACGGCCTGGTCAATGCGATTCAGTATGTTGTGGTCAGTGCGCCCGGCCAGCCCGTCGCTACTGGCACCGTCACGCTCACTGACAATGGCCAGCCGCTGCCCGGCGGCAGTTCCAATCTCGCACTCTCGCCCTACGGCGCGGGCATCATCGATTATCCAACCATCATCATCGGCAGCCACACCATCTCCGGAACCTACACGCCGAACGATTCCATCCATCCGCCCAGCAGCTCCACTGACACCTTCAACGTGGTGCGCGCCTCAACGCAGACCACCTTCTTCAATCTGCCCGCCACCGTCTCCGCGTGCAATACGCTCACCATCAACGCAGACGTGAGCGCCTACGGGTTCGGACACGATGCACCCACTGGGCTGGTGGATTTTTATGTTGGACCCACCACCTTTTACGGCGGCGGCGGCACCGCGCAGTACCAGCCCTTCGCGCTGGAGATTGAAGGCGCCTTCGGAACCATACCGGCCTCCATGCTGACGCTCGGGTCAAACACCGTGACCGCGGCCTATCGCGGCGACGGTGATTACCTGCCCTCCACCACCGCCTCCACTTCCACCATCACCGTTACGCCCTGCGCGCTTCCGCCTACGTCGCTCACGTTGACGGCATCCCCCACCACCTTCAACAGCAGCGGCACCACCTTCTGGGTGGCCGCACAACTGACGAACTCCAGCGCGGCGCCCAACAATGGCCTGATCTACCTCTTCATCGACGGCCAATATAACCAGACCACGCTGACACCGGTCGGGGGCACCGTAGCACAAGCCATCACCGCCACGCTCGCCCCCGGGCAGCACACCATTTACGGGGTCTACTCCGGCGATACCAACTACGCGCCAGCTACTTCAACCGCAACCACGCTCACCGTCACGGCCTCAGCAACGGCAACCACCACTACGGCAACGGTCGACATGACGGGCACACCCACCGGCATCGCGACCATCTCGCCCACCGCGGCCACCGGCACCGTGATGACCGTTATCGATGGCCAGAGCACCGGCCTGCTGACGACCGTGTCAAACGGCGTGGCCCACGTGATTCTGCCCACTACGCTCTCCACCGGCAGCCACACTCTGCTCTTCGCGTACTCAGGCGATGCGACTCATGCCGGCAGCATCTCCTACCCCATCTCGTTCAATGCGCAAACCACCATAACGCCGACTCCGACCTTCGCACTGACCGCGGCTCCGGCCACCGTGTCCGTTACCCGCGGCAGTGCATCCTCTGCGATTACGATCATCGCAACGCCGCAGAATGGCTTCACCGGCACGCTCTCACTCTCCTGCTCGGCGCTGCCCGCTGACACCACCTGCACCTATTCGCCCACAAGTCTCACGCTTTCCGGCTCAGCCGCCACAGCCACCGTCACCTTTGGCACCACGGCACCCAGCGCGGTTCAAGCACCCACATCCGCCAGCCTGCGTCACGCAACGTTCATCGCATTCGGTCTGCTCAGCGGATTCATCTTCTGCCTGCGGCGTCGCCGTTTGCCGCAGATGCTGCCGCTGTTGCTGGCGAGCATTCTTCTGCCTCTGTGCATCGCATGCGGCAGCGGATCGCCTAAATCCGGCGGTTCCAGCGGCGGCGGTGGCGGCACCACAGGCGGAACGCCGCTCGGTACCTACTCCGTTCAACTGGTCGCCATCAGCGGAGCCAGTGTCGCTTACACGACAGTGACACTCACCGTGCAATAGCAGCCTGCGGCACCGGCAGTTTCGCGTGCCACGCGATAAAATGGGACAGATACTCTGTACGCTTGAGTCATCCTGGCCCTCAGGCGCATCCAATTCCTGTCTAAATTTTCTGGAGCTGCTTCCCCTGCATGGCGACCGCTGCCGTTTCAAATGACAACACTGCCGCAGTGACTCACGGAGTAAATCCATGGCTCATTGCTGCATCCGTCATGCTCGCCACCTTCATGGAGGTGCTGGACACGGCCATCGCCTCGGTCGCGCTGCCCTACATCGCCGGCTCGCTCTCCGCCACTACCGACGAAGCCACCTGGGTGCTGACCAGCTATCTCGTCGCCAATGCCATCATTCTCCCCGCCAGCAACTGGTTCTCTCTGCGCTTCGGGCGCAAACGCTTTTTGCTGACCTGCGTTGCCATCTTCACCGCCAGTTCCTTTGCCTGCGGAGCAGCGCCGACGCTGGGCATCATGCTGCTGGCCCGGGTGGTACAAGGGGCCGGCGGCGGCGCACTGCAGCCGCTCTCGCAATCCATCCTGCTGGAATCTTTTCCGCCTCGCCTGCGCGGAGCAGCTATGGCCGTCTTCGCCTTCGGCGTAGTAGTCGCTCCCGTCCTCGGCCCCACGCTCGGGGGCTGGCTCACGGACACTTACTCCTGGCGCTACGCCTTCTACATCAACATCCCCATCGGCCTGCTGGCCATGTGGATGATCAATGCCTTCGTGCATGATCCGCCATACATCGCCAAGGCCAAGGTCTCTCCGTTTGACAATATCGGCTTCGGCACGCTGGTGGTGTGGACCGGCCTGCTGCAGATCGTGCTCGACAAGGGGCAGGAAGACGATTGGTTCGGCGCGCTCTGGATTCGCTGGGCTGTGCTCATCCTGGTCATCTCTCTGGTGTGGTTCATCGTGCACTGCTGGCGTTCGCCCACAGCGCTGGTGAATCTGCGCGTGCTCAAAATCGCAACTTCGGCATCGGCTGCCTGCTTATCTTTTTCTTCGGCGTCGCTATCTATTCCACCGTCACCATGCTGCCGCTCTTCTATCAGGAGCTGCTCGGCTATACCGCGTTCACGGCAGGTCTGGTGGTTGCGCCGCGCGGTCTGGGCGCGATCTGCGGCATGCCCGTCATCGGCTACCTCTCCAACCGCGCCGATCCACGTTATCTGCTCACCTTCGGCTTCTTCGTCTTCGGGTTGACGACGCTCTACTTCGGCAGCATCACCACCGATGTGTCGCCGACCACACTGCTCATTCCGATTCTCATCACCGGCTTTGCATTAAGCTTCGTCTTTGTGCCCATTACCACGCAGGCCTACGGCACCCTGCACAACGAGCAGATCGGCAACGCCAGCGGCCTGTTTAATCTGATGCGCAATGTGGGCGGCTCCATCGGCATCTCCATCGCGTCGACTATGCTCACGCGCCGCGCCGCCGTACATCAGAACGAGATCATCAACTCCGTGCCGCAATCCGGCGCGCTCTTTGAGCAATCGCTGCACAACACCACCAGCTCCCTTGCCAGCACCTTCGGCATGGCGAATGCCCTGCACCCCGCGCAGACCGTGCTATACCAGCAACTCACGCGGCAGGCTACTACCTGGGCCTTCGTGGACGTTTTCCGCTGGCTCTCTCTGCTCTGCTTTGCCTGCGTCGGCCTGGTCTGGCTGAACCGCCGCGTGAAACCCGGCAAAGGCCCCGCCGGAGCACACTAGGCCTTTATTTTTCACCCACTCATTCTTGTTTGTCAGCCTGAGCATTTTTGTTTGTCACAACAATCTCAATCCGTCGTCATCCTGTGCGTATCTGTTTGTCACATTTTGAGCATTTTTGTTTGTCACAACAATCTCAATCCGTCGTCATCCTGAGCGTATCTGTTTGTCACATTTTGAGCATTTTTGTTTGTCACAACAATCTCAATCCGTCGTCATCCTGAGCGTTTAGCGAAGGATCCCCGCAGTTGTTTTTATCGCTGCACGACCATCACCCCCGCAAGGCCGTTGTCTTTATCCAGCGCCGCAACAATCTACAGTGTCATTCTGAGCGCAGCGAAGAATCTGCTTCTGTTTTTTTGTTTGTCATCCCGAGCGAAGCCGAGGGACCTGCTTTTCTACCGCACTGTTCGGATCACCCATGAACCGGGTGGCCCATCATTGCGGGGTTGCACGTTACGCTAAGCCCAGCTAGATTAAGTGTCTCGAGCAGGAGCTTCCCCATGAAAAAAACTACTCCCATAGAATCCGCCTCGGCATTCATTGACGAGAAGATCGAGCAGCTTGCGGACTGGCGCGGCAAGACGCTCGCGAAGGTGCGCGAGATCATTCACCAGGCAGACCCTGAGATCATCGAAGAGCGCAAGTGGATCAAGCCCACGTCGGCGGGCACGCCCGTCTTCTCTCACGACGGCATTGTCTGCACCGGCGAAACCTACAAGAGCGTCGTCAAACTCACCTTCGCCCGGGGAGCCGCGTTGCCCGATCCTTCCGGCCTCTTCAACTCCAGTCTCGAGGGAAACGTTCGCCGCGCCATCGACATCCACGAAGGCGAGAAGATTAACGAAGCAGCACTAAAGCAACTCATCCGCGCCGCCGTAGCGGCCAACTCCGCCGCCCTCGCCCAACGCGCTGCCCGGAAGAAGTAATCCGGCATCTATCTACTTAGCTTTCTCTTTTGGAACTTTCTGCCCCTGCGCCGAAAGTCGCCGCGCGAACTGCTCCCGCCCTTTCCGCCGTCACCAATCTCAATCGAGTCATTCTGAGCGAAGCCGAAGAATCCAGAAGGTGCTCGCGCCACCCATACCGCCGAAAAGCTTCCGCCGCACACCCGTGCAGGGGGCTTCTGTCCTGCCGCTTCGGCGAACCACTGTGTGCGTGTCGCCGCTTCCTGTGCAAATGGTTTTGCGGAGGGAGCAGGGGCCTTCAGGCCCCTGAATGGATGCGCGCGGAACCGGCTTTAGCCCTGGGTTCAGTGAATTTCACCGCCTCCCCGTTGCACCTTTCCCCTCCCGTCAGCATCCATCTATACTGAAGAAGCACCAATCGGGTGGCATCCGCGTTTCTCACGGAGCTGCACTGGAGATCACAATGAGCCTTATTCAACTCCCCCCTCGGGAAGTTTCTGCCCCTGCGCCGAAAGTCACCGCGCAAACCCTCCTCGCTAAAAAGCAAGCCCATCAACCCATCACGGCGCTCACCGCCTATGACTATCCCACCGCGCGTCTCGTTGACCAGGCTGGCATTGACCTCATCCTCGTGGGCGACTCGCTCGGCATGGCCGTCCTCGGGTATGACAGCACCCTTCCCGTCACCGTCGATGAGATGCTGCACCACACCCGCGCCGTGCGCCGCGCCGCGCGCCGCACCCTGCTCGTGGCAGACATGCCCTTCGGCTCGTACCACGCGTCCACCGAACAGGCCATCACCAATGCCACTCGTTTCATCAAGGAAGCCGGTGCCGAAGCCGTGAAGATTGAAGGCGGCCGCAACCGTGCCGCACTGGTCGCCGCGCTCGTGCAGGCTGAGATTCCCGTCGTCGGCCACATCGGCCTGACGCCGCAATCGGTCCACCGCCTCGGCTACCGCGTACAAGGCAAGACCCTCTCCGCCATTGACGATCTCGTCGCCGACGCGCTCGCGCTCGAAGCTGCCGGAGCGCTTGCCGTGGTGCTGGAGTGTGTCCCGCGTGAGGCAGCCGCCATCATCACCGCTGCCCTCACCATTCCCACCATCGGCATCGGCGCGGGGCCGGAGTGTGACGGCCAGATCCTCGTCTTCCACGATCTCGTCAACCTGACCGGCGCTGCTCCGGCAAAATTCGTGCGCCGCTATGCCGATGCGCAGACGCTTTTCACGGAAGCCATTCAGCACTATCAGCGCGATGTCACCAGCCGCCACTTCCCCGCCGACGCGGAGAGTTATCATCTCCCCAACGAAATCAGTTCCGCCCTGCTCGACCGCGAACTCCAGCAGCCGCTCCAGCGACAGAAAGTTTAATTCTCTTGATCCGTATCTTTTCTTCCCTATCAGAAACGCAGGCTGCCGCAGCAGCTATGCGCCGCAGAGGAACGCTCGGCCTGGTTCCTACCATGGGGGCTCTGCACGCCGGTCACATGTCGCTCGTCGCCGCCGCCCGCCGCGAGTGTACGCGTGTGGCCGTCAGCATCTTCGTCAATCCCACGCAGTTCGGCCCCAACGAAGATCTCAGCACCTATCCGCGCAGCTTCGATCAGGACTGTGCCTGGCTTGAAGCGGCCGGCGTGGACCTGCTCTTCGCGCCGACTGCTGAAGAAATGTATCCTGCCGCATCCACTACCTTTGTGGAAGTAGGCGGCCTCAGCGACCGGCTTGACGGCGCGCACCGCCCCGGCCACTTTCGCGGCGTCGCCACCGTCGTCTCCAAGCTCTTCCACATCATCGCGCCGGACCGCGCCTACTTCGGGCAGAAGGACGCGGCACAGCTCGCCGTTCTGCGCGCCATGGTACGCGACCTTAACTTCCCCATTGAACTCGTCGCCTGCCCCATCGTGCGCGAACCCGACGGGCTGGCCATGAGCTCGCGCAACCGCTACCTGACGCCCGAGGAACGCATCCGCGCCACCATTCTGAAGCGCGCGCTTAACACCGCCGCCAGCCTGCACGCGCTCGGCGAGAGCCGCGCCGTCGCCCTATGCCAGGCCATGAGCGAGACCCTGGCCGCCGATCCCGCGCTGCAGATCGAATACGTCGCCGTTGTCTCGCCGGAAACGCTGCTGCCGCTAGAGAATGTCTCCCTCGGCGGGCTGCTCGCCATCGCCGTTAAGCTCGGAAGCACTCGTTTAATTGATAATCATTTAATCGACGCAATTCGAATCTAGGTGAATCGTATGTCCAGCACGTTGCCGTTCAAAGTTACCCTCGGAGTCACCGGCGGCATTGCCGCCTACAAAGCAGCGGAGATCGTCCGCGCCCTGCAGCAAAACAATCTGGATGTGCATGTGGTGATGACGCGCGCCGCGGAAGAGTTCGTCCGCCCGCTCACCTTCGCCGCGCTCACCGGCCACAAGGTCATCACGTCCATGTGGGGCGTGGAATCCTTTGATGAGGCGGGCATCGAACACATCACCGAAGCGCAGTCCACCGGTCTGCTGCTCATCGCGCCCGCCACCGCACACACCATGGCAAAGCTCGCGAACGGACTGGCAGACGATTTTCTCTCCACCCTGTACCTCGCCACCACCGCGCCCGTCATCCTTGCGCCCGCGATGAACGTGAATATGTGGAACCACGCAGCGACCCGCGCCAATCTTGAAACCCTGCGCCAGCGCGGCGTGGAGATCATCGCGCCCGGCGAGGGTTATCTGGCTTGCGGCATGACCGGCGGCGGCCGTCTGGCAGAGGTCGAGACTATTGTGCAATCCGTACTTGCGCGCATCAACCGCGCCCCCGTGGCGGCAACGCCGCGCCCCGTGGCCCCCATTCCTGCCTCCGCGATCCCTGCCGTGCAGCCCGCAGCACTCCAGGATTTCGCCGGCGAATCCGTTCTGATCACGGCCGGCGGCACGCGCGAGCCGATTGATCCTGTCCGCTTCCTCGGCAACCGCAGCAGTGGCCGCATGGGCTATGCGCTGGCTGAGGCCGCCGCCGCCCGCGGCGCGCGCGTCACCCTCATCTCCGCACCTTCCGTGCTCCCCACGCCCGCTGGTTGCGAACGCATCAACGTCACCACCGCCGCTGAGATGCAGGCGGCTGTGCTCGCGCATCTGCCCGAAGCCACCATCGTCATTGGAGCAGCGGCCGTCTCTGACTTCCGCCTGGCGGAACCCGCTGCGCACAAGCTGAAGCGCAGCACCGGCCCAGTCACCCTGCAACTGGAACCGACGGAAGACATGCTGAAGGCCGTAACCACGCAGCGCAAACCCGGCACGCTGGTCATCGCCTTCGCCGCCGAAACCGAAAACCTGGTTGAGAATGCGCGCGCCAAGCTGCTGCGCAAAGCGGTCGACGCCATCGTCGCCAACGACGTCTCCGTCCCGCACCTGGGTTTCGATTCCGAAAATAATGCCGCCATCTTCCTCTCGGCGGACCGCGAGATCACCTACCCGGAAAAGCACAAATCCGCTCTGGCCGTCTGTCTGCTCAACGAGGTCATTCACCTGCGCGTCACGGCCGCGGCTCACTAAACCGCGGGCCGGATGCTCCGCCGCCGCGCGCAAAGCGCGCCATTCGCCCTGCGCACAGCGCCCAAGTAAAATAGAAGCATGTTTGAGAACCTCTCCGATAAACTCCAGCGCGCCTTCAAAAACCTCCGCGGCCAGGGCACCATCACCGAGGAGAACATTGCCGAAGCGCTGCGCGAGATCCGTCTCGCCCTGCTTGAAGCTGACGTCAACCTCGAAGTCGTCACCCAACTGATCGACCATGTGCGCGCGAAATCGCTCGGCGCAGAAGTGGCCACCGCGCTCTCGCCCACTGAGCAGATCATCAAGATCGTCAACGATGAGCTCATCCTCATCCTCGGCAAAGACACCGCGCGTTTCAAATTCGCCTCCCAGCCGCCCACCGTCATTCTGATGGCTGGCCTGCAGGGCGCCGGCAAGACCACCACCGCAGCCAAGCTCGCCGCCTGGCTGCAGAAGGGTGGCCACCGCCCCATGCTGGTCTCGGTAGACGTCTACCGCCCCGCCGCGCGCGAACAGCTGCGCGTCGTCGCCGAATCCATCAAGGCGCCTATCTATGAGGGCGATCTCAAGGGTGAGCCCGCGAACTCTGACCTCGTGCTGCGCCTCGCCAAAGAATCCCGCCGCGAAGCCGTCAACAAGGGCTGCAACATCCTCATTGTCGATACCGCGGGCCGTCTGCACATTGACAGCGATCTCATGGACGAGATGGCGAAGCTCAAATCGCTCCTCTCGCCCAGCGAGATCCTCTTTATCGCTGACGCCATGACCGGCCAGGACGCGGTGAACTCCGCCGCCGACTTCCACAAGCGCCTCTCGCTCACCGGCATTATCCTGACCAAGATGGATGGCGATGCCCGCGGCGGCGCAGCACTCTCCATCCGCCACGTCACCGGCCAGCCCGTCAAGTTCATCGCCTTCGGCGAAAAGCCTGACGCCTTTGAACCCTTCCACCCAGACCGCATCGTCTCCCGCATCCTCGGCATGGGCGACATCGCCACCCTGCTGGAGCGCGCGGAAGAGAAGCTGGACAAGGGCAAAGCCGCCGACTTCGCCAGGAAAGCCCTCTCCGGCGGCGGCTTCTCGCTGGACGACTTCCGCGAGCAGCTCCGCCAGATCAAGAAGATGGGTTCCATGCAATCCATCCTGAAGATGCTGCCGTCGGTCGGCCCCTTCGCCGGCATGCAGGCCGCCGCGGCCAACGTGGACGAAGGCCAGTTCACCCGCGTAGAGACGATCATCAACTCCATGACGCAGAAAGAGCGCGAAAACCACGAGATCATCTCCGGCTCAAGGCGCAAGCGCATCGCCAGAGGCAGCGGCACCACCGTGCAAGACGTCAACAACCTTCTGCGTCAGTACGCCCAGATGAGAAAGATGTTCAAGATGATGGGCGGCGGTGGCGGCATGAAGATGCAGCAGCGCCTGATGAGCCAGATGGCCGGGAAACAGAAGTTCGGGAGATAATTCGCTGAAATATGTGCTACGGTCAGGATAGCCTCTAGGAGGTCAGCCGCCCTTGGCTTTCCCTGGCTCTGTCACAACGGGGTTGGGTCTGGATGCAATGGGGACACTCAGCGCACGCATGTAAATTTACTTTACTGCCCGGGGCGGCGCACTTATGAAGACGGCACGCCGTGAACAACATACTGCACGAAACGATCAGGACCGAAGCACTTAAGCTTATCCGAAGGCATCAGAAGTACGCTTCGAACGTTGCGGAATCGCTTCGCCGCAAAGAGCGTAGATCCGGCTTGTCCTATCAAAAGTCCCTAATGACTCCACAATACTGGTCAGCCCATAATGGATTTGATCCCTATTTTGTGCGCGCGCATTCGCCGGGGATTACGCATGCAATCGATAAGGCCCTCAAAGAGGGCACATATAAGCCGCGTCCAGCAGTAACTTATGAAGTTCCCAAACACGATGGCAAGATGCGGCAAGTTTCAGTTTTTCAAGTTGCCGATAATGCGATTTCGAGAATCACTTTTGAACGGCTGATGGAGAAGAACTCACGGCATCTCAGTCCAAATTCATATGCCTATCGCAATGATTTGACAATTCACGATGCCATACTTCATATCACTTCTGACTTCCACGAAAAGAATAGACTTTTTGTAGCAGAATTTGATTTTGCAAAATTTTTCGATTCAATTTCTCATGAACACATCAAACGAGTCCTAAAGGATCAACGTTTTTATATTACTAACCGCGAACACCAAATTATCGAAGCTTTCTTGCGCGCCCCTGTCCAGCAGCTTGCCGATTATGATCCCGTAACTCTAGATACTCGTGACACAGGCATTCATCAGGGGACATCCATCTCACTTTTCTTGGCAAATATTGCCGCTTATCCCTTAGATCGCAAACTGGAGAAGTTGGGCGTGGGCTTTGCGCGCTATGCCGATGACACACTCATCTGGGCCGACGATTATTCTTCGATCTGTTCTGCCGTAAATGCAATAGAAGAAATTGCATTTGATATGGGAGTAAAACTCAACTTCGATAAGTCAGAAGGAATCAGTATTCTTTGCCCCAAAGATCTTGCAGCAGAGATGACGACGAAAGCCTCAGTGTCATTTATCGGCTATAGCATAAATGCCCATTCAATCAGTATTCGTGAAGAAAATCTGAAAAAAGCCAAACAGCATTTATCTTATTTGATCTATTCAAACCTTCTCCAGTCACCTAAGAGAAGACAATTTATCCAAGACAGAATGTCCGGCCCCGTAGACCGTGATTACCTAGTAATGCTTACCCAAATTCGTCGTTACTTATATGGGGGATTGAGCGAATCACAACTGCGCAAATATCTTGGCAGACAGACTCCCCTAATGCGCTATCACGGCCTAATGAGCTTTTATCCAATTGTTACCGACGAGCAACTCTTGAAGGATTTAGACGGATGGCTTGTCAACTCTGTACTGAGAGCAATTAAGCTACGCGGCACACTGTTTGCCGGTAATACCTCAGTGGTACTGCCCCATCCTCACGGCCTCACAAAAGATCAACTTCTAACGCTACGACTGGTTACGATCAACGGGAGCAAGTGGGACTTGCGTTTCCCGAGTGTCGCAAGAATTGGAAGATTATTAAGAAGAGCATCACGGACTTATGGAGCTAACGCAGTTTCAAATCGACAAAGTAAACGATATTATTCAGTTTAATCTTCATCCACTACTCCTGCATCTCGATTGACCCCACTTTCAATCGAGTCATTCTGAGCGCAGCCGAAGAATCCAGACGCTCCCCGCGTCACCCATACTGCCAAAGAGCTTCCGCTGCACCACCGCCCGCGGCTCCCGCCCATCTCCCCGCCACCCCAAAATTCCACCCCGGCAGGTGGCTCATACATTCCATCCAGTAATAGATTGGGTGCCCCATTCATCACGCAGCTTCATCGCGGGATGAGTGGGATATTCGCGCAAAGCGCGAACCGCCCCGCCATCCCGCCAAGAGCTATCGGAGAATCAGGGAGCTTTTCCTTGTTTGCCGGTTAGCTCTGTGTCATCCAATGCAATGCGCGGCCGGTTCGATCCCGATGCTGGTTCTGGTATCTATTGCGTCCAGCTTACATCCATCACACCATAGGCTGGGACTGTGACGGTGCTGGTGGCCGAGCCGGGCGTCAACTTCACCGGGGTTGACGTATTGGAGGTGTTTTGCTCCGTGGCGTATTGGCTTGTTGTCGAATCGGACGCGCCGATGCTGCGTGTAGTGAGTGTCTGTGTCACCAGGGCCCCGTCTTTCACGATCGACACCGCTTGCGATTTATAACTCTTATTCGTGAGCAGCACATGATACGTCGCGGTCGTTGCGGCCGCCGAGGAATAGGAGGAGTACGCCTGAGCGTAGATGGCGGGCATGCTGGCCGTGGGAATATACGTGGCGTCTGTGTAATACGTGGCGGTTGCGCTGTTGGCGACGGTGGTGGGCAAAACGCCTAAGGAATGGTCGAGTGTCGTGCCGTTCTTGCCGTTGCTGGTGTTGATGACGCCGTTGATGATCTGGAGCGCCAGGCCGGGGGCCGAGACATAGTAGCCGAAGTTATATGAGGTTGTATTGAGCGGCGTCTGGTGTAAAAGATAGGCAGTCTCACAGGCTGAAGAATCGTCGTGGGTGGTGCCGATCGCCACCTGGCTTGCCGACGAAGGGCCTACCAGTACATGCATGCCTACATTAGTCACATGCGGATCGCTGGAGAGTCGCATCGCATACTCCGCGATGAAATCGGCATTGTAGAGACCCGCCTGGAGCGTTTGCGAGTTAAAGTTGTACTCGCTGAATTCTATAAGCATGCTGTTGCCGTTAAACATAGGAGCCAGCTGAGCATCCACCAGGGAGTTCGTATTGCTCAGCAGAAATCCGTTGAGGAATGTGATCTCGTTGTCGTTTGTATCCACAACGGCTGGATTACTCGCGTTTGCATTGGAGAGAGTGGAACTTGGGCTGGGGTAAGAGTGAGTATAAAGCTCATCCCAAAATGGCGCGCCGTAGCTTGCTGTATTCTGCGTCCAGGCATACGTTGCGTTTGGCGGAATCCATACGGCCACCTTGGCAGCCGGTACCTGCGCTTTGATCGCGCTCGCGTAACTTGACACCTTCTCCAGATAACCGCCGGAGCCGCTTACATCGACCGCACCCGAAAAGAAATTGGAGCCATTGGACGGGACGAAATAAGACGGCTCGTTACCGAGTTCCCATACGTCGACATTAATGCCAGCCGTCGTCTGGGCTGCATACGCCAGATTGCCGGCTGACGCAGCCGTATCCGTGAACACGTTGACGACGCCGATAGCGTGTGTCGGGGAGGTACCGGTGCTTTGCGTTCCGAGGAATGTCGTGAAGTCGCTCAGGCTCACGCCGTCTTGTTTGCCGCCGACGATCTCCTGATCCGTCGTCATGGTGGAGTAATCACTCCCGGGAGCGTTGTTTTTGAATTGACTGACCATCGAGGTAGGTGTTTGTCCCGTCGTCCAGTCATACACGTCGTCTGCGGTACCGGCTGGGAAGCGAACCCATCCCAGATTCAGGGTCTGGGCTAACCCCTGCATCGTTGTGTCCAGGTAGGAGACGCCACTGTTGAACAGTTGCATATTGGCTCCGGCAAAGCTGGCCCGCGAAGGCATGCTGGTCAACGCCGCGCTCGTAAAGCTCACTTGAGCTGTACTGCTGATGGTGCTGGTTCCGCTAAGCGGAATGTAGATAGGAGAGATAGAAGCGGAACTGGTAATGGAAACGTCCGCATAACGGGAGCCTGAGGCCGCCGGCAAAAACATGACAGTGATGGGGCAGGTGTCACCGGGATAGAGGGTGCTGGGAAAAGTGCTCACACTGAAGTCGCCGGGATTGGCGCCGGTCACGCTTAAGTCGGACAGGGTAATGTTCGATGAGCCGGTATTGGTCAGGATGAATGTCTGTGTGGAAACCCCGAAAGCAGGTTGTGTGGCTGGGAAGATGATCGGCGTGGCCGATACGGTGAGCGTGGGATTCGTGGTGGTCAGCGCAACGGTCCAGTTGGGAGGTGGTGAGCTAATCTCAGGCAGGAAGAGCGGGTTCGCAGAGATCAAGCTGAGCAGATTGAGAATGTTGTTGTTTGGATTATTGAAGATATTCAATAACGCGGCCGTCACGTCAGTGGGCGCGGAGCCTCCGGACGGCGTGCTGTAGACGAAGAGGTTGCCGCAGGAGGAGCCGTCGCCCGCTGTGCCCCCGCTGCTATTGACACAGGTGGCGATGATATTGGCGAGCGAGTTGATCTGCTGGATCGGCGCGGAGTCGCCGGCGGGCACGCTGGTTCCGGGACTGGACCCTGCGGTTGTATTGGCATACTCGGATGCCAGCGTAAAGCTGGTGGAAAGCCCGCTGGCGTCGGACTTGGCGGAGCCGATGGCCTTCGCCGATGTAGTGTAGGACGCCAGTGCAGCAACAGCGGCTACGGTGGTGACCTCATTGACGGAGATAAAGGTAGCACCGGAGAGCGTATTGCACTTGCCGAGGGCGGCCAGCAGCTGGATGGCCGTATTGTTTGTACCGGTAGTCAGGCCGGGGTTTCCATTGCTGGCCAGCAGATAGACCAGCGAACTTGCCGTGGGGCAGGTGAATAACCCGGTGATGGTGAAGAAGCCGTTTACATCCGTGGTGACGGTGGAACCAATCAACGGCGTAGCGGCGGAGCCGTCGCCTGTGGTGCCGACGGCATAGAGTTGGATAGTGGCGCCGGTGATGGGCTGCTGACCGCCGTGGACACTGCCATGGAGGTCGTTATTGCCGGACGCCACGGCAGACGTGCCGATATTCTGGCCGCAACCGGAGAGAAGAATTGCCGCCAGCAGAGCCAAATTGCACCCTACGACCTGTTTTCTGCTGAACATAATTTCCCCATCTTTCGTAATGTTCCGGCCTGTCTGTTTGCTGAGGGGCTGTATCCCTTGAAAACTGTCGTCACTGGGCAGCATTTTGAAAACGCTCTCATAGAGTTTGAATTCGCCATGAACACCAAGAATCCTGCCGCCGAAACGGTGATTCAAGCCTCCTCAATAAGACTTTTCAGGCTTGTGGGAAGCCTAGCGACGGTTGTCCGTAGTGTCAAGTTTTCCTATTGATAATCTGCATTCTTCTTGCTTTGTTCCAGGATGTTGGCATAGCGCGTGGGATCATTTTTTGACAAAGCTCGCCATGCTTGCTTACTATGAGTTTGCCTCTCGGAAAGCCAGTCCTGGCATCTGAAAAGGCGCATTTTATGAAAACGTTGCCAGCACTCAAGAGATTGCTACATTGCGAGAGACTGAACAAAAAATGGTCTTCCGGGTGCAGTCAATCATGATCAGGATTCTGGAACGTCGACGAGAGATATTCCGCGGCAGATTCAACAGGTATTGAAGTTCTACTTCTAAGAAGCGACTACTCGAATGATGAAGAAGTTAATCTCTCCGAAGACATTCCGTCGGCAAACAATTGCCCACGTTCGTCTCATAAAGGGCGTCCTCGGTCATGATGCCCTAAACTTGAGGAAGGAGGGCTGAACAGATGGGACTCGAGGCTGTTGCCAAACTTGCAAATGTATCCGTTTCTACCGTATCGCGCGTTGTGAACGACACCAATACGGTCTCAAGCGCCACGCGCAAACGAGTCCTCGCTGCTCTGGAAGAACTGAACTACACGCCGAACCTGCAGGCACGGCTGCTGGTCTCGGGGCAGTCCAATATCCTGGGCATCATCGTATCGAACCTCGAAAATCCCTTCTTCGTCGATCTGTTCCACAGGCTGGAGACGCATGCAGCGCGAGCTGGCTACGAAATGATTCTGGCCAATACGAACTACGAACCGAAGAGGCTGGCCGAAACGCTTCGCATGATGCGTGGGCGTTGCGTGACTGGGATTGCGATCGCCGCGTCGGAGACGCTGCCTCGGGAAGTTTCTGAACTGCTCGCGGCAAAGACGCCTGTAATCTGCATTAACACCAATGAGGCACTTCCGGGTTTATCGCACATCCGCGTAGACGCGCGCTCCGGCATGCGAAAGCTCGTCGGGCATCTCGCTTCGCTTGGGCATCGCAAGCTGGCCTATCTGCGCCATGAGCGCACGTATACCGGAGGCACGGACAAACGCCGCGCGGCATTTGAAGAGACATGTGCCGCACATGGGATTGAGTACATCCATGTGTCGATGTCTTCGCGCGAGAGCTGGGAGGACGGTCGCAATGCGGTGCGCAAGCTCTACTCGCTTGGCTTTGATGCCAGCGGCATCGTCTGCGTGAACGACATGACAGCACTCAGTGTGCTGCGGGCACTGCGCGACCATGGTATCCGTTGCCCTGAGCAGGTCTCCGTTACAGGTTTCGATAATATTCCGATCGCCCATCTGATCTGCCCTTCGCTGACGACGGCGTCGATCGCCAGCGACAGTATCGCGTCCATGATTTTCAAGACATTGACGGCGGAGCCGAGCGCGGCAGCGACCGACTCCACCTTTGACCCCGAACTGATCGTCCGCGAGTCCACCGGTCCCTATCGCGGGTGCGGCCTCATTTCCGCGAACACGCACCAGGCTTCGGGGAAGAGCACTTAACTAACCTAGACCACTTGGCCGCCTGCAGAGCCAACGGACGAGTCCGAGGACTAACGATGAAGAACACTTCGCGCCGCAATTTCCTTCGCAACGTCGCGCTTGCTTCAACTGCGGCAGCTACTGGCAGGGCGGCAACCTCATCCATGGCCCCGCCGGCGACGCGGCCCAACGTGCTGATGATCTGCTCCGATCAATTTCGCGCTGACTTTGTCGGGATCAATCGGCAGAATCCGTCAGCGATTACGCCGAACATCGATGCGCTGGCGGCGCGCGGCACGAACTTTCAGTTTGCGGTCTGCAACCAGCCGCTGTGCTCGCCGTCCCGCGCATCGTTTCTGACCAGCCGTTACGCGACGGAAACCAACGTGTGGGCCCTGGAAATCGAACTCAATCACACGCTGCCCACGATTGCGACAGAGTTCCGCAAGGCTGGGTATACCGCAAACTTTATGGGCAAGTGGCACGTGTCTGCCAAGGATGATGCCCAGGGTAAGCCGCAATTCGGTTGGTTGCCTCCCGGGCCAACACGCGGAGGTTTCGATGATCTCTGGGAAGGCGCGAATATTTCAGAGTTGGTTTCGCATCCCGAGGAAGGGCATTATTACGCAGACGACGGAATCGACCTTCATTATCATGATGAGTATCGCGTTGACTTCATCGCTGGACGGGCCTGCCAGTTCATCGAGAAGAAGCACGACAAGCCGTGGTTTCTGTTCCTTTCGCAGCTTGAGCCGCATCAGCAGAACGATATGGCAGCCTTCGTACCACCGCCGCGTTACGCCAAGGACTATCAGGATAGTTTTGTTCCGCATGACCTGCGGAACCTGCCGGGCGACTGGCGCTCCCATCTACAGGGCTATTACGGTTGCGTGCAGGCCATTGATGACTCGATCGGCAAGATCATGACTTCGCTCGAGCGTTCTGGCCAGATGGAGAATACGGTCATCTGTTTTTTCTCCGATCACGGCTGCACGTTCCGCACGCGGATCGGCGAGTACAAGCGCTGCCCGCATGACTCGTCGATCCGCGTACCGTTGATTTTTGCCGGGCCAGGGTTCGATCGGGCGACGACGGTTTCAGAGCTTGTGACGCTGCTCGATCTGACACCCACGTTACTCAACGCCGCCGGCGTAACAGTGCCGGATAGCATGAAAGGGCGGGCGCTGAAGCCGATGCTCGACTCAGCGGAGGCTCGCCGCTACTGGCATAATGCGGCCTACATTCAGTTGAGTCAGGCTATCTGTGGCCGTGCTATACGCACCACCGACTGGACCTATGCATGCTACGACCCCGCTGTGGCGCATGGTGAGGCACCCTGGAGTAAAACCTATACCGACTTCGCTTTATACTCCAATGCTGCCGACCCCTATCAGCAAGTCAATCTGGCCGGTCGTCCCGAGTACAAAGCCGTCGCAAACAAGCTGCGCGAACAACTTCGTCAAATGATTATTGCTAACGGCGAGCCGGAGCCGACAATTACAGCTGCTGAGTTTTACGCCTGATACTTTCCCCTGGAGGAGAATCATGAAGAAGACCGCCATTGCCTTGTTGTTCACACTTGTTAGTTTGGCAGCGTATGCCCAACAAACGCTTGAGCCTGTCGGCGATCAGCAGGTTTACAAAACTGTGGACGGACAGGCCCTGCACCTCTGGGTCACACAGCCTTCCGGTAAGCCCACTCACACGGCAATCGTCTTCTTTCACGGCGGCGGCTGGACTGGGGGCAACGTGACGCAGTTCAATCAGCAGACAAAAGAGCTGGCGCAGCGCGGCATGTTGGTGGTGAATGTGCAATACCGCCTGATCGCCAAAGCGCCGAGCACCGAAAGCCCCGAGATCTGCCTTGCGGATGCGAAGTCAGCGATGCGATGGGTGCGCTCGCATGCCAAACAACTGCAAATCGAACCCGACAAAATTGTCGCCAGCGGAGGCTCGGCGGGCGGCTATCTGGCTTCGGCAACGGCGCTGGTTCCAGGCTGGGACGATCCGCAGGACGATCTTGCCGTATCCGCCAAGCCCAATGCACTTGTGCTCTTCTTTCCCGTGGTCAATGTCGGTCCGGAGGCTTACGACCAGCATCGTTTTGGCGACAATCCGCGCAAATACTCGCCAGAAGCGTATCTGAGCAAGAATTCTCCTCCCACGATTATTGAGGGCGGCGGCGACGACAAACTGGTCAAGCCGGAGATACTGAAAGACTATAAAGCGAAGTGCGACGCCGCCGGCGCGCAATGCATTCTCGATTTTTATCCTGGGCAGCCCCACGGATTTGCCAACAAGGAGCCTTATAGGAGCCTCACACTGAATGCGGTCATGCATTTTCTGGAGTCTATCGGCTATCTGCCCAAAGGTACTCCAGACGTTGCGGTTCCACCTCAAGGCTAGGCAGGGGAGGAATCTTGGAGTAGTATGCCGAAGGATTCCCTGCTCTGATTTCCCCGCATGAAAGTTGCCCTTGCCCATTCCGCCGGCATATTCATCCTGCTCGGCTACTTCGCCGCCACGATTCTTATCGGCTGGTTCTCACGCCGCGCCAAACTATCGGCTAACTCGTTTCTCAACGCAACGCATTCGCTCTCTCTCCCGGTTGTCACCATCTCTTATCTGGCGGCGAACTGCGGAGCGCTCGATATTCTTGGGCTGAATGCGGCTGCGGCTCAATACGGTGTGCAGGCTTTTCACTTCTATTGGATCGGCGCCATCCCCGCACTGATCTTCCTGTCACTCTGGGTGATGCCGGTATATCGACGCAGCGGCATCCGCAGTGTTCCGGAGTATTTTGAAAAGCGTTTCGGGCCGGATGTCCGGTTGCTGAACGCTTGTATCGTCGCGATCATACGACTGCTTCTCGCCGGCATTAATCTCTACGCAATGGCCCAGGTGCTGCAAGCGATTCTTGGACTGCCATTCCTCAGTGGCATCCTGCTTTCGAGTGCCATCGTCCTCGCTACGGTGCTGGCAGGCGGAATTCGCGCCACGATATATAACTCAATCCTGCAGCTTGGCTTGATGCTGGCCGGGCTGATGCCGCTGGTCTTCCATTATGTGCAGGGCCGTCAGTCTCTTCCCTTCTCCGCCGATGCAATGCGAACTCATCTCTGGACCGCCACTCCCATTTACTCCTCAAGTTCGGCTTTCGACGCCATTGGCGTCGTCGTTGGCCTCGGTTTTGTTCTGAGTTTCGGTTACTGGTGCACCGATTTTGTCCTGATGCAAAGGGCCTTCACCGCACGAACGAATAGCGGAGCGCGCATGGTTCCGATATGGTCGGGTTTCGGAAAATTAGGCTTTTCCATGATTGGCGTCCTGCCTGGACTGGCGGCGGCGGCGCATATTCCGGGGCTTGGCACGTCAGTGCGCTATGACCAGGCATTGCCCCTGCTGATGCGCATGACGTATAGCCCACTCATGCTGGGGATCGGGTTCACGGCACTCGTAGCGGGCCTTATGGCTGGCTTTGCCGCGAATATTTCGGCGTTCTCAGCATTGTGGACTGAAGACATCTATCGCTGCTCTATACGCTCTGATGCGAGCGAAAGTCACTATCTCTGGATGGGCCGGTGGGCGTATGTCTTTGCGGTCGTCATGGGGGGCTTCACTTCCTACCTTACGATGCTGTTTGGAAATCTAATGGAACACATCCAGCTTCTGTTTTCCATCTTTGCCTCACCCTTCTGGGCGATCTTTCTGTTAGGCATATGTGCCCGGCGGGTGAATGCGAGGGGAGCGATCGCAGGATTTATCAGCGGGGCATGTATCGGACTTGTGCATTTGGCGGCCTTCGCACTTGGCCTGATCCGATATGGTTCGGTGATGAATATGACGTTTCACGGCGCGATCTACTCGTTTTTGACGGCACTGATTGTGGGTTTGCTTGCGAGCCGAGGGGAAATCCGCGAAACACAGCGACGGATTCTGGTGCTTGATGCCTCTATTGCATTCAGCGCAGAGGCGCTGCCCATCTGGTGCCTGTCGGCTGCCCTGCTCACAATCGCTGTTGTTCTCAACGTCTACTGGCGTTGATGCTGGCATCCTCAGGCTCATTTTGCAGAATGGCTAATCTGTATGGTGAACCGAGATGGAATCAGTCCGCGCCAAGTAAGGGAAGGGATCGGAAGCGGCTTTAAGATACTGTACTACCTGTCGATCCAGATCTTTCATGATCGGCAGCGCCTTCGCATCCGTGACGAGATTATGGAGCTGAAAGGGATCTTCCACATTGTCGTAACAACACCACCGACCGTCGTCGGCGACCGCATAGGTGTGGCGTTTGGTTCGGATTCCACGGAATAGGGGAGCTGCGTTTTCATCGCCTCCCGTAGCCTGTGCCTTTGAGATGTGCATCAAGAAGGTGCTCTCCGGCTCGCGTGCGAGGCTCTTTCCGAGAAACGCTGCGGAAAGATCCTGGCCGACGCAATGTTCAGGCACCGGTACGCCAGCCAGAGCACAGAGCGTTGGATAGATATCCACCGCGCTCAAGAGCACATCTGAGCTCGCGCCCGCTGGGATATGGCCAGGCCACCTTACCATGAATGGAACTCTGCAACTCTCTTCCCACGGAAGACGCTTATCCATGTAGCCGTGGGAACCCATCATTTCACCATGGTCCGAGGTGTAGACCACAATGGTATTGTTCGCCTGCCCTGTATGATCCAACTCGTCGAGCAGGCGTCGGAACTCCAGATCGACAGCAGTGATGTGCGCATAGTAGTTCCGCTGCGCCTCCCGTAACCTCCCCTCATTTGTCAGGGCATTACTGTGGGCCGCGTTCAGCTTGACATTGGGTCTTAACGGCAGGGTCGCTGGATCGTAGAGAGCTTTATCTATGGAAGGAGCATCGCCGAAAGGTGGGTGCGGCGGGTTCCATGAGACCATCATCATCCACGGCTTTCCAGCAGCCTTGTTGCTTCTGATGATCTCGATTGCCTGGTCTGTCATCAGCGTGCAGTTGTACCCCTTGGGCTGAATTTTGGCGCCTGTGTTCGGGTCAAAGGTGAAAGACTTATCGAAATGCGGGTTGGTCTTGGCCCAGAGATGCCAATCCTCATACCCCTGCCGCCCTGGCCCCTTGGGGATAAATACTTTGTCATCGCCTGTCAGATGCCATTTCCCCACATACGCTGTCTCATATCCAGCGTCCTGGAAGGCATGGCCGATCGAACCACAGTTATCCGGAAGCTGCAGCCCATTGTCGATAATGCCGCTCTGCATAGGCCATTTACCCGACATCAAAATTCCCCGATAGGGCGAGCACACTGGATAGTTGGAGATGCAGTGCTCAAAGCTCATGCCTTGCCTGGAAAACGCGGTGAGATTCGGGGCTATGGCGCCGTTATAGGGCTCTCCTGGCAGAGCACAATGCCGGTGCTGATCGCTGAAGACATAGAGCACGTTCGGCGGGCGCTTCGCAGGCATGTTTTCTTTGGCTACAGTTGCTCCTGCGAATCTCGCTGCCAGTGGTACTGCGGTTGTGCCCAATATAAACTTACGGCGATCCATACGTGTTCCTTTCGGCATCTTCAGCAATCAACCTACGGCAACTCTACAGATTGAGAATGATCGACAGTTAACAAATACAAATATGACGGCGACTCCTGGCCGCACCCTATGACAATGCAGTCGAGATACGAGCTACTTTGACGCCGGAGCAGGGCCGTCCGCAGGGAGATATCCGAGTGACTCGAGGAAGACAATAGCCTGCTTCAGCGTTTCTGTCCGGTAGGGTTCCTTATTGGCGAACCCGTGGTGCTGGCCCGGATAAAAATTCAACTCACAGCGACTACCGGCCTTGTCAGCCAATTCCTTGTAGTGCTTCAGTGCAGCGGGCGTGACCATCTTGTCCTCCAGTCCTTCGAAGATGATCGTCGGCGGCGTCTTCGCGCTGAGATACGTTTCGGGCGCGTACCTGGCCCAGTCGGGACCGAAGCGGCTGGCGCCATGACCCTGCTCCGGACTGATGTCCAGTGCTGGAAAGAACAGAACGAGCGCATTGGGCTTGGGTGAAACCTTGAGGTCATCTTTAGGATCATCCCACTCAGGGACAAGCGCTGTCGCCGCTGCCAGATAGCCCCCCGCCGAGCCCCCGCCGGCGACAATCCGGTCAGGATCGATTTGCAGTTCCTGGGCGTGCGACCGCACCCAGCGCATCGCTGACTTCGCATCTTCTACGCAGATTCGTGGGTTCTCCATGCTGGGCGGAGGTGCCAGGAGCCGATACTCTACCTCGACAGCGACCATACCTAACGCTGCGAGCGCTGTCGCTTGCCCGTTGAACTGAGCGGCCGATCCTGCGGTCCCGCCTCCTCC
>Ga0302267_10000315_pt1 | contig 63824 bp, 31 predicted proteins | sample III_Bog_E1_3_FD_194555 | JGI IMG/M metagenome (GOLD analysis project Ga0302267, IMG submission 194555) | Peat permafrost microbial communities from Stordalen Mire near Abisko, Sweden - III_Bog_E1_3 | ecosystem: Environmental > Terrestrial > Soil > Wetlands > Peat | place: Sweden: Abisko...
AGAGATGGTCATTTAACCAATTTGAAGGGTACGGGCTTTAGCCCGTACGTAAAAACTGTAAAATCAACCGGGCTTTAGCCCCCGAGGGAACACTTGCTTGGTTAACCAACTCATAAACGCCCGAAGATAGGGGATGTTATTTCCGGCGGACACCACTAGGTGCTGTGCTGGTGCACAGAGGGAGATAGCGGGAGGAGAGGCGGGAGGGCCTTCGGGGTTTTATTGAAGGCCCCTGGGTTTGGGTGGGATTGGTACCAGAGCCTGTTCACACTGCGCGCATGGTTGGCGCAGTGTGAACAGGCGCTAGAGAAAGTTCTCGTTGGCGAGAATGCGGTAGAGGGTGGAGCGGCTGATCTGCAACTGGCGAGCGGCGCGCAGCTTGTTACCGCGGTTCAGGTCAAGGACGTACTGCACATGATGGCGAACAACAGCGTCGAGCGACAGGTTACCGGGTGCAACCGCCTGTGGTGATTCAATCGCCATGGCCTGCTCGGTGGGCAGGTTCAGGTCGATCGCCTGGATGATGCCGTTGGAGGCCTCAAGCAGCGCGGTCTCGAGCACGCTGGCCAACTCGCGCACGTTGCCCGGCCAGCCGTGCTGCAGCAGACGGGCCAAAGCACCAGGGCCGAGAATCACCGGCCTCTGTTGGTAACGAGCGCAGATGCGGTCCAGCAGCGACTGAGCCAGCGGAGCAATGTCTTCGCGGCGCTGGCGCAACGGCGGCACGGCAAAGCGGATGGCGGTGAGGCGGAAGGCGAGGTCAGGCAACAGCAGCCCTTGGCCAGCCATCTGGCGCAGCGGCGTTTCAGAGGATGCGATGATAACTGCGCGGCCTGGCGGGCGGTCCTGCATGGCTTTCAGGACGTTGAGCAGCAGACCTTGTCCGGGAGGCGCGAGCAGGTCAACACGATCCAGGAAGACAAAGCCGGCCAGCGTGGCGGGGTCGGCATCGGTAGCCAGCCACTCGCGTGCGTCGCGGCGTTGGAAGCTGTTTTCCGCCATTGGTGAACGTTTGAAAAGATAGCGGGCAAGGGTGTGCTTGCCAGTTCCGTGTTCGCCTTCGATGGCGGCAAGCTGAAGGTACGGGGCCACCATCTCCGCCTGCATGAGGAGCTTACGCCAGCTTGCGCTGATGCCTACGACATTTGTGGCAGGCAGAGCGTCTGTCTCCACAAGAGTTAACCCCGAGACGGGAGGCTGTACTGAATAAGGTGCGGCATTCTGCATGGGTCTCAACTTGCCTAGCCTCCTGGGCCCAGTCAATGTGCAAGGGGCCGACATAGGTTTCATCGGCGAGGAAATGAAAAACATGAACAGGATTGGAACAGTGTGTGATGGCGGTAACAACGAGGCGCATGAAGCAGATAGGCTGGCTCCAACTTGAGCGCAGAGTATACTCGAACTTATCCCCCACCATGGCGCTCAAGGCCTATGAAATGCCCGTTGTAAGCCAGTGAAATTGATGGTTCCGAGGCCGGAATCCGGAGGCACGGGGAGTGGATAAGAATATTTTGATAAAGCAGACCCAGAGTTGGCTTTACCGGCTGTGGCTGGTGGCGATTGCCGTTTTTGCATTGCTGCACGCTGTCCATTTGCAGGCGGATTTCCCCAATCATTCGCCCTGGTTTTCCGATTGGGCCAAATACACTGACGAGGGATGGTACGGGGCCGCCGCCGTCCGCGCGCATCTGCTGGGCCATTGGTTTGTGCTCGGCGACCTGAACACGGCTGTGGCTTTGCCGGTGTTGCCGGCGCTGGAGTGGCTGGTGTTCGCAGTGACCGGCGTCTCGGTGGAGGCGGCGCGTGGGTTGGCGGTGGGCTTCTTCTTTGCCAATCTGTGGTTGAGCTATCTGCTGCTTAGGCGGCGGGCTCCGCACTGGGCGGGGATGCTGGCGGTTACGCTTTTGGCCACCAGCCCCTACTACTACTGCTTCAGCCGCCTGGCGATTCTGGAGCAGCCGCTGACCACCCTCTTTCTGGCGGCGTTGAATGTGACCGTGCGCTTGAAGCAGATGCGGCGTCCAGCGCTGACGGCGGCTGGCGTGGGCTTGCTGTTTGCGCTCATGATGCTGACCAAGTCGACAGCGGTGTTCCTGTTGCCGGCGCTGTTGTGGGCGCTGGTGGCAGACCTTTGGGGTGACTGGCGGCTGGCGGCTCGCGCTGGCGCTGCGCTGCTGGGAACAGCGGCAGCGGTGTACGGCGGCTGGCTGGCGTTGATTGCCCGCGCCGGACTGATGCCCGACTACAATTACCTGCTTTTTATCAATAAATATCCCAAGCCGCACGAGTTCTACTGGCCGCTGGTGAGCCTGGAGTGGTCAGTGCATGGCGGGCTTTGGATTGGACACGTGCTGTTTCCACTGGCCATCGCGGTGGCCGTGGGGGCGGTGATTGCACGCGGCCACGAGTGGGGGCATGGACTGCTAACCGATCCGGTCTTTGGCGCATCGGTGCTGGCGGCGGTGGGCTACATCGGCTTCATGGCGTACCAGAACCATCCGCAGCCGCGCTACTTTGCTGTGGTGGCGCTGTTCAGCTTTCTGCTGGTGGCGCAGGGGGCCGCGGCGCTGCTGCACGACTGCTACGGACGAGGCGGGCAGCGGCGCAAGCGGCTGGGACTGGCTTTGATCGTGGTGGTGGCTGTTACGGCCGTCAACGGTGCAGTATGGATGACGAGTTTTGTGCTGCACCCGCAGTACAGCTTTGTTCATGCCGCCGAAGGGCTTACACAATATATTGATGCGCATCCGAACGGCAACCGGCTGCTGTTATCCATCTCCGCGGACGAGATCTCGCTGGTGACCCACCTGCCGGGGCTGTGCGACGATTTTGGCACCCAGGACCTGCCGGTCAAGACTATGGCAGCGCAACCGGGCTGGTATGCGGCCTGGAACGACCTGGATCCGGGGACGCTGGAGGACCTGCACCTGCATTTTTCACTGGAGCAGGTGGCCAGCTATCCAGCCTTCGACGATCCGGAGCGGAATGTGCTGGTGCTGTTCAAGCTGCATCCTCTGCCGGCCGGGCAGACACGCGCGTACGGAGACGGTGATCTGCGCAACCCACTGCCGGACGACAAAATCGAGATTCCAATCGAATAGAGCGGTTCCCGAAATTACGTAGGCGCGAATGTTATGGGTATCCCACCCTTTCCGCAGAAAAAAGCGGAAAGGATGGGGCACGGGAGTCTACAGCAAAAGGCGGAATGCCAGCCCTCAAATAGAGGCACCGTGCCCCATCCATTTCGCAGGTTTTATCGCGAAATGGGTGGGAAGCTGGCACACTATTGAAGGGCCGGATCTTTAGCCCGATCGAGTAGCTTGACGCCATGCAGCAAAGCAAGCGCGCGCCGGAGAGCGATCTGGGGCTCGCTTGCTTTGCGCGTGCGCGCGAGCGCCAGTGAAGGATGAATGCAAGCCAGCATAAACATGCGCGAAGCCCTGCCGGCAGCGCCTGTGGGGCAGATGGCTGCAACCATACGGCATGGTTGCGGCGTCCTGTTGGGCAGTCAGGTTCAAGCACGCCACTACCAAGAAGCTCTATGCATTGAAGTTGCGCATGAATCCATATTCAGTGGTTCAAGCGCGCCGGTCGCGTGTGATTGCAGTCACTCGACAGCCTATAGTGCCGGTGTTAGGCTTCCGTTGACAATTTCCCTGGACTAATGAGGTCGCGTTCCATAAGCCGTTCGAAATACGGCTTCAAACCTAGCTGTTGGGAGGATCTGTGACTGTACTGAATTTGGTGGAATCCTTTTTGAAACGGCGGTACAAAGCCGTGGTGGCTCTTATGGGCCTGATGCTTCCCGCAATTGCCAGCGCGCAAGAACATGCGGGCGGCGGCGAAGCCAACCTGAAACTACCGGATTTGTCGGTCGTGAATCATTTCGGCTTGAGCGGACCTGCTCTGCTGATGATCGGGTTGCTGTTCTGCGTAGGCGGGCTGTTGTTCGGCCTCACGATCTTTGTGCAGCTGAAGAACCTGCCGGTTCATAAATCCATGCGCGAAATGTCCGAGCTGATTTATGAAACCTGTAAGACCTATCTGATCACGCAGGGCAAGTTCATTATGCTGCTCTGGGTCTTCATCGCGGTCATTATCTCGCTCTACTTTGGCGTTCTGGCGCCGGTGGGAAATGTCGCGGTTACGCTGCCGATTATCCTGCTGTTCAGCCTGGTGGGCATCGCGGGCAGCTACGGCGTGGCTTGGTTCGGCATTCGCGTGAACACCTTTGCGAACTCCCGCGTGGCATTCGCCGGCTTGAAGGGCAAACCGTATCCGCTCTTTGCGATTCCGCTGAAGGCGGGCATGAGCGTCGGCATGATGCTGATCTCGGTCGAACTGCTGATCATGCTCTTCATCCTCCTGTTCGTTCCGGCTGCATATGCCGGTCCCTGCTTCATCGGCTTCGCTATCGGCGAATCCCTTGGCGCGGCTGCTCTGCGTATCGCGGGCGGCATCTTCACCAAGATCGCCGACATCGGCTCCGATCTGATGAAGATCGTCTTCAAGATCAAGGAAGACGACGCGCGCAACCCTGGCGTGATTGCCGACTGCACGGGCGACAACGCGGGCGACTCGGTTGGACCCTCGGCGGACGGCTTTGAGACCTACGGCGTCACCGGCGTGGCCCTGATCACCTTCATTCTGCTGGCCGTCAAGAGTCCGGTTACGCAGGCGGAACTTCTGGTCTGGATCTTCGTCATGCGCGTCGCCATGCTGATCTCCAGTTCGGCTGCTTACTTCCTCAATGGCGCCATTGCCAAGGCGAAGTATGGGCACTCCGACGAGATGGACTTCGAGGCGCCGTTGACCTCGCTGGTCTGGATCACCTCGATCGTTTCCATCGGCCTGACGTACCTCGTCTCCTACCTGATGATCCCGACACTGGCCGGCGACCCGACGCTGTGGTGGAAGCTGGCTTCCATTATTTCTTGCGGAACCCTGGCTGGCGCGCTGATTCCTGAGCTGGTGAAGGTCTTTACTTCCACCAACTCGGCTCACGTGCAGGAAGTGGTCACCTCCGCGAAGGAAGGCGGCGCTTCCCTGGGAATCCTGTCTGGCCTGGTGGCTGGCAATATGTCGGCTTACTGGCTGGGATTGAGCATGGTCGCTCTCATGGGGCTGGGCTACTACTTCAGCATGATCGGTGGGTCGATGGACCTCATCATGCTGGCGCCTGCCGTCTTCGCCTTCGGCCTGGTGGCCTTCGGCTTCCTGGGCATGGGCCCGGTGACGATCGCCGTGGATTCCTACGGACCGGTTACCGACAATGCTCAGTCCGTCTTTGAGCTGTCGCTGATCGAAACCATTCCCGGTATCGAAGCCGAGTTGAAGAAGGACTTTGGCATCGACGCGAAGTTTGAGCGCGCCAAGTACCTGCTGGAAGCCAACGACGGCGCCGGCAACACCTTCAAGGCCACCGCCAAGCCGGTGCTGATTGGAACCGCTGTGGTGGGCGCAACCACCATGACGTTCTCCATCATCATGGCCCTCACCAACGGACTCACCATCAACGTGGACAAGCTCTCGCTGCTTCATGCGCCCTTCATGCTTGGCTTGATCTGCGGCGGAGCCATCATCTTCTGGTTCGCCGGCGCATCCATGCAGGCCGTCACCACCGGTGCTTACCGCGCGGTGGAGTTCATCAAGGCCAACATCAAGCTGGAAAACGTCGAGAAGGCTTCGGTCGAAGACAGCAAGAAGGTGGTCGAGATCTGCACCAAGTACGCGCAGAAGGGCATGTTCAACATCTTCCTCGCGGTCTTCTTCGCAACCCTGTCGTTCGCGTTCATGGAGCCGTTCCTCTTTGTCGGCTACCTCTTCTCGATTGCGATCTTCGGTCTGTACGAGGCAATCTTCATGGCCAACGCCGGTGGCGCATGGGACAACGCCAAGAAGGTTGTTGAAGTGGATCTGAAGATGAAGGGCACCCCGCTGCACGATGCCACCGTGATCGGCGACACCGTCGGCGATCCATTCAAGGACACCTCGTCGGTGGCTATGAACCCGATCATCAAGTTCACCACCCTGTTCGGATTGCTGGCTGTCGAACTGGCCGTGAAGATGACTGCGACCAACGCGATGCTCGTCCACGTCCTGACCGTCGTCTTCTTCTTGGTGTCGATGTTCTTCGTGCACCGGTCGTTCTACGGCATGAGGATCGAGACGAAGGAAAGCAAGTAATTCCTGCGTTGTAGATCGAATTGAAGAAGACGCCACCCGGCAACGGGTGGCGTCTTCTTTTGTGAGGAATGTGGCGGCTTCCGATCAAGTGAAGCTCCGACGCCATCTCGGTCAGCATTGGGTTTGAGTCAGGAATGGACGGAAATGAGTAGAAAAGGAGAATTGGCAAACTTTGCCAATCGAGCTATTCTCAGGGTGAGGTGAGCCGATGCCGACACGGAATGTGAATCTGACCGAGGAACTGGACCGCTTTGTGGGGGCGAAGGTAGAGAGCGGGCTGTATGCCAACGCCAGCGAGGTGATGCGGGCGGCATTGCGTCTGCTGGAGCAGCAGGAGCGGGAGTACGAGGAGAAGCTGGCAGCGTTGCGGAAGGCGATTGAGGATGGGTTGGCGAGCGGGATTGCGGAGCCAGGTGTCTTCGAGCGGCTGGATGCATACATCGACGATTTGGCAGGGCAGGAGGATGAATGCCGACGTACAGCGTAGCCAGTCTTGCTGACTCGGATCAGCGGTTGATAGCTCACTACACTCTTCAGGTATGGGGTACTGTACAGGCAAAGCGATGCGTGCAAGGACTGCGCGAGTGCTTTCAACTTCTTGCCACGAACCCTCTGCTTGGCCGCCCTTGCGATTTCCTGGTTCGAGGACTACGCCGGTTTGAGCATGGCAAGCACGTGGTGTTTTACGTTCTTGCGGCCGATGGAGTGTTGGTTGCGCGCGTACTGCACCAGCAGATGGTACCGGAGAAGGAACAGTTTGATGCCGGAGCAGCTTAAGGAATCTTCCTTCCGAAGTACTTGCCGGCCTCGTCGATGAGGTCGCTGTCGGTCATGACATCGAACACGACGTGGGGCGGCTTGCCGGGCTGGATGAAGTAGTATCCGGCGCGCTGCCTGGGGTTGAGGAAGACGCGAATTTTGCCGTCGACCCGGACGAGGAAGGAGCGCTCGTTGACGACCACGATGCTGATTCCTGCCGCGTTCATCTGTTTTTCCACTTCGGAGACGTAGAAGTCGAAGTCGCCGAGAGCTTCATTGAGGCCGCCGCTATCTTCGGAGTCTTTGTCGACTTCGGCCTGAGTGACGGGGAAAAATGCGACGATGGTGGGTCTCAGGATTCTGATCGGGGGCGGGCTCTTCACCTGTCTCTGACCAGCGCTGGCGCTCTGCGCGTGCCCCAGGACGGGCAGCAGGGCCATGGAGAGGCAAAGAGGGGCAAGCCGAGGATAGAGGGCGTGCATCGGGGCTCCTATTGATCCGGCAAGAAAACAGTGACATCGTATTCCCACCCATTTCCGCAAAAAACGCGGAAATGGATGGGGCACCCTGACAGTATTTAATTGCCGGATCTATAAGGACAGGGAAACGATAGCAGAAGTCTGGTCAGGCGTGGTGAAACCGGGCTGCAGCCCGAAAAAGCCCCCTCCGGTCTGCGGAGGTTCGATCCGCCACAGGTTGTGGCCCGGTTATCCACCGCCGCGCCGGGTTTTCAAGCGAAAGTGCACCGGTTTTGCGCCTTGTGGGCTGGGCCGGTGGCGGCTAGGCTTGAGAAGTGGAAGCCGGATGGGTGGCAAACCCTTAATTGCACAGGGATTGATGCAGTCCGAAATGTTAAGAAGCGCTAACGACGGGGTGATCCAAGGCTTTCCACAGGCAAAGCCGAGAGTTTTTGAAGAAGGTACCGGGAACGCAAACAAAACACTAGATCTTGTGGTTTTAAGTTGACATACACCATAGAGAGCGCTATTTTTTCATCTGCGGCTGTTAACAGACATTCATGAAAAGACGGCGAAACGATTCGCCCCTAAAGCCGCTAAGAGCGTTGGCTCGCGGATATTCCCGAACCCCTTCCGTTTTTGCGTTGTGATCGCTGACAACGGGCTTATGTCAGGTCTTGGCTGGGTATTTCCCGGTCGTGAGCCCTTGTCTCACCCATTTTTTTTCAAGATTGAGAGGATTCATATGAACGAGGCTTATCTTCAAGGCGCCCCTGTTGTCCCCCAGGCCTCTGATAGCCCAAGCGGATTGACCTTTACGCGCCGGTTTTCGCGCGAGGGCGTTTCGCCTTACGACGAGGTCCAGTGGGAGAAGCGTACAGCTTCCATTACGGACGCTAAGGGAAACACGATCTTCGAGCAGCGGGACGTTGAGATCCCGGCCGATTGGTCGATGACGGCCACCAACATTGTGGCTTCGAAGTATCTGCACGGTCAGCTGGGCACGGCTGGGCGGGAGACGGGCGTGCGGCAACTGGTGTCGCGCGTGGCTGAGACGATTCGCGGCTGGGGCGAGCGCAGTGGCTACTTTGCCAGCGCGGCTGACGCGGCCATCTTCCACGACGAGCTGGTGCAGATGCTGGTTACCCAGAAGGTGGCCTTCAATTCGCCGGTCTGGTTCAACGTGGGCTGCGACCGGCTGGAGCCGGATGCGGCTGGGCAGAACTGGCACTGGGACCCGCAGACGGGCGGGGTGCGCTATGCGGCTACGGGCTACAAGAATCCGCAGTGCTCGGCCTGCTTCATCAACTCGGTCGAGGACTCGCTGGATTCAATTCTGACGCTGGCCAAGACCGAGGGCATGTTGTTCAAGTGGGGCTCGGGCACGGGCACCAATCTGTCGTCGATCCGCGGTTCCATGGAGAACCTGTCGGGTGGCGGGCAGGCCTCTGGCCCGTTGAGCTTCATGCGCGGCTTTGATGCCTTTGCGGGCGTCATCAAGAGCGGCGGCAAGACGCGCCGTGCGGCAAAGATGGTGATCCTGAACGTGGACCACCCAGACATCATGGAGTTCATCGACTGCAAGTCAAAGGAAGAGAAGAAGGCCTTTGCGCTGATCCGCGCGGGCTATGACGGCTCCGGCCCGGATTCCGAGGCTTATTCGTCGATCTTCTTCCAGAACGCTAATAACTCGGTGCGCGTGTCGGATGAGTTCATGCGGGCCTACGAGGCGGACGGCGAATTCACCACCTACTCGGTACACGGACACGAGCCGGTCAAGACCTTCAAGGCGCGCGATCTGATGCAGAAGATTGCCGAAGCCACGTGGGTGTGCGGCGATCCGGGCATGCAGTTCGATACCACCATCAACCGTTGGCACACGAGCAAGAACTCGGCGCGCATCAATGCGTCGAACCCCTGCTCGGAGTACATGTTCCTGGATAACTCGGCCTGCAACCTGGCTAGCTTCAATCTGATCAAGTTTGTTACGCCGGCCGGGCTGTTTGACATTGCTGCTTATCGCCACGCGATCTCGGTGGTGATCACGGCCATGGAGATTCTGGTGGATAACTCCGGCTACCCGACGGAGGCGATCGCGCGCAACTCGCACGACTATCGCCCGCTGGGCCTGGGCTATGCCAACTTGGGCGCGCTGCTGATGGCCTTTGGCCTGCCGTATGACTCCGAGGCCGGGCGCGATCTGGCAGCGGCTCTGACGGCGATCATGTGCGGCCAGGCGTATCTGCAGTCGTCCGTGGTTGCGGCCCATTGCCCGCCGATTGCTTCGGCCACGCCGCTGACGGCCTCCGTCGAGCGCCAGGGCGGCGCATGCCCCGGCTTCTACGTCAATCGCGAGCCGTTCCTTGATGTGATCCGCATGCATCGCGCGGAGGTGAACAAGATTGGCAGGTCGCGCGTCGCAGGCGAGCCCTTCAAGGTGCCGCAGTTGGATGCGCTGATTGACGCCAGCCGCGAGAGCTGGGACACCGCTCTCGCCTACGGCGAAAAGCACGGCTACCGCAACGCGCAGACCACGGTGCTGGCTCCGACGGGAACCATCGGCTTCATGATGGATTGCGACACCACCGGCATTGAACCCGATCTGGCGCTGGTGAAGTACAAAAAGCTGGTAGGCGGCGGCATGATCAAGATCGTGAACAACACGGTTCCGTCAGCGCTGTTCAAGCTCGGCTACTCTACCGACGAAGTGAACGCCATCGTCAGTTACATTGACGCTACGGGCACCATTGAAGGCGCGCCGGGCATCAAGCCCGAGCATCTGGATGTTTTCGATTGCAGCTTCAAGCCAGCCAAGGGCACGCGCTCAATCGGCTACATGGGGCACATCAAGATGATGGCCGCCACGCAGCCGTTCCTTTCAGGCGCAATCTCGAAGACCGTGAACCTGCCCCACGAGGCCACGGTGGACGATGTGGCCGAGGCCTATGCGGAGAGCTGGCGGCGGGGCATCAAGGCTGTGGCCATTTATCGCGACGGATCGAAGGGCACGCAGCCGCTGAACACCAGCATGGACGCCAAGAAGGAGCCCTCGGCTCTGGACGCGGTGGCCGGACGCGTGCTGGCCAGCTTGAGCGCTCAGCAGCCCGCAGCCGAGGCCGACCTGAAGGCTCTTGAAGCCAAGGGCGCGGAGAGGGTGGAGGTGACCGCCAAGCAGATTTCAGCCACGGCCGCAGCCTTCCAGAAGGCGCTCGACGAGCTGATGCGCTCGGCGATTCCAGCGATTTCGGCCGCAGCCGAGCCGATCACCGCACCGCAGGATCTGAATGGACCGCCGCGCGCTATCCGCCACCGTTTGCAGGAGGAGCGTGCGTCGATCACGCACAAGTTCTCCATTGCCGGCCACGAGGGCTACATCACCGTGGGCCTCTATCCGAACCAGCAGCCGGGCGAGATCTTCATCCGCATGGCCAAGGAAGGATCGACGGTCTCGGGCCTGATGGATGCTTTTGCCACTTCGGTTTCGCTAGCCCTGCAGCACGGCGTTCCGCTCAAGGTGCTGTGCGAGAAGTTTGCGCACACCCGCTTTGAGCCCTCGGGCTGGACCGGCAATCCGCAGATCGGCTACGCGAAGAGCCTGATGGACTACATGTTCCGCTGGCTGAATTTGCGCTTCCTGTCGGGCGAGCAGTTGACGCTGTTTGCCGGATTCAACGCGCAGACGCCGCAACTGCCGGCTTCGCCCACCATGCTTGAAGAGAGCGATGGGGACGAGAACGCGCCGGCCTCGCAGCACCTGGCCAAGCTGGCAGAAGAGGTGGCCAGGCGGTTGAATCAGGTGAGCACGCACCCGGCCGGAGGCGGTATTGCTCCGGAGGCTACGGCATGGAAGGCGCAGGGGGCCCCAGCAGAGGCGCCCACGTTGCAAGACCGCGGCATCTACCATGCGGCTGACGCCATGCGCGACATGTACGAGATGGGCGATGCGCCGAGCTGCTCGACGTGCGGAGCCATCATGGTCCGCAATGGAAGTTGCTACCGCTGCATGAGCTGCGGTTCAACGAGCGGTTGTTCGTAGTGCGGTGACCGCTTGAAATCTTCCTTTCCCAGGTCTCAGAATCGAGACCTGGGGCACCCAAAGTTCGTGACCCTGACTACCGAATCATGCGATCACAATACTATTGATCCGGCAAGTAAATGCTGACACTGTTAGGGTGCCCCACCCTCGCCACGTCTTTGTTTTTGTGGCTAGGATGGGGTGGCTCGACGACAGTATTTACTTGCCGGATCTATAGTGGTGTGTCTCATGCAGATCGTCGCTTATCTTTTGCGTCAGGGCACGACTTCAGTCGTGCCCTGACGCCCCAAAATGAGCTGAGCTTTAGCCCCTGAGGGAAGCCCTGGCCCTCGCATAGGAGCCCACACCCTATTCAAGTGCCGGATCTACAGGCGTTGCGGAAGTCACTTCTTCTTCGCAGCCTTTTTCTGGGCGGCCCACCGGCGCCGTGCGGCCTCTGCTATTCGCTTCCGGCCCTCGGGGGAGAGATTGCGCTTCTTCTTCTTGCTCGTCGCCGTGCGCGGTTCTTTCGCGGACGGTGTTCCAACGAGGACCGCCCGCGCCTGCTTAAGCTGGCTGATGTGTTGGTCGAGATCGGCGAGGATCTGAGAGATTCCAGCTCGCATTCTTGGTCTTGGCATATTTTGTCCTCTTGAACGACTCACAAAAAGAATTGATTCACCTCTTCCAATAGTACTCCCTTGGAGTTATTGCTAACTTGTCTTGAGCAGCAGCGCCGCGTGCCCAACCCTGTACCCCTCTCTGTCTTTCCAGACAACCACGGAGTTCGCAAACCTTTCACTTCCAACTGGAGGCGTTGTTGGTTTTTTGGCAAGTCCCTTTTGGCCGCATAGCCTGCGTGTCCCGATCAGGTTAGTTGCGTGCCAATAGCTTCGCAGCTCTTCTCGTCGCCCAATGCCTTCACCTTTAATTCAATGCGGAGGCATCGAAGCGTGTATCCGCCTTTTCATCTTCAGGAGTCTGACAAATGTAAAACATCCCGTTACCGATCGCTGCGCATACATCCGGTATTGAAGGTCTTGTTCGCAGGGCCATGTCTCTTCCACAAATCACTAGTACTCGCGTTGGAACTGAGCCGCAACGGCATACCTCAGGCACGTTTCCGAGTGGGAACAACACGTGAGTCTCTATGCAAGAACGGGAACTCATTACTTCTGTAACTATATCTTGCGCAAAACTTTGAAGCCTTGTTTGCACTCGCTGCTATACGCTCTCTGGATGCGCATGTAAATTGTTCGGGCGTTGGCACGCCAGACTACCGGGACACTCCCTTCAAGGATGCAGGGCACGCTTACCAAAATGTCCGATTAGGGTATTTGTCTTTGACTCCCGCGTAGAGGGTGTGTACGACCTGGCTGAAGCTCCACCATGCGCAAATGGGGGAAGTATGGACAGGATGTCTCAGGCTTCATCGCGCCCTTGGTCTAGAAACACTGCCGCCACCTCTACCCGTTGGATCCAGCGCATCCTGGCCTTCGTTGTCATCGCGCAGATAGCGATTGTTGCGGCGTGGGCGCAGAGCGCCAGTTTCCTCAGTGCGCAACTGCCCTTGGGCAGCGCATGGCAGTCACCAGTGGCGACGGCCGTTGATACGCTAGGGGATTTGTTCGTCCTCGATCAAGCCAGAGGAGAGATCGACGAGCTTGCTGCGACTCAGGGCCGGATACCGTCTGCCGCTGTTCCCGTGAAGATCGCTGGATTCTCGAGCCTGGGAAATAGCAGCAATCCATCGGCACTGGCCGTGGACACGGCAGGCAATCTATATGTGGCCGATAAGGGCGCAGGCGTGGGCGCTGGAGCCATTCGTGAGATCAAGGCAACCAGCCTGGGCGTATATCCCTCTTCGCCTACGGTTGTAACTCTGGCTTCAAATCTTCAAGCGCCGGCAGGTGTGGCTGTCGATGCCGGTGGCAACCTCTTTATTACCGAAGCTGCCTCGGGCGCATCGGCGGTGGGTGAGATACTCGCCAGTTCAGTAGGCGTCTTTGCCTCGCCATCTCTAGTTTCCGTTGGATCGTCGCACAGCTGGGTCCAGCCTGCGGGGATTGCCCTGGATGGGAGCGGCAATCCGGTAGTTGCCGATATGGGTAATGGCTCGATCCAGAGCATTTCCAAAGCCAGTGGATACGTGACTGTAACTCAGGATGCAGCCGGCTTTACAGCTCCATCCGGCGTAGCGGTAGACGCAAGTGGCGACTTGTTTGTTACCGATGCAACTGCAGCAACTGTGACGGAGTTGGTGGCAGTCAATGGCGCACTGCCTGCTTCTCCCACATCGCTTGCGCTAGGTACGGGATGGAGCAAGCCTGCTGGACTGGCGATCGATATTTACGGCACTCTCTATGTTGCCGATGCCACCGCAGCCAAGCCAGTCATTCAACTGATGACCTCCGGAGCAAACCTGGGTGCAGTTGCTCTCGGCTCAAAGAGCACGACCGCTACATTGGTCTTTGTCTTTAGCGCCGCGGGCGCGACCGCGGCTCCGGTGGTTCTGACCTCTGGCGTATCTGGACTCGACTTTGCCGACAAAGGCACCGGCAGTTGCACAACCGGCGCGGGAACCACCTGGAATATTTCGACCAGCTGCACAGTCGATGTTGTCTTTACGCCGTTCGTTGCCGGTGCGCAGATGGGCGCGGTGAATTTGACCAGCGGCTCGGGCACACTGCTGGCCACAGCTTATCTCAATGGTCTGGGACTGGGCGCAGTAGCGGGGTTCTCGCCGGGCGCAGTCAGTGGCGTAACAGTTTTCGGGCTTGGCGCCAGTGCGCTGAGCAATGCAGGCGCTCCGGTCTTTGACGCCAGCGGCAATCTCTACATTCCCGACAACGGCAACAACAGGTTAGTGAAGCTTGCCGCACCCTTGGGTACTATCTCTGCAGCGACGGTTGTAACTACTGGCCTTCCGAATCCCACCGGTGCCGCAGTGGACGGTGCAGGAAATCTCTATCTGGCCACGGGGGGCAATGGCGTTCTTTCTCTTTCTCCCGCAGGTGCACAGACTGCGCTCTATAACAACAGCCTGAGCTTTACGAATCTGAGCGTGGCCGTTGACGGCGCAGGCAACGTGTATACCGCAGACCTGACCAACAACCGTATCGTGTGGTTCCCGGCCGGAGGCGCTGCGCAGGTCTTCTATACGGGCGGTGCGCTGAACCAGCCTTACGGAGTTGCGGCCGATGCGCAAGGCAACCTTTACGTAGCCAACTATGGCGGCAACAACGTAGTAAAGATCAGCCAGGGCGTAGCTACCATTTTGAGCGCGACGTATTTGAGCAATGGTGCGCAGGTTTCGTACTCGAACCCCATGGCCATTGCGCTCGACGCCGTTGGCAACGTATATGTGGCCGACACGGGCAACGACCAGGTGGTGATGATTCCACAAGGGACGTCGAATGCCTTCGCACTGAGCCTGAATGGCAAGGCTGTGAGCCTGCCGGTGGCCGTGGCTGTCGACCGCAAAGGCAACCTGGTGGTGCTCGACGGAGCCGACAATTCCATCTGGCTGAGTGCGCAGCAGACGGGTCCATCACTGAACTTTGCGAGCACGGCGGTTGGCTCAACCAGCAATAGCCAGAGTGTTACGCTTCTCAGCTTGGGGAATGCGGCCCTTTCGCTTTCCGGTACGCCCTCGGCTGCGAACCCGCTTGTCAGCGGCGATTTTACTCTGGCGGCCAACTCGACCTGCCCAACAATTGCGGCTGGCGGCACAACGCAGAGCCTCGCGGCAGGGCTCAACTGCAACTATGACCTGACCTTTACGCCGGCAGTAATAGGCGCGCGCATCGGTTCGCTGGTGCTTACCGATAACGCCAGCAATAGCTCTTCCCAGATGGTGAGCTTGAGCGGAACAGGCGCGGCGCCCACTATCTTGATTACACCGGCAACAGGCACACTGACAGACGGCTCGACGAGCGCAGCCTACAACCAACAGTTCAAGGCCAGCGGGGGAACGGCGCCGTACACCTATGCTCTTGCTGCGGTAACCGGTACGCTGCCTGCGGGGCTCAGCTTCACTACATCTACGGGCATATTGTCCGGTACGCCCACCGCAAGCGGAACAGTTACCCTTACCATCACGGCCACTGACAGCAGCACAGTCGCAGAGGGCGGCCCGTACAAATCTGCTGCCACAAGTTACACGTTAACTGTGGACAGCCCGACCATCACCGTGACACCGGCAGCACTTGCCAATGGAACAGCGGGCGCGGCCTACGCCGCAGCCACCTTTGCTGCTTCGGGCGGAGCTGCGCCTTACACATTTGCGATGACCAGTGGCACGTTGCCTGCGGGGATGACGCTGACGAGCGGTGTGCTCACCGGCACGCCCACTGCTGCAGGAACCTACAACGTCACCGTCACGGCCACCGACGCCAACAAGGCCACCGGCAACCACGACTACAGCCTCACCATCCAGCCGCCCTCGTTGAGCCTGTCACCGGCCAGCGGCACTCTAAGCGACGCCACGGCTGAGAACACTTATAGCCAGCAGTTTTCAGCTTCCGGCGGCACCGCGCCTTACGCTTACACAGTATCGAGCGGCGCACTGCCTGCGGGCCTGACGATCAACAGCAGCGGCTTGCTCAGCGGATCGCCCGCGGCCACCGGCGCCTATACCTTCACCGTGCAGGCAGCCGACTCCACGGCTGGTAGCGGCGCTCCATACACGGTGACGCGCAGCTACACCTTGATCGTCTATCCACCCATCCTCTCTGTCGTGCCGATGGAAAGTGTTCTAGCGCCAGCCACCGTGGGCCAGACGAATTACATAGTGAACTTTACGGCCAAGGGCGGTAACGGGACCTACACCTACGCGCTGACTGCCGGCTCTTTGCCGACCGGCATGAGCATGGTGAAGGGTGTGCTGAGCGGCACTCCCAAGACGGTGAGTATATTTGCCTTTACCATTACGGTAACTGACAGCAACTTGTTTACCGGAAGCAAGAGTTACACGTTGGCCGTAGGCGCACCCACCATCAACGTGACGCCAGCCAATCCAGTGTTGGCCGAGGGGTCGGCGGAATCGCAGTATACCGCCGTGACCTTCTCCGCTACCTCCACCAACGGCGGTACGGCTCCGTATAGCATTGCGCTTGCAGCCGGCACACTGCCCGCAGGCATGAGCTTGACCAGCGGCGTGCTGAGCGGAACGCCGACAGTTGCGGGCACCTACTATCTGACGGTAACTGCGACCGACGCCAACAACCAGACTGGCAGCCGCGAATATGCTCTTACGCTTGCGCCTCCGGTAGTAACTCTCACGACCAGTTTGTTGCTCGATGGCGCTGTCGGACTGACCTACAGGCAGACGCTATCGGCAGCCGGTGGCAGCGGTGTATTCACCTATACGGCAAGTGCACTGCCTGCATGGCTCACGCTCGATGCCAACGGCACATTGCACGGCACGCCTTCGGCCTCCAACATCGGCACGGCAAGCTTTACCGTGACCGCTACTGACAGCAATGGCTTTGCCGCAAGCCGATCCTATACCGTGAATGTCTACGCACTGGCGGCGACAGCGTCAGGCGCGCAGAACCTGGGAACCGTTGAGCTTGGCACGAATGCAACCGCCGCAGTGACCTTTACCTTCAATGGCAACTTTGCACTGGCGCAGACTCCGGGCGTGGTTCTGACCGATGGCGCTGCAGGTCTCGACTTTACCAACGCCGGCAGCGGAAGCTGCGTGACTGGCGTTGTCTATGGCGGCAATACCGCAACCTGCACCGTCAAGGTAAGCTTTGCGCCCACCTATCCGGGGCTGCGCAAAGGTGTCGTGCAACTGTTCGATCTCAATGGCAATCTACTAGCCTCGCGGTTGGTTTATGGCGTGGGTAAGGGAGCTGAGGCTAACTTCCTGCCTGCGGTTCAAAGCACGATTTCAAGCAGCATCGTCTTGCACACACCGCAGAGCCTTGCTCTCGATGCAACCGGCGCGCTTTATGTTGCCGATGCTGGCAGCAACCAAGTGCTTAAGGTATCGTCGGGCTCGGCATCGCTGCTGATGAGTGCCTCGAACGGGCTTGGTACGCCCACCGCAATAGCCATCGATGGCGCTGGCAATGTGTTTATCGCTGACCCTGTGAAGAATACGATCTGGGAGATTGCATCCGGCTCGTCAACGCCGGTTGCGGTCATCAGCGCTACAGTCAACACGCCATCCACTCCACTCCATGCGCCTCAAGGCGTGGCTGTGGATGGAGCGGGCAATCTCTACATTGCTGACACAGGCAATAGCCGCATTCTGATCAGCACGTTGACCTCTACGGGCTACCGGGTTCCGGTGCAGCTCTCCACCGCTACCGCTCTTGCCGCACCTGTCGCGCTCACCGTCTCCGCCAGCGGCTCCATCTACATTGCGGACGCTACGTCGAACCGCATCCTGATTGAGCCTGCGAGCGGAACCTCCACCACACTTGGCAACCAGGGGAGCGAGTTGTCGATCACCTCAGGTGTAAGCGCTCCGGTAGCCGTCGTGCTTGACGCCAACGTCAACCTCTACATTGCCAACGGCGGAACCAAGACTGTTCTGAAAGCTGTCTATGACGCACAGGGCGGCTACGACGTTCCGGCCGCCGTTGCCACCACTGCAACGCTTACCAGCGCCTCAGGCGTGGCCATCGATCCGAGCGGCATCGTTTATCTGAGCGATAGCTCGGCAGGCGTTGTGTATGCCGAGAATTATTCCGCGTCCAAGTCTGCACTTGCTTTTGCCACCACCACCGGCGTGGGCAGCCTCGACGCGACCGATGGAGCGCAGAGCTTCACACTGATCAATGCAGGCAACGATGCGTTGAATTTTGCTGCGGCGACCGGTATCGGTGGTACGGCCTCGACGAGTTTCATCTTCGATCCAACCAGCATCTGCGACCGCCAGACCAGCACGCTCGCTGCGAATGCCAGTTGCTTGTTTGCGATCGACTTCAAACCCACCGTAGTCGGCGCGCCGCTTACGGCAACGCTGAATCTCGTCTACAACAGTCTTGCTGCCAGCAGCGCAACCAAGAGCATTGCCTTGACGGGCACCAGCGTATCCACGTTTACCTTCACTCCGGGTGCGGGCGCGCTCACGGCAGGCGCTGTCGGTGTTGCATATTCGCAAAACATCGCTGTCACCAGCGGTGGCACGGCTCCGTTTACTTATGGGACGAGTGCAGGTACTCTGCCCGCTGGCCTCACGCTCAGCGCTGCAGGTTTGTTGAGCGGCACACCGACGCAGGCAGGCGACGCGGTGTTTACTGTAACAGCGACAGACAGCCTCGGCGACACCGGAAGTGTCGCTTATACACTTACCATCGCCGCAGACGCCACTGCGCCTACGATGCAAAACGCTACTGCGCAACAGACGATCACCTTCCAGTTCAACAACACGGCGACGGTTGCCAGTGTGCTGGTGCTGACGCAGGGTGTTACGGGTATGGACTTTACCGACGCTGGCGCCGGGACCTGCGACCCAACCTCGAATACAAGCACCACTACCTATCATTCCGGCGATCATTGCACGGTGGTAGTGAACTTTATGGCCAAGTATCCCGGTACGCGTTACGGGGCCATTGAACTGCTCGATACCAACGGCAATCTGCTGGCATCGAGCTACATCACGGGCGCGGGAACGGGACCATTGGCGCTGTTCTCGCCGGGAGCCACCAGTACGCTCTCGCTCAAGAATCTCTCCACGCTCGGCAATCGCAACGGACTCTCTGTTCCGGGTGGTCTGGCTGTCGATCCGGCGGACACTGTGTATGTGGCGGATGTGCTGAACAACCGTGTTTTGAAGGTTGCCTCGAACGGAACCACCACCCAGGTGTCTACCGGTACCATCGCGCTGCACTACCCCACTTCTGTGGCGCTGGATGGCGCGGGCAATCTCTTCATCGCTTCGAATGGCGATGGCCTGGTTGTAGAGGTTACGCGCAACGGCAATGCCAGCGTCCTCGACAACGGTTCGCTCACGCTTACCAATAACTTTGCCGTTGCAGTGGACGGCGGCGGTAACGTCTACACTACCGACCTGGGCTCTACGCAGAACTCGACCGCAGCGCGCATTGTTGAGTACCCTGCCGCGGGCACCGCGCAGGCCTTCGCTATTACAGGTGTAACACTGAGCTATCCGACAGGCTTGGCTATCGATGGCTCGGGAACGCTGTGGGTTGCAGATAATACCTCGATCGTCGCCGTTAAATCCAGTACAGGAGCTGCACTCGCCAGTGGAACCCTCAGCACGCCGCTCAGCGCTCCAGTTACTCTGTCTGTCGATGGCCCCGGCAATCTCTACATCGCCGATGGCGGCAACAGTCGTGCATTGATCTTGCCTGCAGGCTCGGCCAATCTGGGCAGTGCGCTCCCTCTGAATATGGGTTCACTCGGTACGCCCTTCGGCGTGGCCATTGCAGGCGCGGGTGACCTCTATCTCTCCGATGCGCAGTGGAACAACATCGTGGTCTCGAAGCAGGAGAAACCTTCTGAGTTAGACTTCGATACGACAGTAGCAGTGGCCTCGTCCGATCAGGCCATGACGCTGATCAACGCCGGCAACAGCACGCTTAACCTTCCAGCATCGACGACCGCAGCCAATCCGGTCTTTACAAACTCTCCTTTGAAGTTTGCGCTTGATAGCAAGGCAAGCACCTGCCCGATCCTCGCCGCTGGCGGAACAACGGCAACGCTTGCCGCCGGTAACAATTGTCAGTACAGTATCAACTTCACAGCCGCTGCTTCCGGTGTCGTCACTGACACGCTCACGCTCACCGATAACTCCAACAACGCGACCAGCGCGACACAGGAAGTGTCTATATCGGGCTCGACGGTAACGGTTGCGCCCAACAGCGGCACGCCGCTCCCGGCTTATGTAGTAACGCCAGGTGGAACGGCAGACGCGCCTTACAACAGTGCGCTGTCCACTACATTTACCGCGAGTGGTGGAACTGCTCCGTATTCCTTCGGCATCGCTAGCGGTTCTCTACCGCGTGGCCTCTCGCTGAGCCCGGATGGCATTCTGTGGGGCACGCCGCGCAACTCTGGCGCCTTCACCTTCACCGTGAAGGCCACCGACTCAGACGGTCAGGCGGGCACGCAGGTTTACTCCATCGCCATTGCAGCGGCTACGATGTCGCTAACACCTGCTGCGGGCACTTTGCCGACAGGCACTGTGCTCGCTCCCTATAGCCAGATCATTACGGCATCGGGCGGTGTAGCACCCTATATCTACACACTCACTTCGGGGACGCTTCCCAGCGGTTTGGAACTGAGCCGTGGCGGATTGCTGACCGGAGTCCCGACAAACTCGGCGAGCAACCTTAGCCTGACCGTGACGGCAACCGATGCTTACGGCCAAACCGTCTCGGCCATCTATGCGCTCACAGTCAATCCCCCGCCGGTGGTGCTCTCTCCGGCCTCAGGCCCACTGCCTGCAGGCACAACGCTGATCGTCTATGGTCAGCTCTTCACAGCCTCGGGTGGCGCCATGCCGTATACCTTCAGCGTCACTGCGGGTGCACTGCCTGCGGGGCTTACGCTGAATGCAAAAACCGGATTGCTTTCTGGCACGCCCACAGCCACGGGCAGCTTCAGCTTTACGGTCACGGCCACAGACAGCACGAATTCCGGCTCCGTCTCCGGTAGCGCCTTTACCGGAAGCCAGAGTTATACGCTCATTCTCGCAGCCCCAGTGGTAACTCTATCGCCGCATACCTTGCAAAATGGTGCTGTAGGTGAAACCTACAGCCAGCAACTGAGCGCTGCGGGCGGAGCCGGTCCCTTCACTTACGCTGTAACCTCTGGTGCGCTTCCCGCTGGTCTCACGTTAGCAGGTGGATTAATCGCGGGAACGCCGACGGCTGCAGGCGCAAAAAGCTTTGCCATTACGGCTACCGATACGATCACTGGTGGAACGGCTACACAGACCTACCAGCCAACCATCTATGTCGCTCCAGCTACAGCCTCGCCTATGGCCTTTGCAACAACTCAGCAGGTGGGGTCGTGGAGCAGCACCAAGGCCACAGCCACCTTCAACTTCCACGGCTCGTCGATTGTGAATGGGTTTACCGCGCTCACCAACAGCGCCACGAACCTTGAGTTCAAGTGGGCGCATTCAGGCACGTGCACCATTACTGAATACAACGATGGCGATAGCTGCACGCTGGACTTTTACTTCAAGCCGAGTTATCCCGGCCAACGCGTGGGCGCCATTGAACTGCTCGATCCCAACGGCGTGGTGCTCGGTACGGCGCTGATCAGCGGCTCCGGCGTTGCTTCCGTGGCATCCTTTACTCCAGGGACAGAGACCACCATGGCCAGCGCCTCTTCAGCCACTCCGCTCGTCGCTCCTGCGGGCATGGCGGTCGACGCATCGGGGAACGTCTTCGTGGCTGATTCAGCTGCGCACCGGGTGTTGCGCATTACCGCGGCGGGTGCGGTCACAAAGATTCTCGATCTGAGCGCATCTTCTGGAACTCCTGTCGCTGTCGCACTGGATGGGGCAGGTAATCTGTTTGTTGCCGATACTGCCAGCACTACCATCTGGCGTCAGACGCCGCCTTACAGCGGAGCACCAACGGCCGTCCTCAGCAGCACAGTGAATCCACCGGCAGCCGGTCTTGGATCGCTGGGTGGAATCGCCTTCGATGCGGCAGGTAACATCTACTTCACAATGCCGGCGACCAATCTTGTTGATCAGATGAGCCAATCGCCGCTGACAGGTTTTGCAACTCCGGTGCAGATTGCAACGGCGAGCAGCCTGAGCAAACCTGCGGCGATTGCCGTTGACGCCAGCGGCAAACTCTACATCGCCGACACGGGGAATAACCGTGTGGTGATAGAGCCTGTCGGCGGATCGACAGCGGTCGGCCAAGAGACGGTGATCGGTGCTGGCCTGAACGCTCCTGCAGGCGTAGCCGTCGATCAAAACGGCAATGTGTACATTGCTAATACGGGCGCTAACACGGCGCTGAAGGCAACACTGAGCGGGACCTCCTACAGCGCGCCCGCGGCAGTGGCCACCACGGCGACGCTGGCATCGGCCGCCGGAGTAGCCCTCGATGGCCGGGGTAACCTGTACATCGCCGACGCCACCTCCAAAACGCTGCTGCGCGAGGACTACTCGCAACCACGTCCGCTCGTCTTCGCCAAGAAGACGATTATCAACACCTCCGATACAACCGATGGCGCAATCAGCTACACGTTCTTCAATGCCGGTAACATGGCACTGACGGCCGTGGCTCCAGGACTTACAACTGCGACAGATTTTCCGCAGGTGGCTGGCTCCGGCGTACCCGCTGACTGCACGGCGAACTTCGCGTTGGCGGCTAACTCTACTTGCAGTCTGAGCGTTGGGTTCAAGCCCACAGTAACCGGTGCACTCAGCGAGTTGATTGCATTTACAGATAACTCCATGGCGCAATCCGGCGCAACGCAGAGCCTCCATATCTCGGCTACTGGCCTGCCAACCCTCAATGTTACCTGGAGCGCTCCGGCGGCTATCAACTACGGCACGGCGCTCAGTGCAACACAGTTGAACGCGAGCGCAGGTGCTATTCCGGGCAGCTTTGTGTATACACCTCCTGCAGGGACGATTCCGAATGCAGGTGCGCAAACACTCACGGCGGTCTTCACGCCCACCGACCTGGTGGACTACAGCGCAGTCACACTAACCGAACCCATCACCGTCAACGAAGTGACATCTACAGCATCGCTGACGGCAAACGTGAACCCCTCGCTCTTTGGAGCGGGAGTCACCTTCACGGTGACCGTTATTCCTTCAGCGGGCACGGCAACTGGCACGGTTACGTTCCTCGATGGCACAACTGTTCTAGGAACGGGAACGCTTGCCAGCGGCGTAGCCACACTGACGACAACCACACTGAGCGCCGGCACTCACTCGATCACCGCAGCCTATGCAGGAGATGGCAACTGCCTTGGCTCCACATCTGCCGTACTCCCGCAGCAGGTGATCGACTTCAGTTTGACCACAACCGACAGCGGTACTGGGGGCACTACGACTGTTTCGCAGCAAGGATCGGCCGTTGTTTCTCTGGACATTGCGCCGACCTCAGGTGTGATTCTTCCGCAAGTCACGACACTGACCGTCTCGGGCCAACCGGTACTGTCTACTGTCTCGCTGTCGGGTGCCGGATGGGTGCAGCAATCGGCTACCGTCTGGACGCTGCCGGCGAATACGCCCCTCTCCACGGTCAACCTGACCATCCAACTGCACGCGTCTTCTGCGGCCAATCGCAATCCCGGCCCGCTCTGGATGCGGGGCGCGGCTCCTGTGCTGGTGGGTTTGCTGTTGTTGCCGTTTGCGGCCAGGCTGAGGCGGACCGGTAGAAAACTGCACCGCATCGCTCCTGTGCTGTTGCTGGCGGGCGTGGCCTTGCTTTCAACCTTGCTAAGCAGTTGCTCGGCAGAGTTTGTCACCATACCCAGCACCTACAACGTGAAGGTCACGGTGCAGTCGGGATCGCTGACACACACCACAACCATCCAACTCAAGGTCGATTAGGGAATTCTTCAAACCAGTGCAGTGAAAAAGTCCGTTCTGAGATTCGTTGTCGAATGCGACAACGAATCTCAGAACGGACTTTTCATTCCCGTCAGGAGTCAATTATGCTCTCGTACTCGTCCATCCTGCTTCTCCTCAACGTGTGCTTTGTTCGGCTCATATCTGGAGTCTTCTGGATGCACTCGATCTCATGCTGCCCGGTGAAGTCAGGGAGCTGTGAAGAAGTGGAACAAGCCCGCGACATGGTTCTCTGACGGTTGGTGTAACACCTGCCTCGCGACGTTTCGTTCACGTCGTATCAAAGACTGTAGGGCTGCATCCCAAGTCCAGGCCGGGATCGAATAACCCGAACTCCGATCTACGGCACCAGCGAAATCGATGTGCGCCAGTAGGTGGCTTTCTGTGTGGACGGATCGACAACTGTCACCTGGCAGTCGTAGGAGCCGCGCGGTAACTCGTCCACGCCAAGATCGAAGTTCAGGCTCATGGTTCCCAACCGGTTGGTGAGGCTGGGAACAACAGATTGCGGGGGCGTCTCAAAGAGCTTTTTGCCGTCCTGATAGAGACTGACAAACGCAAAGAGCGGTTGTGCGCTTGATTGAATCTGCGGATTTGCTGAAGGCATCTGCGCATTGGAAGGACTTTGAGAACCCGGCAGAGTAGGCTTGTACGCCTGGAAGTAAACAAACATCCGGTGGCCGGTGCTGAAGACGCGCGTCACGCTGGGGATCAGTCTCTTCCCATCTTGCACCAGCGGGTCAACGGCATTGTTCTTGGCCCTTTCCTTGGCTTTCGCGGCGTCGTAAATCGCATCGCTCAAATCCACGCGCTGGCTGCTCAGCACCACGGCGCTGATGGGAATGCGCTTCACTTCCTTGTTCAGGTTGGGAATGACAAACGTGGTCTGAAAAGTTCCGATGCGGCCCGTCTCATTGTCGCGTGCCAGGAACTTGATGGAGTACTTGCCGGGCAGCAGAGTAAATCCTGTGTCATATTCGATAGGCCGCTTGGCAAGCTGAGCTGCGGTAAAGTTCGAGAGCTTTTGACTGATGTTGTCGCGCACATTCGATACCGTCGTCCCACCCACCAGATCCTTGATTTCGCCCACAAAATCAATGCGCGTATATTCGGCGCCCCCGCGCTTAGCAAGCGCCAGTTCGCGGCCCGGAATCTTCACGATAATCGGCACGAAATACTCAGCGCGATTGAGCTGGAAGTAATCGATCTCCATGGCAATGGTGAGATCGGTGATGGGATCTTCGAGCATTAGTGCGTCTTCAAGCTGGCGCTCGCGATCAACGTCGTTGAACTTGCTGAATTCCTTGCCCGCGTAATAGCCAGGGCGATAGTCGAGCTTGGCTTCCGTGTTTTGCGCGAGCGAGATGCGGATGCGCCGAAATTTTCCGTTGGGCTCGGCGTTGGTGGTGTAGTAGCCAAGAACGTAGTAGTCCGAAATCGACTCTTGCGCCTGAACGATACCGCGAGAGAGATCGTTGTTATCGAGGAAGGCTTTGCCACCCGTATCACCGGCCAGCGCATAGAGCGTGTCCTGCGAGCGCTGGAAATTGGTGGTGAGGGCTTGCGCCGATGCGCCGGTGTACATGGCCTGGCCGCCGGGCGAGCTTTGCGAGGCATCGCCCATCGGAGCCTGCGCCACCAGTCCGCGCGCATCCACGGTCCAGATGGTCACGCCGGCCTTGATCGCCGTATCGGCCGTGGCGTGCATCTGCGCCTGGTTATCGATGCCGTTGAGCCGCAAGCCGCTGGCAAAATAGATCAGCGACTTCTTCTCGTTCACCTGGCCCAACATTCTTGCCGCGGTTTGCAGTGCGGAGAGCTGCCGGTCGGTGTTGAAGACGTTGAACTCGCTGTCATCCTGTCCAAAGGCCGTGCCGGTGTCTGTGCTGCTTGCATCGTCAACGGTGCCCGCCAACCCGTTGCCCTCGCCAACGACAATCGTCGCCAGAATACTCAGCAGCCGATTGCGATCGGCGGTAAAGTCCTGAAGAATGTCCACCGATCCGCCCTGGTAGCGGAGAATTGCAATCGAGTCCGCAGTCGTCATTTGCGTGCGTACAAACTTTTCCGCGGCTTCGAGCGCGCGCATCTCGTCGGCGGGTGGTAGCGCCGTCATGTCGAAGTAAAACGCCAGCAGCCGCCGGTTCTTGTAGCGTTCGTTGTCCATTGTCTCCGGCGCAATTTGGGTGTTTGCCAGACGACCGAAGATCGTCACGTCCTCATTTGCGGCAGTTATGGGCTGCAATGGCTTGGCAGTTTCAGAGAGGTCCTGGTGCTCGCAGTAGCGGATGGTCTGCGCAGCCCCATCTTCGGTCAGCACAAAGTCCTTCGCAGTGAGGCCGTGGATAAAGTGGCCCTGTTTGTCTTTCACCTCGATGGCTTCGACCACTAGATTCGACTGCACCTTGATCGTGTAGTTCTGCAACTCGACCGGAGTTTGATTCTGGCCGACCTGCTGCGCACGCGCGCCTGCAATAACTATGAGAAGCAGTGCGAAGATTGCCGGTTTCCGCATCATTGCCACCTCAGATGGAACGTGGTTTGAACGCTGCGCATGGCTTCGGTCGACGAAGGCAATCCAAACTGAGAGCTTGTCACAAGGTTGTTCCAGTTTGCGAAGGCCGGGTGATTGAAGATGTTGGTCGCATCGACGGTCACGTCCAGATACCACTTGCTCTTCGGCCTGAAGGTGCGCGCCATCTGCGTGTTGAAAGTGAATTGGTTGGGTCCGGCAATCGAGTTCCGGCCTACCGTTCCCCATCCGCCCAGCGGCTCCGAGTAGGCCGCCGCATTCAGGTGCGCTGCTGTTCCCGAGGTGTAGATCGACGCTCCGGTCAGGTCGGGCCGCAGGATGCTTGAGAATCCGGTGCCGGGAACCGCAGCGGGATAGATCGGCGTCTCCGGCAAGCCGCTGCCGTAGGTCAGATTCCCCGCGAGGGTCCACTCCTTGAGCGCACGTCCGCGCCAGCCGCCCAGCAACGTGCCGCCGCCAAGCCCCTGGCCGCTGGTGTACTGCGCCTGCACGTTCATTAGCTGACGCTGGTCGAAGCCCGAGAGCGAGCGCTCGGCCTGCGGGTTGCGCCAGTTCTGCGCGATTGACGCCGAAGGAAACGAAAGCGATGCCGATTGCGCCGAGCCCCCACTGCTCGCGGTCACGTGGCCCACGCCGCCAAGGTATGCGTCATCGTCCAGCGACTTTGCAAAGGTGTAAGCGAGCGTTGACGAAAACCCACCACGCAACCTGCGCCGCAACTGGAGTTGCCCTGCCTCGCGGATGGAGTTGCCGTTCGAGGTCTCATATACAAATCCCGACGGGCAGCTCGGGCAGGGATTGGTTGTGCCCAGCGGATAACTATTGGGCAAAATCTCCTGCGGACCATGCGTGCCCTTGATCCCGCTGTAGGTCGCCGTCATCTGCATCGCAAAGGGCAGATCGCGCTGCACCGACAACTGCCAAGTCTGCGCATAACCTATGCGGAAGTTTGGATCGATGCCGAAGGTGTTGAGGGTTCCCGTTGTGCATGTCGAGGCCGGAACAGAAAAGCTGCTTAGCTTGAGAGGGCAAGCGGTGGCGCTATATTGAAGGCTGAAACTCGTCGTATTTGGTAAAGCTGCCTGCTGCGCCATATTCAGAATGATGTTCTGATAGACCGAGGTGTCCGGATAAAGGCCGTAGCCTGCCTTGATGACCACGGTGGAAGCGGGAATCGGCCGCCAGGTGATACCGATACGCGGCTCAAAGATGCGCCGCTCCGGCCGAATCAGCGAAGCCGGATAATGCTCGCCTGTTACCGAGCCCACAGGATCGCTGGCCACCACCGGCGCGGCAGCCGTAAAGCCGCTTGCCACATCCAAATTCACGAGATTGCCGAACAACTCCGTGATGGGCGCGCCGTAATCCCAACGCAAGCCCGCGTTGATGGTGAGAACCGGCAACACCCGCCAGTCATCGTTCACGTACGCGCTGTAGACCGGCTCGCGAAAATATTTGTTCGCATTACCGTACGCGATGGCGCTGGTGTCGGGAACGCCGATGAGAAAATCCGCCAGTGCAGAACCGCTCGTTGCCCCGCTCGCCGTCCCCGTCGTAGCCGCGCCCGTAAACGTAAATGTGCCCCTCGGATTCTGCTGGAAATCGTCGTTGTACTCCTGCTTGCGGAATTCGCCGCCCGCTGAGAGGTTGTGCTTGCCGTGATAGATCAGCGTCGAGACCGAGAGATCGTCGGTACGGTTGCGATTGAAGGAGCTGTTGCCGTCGCTCAGCCCCACAGTGCCGTCGCTGAAGCTCAGTGCCGGAGGGCCCCAATCGGCCGCATCCTGATCGTTGCCAGTGATGCCCGCTGCGCCCGACACATTCGCGCGGTTGGCAAAGTTGGGTGTCAGCTCCGTGCGCAACCGGCTGAAGCTGTAGTTGGTATACAGAAACACGCGCGGCGTGAGCCGGTGCGCCCACTGCACACTGCCATTGATGCCCAGCGTGCCGGTCTGGTCCGCAAAACCGAAGAGGTTCACCGTATCGGAGCGCGTGCTTTGAAAGGCAAACTTGCCGTTCAGATTGTCTTTGCGCCCCAGATTCTTGTCGAGCCGCGATTGCAGCGAATCCTGATGCGTGTCGTTCAGCTCCGAGGCTTGGTAGTTATAGTTTGAAACCCCATCGATGTTCTGTTGCGGATAAAGCTTCAGCAGTGCGGCCGCCTGCGCGCTGACAGGAATTTGGTTGTTCGTATAGGCCTGGTTGGTTCCGGGCTGATAAATCGTGACAGGCAGCCCCAAGCTGTTCGTAAGCCCGAGGAGATTCCCCGCCCGCTCATCCTTGGTGGGGACCAGTCCCGGCAGTACCACCGAGTCGCTGTTGCGCGTCCACTGGTAGGAGACAAAGAAATTCGGCCCATGCGGTAGCAGGCGCGGAATCCTGAGCGGGCCCTGCAGTGCCATCGCGCCGGTGAAATCGTTGTAAGAAGACTTGGCCAAGCTAACGCCGCTCAGAGCATACGGCTGCGCATTCAGCGCGGAGTTACTTTCGATGGCCGCAAATCCACCGGTGTACAAAGCCTTGCTGCCCGAGCGCGTGTTGCCAAAGGCTGGATTCGTTGTGTACTGCGAGGTCGCCGCGTTGTTCACGCTGCCCTGCACCAGAATTCCATCGGCGCTTTGCTCATTCTCCTCGGGCGCTTTTGGAATCGCCTGCAGATTGTTCTGCGCAGGCGTCTCCGGCTTTGCCTTCTTATCTGGCTGCGGCTGCTGGGCCAGCGCAGCTGAAGCCTGGGCTTCTGTTGAGGCCTTGGCTGTTTGCGCGCGAGCCAGAATCTGTGCGGTATCGAGGAGTTTCAACTCATAGGCCCGAGCCGGCAGATTGGGCGCGACCGTCACTTCGGCGTGAGCCGGCGCGAAGCATTGCATCTCGATGTCGATGGTCCACTTGCCGTCGGCCAGATCGTCGAACTGGAACCCGCCGCTGGCATCGGAGACGGCAGTCAACGTTGCCGTTCCTTGCGTCGCCGTGATGGTCGCTCCTGGCAGCGGCAGCCCACCAAAGGTCACCGCGCCGCGATAAGGCGAGGCTGCCGCCATGGCAGAACACACGAGCCACACAGCAGTACAAACGAAACCTCGCACTCGCTGCATCTGCTTTCTGTCCTATCTTCTCAAGTTCATGCTTCTCAGTTCGCCGAGGGCTTCTCCACGTGGTCGATTACGATCACATCGTCCATCGCTTTGCCGGCCTCAATCTTCAACCCAAGCGTCTCCTGCACTGCGGTGTACAAGCTCGGCGGCGCGTTCGGATTGTCGCCTGCGGGCGGAGCGATGTTCGGCATTGCGCCCCTGAACTGCTGGAACTGCGAGTCGTCCGGCGTCCACTTCAATGTGAAGTCGTATTTATCGGTCAACCCCGTGTGGTCCACGACGGGCCGATCCATCACGCCCGACTGCATCCAGGTCGCGAACTCCGCCATGCTCAAGTTGCGCACAATCAGGTCGCCCAGTCCCCGGAAGCCGAAGCCCTGCTGGTCATTCGGTCCAGCCGTGGTCTTGCCCATCTTCGGGCCGGCCGGCGTCACGGTGATGATGTAAACCGAAAGCTCTCGCTGTTCATGGTGGGCTTTCAGCGCGAACCGATCCGGCAGCAGCTTCTGCACCATCAACTCCATCTGGTGCAAACTCGGCTGGCCCGGTGTGTCGGGCACGGCGTCTATGTCGAACAGTTCAGTCCCGAACCAATCGGGCGCACCCACGATCTGCTTGCTATGGAGCCCATACGCAAAGGCAATCAGATCGTTCATGTTGGTGTTCATGGTTCTGAAATGCGTGCCCCGGAAGCCGAACCCTTTGCCCTGCTTGCCAGGCTCGCTCGGCTTGATGGTCGCCACATCGAAGCCAGGGTTGGCATCGGCCGCCATCGGCTTGATCGGCTCAGGAATTGGCCACGCCGCGTCGGGAGGCGTGCGAACCAGGTTCAACGCTAGCGACATCGGTCCCTGCGTGGAATTCCCGTTGATGGTCTTTCCATCGGCGCTCATCTTGCCTTCGTATTTCAGGCCAGCCATGTCGATGGTGAAGGTAACCGTGCCGTTCTCAAACGCTGTCTTCGACGCTACCAGCGGCTGGCCACCCTGGTCGACGCTGTAAAAGGTGGTCTTGTACCCGCTGCCGGTCTTTTCGATCTTGATCTCAGCGCGCAGATCCTTGTTCGCCTGGGCAATGTGCAACGTCCCTTGCCAGATGCCCGCAAGGTCCGTCGCCGAGGCAGCAGCAGCCGGAGTTGTTGCGGCGGGTACGGTATTCTGCGCGGCGGGCGCAGCGTTCTGGCCCCATGCCGTTTCTACTTGAACCGCCATGGCGAACACGACGGCCCAGAATGCGAGCCCAGACAACGTTCTTCCACCAAATCGCACATTGCACCTCGTTCTTTCCGTGTTGATTGCGGAGACAGCTTTTATGCTTTCGAAGCGACGATTACGAAACACACCGGCTGCAGATCTCCCGATCCCAAGAAGGATACATCGCTATGATGTCTGTACGTTCCAACTGTAACCCTGGTTCCATACAATCCATTTCCCGTGTGTGCGGCTGCCTATGGCCGCACCCTGCTGTTTTGCTCTTGGGAACGGAGTGGAGCAGGGTGGTACGGAAGTGGCTCTTTACGGTCATCGCGGAGGCTCCAGACAGGAATAGACTGGTACAGTTATGGCGACCGAAAACATTCCCACTTCCATCCAGATGCGCACGCCTCAGGGCGTGTATGCCAACGAGCCGTTTGTCGACTTCAAAACGCCGGACAACGAGCGGGCCATGAAGGCCGCGCTTGAGACTGTGGCTGCCCAGTTGGGCGGCGAGTACGATCTGGTGATCGGCGGCAGCCGCCTGAAGACGGCCGGCAAGATTACGAGCATGAATCCGGCGCGCCCGGCCCAGACGGTGGGCGTGCACCAGAAGGCCACCGGCGAGCACGCCGAGCTGGCCATGACGGCTGCTCTCAAGGCCTTTGAGACGTGGAAGCATGTCTCGGCCGAGGTGCGCGCGTCGCTGGTGCTGCGGGCGGCTGAGATCATCCGCGAACGCAAGTTCGAGTTCATGGCGTGGCTCACCTATGAGGTGGGCAAGAACTGGGCCGAGGCGGACGCCGATGTCGGCGAGACCATCGACTTCCTGGAGTTCTACGCACGAGAGGCGCTCAAACTGGCCCAGGCGAAGACGCCCATCCAGTACCCCGGCGAGCGCAACGAGCTGCACTACATTCCGCTAGGCGTGGGCGCGGTGATTCCGCCGTGGAACTTCCCGTTCGCCATCATGGCGGGCATGACGGCTGCGGCCATCGTTACCGGCAATACGGTGGTGCTGAAGCCATCGAGCGATGCGCCGACCATCGCCGCCAAGTTCGTGGATGTGCTGGAAGAGGCTGGCATGCCGGACGGCGTGGTGAACTTCTGCCCCGGAGCAGGCGCGAGCTTCGGTAACGCCATTGTGGAAGACGCGCGGACGCGCTTCATCAGTTTTACCGGCTCAAAAGCCGTGGGGTTGCAGATTCACGAGAGCGCGGCGAAGACTCGGGCCGGGCAGATCTGGATCAAGCGGACCGTGCTGGAGATGGGCGGTAAGGATTCGATTGTGGTGGCAGCCGACGGCGAGCTTGAAAAGGCCGTGGATGCGGTGCTGGCTTCGGCGTTCGGGTTCAGCGGGCAGAAGTGCTCGGCCTGTTCGCGCGCCATTGTGGAAGCGCCGGTGTACGACGCGTTTGTGGAGCGGCTGCGTGAGAAGGTGGCCAAGCTGACCGTGGGCGACCCGGCAAAGAACTACAATCTGGGCCCGGTGGTGAACAAGGCTGCGCTCGATTCGATGCTGGCCTACATTGAGACCGGCAAGAAGGAAGGCAAGCTGGTTACGGGCGGCAAGGCTCCCGAGATCGAAGGCGGCTATTACCTGGAGCCGACGGTGATTGTGGACGTGGCTCCGGATGCGGTCATCGCGCAGGAGGAGATCTTCGGGCCGGTGCTCGCGGTGATCAAGGCGGCGGACTTCAACGATGCGTTGCGCATTGCCAACAACACCGAGTACGGGCTGACTGGCGCGCTGTTCACCACCGACCGCGCCAAGATCGATCAAGCCCGCCGCGAGTACCACGTGGGCAATCTCTACTTCAACCGCAAGTGCACCGGAGCCATGGTGGGTGCGCATCCCTTTGGCGGCTTCAACATGAGCGGCACGGATTCAAAGGCCGGCGGAGCGGATTATCTGCTGCTGTTTACCCAGGCCAAGAGCGTGTCTGAGAAGCTGTAAGAGCAGTTTTCAGTAGACAGTTGTCAGTTTAGTTTTTGCCGAGTCGGGGAGGCTTGCTTTCCCACCCTTTCGGCAGAGTGTGCCGAAAGGATGGGGCACGGCAGATTTCTGCCTTGGCGCAAAATGAAACGCGCGCGTTTTAAAACTGACAACTGAGCACTGACAACTGAAAACTGGCGGCTGCGCCTTGCGCTGCCGCTATGCCACTGCGCTGGAGGCAGCGGCCAGCTCTTCGGCTTCCAGTTTGCTACCGACTTCGGCGGCGGCCTGGGCCAGTACGCGGTGGTGGATGGTGAACAGAGCCAACTCCAGCCGGTCGCCTACGCCGGTCTTGTCGTAGATGGAGCGCAGGTAGTTTTTGATGACCTGCTCAGTAGTTTTGAGGCGTGTGGCGATCTCTCGGTTCTTGCAGCCCTGTACGATGAGAGCGACGATGCGCATCTCCTTGGGGGTCAGGCGGTCGCGCACACGCGCACCCACCATGTCCTCATCGGGGGCCTCGGGGTGGGCGATCTGCGCCGGCTGCCAGACTTCTCCGGCAGCGACGCGGTGAATGCACTCAACCAGGGACGGGCCAGTGACACTGCGATAGACGACGCCGCGGAAACCCTGCTGCAGATAGATAGTGGTGTTTTCGCTGTTTTCCGCAATGACGATGCCGCGGCTGGCGACCGCATCAATCAACATGCGCAGGCGTGGAAAGTCAGGCCGGAGCGAGGCTGCGAAGAGAATGATCGAGTTCGGGAAAGTGGACACAGCGTGATACAGCCGATCCAGGTCAGTGCATTGTGCAATGATGCGCAGGTCTTCATCCATGGCCAGCACTTTGGCGGTGCCTGCCCGAAAGATAGCCTGTGAATCGGCCAAAATGATCTTGTTCATGACTTCCGCCTCGTCCGCTCAAATCCCGGCTAGTGCAGAAAGCTGCCTGCACTCCTTGCTTTCCGGTGCGCAACCGGTCTGGACAAGGGGGCAAGCAAAAATACTGCTCTAGCGGCCCTATCGGCAAACCGGCGAAAATCTGGAACTGTTCCGATCCGCGACACTTTGAATCGCTCTGGTCCTGATGGTAATCAACAGCATGACAGGTGACCTCCCCGCTGCCGATGTTTCTCTGATTTAGAGATTACTGCCAGTTTGACACGTAAATCACGAAAAATGAAGCCCATCTGCACCTGAGTCGCGGATAATTGCGATACAAATGGGCCTGAGCGGAGGTGAAATGGCAAGACCGATTTTGTTGGCAGTAGACGACGATCCGAGCGTGCTGGAGGCAGTGGTGCAGGATCTGCGCCGGCACTATGCCGCGCACTACCGGGTGCTGCGCGCGGGTGGCGGGCAGGCGGCGCTGGATACGCTGGAGCAACTGAAGCAGCGGCAGGAGCCGGTGGCGCTGCTGTTGAGCGACCAGCGTATGCCGGGGGTTACGGGCGTGGAGTTTCTGGAGCGGGCGCGTGTGCTTTATCCGGAGGCGAAGCGCGTGTTGCTGACGGCCTATGCGGACACGGAGGTGGCCATCCGCGCCATCAACGCTGCGCAGATCCACTACTATCTGTCCAAGCCCTGGGACCCGCCGGAGGAAAAGCTCTACCCGGTGCTGGACGATCTGCTGGACGACTGGAAGACCGGCTACAAGCCGGCCTTCGAGGGGCTGCGGGTGATTGGCCATCGCTGGGCAGCGCGCGACCACAAAGTGAGGAATTTTCTGGCGCGCAACCACGTGCCGTATCGCTGGGTGGATGTGGACGAAGGCGAGGAGGGGCTCGGCCTGCTGCATGATCGCAGCCTGAACCCCACGCTCTTGCCGGTGGTGCTGTTTGCTGACGGCGGCTGGCTGGTGGACCCCGACCCCGATGCGCTGGCCGTACGCGTGGGTCTGAAGACCGAGGCTGCGGCCGAGTTCTACGACCTGGTGGTGGTGGGCGGTGGACCGGCGGGGCTGGCGGCGGCCGTTTACGGAGCCAGCGAGGGGCTGCGGACCGTGGTGATTGAGCCGATGGCTCCAGGTGGACAGGCCGGCTCCACTTCGCGCATCGAGAACTATCTCGGCTTTCCTTCCGGGGTGACCGGAGCGGAGCTGGGACGCCGCGCGCTGACCCAGGCCACGCGCTTTGGCGCGGAGTTTGTGACCCAGCAAGCGGTGGGCTTCCGGGTCGAGGGGCAGTACCGTTTTGTGCAGATGGCGGACGGGCGCGAGGTGGCTTGCCACACAGTCCTGCTGGCCACGGGCATGCACTATCGCAAGCTGGATGCGCCGGGGGCCGAGCGGTTAAGCGGGCGCGGCATCTACTATGGCGCGGCGCTGGTGGAGGCGCGCTCCTGCAAGGACGAAGAGGTGTACGTGGTGGGCGGCGCAAACTCGGCCGGGCAGGCGGCGCTGCACTTTGCCCGCTTTGCCTCGAAGGTGACCATGCTGGTGCGCGGGGCGGGTCTGTCGGCCACCATGTCGAAATATTTGATCGATGAGATCGAGCGCACATCGAATATTGTGTTGGTGCCGCACACGGAGGTCGTGGAGGCGGTGGGCGAGGAACGGCTGGAGGCGCTGAAGCTGCGTGGGCCGGAAGGCGAGCGCACGGTTCAGGCGTCGTCGCTGTTTGTGTTCATTGGGGCTGCTCCAGTGACCGGCTGGCTGCCGGAGGGCGTGCGGCGCGACGAACACGGCTATGTGTTGGCCGGGCCGGATCTCCGCGTGGATGGACGCATGACGGCGGAGTGGCGCGAGGATCGCGAGCCGTTTCTGCTGGAGACCAGCGTGCCGGGTGTGTTTGTGGCCGGTGACGCGCGGGCCGGATCGGTGAAGCGCGTGGCTTCGGCAGTGGGCGAGGGGTCGATTGCGGTGCAGTTTGTGCATCGCTATCTGGCTAGTTTCTGAGCGGGAAGAGAGTGAAGGTGGCATGAGCCTGGATAAGCCCAAGACGGTGGTGGAAACCGTAGCACCCGGCGCGCTGGCAGAGGCGCTGAGCCGCACCCGCGTCTTTGCCGGGATGACGCCTGGCGAGGTGGCCAGGACTCTGGCTGGCGTGGACCATCTGGAGCGGGTGACGGCGCAGACCGGCACGGTGTTGAGCGCGCCCGGCGAACCGATGCGCTACTGGGTGGTGCTGGAGGGCTCAGTCCGCGTGGAACGGCTGGAGCCGGACGGCTCAATGACGTTTATCTCGACCGTGATGGCAGGCGACGGATTGGGCGAGACGCCGCTGCTGCTGGGCAAAAAGGAAACGCTGTTTGTGGTAACCGCCAACCATGACTCGGTGCTGGCGAACTTTGAAGTGGCAGACTTCTGGAGGCTGCTGGCCGCCTGCAAGGATGTGCGGGAGTTCTTGCAGGGCGAGCTTGGCCAGCGCCTGCAGGCGTATCAGGTGGAGGCGCTGCACCGGGAAAAGTTGGTGACGCTGGGCACGCTTTCTGCCGGGCTGATGCACGAGCTGCACAACCCTGGAACGGCAGCCAAGCGGTCTGCCTCGCAACTGCGGGCGAACCTGCTCAAGCTGCAACAACTGACCCTGCGCCAGAGCGACAAGCCCAAGACGCAATTGCAAATGGACTGCATGCGCAGCTTGCTGGAGCGGGCCATGAACAGCTGCTCGTGCGCGGCGCTGAGCACGCTGGAGCAGGCCGATGCCGAAGAGGCGTTGGCGGCATGGCTGGGCGAGCGGGGTGTGGAGAATGCCGGCGCCATTGCTCCCGCACTGGTTGACGCCGGGCTGTCGCCAATGGCTTTGGAGTGCACGGCCGAGGCCTTTACCGCTTCCGGTTTTTCCGACGCGCTGAACTGGCTGGAGGCGCTGGTCTCAAGCGTGGGCCTGGTCTGCGCCATTGAAGAGAGCATTACGCGGGTGACCGACCTAGCCGTGGCAGTGAAGAAGTTTGCCTACGACGATCGCACCGGGGGCCGCGCGCAGGACGTGCATGAGAGCCTGCAAAACACGCTCACCATTCTGGGCCACAAGCTGCACATCAAGCAGATCAAGGTGGTAAAGCGCTTTGACGCACGGCCGGCGTTGCTGTCGGCGCGCGGCGCGGCGCTGGGTCAGGTGTGGACCAACCTGATTGACAACGCTGCCGACGCCTCGCCGGCCGGCGGCAAGATCGAGATTGCCACCTGGACCGAGCCGGGCTGGCTGGCGGTGAGCGTTACGGACGAGGGCCCCGGCATTCCGGCCGAGGTCCGTCCACGCATCTTTGAGCCGTTCTTCACCACCAAGGCGCAAGGCGCGGGGACCGGGCTGGGGTTGGAGATTGTGCACCGCATCGTGACTCAGAAGTATGGCGGGCGCATCGAGCTTGAGAGCGAACCCGGACGCACCCGCTTTGTGGTGTGGTTGCCGCAGCCTGCCGACTGAAGCCTGCGGGCAGCAGATTCCGTCTTCTGGAACGCGGTTGAAGTACGCTCGCAGGTGGTATGACCACTGGGACCCTCGCGGGGTATGATGGTTTGGCTGGTAAATCAGCCCGAATGCGAGGCACGGCAGTGAATAAGTTCAACCAGGCAATGAAGAGAGCAAGTGTGTGGGCGGCGGTATGCGCGCTGTCCGCGGCAACCGCAGCCTATGCTGCAACCACCTGTGACGTGCGCACCTACGGCGCAAAGGGCGACGGAGCCACCAAGGACACAGCGGCCATCCAGAAGGCCATTGACGATTGCGCAGCCAAGGGCGGCGGCACGGTGCTGTTGACGGCAGGAACGTATGTGAGCGCGCCGATCCTGATCAAGAGCAACATCACGCTGCACCTGGACAAAGGCGCAATGCTGCTGGGCTCGCCCGACCATGCCGATTACCCGCCGAAGATGGAGTTCCACGTACAGGATCTGCAGCCGCTGGTGGGCGCGGAGAATGCGACCAACATCGCCCTCGAAGGTGAGGGCACCATCGACGGCAACGGACAGAGCTGGTGGGACGAGATACGCTCGGTGCACAACGGTGGCGTTCTGGGTAACCATCCGCGGCCCAAGCTCATCATCCTCGACCACTGCAAGAATATCCGCGTGGAAGGCATCACGATTCAGAACTCGCCCATGTGGCAACTGGTGCCTTATTACTCTGACAACATCGTGATCCGCAACATCCGGGTACTGGCGCCGCAACACTCGCCGAATACCGATGCTGTTGACCCGTTTGCCTCGTCGAACATCCTCATCGATCACGTGTTTGCCGATGTGGGGGACGACGACATCGCCATCAAGTCCGGTCCCATTGACTCGCCCGGCCCCGATGACCCGAGCAAGAACATCAAGATCACCGACTGTACCTTCAAGCACGGCCACGGCCTGTCGATCGGCAGCGAGCTTTCGGGCGGCGCGCAGAATATTCTGGCCGAGCGCATCAGCTTTGAAGGTACTGACAACGGCATCCGTGTAAAGGCCAACCGCGATCGCGGCAACAACATCGGCAACTTCGTCTTCCGCGACATCACCATGAAGGATGTGAAGAACGACATCATCATCAGCGAGTACTACCCGAAGATCGCGCCCGAGGGCGAAGTTGCTCCCGCGCCCATCGGCCGGCTTACGCCGTTCTTCCACGACATCGTGCTCGAGAACGTGACGGCCACCGGCGACACCAACGCCGGAGCCATCTACGGGCTGCCTGAGTCGCTGGTGAAGAACGTGGTGCTGAAGAACGTCCACATCCAGTCCAAGACGCCGCTACGCATCGGCTACGCGCAGGTGACGGGCGAGAACGTGACGGTGAAGGTGGCCGAGGGCGAGGGAATTGTGAAGCTCGCCGGGGCGGATGTGAAGTTGAAGTAGAGCAGGTGCTAGGTGCTGGGTTCTAGGTGCTAGAACACATGCAGAGGGTGAGGGCTTCGGCTCTCACCCTTTTTGTTAGGCCGCGTTTTGGATTGGTCGAGTGGGTTGTTACTCCGTAGCAGCAACAGGGCGAGCGCTGAGACAGAAGGCGGGAGTATGCACGATGCAGGTGTCGGCGCTCGCGTGCGGGTCGAGGCGGAGGGAGCGCAGGTTGAGCAGGGCCTCAGACTCGAAACTCGCATTCAGAAGGGATTGAAGCGCGGGGTTGCGCATCGTGGGGCTGGGATAGATGGAAAGAACTGTGACCAGCGAGGCGGCAAACTCTGTGCCGCGGCGGACGATGCGCACAGCCAGGGCATCGCGCGAGGCCAAAGACCTGCCCACCGGAAACGGCGTCACCAGCACGCCGCCGGGTGTCAGGGAGCTGAGCCAGGCGGGATGCAGGTGGGTGACTCCGGCGTTGACCAGGATAGCGTTTGCCGGCCCTGGGTCGACGGTAGCGGCGTCCTTATGCAACACCTTTATGTTGGCGAAGGTCTTCAGATTGACGGCGGCGAGGGCGGCCAGATCCGGCTCGATTTCGAACGCGATCACGGTGCCGGTTGCGCCGATGACCTCGGCGATGATTGCGCTGTAGTAGCCAGTGCCGCAGCCGACGTGGATGACGCGCATGCCTGTGCTCAGTCCGAGAGCTTCCAACAGCCGTGCAACCACGCTGGGCTGGCCGGTGTTCAGCCGTTGTTCGCGTTTGAGCAGTACCAGCGCGTCGTGGTAAAGGTCGCGGACGTCGGTGGTGCTGCGGTAAGTGCCAGCCTGCAGGGAGACTCCAGAGCAGAGCTGCCAGGGAGGCGGGCCGAGAAACTGTTCCCTGGGGATGCGCGCGAAGGCGCTGACCAATGCGGCGGAGGTGACAGGCGCGGTGACGCGAATCTCCTCGGAGTAAAAGCGGCGGCATTGCTCCACTGAAAAGGGATTACTCCGGTCTTGGCCCACGTGTACCTTTGTGCGCTGCCCCGAGAGCAGGAACCAACAGGTCGGGAAGCAAGCGATGGAAGCGTTGCGGTTCGCAATCAGTATAGGCACAAAGGTTGCATTCATGCGCGGCGGGCGGTGACCGAGCATGGACCGGGAGGTCCATACTCCAGCCGACCGGGAGGCCGGCGCTACGCCGGGAAGCAGGGTTCGCTGATCCGACCCTTGAATAGTGTGTTGGCTTCCCACCCATTTCGCGATAAAACCTGCGAAATGGATGGGGCACGGTGCCTCTATTTGTGGGCCGGATCTATGGTTTGTTGAGCGAGCCGCTGTTTCGTGGCTCAAGTGCGGATGACAACGCTATCCGGCTTGCTGATCCGGCCTTTAATAACTGCAACACTGTCAGGGTGCCCCACCCTCGCGACGCCTTTGTTTTTGTCGCTATTGATCCGGCAAGAAAACAGTGACATCGCATTCCCACCCATTTCCGCAAAAAACGCGGAAATGGATGGGGCACCCTGACAGTATTTAATTGCCGAATCAATAGGGTGGGATAGCAAGATGCAACTCTTTTGGGCCGGATCAATAAATAGAACGACGCGGCAGCCATCGGCTGCCGCGTCGTTGCTCGAAAGCAGGAAAACTACTGGTTGACGCCCGAGGACAGGAATCCGCCGTCGACCACGATGGTTTGGCCGGTGACGAAGCTGGATGCTTCGGACGCGAGAAAGACGGCTGCGCCGATCAGCTCCTCTGTTTCGCCGAAGCGGCCCATGGGGGTGCGCATCAGCAGTTCCTTGCCGCGGCCGGTGGAGTCCAGCAGCTTGGCGTTGATGTCGGTGCGGAAGACGCCGGGGGCGATAGCGTTGACCGTAAGGCCCTTGCGCGACCACTCGACGGCAAGTGAACGGGTCAGCGAGGTGACGGCCGACTTGCTGGCGGCGTATGCAGCCACCTCAGTGAGCGCCACAGAGCTGTTGAGCGAGGAGATGTTGATGATGTGGCCTCGGCCGCGTTCGATCATGTGCCTGCCGAAGATCTGGCAGGCGCGCAGGGTGCCGGTGAGGTTGGTGTTGAGGATGTTGGCCCACTCCTCCTCGGTCACGTCCAGCGTAGGGGTGCGCTTGATGATGCCGGCGCAGTTGACCAGGATGTCTACACGGCCAAAGGCGGCAACCGTAACAGCCAGCAGGTTTTCGAGCGAGGCGCGGTCGCACACATCGGAGGCGGCGCGCACGGTCTTGCGCCCCAGGGCCTCAATGGCTGTGGCGATTTCCTCAACCTGTTTGACGCGGCGAGCGCTGGCAACGACGTCTGCGCCCGCTTCCGCAAGACCGAGCGAGATGGCGCGGCCGATACCGACAGTTCCCCCGGTAACGACGGCAATCTTGCCTTCCAGGTTAAAAAGTTGTGAACTCACGGTCTCTCCATTCAGATTGTGCCGGTTCTGTTGACGCAGATGCGCACAGAGGCCAGGGCCGTGCATTGCGTTCCATTGAGAAATGAGCGATGGCCGCAGTTCGAGCGCAACAACGCCCTCGAATTGCGCCATGCCGCCTGCATGGTCCATTCATTTGTTGAAGTGACCACTGAGCCAAGGCGTGATCGTAAGTTCGGGGAATGCCTTGGTCAGTGAGGGCTGTTAAGTCGATGAGCCGATCAAGTCGGAATCCGGCCAACAACCAGAAAATACGACCAAACGGTTGCATTTCCTGGTTGTTGGCTAGATTCTGACTTGCATCGTTGTTGCCTATACGCCGCTGTAGGCGGAGAAGCCGCCGTCGATCGGCACCACAATGCCGGTGACAAACTCCGAGGCAGGGGAGAGCAGCCAGAGAACGCAACCGAACAGGTCCTGGGACTCGCCGAGGCGGGCCATCGGCGTGTGGCCGATAATCTGCTTGCCGCGGGCTGTCCACTCGCCGGTTTCCTTGTCGGTCAACAGGAAGCGGTTCTGGTTGGTAAGGAAGAATCCGGGGGCGATGGCGTTCACGCGAATCCGGGGCGAGTACTCCTGCGCCATGTGCACCGCCAGCCACTGGGTAAAATTGCTCACCGCCGCCTTGGCCGCCGAGTAGGCGGGAATGCGGGTGAGCGGGCGGAAGGCGTTCATGGAGGAGATGTTGAGGATGGCGCCGTAACCCTGGTCGGCCATGACCTTGCCGAAGGCCTGCGAGGGCAGGATGGTGCCGGTGACGTTCAGCTCGAAGACCCAGCGAATGGCATCGGTGGGCAGGTCGAAGAACTTCAGATCCGCGCTGGTGGTGGCTTGGGGCTTGTTGCCGCCGGCGCCGTTGATCAGGCAATCCAGCTTGCCCAGGTGGCCAACCACTTCCTTCGCGGTCTCAAAGATGTTGTCGCGATTGAGCACGTCGCACTTGAAGAACGAGGCCTGCTTGCCGCGCTCTCCCATTCTTTCGATCAGCCCGTTGCCTGCATCCGCGTTTACATCGAGAATGGCAACCTTGGCGCCGCAGCCGAGCAGCGCGCCGGCAATTTCGCCGCCAAGCACTCCGGCCCCGCCGGTAATGGCCACTGTCTTACCCGTGAAGTCGTACATGCCCGTCAGGGTCTTTAGATCGAATGGTGCCTGCGAGCCTTCTGCGTTTCCCATGTCTTACTCCTTTTTTGTCTTGCGTCGTTGGATCCAAACTCAGGAGAACCGTGCAGTGTGATCTCGCTCAACGCCCAAGGAAGACAGGGGCGATGTGGCGAACAAAGAGATTCTCGGTCACATTCTTGGCGATGATGTCCTCATTCGCTTCAAGCAGTTCAAGATAGCGGGGGCCCATTTTGGCCGCGACCTTGAAGCCGACGTGGAGAAGCTGGCGGAGGCTGGGGTTGTAGGCCGGATTGCTGGGAACATGGCGCAGGGCCGAGGTGTACTGCTCCGAGGTCCAGCCGGCAACGACAGCGGGAGCGGGCAGCTGGGCAGCGTCGATGTCGATGACCGTGGCGTAGGGAGCGCAAAGTTCTTCGCGATGATCGTAAGCCTGGGCGTAGATCTCCTTGGCCAGTGTCAGAGCGTCGCCGCCGGCCTCGGCCAGGCCGATCAGCTCTTCGAGCCAGGTGGTTCCGGCCGTCTTCAGGTGCACGCCGGCATTGAACTTTGTGATGGCGGCATGGATGCCGGGATAGATGGAGAACTTGTCGCTGCCGGAGTGGACTGAGAGCTTGAGATTGCCGGGCAGGCCGAAGTTCTTCACGGCGTAGGCGATGGCGGCAATGTCGAGCTCGAACTCGCGGTTGAACTGGGCCACGTCGCCCACGTAGTTCACGCCCTTGTTGAAGCGGCCGCTGAACTTGGGCGCGATGGTCTGGACGGGGATGCCTTCGTCGGCGATGGCGGCCAGGATGATGAGCAGCTCGACTGGCGACTGGGCCACGTCGGTCTCGTCCATGGAGACTTCCGTGACGAAGTTGCCCTCGCCCTTGGCGGCCGCGATGGTGCGGTAAACCTCGCCAGCGTGTTTGACGGCGCCCAGGAACTTGCCCGCAGCCGTGTGCAGGTCATCTGCGGTAATGGTGAAGGTCTCATCGACGCCCTTGAGCTGGATGCTCCCGATGAGTCCGGCGCGGTTCTTGAGGAAGGTGTCAATCGAGGCGGCGTCCGTGGGCTGGCCGATGAAGTCGGCTACATCGAGGGTGTAGAAGTCGCAGGCGGGCAGGAAGCGGCCGACGGTGGTCAGGTTGATGTGGTCGGCGTCGAGGAAGTAGGGGAGCTTCCACCCGAGAGCCTTGACGGCGGCATCGGCGGCTTCGCGGGTGCTGATAGGCTCGGAGCCGATGATGGTGTGCTCGCGGTTCGACTTGTTCCAGACGGGGATGACCTCAACGCCCTCCTTGAGGGCCAGAAGGGATGCCTGTAGCTGGGCCTTGGCCTGGTGCGCGAACCGGTCGCCGGTTCCTACAGAAAACTTACCGAGTTTCAATGCTTGGCTAGCCATGAGAATTGTCCTTGTGATCAAAGCCGGCTGGAGTGCGCCCACAGTCCGAGCCCGGGGTTGGCGATGAAGAAGACCTCTTCACCGTCGACTTGGTTGTAGCCATGTTCGAGTTTGGCGGGATCGTATTTTGCGAGCATGGTGGCGAGATCGCCATATGCGAAGCCGACGCTCTCAACCTCTTCACGGGTCAGGTGGGCGGGGCAATAGGTGATCTTGAACCGGCCCTCGGAAGAGCCGTGAATCAGATGGGCAGCGGCGCTGAGGTTGGAGGCCAGGTCTTCGTTGTTGCGGACCGCTTCGAGCGTGGCCGGAGTGCCGTGGTAGCCGTACTTGCGGATGAGGTGGTCAATGCCCTTGTCTTCGCCGAACTCCTTGACGCCGGGAGCGAGGACGATGAGCTCCGCGCCGTCGGCCAGGGCCATGCGGGTGCGGTAGATGCTTTTGTTGCCGATCCAGGTGGAGTGGAACTCGGTCGGATCGAGGAAAACAACGGCCTTCTGGATCTGGCGATCGACGATTTGAAAGTTGACCTTGAGGCTGAGTTCGGCGGCCTCGGTGAAGACCTCCAGCGTGTCGCCCACGTAGAGGCCGCGTACGGCCAGCGAGCCGTCGTCCCTGCGCCCGACCACGGTGTGGACGTAGACGATGGGGAACTCGGTGAGGAAGTGGTCTTGCGCGTAGTTGAAGACGTTGCGGACCGGGTTGAGCGCGCGGCCCATGATGCGCTCCATGCCGTAGACAGCGCCCAGGTAGTGGCTGCGGTTGATGCCTTCGCGGCCGCCGGTTCCCACCACGATGTTCTTGGTGTAGTTGGCCATGCCGACCACTTCATGGGGCACAACCTGGCCGATGGAAAGGATCAGATCGAAGCCGCCCTTGGAGATGAGCTTGTTCACCTGCGCGGGCCAGGCGTAATCGAGCTTGCCCTCGGACTGCTCGCGGATGAACTCGGCAGGAACCTCGCCGACGGTCTCAATGCCGGTGCGCCAGTCGTGCGAGTGGAACAGCTCTGGTGGTACGCCAGGGAACATGTGGGCGATCTGGTCGGGGCGCATGGGCGTGTGGGTGCCAAGCGCAGGAAGAATGGCCTTGAGCTTGTCGGCGTAGTACTCATAGGCGTAACCGGTGAGTTCGCCGGCACGAGAGTGCTCGCGGCTCTGGTCAGGCGGCACAACCAGCACGCGGTTGCGCTGGCCGAGCTTGGCGAGGGCTCCGGAGAGCAGCTCCTTGAGCTGCTCTGCCGAGAGATCGGTGTCTACACTGCCTATTGCAAGGTAAAGACTCATGCGTTTAACTCCGCCTGTTTGAGGCCAGGGGCAAGGGTAATGATGACTACGAACGCCACAAGATATGCGCTGGCGGCAATGCCGAACAGCGCAAAGTAGCTGTGGGTGAGCTGGAGAATGACGCCAGTGAAGGTTGCCAGCAGTACCCCGCCGGTGGAGCCGGCCATGGCGCCGATGCCGGTGACCGAGCCCACCGCCGAGCGCGGGAACATGTCACTGACGGTGGTGAAGATGTTGGCCGACCAGCCCTGGTGGGCGGCGGCAGCCAGGCTCAGCAAGGCCACAGCGGCCCACACCGAGTTGACGTAGCTGATGAAGAAGACCGGCACCACGCAGCAGGCGCAGAAGAGCATGGCCGACAGGCGGGCCTTGGAGGCTGACATGCCCAGCTTGCGGAAGGGCGCTGGCAGCCATCCGCCGCCCACCGAACCGATGGTGGTGGCGTTGTAGACGACGATCAGCGGCAGTCCCATGTGCTTGAGATCGAGATTGTAGCGGGAGAAGAAGTAACCGGGCAGCCAGAACAGGTAGAACCACCAAATGGGGTCAGTGAGGAACTTGCCAATGGCAAAGGCCCAGGTCTGGCGGAAGGTGAGCAGCTTGATCCAGGGAACCTTTGGGCCGGGCTTGTCCGCCGGGTCCTGATTGATGTGTGCAAGCTCGGATTTGGTCAGGCGCAGATGATCGGTGGGCTTGCGGTACATGAAGAACCAAAGCACGATCCAGCTCATCGAAAATGCGCCGGTAACCAGAAAGGCCGCGTGCCAGCCGAAGCGGATGTAGACAAACGGGATGAGGAGGGGAGCAATAATGGCGCCGACGTTGGCGCCGGAGTTGAAGATGCCGGTGGCCAGCGAACGCTCCGACTGCGGGAACCACTCGGCGACGGTTTTGATGGCCGCCGGAAAGTTTCCGGATTCGCCCAGCCCCAGGCAGAAGCGGGCGATGCCGAACTGGAAGACGGTGTTGGCCAGTGCATGGCCCATGGCCGACAGGCTCCATAGGGCCATGATGACCATGTAGCCGATGCGGGTGCCGACTCTGTCCACAAAGTAGCCGGCCAGCAGCACGCCGAAGGCGTAAGCCACCTGGAAGGCATCCACCACATATCCGTAGCTGAGCTCGGACATGCCGATGCCTCCCGAGGCGATAGGCAGTTGTAGGATCGGCTTAAGCAGGCCAATGACCTGGCGATCCATGTAGTTGATCGTGGTGGCAATAAACAACATGGCGCAGATGCTCCAGCGCACGTTGCCGATCCGTGCGCTGAGAGAGGTGTGTTCCGCCTCTGCGCCAGTTGTACTTAACTCTTCCATCCCCATCTCCTTAGAGCCGATAGGCCTTCTTCACCAGCCCGTAGGTCAACGCGTGTGCCACCTCAAAAGCTTCCTCTTCCTCCAGGCGGTGCTCGGCGACCAGACGGCCCAGGAAGGCACAGTCAACGCGCCGGGCCACATCGTGGCGAGCCGGGATGGAGAGGAAGGCACGGGTGTCGTCGTTGAAGCCAACGGTGTTGTAGAAGCCTGCCGTTTCCGTAGCCTGCTGCCGGAAACGCATCATGCCCTCTGGACTGTCATGAAACCACCACGAGGGACCAAGGCGCAAGGCCGGGTAGTGGCCGGCGAGCGGAGCCAGTTCGCGGCTGTAGGTGGTTTCGTCCAGCGTGAACAAAATGATGGTGAGGTTGGCCTCGTTACCGTACTTTGCCAGCAAGGGACGCAGGGCGTGGACGTACTCCGTGGGGCTGGGGATGTCGCATCCCATGTCACGGCCGTAACGCTCGTAGATAAAGGGGTTATGGTTTCGGACCGAGCCGGGGTGGATTTGCATGGTCAGGCCGTCTTCCACGCTCATGCCGGCCATCTCGGTCAGCATCTGGGCGCGGAACAGTTCCTGCTCGGCTTTGGTGGACGTGCCGGAAAAAATCTTTGTGTAGAGGGTCTCGGCTTCGGCCTTGCTGAGGTCGGCGGTGAGGGCCGTGGGGTGGCCGTGGTCGGTGGAGGTGCAGCCCTGGGTCTTGAAGAACTGGCGGGCCTTGCGCAGGGCATTCAGATAGCCGGCCCAGATGGCGCTGTCTTCGCCGTAGAGCTCGCCCAGCTTGACGAGGTTGTCGTGGAAGCCGGCGTAGTCGGCGTCGACCACCGGGTCAGGGCGGAAGGCAGGCAGAATGCGGCCCTTCCAGCCGGACTCGCGCACCGCCTTGACCGCATCGAGCGAATCAAGCGGGGAGTCGGTGGTGGACAGAAGCTCGATATTGAAGCGCTCGAACAGTGCGCGGGGCAGGAACTCGGGAGTCTTGAGCGCGGCGTCGATGGTGTCGTAATAGAGATCGGCGGTCTTTTCGGAGAGCCGCTCGGTCATGCCGAACAGTTCCTGGAAGGAGTAGTCGAGCCACAGGCGGCTGGGCGTACCGCGGAACAGGAAGTAATTTTTCGCGAAGATCCGCCAGACCTCGCGCGGGTTTTCGATCTTTTCTTTACCGATGCCCAGCGAATCGAGCGAGACGCCCTGACTGTAGAGCATACGGAAGACATAATGGTCAGGCTGGACGAACAAGGTGGCGGGATCCGGGAAAGGATCGTTGGTAGCGAACCATGCGGCCTGGGTATGTCCGTGGGGGCTAACGATAGGAAGATTTCTTACTTGCGCGTACAGTGCCTTGGCAACCCTGCGTGCGCTGGGATCGGCAGGAAAAAGACGTTCATCGTGGAGCAGCATGGGTTAATTCTACCTCCCGGCAGATTAGTGAAACGGTCAGGCCTCGACGGAGGTCAGACCACAAGTATACACACGGGATGCGCGGTTGTGGATTGCAGAAGAAGAGGGAATTTTTAGACCAATAGGGGTGCTGTGGTGGTAATCTCAATTTGCCTTGGAATTCATGAATTATCGAAGAGGGTAACAGATCAATATGGCGCGCGCTAAAGAAGAGTCGCATGAGACGCACCGTACAACGCAAGTGGTTGACCACATACGCGCAATGATAGAAAATGGCTCGCTGCAACCGGGGGACAAAATACCGCCGGAGCGCGAATTCGCCAAGAAGCTTGGGATCAGCCGCGCCAGCCTGCGGACGGGCATCGGCTATCTGGCGGCCATGGGCGTGATGAAGGTGAAGCACGGCGTGGGCACGTTTGTCGCGGACGGACCACCGGAGTTCGGCAAGGCGTCGCTGGGCCTGATGGGGGCATTGCATGGCTTTCAGACCTGGCAGATGTTCGAGGCGCGCATCATTCTGGAGAGCAACATTGCAGCGCTGGCCGCCGAACGCAGCAAGGAAGAGCACCATGCGGCGCTGGCCGAGGAAGTGGCCGAGATGTTCGCCGTGATGGAGAATCCGACCGAATATCTGATTCACGACGTTCTGTTCCACCGCATCATCTCGCAAGCCTCAGGCAATCCGATTATGGCGGCGGTAATCGAGACCCTCACCTCTGCGCTTTACGACAAGCGGCGCAAGACGGTGGATCGTTCGATCGACACGCGCGAATCGGCGGAGATGCACCGGGAGATCTACCGCTCAATTCGCTCCCACAAGCCCCAGGAGGCCCGCCGGCTGATGGAACAGCACCTCCGTATGGCGCAGGAGTCGCAGGGCATGGAGAAGCCGCCAGAGCGCAAGAACGCCCAATCCAGGAGCAGGGTGGTTACCGAGCGGAGCTGAAAACAGCCAGCCAGCAGAAATTACAGCCAGGAACGATTGAAATACAAACAGCGCGGAGGCGGATTTTGAATCCGCCTCCGCGCTGTTTTTGGTTTGAGAAGCTGTTTAGAGCCTTTTCACGATTGGTGTAGAGCAGCTTTGAAGGGTACGGGCTTTAGCCCGTACGTCCAATGCGGCAATAAGAATGCGGGCTTTAGCCCCTGAGGGAATGACCATTCCTCTACACCATTTCTGAAAGCTGTTTAGAACTGATACCGCAAAGCGGCCTCAATGATACGAGGATCGAGTGCGGAAGTGATCTGTCCGAAGGTGGACGAGTTGAAAGCGGTTGAGACAGCGCTGAAGTTGGTGTGGTTCATGACGTTGAAGGCCTCGGCTCGGAACTCGATCTGGTGCTTGGCGAAGAGCGGGAAGGTCTTGTAGAGGGCCATGTCGAAGTCCACCAGACCGGGTCCGCGGATGACGCCAATGTTGGCGTTGCCGAGGTAACCGGCTACGGGCTTCTGGAAGGCAAGGGTGTTGAACCACGCGGTAGCCGTCTTAGGACCCTTGATTGCCTGGCCGGAGACGTCGGGACGAACCGGATAGCCCGCGTTGTTGCCGCTATAGGTCATGTCGAGTGAGAGGCCGGAGCGCAGCAGGGTCATGTCGGAGAACTTCCAGCCGCCCAGGACGGTCTTCTCGAAGACGTTGGAGGTGTTTTTGAACCACGGCATCGTCCAGATCAACGTGCCCGAGCCCATCTGCGGCGTGTTGATGGTCGGTACGTTGCCGTAGTAGCGCGAGGGATGGTAGACGTCGATCATGTTGTAGGTGCCGCCCGTGGTCCAGTTGCCCAGAGCATGACCCCAGGTATAGGCAAGGGTGACGAAGACGCTGTTCGAAACCTGGTGTTTCAGCGTGGCTTCCAGAGCGTTCCAGTTCGAGCCCTGCCGCGAGGCCAGGGCGTTGATGTTGGCGTAGCCGATGTAGGGCGCGTAGTAGTACGGCGAATACTTGCTGCTGGCCAGGTTGGGATTGAAGTCGTACTGACCGTCAGGCAAGGGCTGGTTGTAGTTCCAGGTGCCCCACAGATGGCGAATGGTCGATCCGGCGCCGGTCACTGAGGCGATCCAGTTCTTCGGGAACTCGTGTTGCACGCCCAGGCTGTAGCTGTTGATCTGCGCGGCCCCGATGTTCATGTCGGCCGAGACCAGCGACTGGATGGAGGTGGTGGGCGCGCCCGACCCGACGGCGTTCGGGAAGTTGACGTCGGTCAAGTAAGTGGAGGTGATGTTGGGCGGATTGTTGCCGCAGTTGAACGAGCAGTCCTGGTTGGTGAAGACGCGGGTATGCGCCAGCCCGTAGCCGCCGCGGACCGAGGTCCGGCCATCGCCAAAGACGTCGTAAGCAAAACCGGCGTTGGTGCCGAAGTACCAGACGTGCGCGGTGGAGAAGTTCTTCGGCACTCCGTTCTGTCCGGCAGTGATCAGGCCGTTCAGAGGATTGGTGCCGGCGGTAAGAATGACGCCGGTCTGGCTGATGGTGGGCGCGGCCGTCGCAACGTACGTCGCCGGGTTGAACGCTGTTTCCGTTTGGTCGGCGTGTGGCAGCGGCAGATGGTAGAAGCGCTCGCCCACGGTGACCGTCAGCTTGCGGGTCAGTGAAATGCGGTCTTCGATATACGGCGAGACCTCCATCGCGTGGACATACATGCGGCGCTCGTCGCTGGCCTGCTGGAAAGTGGCCGCGTAGCCGAGCAGATAGTCGGCGAGTGCGTTGCCGCTGGCGTATCCGTTGAAGGTGAAGCCGCCGTTGGTGCCGGACGCGTTGTTGGTGTTGATGTTCTGGCGCTTGGTGTTGAAGACGATGTTCAAGCCACCCTGGATATACTGCTTGCCCTTCAGCCAGCTCACGTTGTCGCCAATCGAGTCGTCCAGATCGGCGGCATGATGCAGCGGGCGCGAGTTGGGCTCGCCCTCAGGCATGATGCTGGTGATGGTAAGGGAGGGAATGCGGGTGGACAGGGTGCCATGGTAGGGCAGCGACTCGGAGTAGCCGCTCACCTGGCTGATGTCGGAGATGCCCAGCAGGTCCAGATCGACGTCGTAAATGTTGGTCGAGATACTGGCCGTGTTCACAAGGTTGTTGCCGATCAGCGTGGTCAGCGAAACCTGGCCCAATTGGTCGTTGGTAAGGTCCAATTCCGAGTTCAGGTTGGAGACCTCGCCGCTAGTGGCCGAGTTCATCGATGAGATGGTCCAGTTCTGGCGCTCGTCAAGGTACTCGCCCATCAGGCTCCACCTGGAGTTGAAGTGGTGGTCGACCTTGATCTGGTCGTCGCGGGTATTGATGATATTTGGGGTGTTGTTAACGAAGTTCAGCGCGCCTTTCGAGTAGTTGACCGCCGGATAGATGGCCTTGGCCAGATTTACCGAGTTGGAGTTGAGGGCCGAGGTGAGGATGTAGTTGCCGTTGGCGTCCGTCGGGAAGGCATTGCCGGTGGCCGGATTGATGATCGGAGTCGCGCTGGCGAACACGCCGCCGATTTGAAGGGCGGTGGGCGTGGTGCCGGTGAGCGAATTGCCCTGGTGCAGCTTGACAAACTGCTGATCCCAGAAGAAGAAGGTCTTGTCGCGCGTGGTGTTGTAGTGGTTCGGAATAAAGATCGGTCCGCCCAGGTTATAGCCGTAGATATTCTCTTTCAACTCCGGAACCGTGGTGGAGAAGTAGTTGCGCGAGTTCAGATCGTCGTTGCGCAGATACTCCCAGGCGTTGCCGTGGAAGTTCGATCCGCCGCTCTTTGTCTGCAGCAGTACCACCGTGGCGCCCATGATGGCGTAGCGGACGCTGTAGTCGTTCTGGAAGACGCGGACTTCGTCGAGCGAGTCGGGGTTGGGCAGCACGGAGATGGCGTTCATGTTGCCCGTGTTTTCGTCCCACATGCCGTCCAGCGCATAGAAGGTGGTGTTGGTGGGGGCGCCATTGATCGAGACGGTGTTCGATGTGGAGCGTCCACCCGAGCCCAGGGCTGTGCCGGCGCTCAGATTCTGCACGCCGGGCATGACCGCGGCCAGCGAAGCGAAGTTGCGTCCGTTGAGCGGCATGGTTGACACTTGCGCAGAACTCACGTCGCCCGATACTTCCGGCGTGACGGTTTCCACCTGCACTTCAGTGGCATCCACCACCACTTGCTCGGTCGTCGATTTGGGCTGCAGGGTGATGTTTCTCCCGGCTGTCATGCCGGGGTGCAAAACGATGCCAGCTTCCTTATACGGAGCAAAGCCAGCGGTGGTGACGGTCAGCGAGTAGGGATCGACAGGCAGGCCCGGAAAAACAAAACCGCCTGTCGCGTTGGTCTGGTGCACGGCAGAGACCTTGGTGGCCTCGTCGGTTGCAGTGACTGTTGCGTTGGCAACAACGGCGCCGGTCGAGTCGGTGACCGTGCCGGTGATGGTGGCGGTACTGGAAAGCTGCGCATGGAGTACGGCACTGGCCAAGATACCGCATGCGAAAACAGACAAATACCGGCTGGCGCGTACGATGATGCGTCGCACATCTGCGGACATTGCTGACATGGATGATTCCTTCCTCTTGTCGATTTGGCCCAAGGCAACGAGAGCTGATACAGATTGGCCCTGGCATCGGGCCTTGAGTCTGTGCATGTTCAAACGGGAAATAAAATCCGGACCAAAATCTTGCACATGATTCCATGGATTGTCAATGAAAGAGTTTTATTGAAAATTTCGTGATGAATCTAAATAAGTTATTGGAGATCGTCTCTAAAAACGAGAAATAAAATCAAAATATGTAATGCGTGTCGTTTTTTGCGATTCGCAAAAAAAGCACGGTTCCCCTGAGGATGACCGTGCCGCGCGTGGAGATGGAACTGGATTTCAGGTCAATCTCCACGCGCGGGTTTTCCAGCGATTGGGCGGATGGTCTCCACCGTTGCTGCGCAGGTGCGGCAGCCGGCCTCAAGTGCCCGGCTGGGTATAGGTTACCTGTTCGACCAGGCGTCGCTCGTCTCCGCGCGGATCGTGCACCAGGCGGCTGGGCGCGTCAAAACTCATGGTGGGTCTTGACTTCAGCTCGTAGGGGTCCCAGCGCGGCAGGGCGGGGTGGTTGGGATTGCCGTTTGTGGCAAAGGCCAGCAGCGTCTGGCTCATCTGCGCCGCCAGTTGCCGTGCCTGGGCTCCGTCGCCGGTCATATTGGGGGTGTAGGCAGTGTTGTCGAACCAGAGCGGGATGTCGAGAGTGTGGGGAGCGTGCCATTTACCGCCGTCAATGGGCGTGAACCAGTCGAGCTCGTAGACCCATGTGTGCGGCTGGGCGGCCGGCTGGGCAGCGCGGCGTTCGGCCTCGATCAGTTGTCCGGGCCAGGAACGGAAGGCCGTGGAGATGGCAAAGAAGATGTCGCTGGGCGTGTAGTCCGGGTGGAAGGCGCGAAACTGTGCGATCACTTGGTTGTGGTCGAGCGGGCCAAGGAGCTGGTTGACCACTTCGAGGTGAGCGGGCAGCGTCTCCCAGGTGAGGGAGAAGTTGTCTTCACCAGGAAAGAAGAAACGGGTCTCATCGTGGGTATTGCCGAGGATCATGGGCACCGCGGCCGAGAGCGGCGGCGCGTCGGGCGCAAAGGGGTCGCGGGGCAGGGTGCGTCCGTCTTTGACGGGCCCAAAGTAGCTGGAGGCGTGGGTGGCGGCGATCAGCTTTTCCATCGGCAGGGTGCGGATGTCGTTGATGCTGGCCACCTTCAGGCCGAGCGCGTTGAGCACCGCCTGGGCACGCGGGGTGGCAGATTCCGGGCGGCTGGCCGTCAGTTGCTGTCCGCTCATGGTGAGCACCCGGTAGAACAGGCCATGAGCGGCCGGCATACCCATTAGCGTGGCGCATTTGGCTCCGCCGCCAGACTGGCCGAAGATCAGCACCCGGCCGGGGTCTCCGCCGAAGGCCGCGATGTTGTCGCGCACCCACTGAAGGGCCAGGACAAGGTCCAACATGCCGGCATTGCCTGAGTCCTCGAAGCCTGTGGACAGACCAGCCAGATAAAGATAACCGAACAGGTTGAGCCGGTGATTGAGCGTGACGACCACCACTTCACCACGGCGGCAAAGGCTGGTACCGTTATAGATGTCGCTGTTGGCTGACCAGCCGTTATAGCCACCACCATGTATATAGACCAGTACGGGACGGCGGCGACCGTCTCCCAAAGCAGGAGTCCAGACATTCAAATGCAGGCAGTCTTCACTGGCCGCGCCGGTCTCCGGCGGCAGGAAATACCCGTGGCCGGAGCCTGCGCGGCTGGCGGCCTGCGGAGCGCGTGGTCCGAACTCCAGGGTGTCGCGAACGCCGGTCCAGGGGGACGGGGGCAACGGAGCCATGAAGCGGCAGGCGGCAGTATCTGCTCCATAAGGGATGCCCTTGAAGCAGTAGAGCCCGCGCTCAAGTACGCCACGGACGCGGCCTGAGGCGGTCAAGGCTTCAGGGGCCGAGGGCAGGGCAAAGGCGCTGCGGGTAAACAAGGCAGCGGTAGTGAGGGCTGATGTTTGAAGCAGCGTGCGGCGGTTGAGCATCATCTGAATCCCCTAAAGTGGGACGAGTGGTCTGAACGCAGGGCCCGCGAAGCTGGGCGTTGAACGAAGAGTCTGGAGGAGCTAAGGTCAGACCATAGATAGCGTTGCAAAGCAAGTCTATAGCACCTGATTGGCTGTGTCTGCTGGAATGGTACGGTTGTATCGTAAATTTAGGAGATGATGTTGACAACCGTTATTCGGATATACGAAACTAACGGCGCGCTAGAATTGTGGTCTGACCACAATGGATAAACAATAACGAAGTCCTTCCAAGGGTACAGAAAGCCCTGGACAGACCAGTAGATGAAACGCAGAACAAGCAGAACAACTTGAGAAAAGTGTTCGAGGAGGCAAATCGATATGCAAAATTGGCAGAATAGCCAGGGACGCATCATGCAGAGCACGGAACGCGCGACTATGAAATCGGCGTCGTGCCTGCGTATTGGTAGTTGGAAGAAAACAGGGTGGGGAGTTTTCGTATTGCTCATCGGCCTGCTGGTATTTTCCTTGCCGATCTCGGCTCAGGAATTTCGCGGCACGATCAGCGGAACAGTAAAAGATCCGACCGGAGCGGTTATTCCGGGAGCAACAGTACAGGCTCGGGAAGTCAGCACGGGGACGCTGAATCAGACGGTCAGCGGCAGTTCCGGCCAGTACGTGATTCCCTATCTTCTGCCGGGTCAATATTCGATCACGGTGGAAGCCAGCGGTTTCGAGAAGATCACGCGCAACGGCATTACGGTGGATTCTTCGGCGCATCCGATCGTCGATCTGACTCTCCAGATCGGCAACGCCAATCAGACGGTAACGGTCACCGACGAAGCGCCGCTGCTTGACACGGCCAACGCGGCGGTCAACACCGTCATTTCCACCTCATCGGTCGCCGACCTGCCCTTGAACGGGCGCACGCCGGCCGCACTTGCCGAACTTTCCGCGGGCGTGATCACCACCTCGGCTCCTGAGCAGGTTCACCCCTTCGATAACAACGCAGGCAACGCCTGGTCGATCGGCGGCACGCCGAACCAGGTCAGCGAAGTTCTCCTCGACGGTTCGCCGGATGAAACGCTGTTGGGCGCGCTGGCCTTCAGCCCCTCGCAGGATTCGGTGCAGGAAGTTTCGGTGCAGCCATTCGCCACCGACGCTTCTCTTGGCCACACGATCGGCGGCGTTATCAACCAGGTCACCAAGAGCGGCACCAACAGATTGCATGGAACGGCCTACGAGTTTGGGCAGATTTCCGGCATCGACGCCAACCTCTATTTCAACAGCGCGCCGTGGAACAAGGGGACCGCGAAACCCGATCCTACTTTCCACTTTAACCAGTACGGCTTGACGGTTGGCGGACCGATCATCGCTCCCAAGCTCTATAACGGCAAGGACAAGCTCTTTTTCTTCTTTGCTTGGGAAGGATTGAAGGATTCGACACCGGCTTCGACGATATTGACGGTTCCGACGACGAGCGGTGGACTCAATGGAAAAGGCGAAGCCGGCGGTGACTTTTACCAGCTTCTGGCCGCGGGCTGCTCGAGTGGCACGGTCGATAAGTACGTAAGCAATGTTGCGGAGTGCTACAGCAGCAGCACAGGCAAGTACACTGTTGACCCCTATCAGCTTTACGACCCGCGCAGCGGCGTGAATACCGGCGGCACCATCACGCGTACGCCGATCTACCAGAACCAACTGGGCAACGCCACGGCTTCTTCGACCAGTACGATCGGCGCGGCCATCGTCAAGCTGTTCCCGGCGCCCAATGCGACAGGCACCGCGACGGGCACGAGCAACTACAACAGCAATGCACCCAGCATCGACAACTACAACAACGAGTTCGGGCGCATCGACTATAACCTGAGCACGAAAGATCACGTGTTTTTCGATTTCCGTCACAACATCCGCGGTCAGGTCAAGAACAACTATTTCGGCAACAACACGACGGGCACGACCCTGACGCGCGAAAACTGGGGCGCGACGCTCGACAACATCTATACCCTTAATCCAACGACCTTCTTCGATGTGCGTTTGAACTGGATGTTGTTTAAAGAGGCGCACGGAACCCCGGCCCAGGCCTACGGACCGGCGAGCGTCGGTATGCCGAGTTCGCTGGCTACATCGAGCACTGAAGTGCAGTTGCCCTACATCAACTTCAGCGCCGGTGGCACTTGCGGTAGTGCTTCCTATGAGTGCCTCGGCGACAATAGTTCGTCGATCGATCCATCAACCAACTACCAGGTCTTTGCCGACGTTACGAAGATTACCGGCAAGCACACGTTGAAGGCTGGTTTCGACGGCCGGCAGTACCGTCTGAGCGTGACAAGCTTTGGCGATTCGTCGAGCGGCTTTGCCTTCAGCACGAGTTGGACCAATGCGGGCACGGGTGGCGTTTCGAGCGGTATCGGCTACGATCTGGCTGCCCTGGAACTGGGCGTGCCGTCGTCGGGCGAGTATGACATCAATGCGCGCGCCGACTACCACCAGTACTACATCGGCAGCTTCGTGCAGGACGACTGGCGGGTGAACGACAAATTCACGCTAAACCTCGGTTTGCGCTTTGACATCAACACTCCCTTCGAGGAGCGGTTGGGCAAGACTGTCAGCGGATGGAATCCGACGGCTACGGTCAACTATTCGAAGGCCGTGGTCTATACGTCAACCCCGCAGACCGTGAACGGACAGACTTTTTCGGTTGCGAGCATCAACACCAACGGCGGCCTGACCTTCCCGAACCAGAACAACGGGGCGGTTTTCGCCACCAACAACGGCTTCTTGAGCCCGCGCATCGGTTTCTCCTATAGCGTGGACCCGAAGATGGTGGTTCGCGGCGGCTTCGGCATCTTCGTGCAGCCGGAGACGATGTCGAATATGAACTCCTCGGGTACGACCAGCTCGAATGCGCTTTCCAACCAGGAGGGCTTCAGCGCCAGCACCGGTTACACGACGTCAAACGATGGCGTCACCGTAGTAGGTTCGATGGCGAATCCTTTCCCGAACGGTTTCACCGCGGCCACGGGCTCTTCGCTGGGCGCCAGCACCTTCCTGGGCTCCCCGTCGGCGATCAGCTTCCTGGCGCCTTCGCAACACGATCCGTACTCGGAACGCTGGAACCTCGGCGTGCAGCGGCAGATTACCAGCCACCTGTTTGCCGAAGCCATGTACGTGGGCAACCACAGCTTGCACCTGCCAATTGGTACGCAGAACATCAACGCGGTCCAGAAGCAGTACCTATCGACCACACCGTACTTTAACTACAACCTGAATACCGCCTACGGCAATACGATCAGCTCCAATCCGTTCAATGGCGCCCTGGGAACGGGCAACACCGTCAGCTTGAATACGGCAACCAAAACCAGTCTCGGCAGTTTCGTCGTTCCTTATCCGCAGTACGGCACAACGGCCATTACCGAGCAGAACCAGACCATCGGCCAGTCCTACTTCCACAGTGGCATCCTTCACGTGGAGGAACGGGCTATGCATGGGTTGACCTTGACGGCCAATTACAGCTTCGCGAAAATGATCGAGGCCGATAGCTTCCTGAACGACCAAGATACGACCCCGACGCATCGCATTTCGCCTTTCGACCACACGCATCACTTCACGGCGGGTGGAACCTACGAACTGCCCTTCGGCAAGGGCAAGCTCTTCTCCTTGGGCGGCAAGCGGCTGTGGGATGAGATTGCCGGCGGCTTCGTCATCAACGGCATCTACCAGTTCCAGTCGGGCGCGCCGATTACCTTCACGGCCGATATTCCGCTGGATCCGTCGATCACCTCGTACCGGCAGATTTACAACCATCCTCGCCAAGTCTCGGCTGCGGCGCTGGACACGGCGGCCTTTATTACGACGGCGACCCCCAAAACCTGCACCGGAACCTGCGACGGTTCGGTGAACATTGGTGGTCAGTATGTGGATCACTACCGCACGCTGCCGCAGACGCTTTCCTGGGTTCGCCAGGACGGCTACAACAATATGGATGCCTCGATCCTGAAGGACATCCACTTTACGGAAGGCACTTACTTCCAGCTCCGTTTCGAAACCTTCAACACGCTGAACCACCCGATCTTCGCCGCTCCGGCTGTTTCAAGCGCAACTTCGAGCAGCTTCGGCACGATCACCGCGGTGGCAAGCAGCAGTTCGCCGCGGCAGATCCAGATCGGCGGACGGATCGTTTTCTAGGCACAACGAAAAAACGCTGCACCAAGAAACAACCGGCGCGAGACTCAAGTCTCGCGCCGGTTTTCTTTTTTGCGGAGAAAAGATGAGCTCTCAGCCTGCTGGCAGTGTCAGAACAACGGAGGATGACGACGGCTTCTTCCAGCGCTGGCGCGCCGGGCGTGCAGCTTCCCGCTGCACCTGACCGATGGCTCCAAGTTTGAATTCAAGGCATATAAGTATTCACAACCAATCGGGCGCTATAGTCTTGCTTTGCAAGCTTGCCCATGGTCTGACCTTAGTCGTCTGCGGCTCTCCGCTCAATGACCAGTTCCATGAGCCTTCCGTTCTGACCACTTGTCTCCCCTTAGGGAATTCACATGTACCTTAGCCGGTGCTCCCTGCTCTCGACTTCGGCTCTCGCCTCTGCCGCTTTGCTCGCCAATCGCAGCTTGGCCCTGCCCTCGGCCCTCGATGTATCCATCGTCTCGGGCCGCAATGGTACAGTTGTGCCCAAATTCGAGAGATGGATGTTGACAACGGCTATTCGGATGTACGAAACTAACCGCGCTCTAAGATTGTGGTCTGACCACGATTGGCACGTGACAACAAAGGCCCTTCCAAGGGGAAGCAAAAACCTGGGCGGGAACAGCAAATGAAACGTAGAACGAGCAGAACAACTTGAGGAAAGTGTTTGAGGAGGCAAATCGATATGCGAAATTGGCTGAATAGCCAGGGAAGTATCATGCAGAGCACGGAGCGCGGAACCATGCGTACCGGCTTTCTGCTGGGCTGTCTGTTGGCATTGTTCGTAACTTTATTTTCGGCAGGGGCCAGCGCTCAGTTGAGTGGCAGAGGTCAGATTACCGGTACGGTCACCGACAAGACCGGCGCAGTGGTTGCGAATGCAGATGTGACCGCAATCAACGCAGCCTCACAGATCAAGACCGTGGCCAAGACCACCGCGGCCGGCGAGTACCACTTTTCGGCGCTCGACCCCGGCATCTATTCGGTGGTAGTGACGGCGCAGGGCTTCGAAAAGCTGACGCAGGAGAACATCCACGTCAACGCCATGGAGTCTCAGGTGTATAACCCGGCGCTGACGGTGGCCGGTGCAAAGACGGAGGAGATCACGGTTACGGCCGAGCCTCCGCAACTGGAAACCAGCAACGCGACTCTGGGCGCGACCATGGAGCAGGAAACCTACTCCGAGCTGCCCGTGGAAATGGGCGCTTTCGGCAGTCCTGACCAGCGTCGTGTAACCGATATGGTGTACCTGATGCCCGGCGTGCAGGGCAACGAAACCAACGGCAACGCTACCACCAACGTGGGCGTGATCAACGGTTCGGGCTCCAAGGGTGCAGCTTCGGACGTGTATGTCGACGGTCTGCCCTTTGTGCGCGCCGGCGGTAACGGCGATCCGCGCTTTGTGTGGACGGCCATCTCGGTGGACGCCATCGACCAGTTCCAGGTACAGACCAACGGCTACTCGGCTATCTATGAGGGCCAGGGCGTGATGAACTACACCGTGAAGCAGGGCGGCGCCCAGCAGCATGGTTCGGTGTATGAATTCGTCCGTAACACTGCCTTGGATACCTGGGGTTTCTGGGGCAAGGTGGTGAACCCGATCACCGGCGCTCCCGTCAAGCCGATCGAGCACTCGAACGAGTACGGCATCAACCTGGGCGGCCCGCTGGTTCCCTTCGGCGGCCTGAAAGACAAGCTGTTCTACTTCACCAACTACAACGGCTTCCGCTATTCGAGCGCGACACCCACGCAGATTACCTTCCCGACGCCGGCGCAGCAGACCGGTGACTTCAGCGCCTACCTCAACACCACTCTGACGGGCTCAACCGTTCCGATCAAGATCTACGATCCGTCCTCGCAGGCACTCTGCACAGCGAATGCGACCGACGGCTTCTGCCGCTATCAGTACGGCTACGGCCCTGGCGCCACAAAAGGCCTCGGAGGCAACCCGACGGCGACGGGCGCCCCGATCAACGTGATTCCCTCTACGGAGTTCTCGGCCATCGCCAAGAACCTGCAGCAGTTCCTGCCCACGACCGGCATCAGCTCAGCGTTGCAGAATAACTATGTGGCTCCCAACGCCACGGGTCTGGTGAACTGGTCGACGACCAGCCGCATCGACTATCTGATCAACGCCAAGGACACGTTCGCCGTCATCGGCGCGGTTGGCCGTCAGGCCAGCTCCAACCCGGTGGGTCAGACCACCGCAGGTCGCAACGTCGGCCCGGTTCCCTACAACTACGGCCAGACCTATGCTCCCAAGACCGCAGTCTGGATACTGGAAGAAACGCATACCTTCACCTCGAACTTGATCAACCAGATCAAGTGGGGCTACGCGCGGTACAACGGCCCGACCTTCACGCCCGGTAACTTGCCAAAGTATGCCGCATCGACGATGGGCATCTCTGGTACGCCTGCCGGACAGGCGAGCACCGTCTTCCCGATCCTGTCGTTCGCCGGCACCGATGCTCCCACCAACTGGGGCGGCACCACGGCCAACTCAACCATCGCCGAGAACTACACCATTCTGGACAACGTGCAGTGGAACTTTGGCAAGCATTCACTCACCTTCGGTGGCCAGATTGCATGGCTGCTCTACAACACGGCCAGCGCAACTGGCGCCGGTTCCACTCCGCTGACCCTGAAGACCGCCAACACGGAAACGGGACTCATCACTGGAGGCTCCTACACCGTTTCTTCGACGACCGGCGTGGGTTATGCCAGCTTCCTGCTCGGCCAGTTCGATTCGGGCAGCTTCACGGACTACTCGTTCCATCCGGAATACGGCGCTCGCTTCCGCGCCATCTCGCCGTATGTGCAGGATGACTGGAAGGCCAGCTCCAAGTTGACCGTCAACCTGGGAGTCCGTTACGACTTCTACCCGACGATGCGCGAAGTCAACAACACCGCCAGCTTCTTCAATCCGAGTCTGCTCAACTCGGTCACCGGTCTGCCCGGTGCACTGCAGTTTACCGGCACCGGCGCCAACACGTGCAACTGCAAGACGCCGGTAAACAACTACTTCAAGAACTTCGGCCCGCGTATCGGCCTGGCCTACCAGGTAGATCCAAAGACCGTGATTCGCGCCAGCTACGGCATTATGTTCTCGCACGGTGATGGTGTGGGTGGTTTGGCGTATTCCATCGGCACGCTGGGCTTTGCCGCTTCGCCGTCCTTTGCTTCGGTCAATGACATCACGACGATGACGGGGCTGCTGAATGGCGGCAATGGCGTCCTTCCTTCCTACACCGGAGCTACCGGCGCTGCGGCTGGCCCGACCTACGGCACCGGCTACTCGACGGCGACTGGCTTCACCGGCACGCCCTCGCCGATGACCTACGACGATCCGTACGTGGGCGGCCGCGCTCCTGAGTACGTCAACTGGAGCTTCGGCCTCCAGCGTCAGCTGACCAACGCCATTGCGTTGACCGCCAGCTACGTTGGTTCTGAAGGCCACTTCCTGCAGTTGGACAATGCGTCGGCTCGCGGACAGTTCGCCAACGTGCTTGATCCGAAGTACCTGTCTCTCGGCGCCCGCCTGGCCGATACCGGCAAGACGCCCACCACGGTGACCGCGGACTGCACAACCTACAGCCTGACCTGCAATGGCCTGAGCGTTTTCAGCACCTCGCAACCGCTGTCTGGCTTGCTCAAGCCCTACCCATTCCACTCCATCAGCGACTCGCTCGGCTATGTGGGCAACGCGAACTATCACGCATTGCAGACGATGCTGAACATTCGCAGTTGGCATGGTGTGAACACCATCATCAACTACACCTGGGCACGCGCCATTGACGACGGCGGCTACTTCCGCGCCGGTTATGCGATCCCGACGACCACCATCTACAATTGGGGCGGTGCGGCAGGAAACATCTCGAATACGCGCATGGAGCGCACGGTCTCCACCTCGAACCAGCCGCAGCACTTTGTAGCTACGGTTGTCTACAGGCTGCCGATCGGCAGGACCGTTCTTGCCACCGACCGGATCGAGCGGGCGGTGCTGGGCGGCTACTCGCTGTCGAGCGTCTACCAGGCCTACTCCGGTTCGCCTCTCATGATTACCGCGTCGAGCTGCAATACCAACCCGGCCACCCCAAGCAGCAGCTTCTGCCCGCCGTCGTACAACCCGAACTTCGCGGGCCCGGCGCGCATCAATGGCAAGTGGGGCAAGGGCGTTACCACCGGTACGGCAGGCAGCACGTTCTTCATCGACAAGAACGCCTTCGTGGCCACGCCGAGCTACATGATCGGCAACCTGTCGCGTACGGCTCCCTACAACATCTACGGACCGGGCAACTATCAGCTCGATTTCTCGCTGGCGCGCACCTTCCCGCTGCACCTCACCGAGGGTTCGAAGTTTGAGTTCCGGGCTCAGTGGTACAACGTAACCAACCACACGCAGTTCGGCGTTGCCAGCACGGCCTGGGGCAACTCCAGCTTCGGTCAGGTGACTAACAGCGCTGTGGCCAACCGCAAGGCTGCGCAGTTCACCGCGCGCGTCACCTTCTAAGTGGACGAAAGCTAACCGTAAAGAGGCTGCCGGCATTGCCGGCAGCCTCTTTTCTTGCAAGCGGAGCGCACTCGAAGAGCAACTTTCGCGTGTGCCCAGGCGTCAGAGAAACGGGAAGCTGCAAACAGATTTGCGCGCGCCGGTAGTGAACTTCTATTGATCCGGGCCTCAAAATAGAAGCACCGTGAAGATGCGCCGTGCCCCATCCATTTCGCAGGCTTTATCGCGAAATGGGTGGGAAGCCTGCACACGATCAAAGGGCCGGATCTATAGCGTAGGGTTGATGGCGCGGCTCGGTAAAGAACTAAAGCATTTCTCCACTTGGTATAGAGCTTCGGGTGCCCCATCCTCGCCGCGTACTTGTTCTTGCGGCTAGGGTGGGATAGCAAGGAACCTTTTATAGCAATAGGAGAACTGCTCCAGAAGGTAACGGCGAGGAGAACAATGAGAACCTTGAACGGAATGCAGAGCGCGTGGAAGTGGAGCTTGACCCTGGCAGTGCTGGCCGGTGTGTGCGGAGCGGCGATGGCCCTTGAAGCACAGACGCAGGCTTCGGCAGCCGTAACAACAGCAGAGATTGCGCTGCCCCATGGCGAAATCCAGTACCTGTGGCCGGCCGGAGCGCCGGGTGCGGTAGGCGCAACCGACGAGGATAAGCCGCGGCTTGAGGTCTTTGGCGCTTCCGGTGCGGGGCTGCATACGGCGGTGGTGGTTTGCCCCGGCGGCGGCTATACGCATCTGGCTTATGAAAAAGAGGGAACACGCATTGCCGAGTGGCTCAACCTGCGCGGCATTACGGCCTTTGTGCTGACTTACCGGCTGGCGCCACGCTACAAGTATCCTGCGCCATTTGAAGACGGCAAGCGCGCCGTGCGCTGGGTACGCAGCCATGCGGCTGAGTATCACGTGGCGCAGGACCGGATCGGCATGTGGGGCTTCTCCGCTGGTGGGCATCTGGTGGGCATGGTGGGCACGCACTTTGACGCAGGCAATGCGCAGGCCGCTGACCCTATCGACCACGCCAGCGACCGGCCGGATTTTGTGGTCAGCTCCTATGGTCTGATGACGCTCGACCCCAGCAGCGCACGGCCCGGAGCGCTCTCGCAGTTCTTGGATGGACCCATTACTCCGGCGCTGGTGAAGGAGCTCTCGCCCGACAAGAACGTGACCAAAGACACGCCGCCGTTCTTCCTCTATGCCACCACCACCGACGAGCGCGTGCCGGTGCTGACCAGTG
>Ga0302267_10000318_pt1 | contig 63590 bp, 55 predicted proteins | sample III_Bog_E1_3_FD_194555 | JGI IMG/M metagenome (GOLD analysis project Ga0302267, IMG submission 194555) | Peat permafrost microbial communities from Stordalen Mire near Abisko, Sweden - III_Bog_E1_3 | ecosystem: Environmental > Terrestrial > Soil > Wetlands > Peat | place: Sweden: Abisko...
GAGGGCTTCGAGGAGCACGGGCGAGGTCGAGTCGCCGAAGACGAGCATCCCCAGCACGCCCTTCACGGCGGGCGCGTCCCTGGGGATCCGCTTCTGCTCGAGGAAGGCCGCGAAGCCGCCCGGGGGGAGGTAGCCGTGCTCCAGGATCTCGCCCACCGGCCGGAGCGGGAGCGGGAGGAGCGCGCCGACGCGCTTGCTCGACACGTACTCGGCCAGGGCGCGCTGGTAGATCTCGCGGCCGAAGTGGGCGCCGGGGTTGATCTGGAGGGCGCGGTCGATGAAGGCGATGCCGTGCGGGAAGTCGCCGCTGTGCAGGTAGAACGTGCCGACGTTGGCGTAGGTCTCGTAGCGGCCGGGCGCGATCGTCTCCAGCACGCTCTCCACGTAGATGGCCTTGGCGTGCTCGCCGAGCTTCTCCCAGGCGACCGCGACGTCGTCGAAGAGCGGCGCGCTGGCGGCGTTGGCCTCGATCTTCGGGGTGCGGTCGGCGATGCGCCAGAGGTAGTAAGCCCGGGAGTGACGGGCAAACTGCCCGCTGATGATCTCCAGCACGCCCGGGAAGCGCCGCTGCTCCATGAGCAAGGTGTCGCTGTCCCAGAGGCAGGCGCGCGCCGGCGAGGGCGTCGCCAGGAGCACGCCGACCGCGCCGGCGAGGGGGAGCAGGGCGCGCGCCAGGAGGCTGCCGGCCTTCGTCACGGTCATCGGCGGATCCTACGCCACCCGAAGGCGCGAGACCCGTCGCGGAACGCTCTCGGGCGTTCCGCAGGATGACCGGCGAGCGGGGACGTCGCTACGGAACCTTCGGGGGGCTCGACGGGGCGCGCCGGCGCTTTCCTGCCTTCGCCTTCCCCCGGGCGGGCTGGGCTTCCGGCGCGAGCACCGCCTCCAGCGCCGCGAGGTCGTCGGCCATCGCGATGACGGCGCGCACGTACGCGGGCGCCAGCTGAGCCATCACCGCGAGGGCGCGCGCGGCGAGCGCCTGGCCGTTGTAGGGCCCCGCGTCGTCGGGCACGTCATCCGCGGCGCGGGCCACCGCGAGCAGGGCGCGGGCGCTCTCGGCGGACTCCCGGAACAGGGCGTGAGAGAGAGCATCTCCGGCGGCCACGGCGCGGGTGTGGGCGCCCCGGTCGACCGAGCCGTCCGCGGCACCGGCGCCCTCCAGATCCCGGGTGACCTCGTCCGACAGGTGGGCCCCACGGGAGGCCGCCGCGCTCCGGAGCCGGGTCAGCCAGGGGACCTGCACCCGTCCCCGCTCCCGGGTGCGCTCGCGGACCGCGCGCCGGACCGCGCGCCGCACCCGGGCGATCTCGCCACGGGCGAGGGCCTCCCGGAGCTCCGGCGCGCCCTGCGCGTCCTCGTCCGTCAGAGCGTGAAGCTGCTGCTCGGCGGCCGCCCGCGCCGCGCGGAGGGCGCCGTCCAGTGCGTCGAGGCGGACGCGGGCCCGGGTGAGGAGGCGATCGCGCGCCCCTCCGCCGAGCACCTCGGCGCGCGCCACGAGCGACTCCACGAGGCGAAAGCCGAGCGGGTCGAAGGCCTCCCCGCCCGCCTCGCGGAGGGCGCCGACGAGCTCGGCCAGATCGCTCACTTCCGGGGCCCCGGGCGAGGGATCGGTGCAATCTCGACGCGCCGGTTGCGCGCGCGGTTCTCGACGGTGTCGTTGGGCGCGACCGGGTTGCTGGCGCCGAAGCCCGCGGAGAACACGGACCGCTCGGGCACGCCCGCGCCGAGGAGGGCGCGGGTGACGGTGAGCGCGCGCTGCGCCGAGAGCTCCCAGTTGTCCTTGTAGCCCTGCGGCGAGTTGCCCACCGGGCGGTCGTCGGTGAAGCCGCTGACCATGATCAGCTCGTCGTGGCTCGCCAGGTAGGCCTCGAGCGGGGCGGCCAGGCCGCGGAGGAGGGCCGCCCCGTCGGGCGCCAGCTCCGCGGAGTTGAGGCCGAAGAGGACGCTCCCGCGGATGCCGATGCGGCCCTCCACGAGGGTGATCCGGCCGTCCGCGAGGGGCCCGGCGAGCGCCCGCTCCAGCGCCTCGAGGCGGGCGCTCTCGGCCGTGCGGCGCGCGCGCTCGGCGTCGAGGTCCCGGGTGAGGTCGACCTGGAAGGCCACCGCCCAGACGAAGAAGAGGACGAAGATCCCGAACAGGCACGCCATCAGATCGCCGAAGACCGGCCAGATCGGCGCGAAGAGCGCCTCGTCGTCCTCCTCGGGCATCATGGCTAGGAGGTGGTCTTGGCGCGGAGGGCGCGCAGCTCCAGGAAGAGCTCGCGCTGGAACTGGAGGGAGTAGTCGAAGACCTCGCGCGTCTGGGCGAGGTAGGTGCCCAGGAGATCCGCCGCCTCGGCGCCGTCCTTGCGGGCGATGGCGTCCTCGATGACGCCGAGGTTGTCGAGCCAGCGGTCGCTGCCCTCGCGGTAGCGATCGACCGCGCCGCTGAACAGCTCCGCGACGGAGACCAGCTCGGCGCTGCCGGCCCGGAGCAGATCGGAGGCCGCCTGGACCTGCGCGCCGGTCGCCTGGAGGCTGTCGCCGAGGCCGCGCGCGTGCTCACCGAGCTGCGCGGCGAGGGCGGCGGCCGTCGCGGCGCGCTCCTGATCGAGCTGTCCTTCGAGGGCGGCGAGGCGCTCGGCCTGGGCCAGCGCGGCGCTCTCGGCCGCGCTCGCCAGCCGCGCCAGGCGCGCTTCGGTCCGGGCCTCGCGATCTTCCGAGCGAGCCTCGGCGGCCTCGGCGAGGGCGTGGAGCCGCGAGGTCTGCGCGTCGGCGCCGGCGTCGATGCGCCCGGCGGTGTCGTGGAGGGCCGCGATGAGCGCGTCGATCCGGGCGTCGCGCGCCGCGTCCGTCTTGCCGCGCACCGCGAGCCGCTCGCCGGCGTCCGCGACGAGCCGCGCCGCGGCCTCGGCGGAGACCTGCCCCGCGAGCGCCGCCTCCGCGATCGGCCCCTCGAGCTGCCGGCCCAGCGCGCCGAGCTGGGCCGCGAAGATCGCCTCCAGGTCGCCCGCGCGGGACGCCGCCTCGCTCCAGCGGGCCGCGTGGGCGCCCTCGAAGCGGGCGGCCTCGGAGCGCATCGCGGCCGCGAGTCGCTCGACGGTGCTCGCGAGGCGCGCCTCCGCGGAGGTCTCGAGGTGGGCGACGGCCTCCGCGGCGCGCTCGACCTGCGCGGCGAAGGCCTCGCCCTGCGCTGCCACCGCGGCGCTGGCGGCAAAGGCCTCCGCGCGCACCTCGGTGACCACCTCGGCGAGCAGTCGCGCGCGGGCGGCGTCGACCTCGGCAGCGCGCCCCTCGACGGCCCCGAGGACCACCACGACGCGCTCGAGCTGCTCGCCGAGCCGCGCAGCCCGCGCCGCCTCGTCGGCGCCCAGCCCCGCCATGGCGCGCTGGACCTGCGTCGTCATCGCGGCGAGCTCGGCCCCGAGCGCGCCCGCGCGGGCGCGCTCCCCCTCCACCAGCGCCCCCGTCGAAGCGGACAGCGACGCGGCGGACGCCGCGAGCTGCCCGGTGAGCTGATCCACCCGCCGGCCCGCGCCAGCCGCGAACGCCACCAGCGCGTGCTCGAGCTGCCGATCCAGCGACTCGGTGCGCGCCGCCGCCGCGCGCATCAGGCCGGTGAGCGCGGCGTCGAGCTTGTCCCCCAATGCGGCGGCCTGGGCGGAGGACGCGTGGACCATCGCCGTGGCAGCCGCTCCGATGTGCTCGTCGAGCGCCGCGGCGCGCGTCGTCGCGCCCGCCGCCAGCCTGGCGATCGCGTCCGCTGCGAGCGCTTCGACGGCGTGGGCGTGCTCCACGTCGTGCGCGCGGCGCTCCTCGGCGTCGCGCTCCATCCGCCCCACCAGGATCGCCATCGCCTCGCCGGCGGCGCCCCCGGCGCGCTCCACGGTGCGCGACAGGAGGGGCTCGGCGGCCGCCACCACCGCGTCCGCGGCGCGCCCGATGGCGCGATCGAGATCGCCGCGAATCTCGGCCGCCGTGCCCCGGATCGCCGCGACCGTCTCGACGCCGGCGCTGGCCTGAGCCGCGACGAGGTGGACGTCGAGCTTCTCGAGCCGCCCCGTCGCTTCGCTCAGCGCCGCCGCCGCCAGCGGGAGCGCCTCGCCCTGCCGCGCCAGGGACTCGAGCGCGGCGAGCTGCCTGCCCGCCACCGTGAGCCCGGCGAGAGCGTCCGCCGCGTAGCGCGCCAGCGCCTCGACGACGCGCCCCTCGGCCCGGCGCACGAACACCGCGCCGAGCCCGAGCATCGCGGACGCCGAGACCCCCGCCGCCGAAGCCCCGAACGCCCGCGAGAGGCCCGACATCGGCGCGGCCAGGCCGGCGCGGAGGGCCGCGACGTCACCGCTCGCCGAGAGCGCCTCGCGGGCGCCGCGCAGGGTCTCGAAGAGCCCGAGGAACGTGCCCAGCAGGCCGATCATGACCAGCAGCCCGAGCAGGTACGACGTGAAGGGCACCGGAGACGGCGCCGGGGGTGAGCCGGCGATACGGGCGAGGAGGTACGCTCGCAGGGCGGGGCTCGACCTCTCGATGCTCTCCCGGGTCGCCGGCGCGGGCAGCGCGCGGACCTCGACGAGGAGCCGCGCCGCGCGTCCGGCGCGCAGGAGGCTCTCGAGCACGCCCAGCGAGAGGCCGAGGGCGATGACGAGGACGAGGTCGAACGCGAGCAGGTCGACGCCCCGGTAGAACGCGGCGATGCGCGCCACGATCGCCCCTGCGATCGCCCCGGTGAGGAGCACGGCAGCGCGGGTCACAGGAGGGCGCCCCTCACGCGGCCCCGACGAGCGCTTCGATCCGGCGTTGCTCGTGCGCCAGCACGGCCTCCGCGAGGCGGCGGCCGTGGATCATCTCCGCCCGGATCCAGCCCCCCGGCGCGAACCAGGGCGCCAGGTGCGCGGCCATCGCCGGCTGCGGCAGGCTCGCGACGGCGGCGCGCAGGCGGGTCGCGAACGAGCGAGCGAGCGCGAGGAGGAGCCGATCCTCGATCTGACGGCGCCCCTTCGCCGTCGCGCCGAAGAGAGCCGCATCCAGCATTTCGAGGCACGCGGCGGCGGGGCCGCCCTCGACGAGCGCGGGTCCGATCTCCGCCCGCAAGGTGTCGGCCTCGAACCGGACGCGCTCGATGACGCGCATCAGGAAATCGCCGAAGGGGAGCCAGACGACCTCCGCAGAGTCCGCGAGCGCGCGCCCCCCGCGATCCACGAGCGCTCCGGCCCGCTCCAGCGCCGCGTGGACGTCGGCCGCCGCGGGGAGCTTGTTGCGACGCTGGAAGGGATCGGAGAACGCCCGGTCGATGTCGGCGCGAACCCCGCTGAGGCGCTCCCTCATGAGGGCGGACAGCCCGGTGGAGGCGACCGGCCCCGGCGCCGCCAGGGGCGCCCGCTCCGCCGCACCGAGCCGCCGAGCCAGCTCGACGCTGCCGCGAAGATCCAGGAGGCGAGCAAAAAGGGCGGCCGGATCGCCCTGCACATGCGCCGCAGGCCCCCCAGCGGGGACGACCGCCGTCGCCACCGCCGTCAGCGGCCCCGCACCAAGACGCATCCTCTGCACCACGGCGCGGGGTGTTACCTGCCGCTGTCTCGGCCGACAAGCCCCGATTCGCGCGGCCCCCAGCCCCTCCGCCGGCGTTGCGGCGGCGCCGGCATCTCCGCGAGCGGCCGCGTGAACGCGGAGATCTCGCCGTCGCGGCGCACGCCGACCGCCAAGTGGCAAGCCACGCGAGCCACCGCGCGATGGACCGCAGGGGAGCCTCAGGTTGCGCGCAGGCCGCGCGGTGCGAAAGCGGCTGCTGGGGGACGTGGTCTCCGACGTCACCGAGCGCCACCCTGGAGTGGCCAGTGCTGGTCCCCGCGGCCGGCACCTCGGCGACCATGGTGCCGGTCGGCACCACGATCGACCCCAAGGTGTTGAAATCCTTGAGCCACCTTCGAGATTTGAACTCGAGACCTACGGTTTACGAAACCGTTGCTCTACCGCTGAGCTAAGGTGGCGGAACTGGCTGAAACTACTCGTGATTCGGCAACGCTTCGAAGCGCTTGGAGACAAGCAGGGCGAGCGTGTTACCACGCGCTCGCGGTGAACGCCAGCATTACTTCCGGTCCCGCTCATCCCTTCCGCGGTTCACACCGGCGTCGTCGAGCCACGTCACGATGCGCTCCCGGGCTCGTGCCAGTACCGCTCGATGGTGGCCACCATGTTCGCCTTGCCAGGCGGGTTGGCGCTGTGGACCATGGGCTTGTACCTGGGCCACACGTCGTGCTCGGCCATCCACTTCACGAGGTCGTAGCCGGTCATCCGGTGGGAGCAGGTGTTCTGCGGGTCGGTGCCACCGTGCGCGGCCCCGCACTCGGCGCACTCGCCAAGGTCGTGATCGAGGGACGCGCACCCGACAGGCCCGGCGAGCAGGATCGCGCAAGCATCCTCCGCCGTGCGGGCGACCGTCCAGGTGGCGTCGGGCGGGTCGCGGATGTCGTCGAGGTAGAGCTTGATCATGGCGCCTTCCTCCGTCGGCCGAAGGTTCCCTCGCTGCCGTCGGTCTGCCACTCGTCGGCGTAGTACGGCCTCGCGGGGTCCGGCATCGTCAGCAAGCGCAACGCAGGCGCGTCCACGGTGCCCACGTAGCCGGGGAAATCGTCCAGCAGCACGTCGAGGCCGATCTCGCGCGACCTGACGGCCTTGCACAGCTCCCCGTGGGCCTCGTGGTCGCAGGAGTGGACCCGCTCGGGCGGCACCGTGATCGCGTTGCGGGCGAGCACGTCGAGGATCTTGGCGTGCGGGTGCATGTCGCTGAGCACGTGGACCTCGACGCCCTCGCTCGCAAGCAACGCGGCGACGATGGGCCGCAGCAGCTCCGGGTACTTGCTGAGCACCCCCCCAACGTCGAAACCGATGCGAACGACCTTCATCAATTCGCCCTCCAAGGCATGAGCTTCGCCAGACCCACCTCGCTTACCACTCGCTGCGTGCAGCGGTCACCGAACAAGGGCCGAGGCGCGGGGTGCTTCCGCGCGAGCAGGCAGTCAGGCAACGGTCACCCCCACCGGAGGTGGCAGACGGAGAGACCCGCGTCGAGCACTCCACCGGCGGGCGCTCACGCAGCGCGGGCACCCGAGTCCGCGGGCCTGCTCGGCGCCGGCGCCAATCCTGGAGGGATCAGGGCGCCAGCCCGAACGTCACGGACCACGTCGCGCCATGGATCTCGTCCGCCAGGACCATCGCTCCCGCGCCGACGTCGACGTCGAGCTCGGGGTCTCCCCCCTTCGAGGTGGGCTCCGTGTCGCTGACGTGGGCGATGGCGGCGTCGATCAGGGTGCAGTCCGTCATCCCGCTCCCCGGCTTGCCGTAGAGGATCGCGCCGCCGCAGGTAAGGCGCGCCATGCACTTGTCGGCGGCGATGGGTCCGACCCGGAGGTCGCACCTGGCCCCCACCCGGAGCGGCGCCGCCCCCGAGACGGCGCTCACCACCCCGGTCCTCCGCAGCACCTTGGCCAGCGAGTCCATCAGCGGCTCACCTTGCACGGGCTCGCTCTCCTGCGGCAAGGACAGGTCGACGTGGAAGGCGGGGGCGCCGTCGGTCCACACCGAGGCGCTGCGCGCCAGGCTGTTGATCGAGACCTGATTCCGCTTGCCCGTCCGGGCGCCCTTGTCCTCGTACTGGAGGACGTAGGTGGAGCTCCCCTCGCGGAGACCGGCGCGCTCCTCGGCGCCGCTGTTCATCATCGCCATCCCGTTGAGCGCGTCGGTGGAGTCGTAGAGCCGCACGCCGCCGCACTGCACCGCGAGCGGGTCGACCTGGATCCCGCGCTTGCTCGTCGCCAGCGTGGCCTCGATCCGGCAAGAGGCCCCCGGAGCCGGCGCTCGCCCGGTCGATCGGGTCACCCGCGCCGTCCAGTGCGCGACCACCGAGGCGGGAGGAGGCGCGGGCGGAGCCTCGGGAGTTGGGGGCGGAGAGGGCACTGCTGGCAGCGTGGCCACGGGCTCCGGCTCGCGGGGCGGCACGACCGGAAGCCGCCGAGCCACGACAGGCGGCGGGAGCCGCGTCCTCCTGACGACGTAGACGCCCAGCAAGGCAGCGAGCGAGGCCGCGCCGAAGAGCCAGAGGCCCGCACGGCTCGACCCGGAGCTCTTGCGCGGCGGGGCCTCCGGCGCCGGCCGGAGGCCCTGGATTTCTCCCTCGATCCGTTCGAGCAAACGCCGCGCCTCCGCCGCCTGTCGCTCCAGCTCCGCGAGGCGCTCCGCGTCGCCGCTCGGCTCGCGCCGCGCGAGCTGCTCGCGGGCTCGCTGGAGATCCTGCTCCAGGTTGTCGACCCGACCACGGAGGGCGTCGCGCTCGTCTCGGTAATCCATGGGAGGGCTGCTTCGGAGGAGCATACCCCGGCGGCGTCACGGCGGGCGACCGCTTGGTCGCTCGCGACCAGATCCGGCAGGGGCTGATCCTGCCCGGCGCATCACCGTGCGTCCAGCTCCGGCTCCGTCGCGGCCCGTTCACCCTCGACGAGGAGCGAGCCGTGCCAGCGTGAAGACGCGCACGGGCGCCTTCACCCCCTTGAGCTCGTGCTCGCCGAGATCGACCACGTCCTCCGCTTCGGCCGCCTCCACGAACGAGCCGCTCAGCGAGAGCGGCGTCCCCAGCCCCTTGCACAGCGCCTCCAGCCGCGAGGCCTCGTTGACGCACGACGAGATCACCGTGAAATCCAGCCGATCTCTGGCGCCGATGTTCCCGTACATCACCGGCCCGCGGTGGAGCGCGATCCCGATGGCGAGCGTGCTCTCGCCGCGCCCGGCGCGCGCTTCGTTGAGCTTCCCCAGGGCGGCGAGCGCCGCCTCCGCGGCGGCAAGCGCCTCGCGGCAGGCGGCCCGGGGGTCGCCGCCGACGGGGAAGATGGCGAGGACCGCGTCGCCGATGAACTTGAGCACCTCGCCCCCGCAGGCCGCGACGGCGCTGGCGACCGCGTCGAAGTAGGCGTCCAGGGTCTCGACGACCTGGGCCGGGGCGCTGCGGTCGGAGAGCGCGGTGAAGTCGCGCATGTCGGAGAACCAGATGGCCGCGTCGATGAGCTCGCCCTTGCCGCGCTGGAAGGCGCCCGCGAGCACGCGACGGGCGGCGTTCTTGCCGAGGTACACGTCGAGCAGGGCGCGGGTCCCGTAGTAGGACGACTCCAGCTCCAGCCGCCGGGCGAGGAAGGGACGGACGGCCTCGAGGAACGCGAGGTCCTCGTCGGAGAAGCCCTCCGGGCTCCGGGTGGCATAGGAGATGTAGCTCGTCTGCCCGTTGGCGAAGGGGAGGCCGTGAGCGTAGTAGTCGGTCCCGCCCTGGGCGCGCAGGTCGTCGCAGATCGTGAAGGACGAGGGGCCCTCGGCGAGGCGGACGCGCACGGGCGCGGCGCCCTCGCGGGCGACGGCGACGGGGCTCTTCCGGTAGAACTCGGTGGCGAGGCGGGCGTGCTCGCGATCGAGGACGGTGACGCCCTCCGCGTCGCTCCACTGCACGGTCCGCCAGAGGATCTCGGGGTGCATCGTCAGCAGCGCGAGGCTCACGCGCCACAGGGGCAGGCCCATGGAGACGAGGCGCCCGGCGAGGGCGCGCAGGAAGGTCGGCCCCCCGTCGTCGACGTGGGGGACGTCGACCAGCCAGCGCTGGAGGGCGGGCAGATCGAGAGCGCGAGGGGCGACGGCGGTCATGGGCGCGGCAGAGATCACGGGTCCAGGCGCCTTTCCGCAGGCAGCGGCACCTCGCTGCGCGAGAGCCCACCCTAGATCACCGAGCAGGAATGTGGGAGCTGCACACCACGGGTGCCGCAGGAAAGGACGCCGGCCTGTTCTGCGATCTCCTGGAGCTGCTGAACAAGAGCTACGGGAGGCCGCGCCTCTCCCACACCCACCCACGGCGCCCGACGCGCCGGGCTCCGGGGTGATCGGGTCACTCGCGTCGCGTGATCCCTCCGCAAGGTGAAGTCACTCCAGCGCAGCGCCGACCGTCCCCGCGATTTTCAAGCCGTCCCCCGGTTTTTGTAACTGTCCCTCGCGCTTGCGCGACCGATCTTGCGCAAGAATCAGCGATCATTTCGCAGGGACCGCCGTCCCTGCGCAAGGGACACTCGTTCAAGCGGAAAAGCGACGGTCCCAGGCCCGCGGAGACCCTCCGCCAGCGGAAAAGCGACTCGCCCGTGCGCAGAGACAGGCGTCCCTCGGCTTTGTTCGACGACCCCTGCACGACGTCATCGCGTCGCCCACAGAAGTCAGTCTCCCCTGCGCACGAAGCTGTCGCTTTTCCGCAAATCGGGGTGCAAGAAGCCGAGGGACGGCCCCCACGTACAGAATGACGACTGTTCCAGGCGCGGGGACCGATGTCCCTCGGTTTGTGTCAGTGCTTCCCCCGCAGCGACGACCGACGCAGCGGAATCAGGACCAACATCGCCGAAATCAGCGGCAATTCTCGCCTCGCCGTCGCGCGTCGGCGGCGCCGGGCCGGCGCTCCCGCGCGGCGAACGAGCCTCCGGGGCGTCCGCGAGCCCCCCGGGCGCGCCGCCGTCGTTCCTGGCGGGCGCTGGCAAGACGCTTGCAACGGCTCGAAGCGTCCGGCGCCGCGCTGGACGAGCCGGGCACCGGCGGCGCCCAGCGCTCGGCCCATGGAGCGCGTGGACCGGGGGGAGCCCTTCCGGCTCAGAGCACGAGCGCGCGCACGATGTCCCGAAAGAGGTCGGTGCCGACGGCGAGCCACGGCACGGAGCGGCGCTCGTCGGGGCCGTGCGCGAGGTGCGCCGCCTTGCCCTCGGCGCGCGTGCTCACGCCGGGCGAGACGCCGTAGGCGCGAATGCCGGCCCCGCGGAGGAACCGCGAGTCGGACGCGCCGGTGGACATGCCGGGGACCACCGGAGTGCCCGCGTACGCAGCGCCGACGACCTTCTCCACGGCGGCCGGCACCTCCCCTTCGAATGGCGTGCCGGGCGCGTCGCCGGAGTCCTCGGCCAGGGTGAGCCCGACGGTCGGGTCGGAGATGGCCGCGGCGAGGGCGGCGCGCGTCCCCTCGCGCGTCTCGCCAGGGAGGATGCGGCAGTTGACCCAGGCCTCGGCGGTGGTCGGCAGCACGTTGTCCTGCGGCGAGCCCTTCAGCATCGTGGTCACGCACGTCGTGCGGATCTCGGCGTTGTAGATGGCATCCTTCGACAGGACGGCGTCGTCCAGGGGGTCGACGCGCGGCGCGGACGCGAACGCGTGGCGGAGCGCCTCGACGTACGCCGGCTCCGCCGTGGCGAGCTGCATCGACAGGTCCGCCTTCACCTCCGGCAGCATCTTCGCCGGGAAGCGGTGCTCGCCGACGCGGAGGAGCGCGCGCGCGAGGGTCACCACCGGATCGCCCGTCGTCGGCGGACGCGAGGAATGACCGCCCTTGCCCTTCACCACCAGCTTGAACGTCTGGAAGACCTTCTCCGAGACGCCGACACCAAAGAGGACGGGCTTCGCGAAATCATCGGTGACCAGCATCCCGCCCCCCTCGTTGAGCGCGATCTCCGCGTCGAGGAGGTCCTTGTGGTTCTCGACGAGCCAGCGGGCGCCCGGCATCGCGCCGGACTCCTCGCTGGAGGTGAGCGCCACGATGACGTCGCGCGTGAGCGGCGCGCGCGTGCGCGCGAGGTCGAGCGTGAGCGCGACGATCGCGGCGGCCATCCCCTTGTCGTCGTTGATCCCGCGGCCGTACAGGAAGCCGTCCTTCTCGGTGACGGCGAAGGGCGGCACGGTCCACGGCTGCCCTTCCACCGGCACGACGTCGACGTGCGCGAGCAAGAGGAGCGGCTTCTTCGCGCCGCTGCCCTTGAGGCGCGCCACCAGGTTGCCGCGGCCAGGCGCCGATTCGAGGATCTGCACGGCGACGCCGGCGTCGCGGTAGAGCGCGGCGATGGGCTCGAGGAGCTTCGTCTCGTCGCCGTGGCTGGTGTCGACGGAGACCATCTGCTCGAGGAGCCTTCGGTAGGCGGCGTGGTAGTCGGCGGGCAGCGACGCGGGGGACGACGACGCGGAGGGGCTGCTCGCCTGCGCCGCCCCGCCAAGCACGGGCGGAGGCGGGCGCGGCGCAGGGCCGGCGCCGCAGCCGGCGAGCGTGGCGAGGGTGAGCGCGAGGAGCTCGACCCCGGCGCGGCGCGGCGACTCTTTCATGGGGCGTCGAGCCTACGCGACGACCGGGCTTCGTGCCGTGAATCGTGGGCGCGGAGGGGCCCCGGTCACGGGCGCTCGGCGTGGACCTGGGCGGCTGCCCTCTCGGCCCTCTGGGCCGCGCGCTCCGCCTGCGCGTCGACGTTCTCGTCGATGAGCCGGCCGAGCGCCTCGCACTGCTTCGGCTCGAGCAGCGGGACGAGCAGGCGCAGCCCCGCCCGCACGAACTCCAGGGCGAGCGCGGCGACGGGTACGGCGGCGACGGGCTCGTGGTGGACGTCGAAGTCGTCGCCCGCAAAGTTGGTGATGGCGACATGGTAGCGGACCCTCCACGGCTCGACCCGGTCGGCGAAGGACGTCCACAGCACGCCCGCCTTCACCAGCATCGACATCAGCTGCATCGTGGACAGGTCGAGGGCTGGACCGAGCTCGCGCGTGCGCGCCGAGTTGCGGCGTTCGCGCTTCGCCTGGTCGTCCCCCTCGAGCAGGCGATCCGACACCTTCCGGCGCTGCGCGGGCGTGAGCAGGCCATGGACCCGCTGGAGGCCGGAGAGCAGGGGACCGCGGAGCTCCTCGCCCTCGCGGACGACGCGCTCGGCATCGAGATCCATGAACGGCGTCCCGCCCTTGCACTGGCGGACAGCCCCCGCCACGGAGTGCCCGAGCTCCTTGGCAGCATCCCTGAACGGCTCGGCGGTCCGCTCGAGATCGGCGTTGATCCGGAGCACCTCGTCCATCTGCGCCGGTGTCAGCTCGAGGTCTCGCAGGAGCGGCGGCAGCTCCGGCCCTGCGGGCGCGGCGGCCGCGACCCCCGCGGCGGCGGCGGGGGGTGAAGCGGTCGGAGGGGCCGGCGTGGCCGCGCAGGAGGTCGCGAGCCCCAGCGCGAGGAGGGCGGCGGGTACGGCTCGGTATCGACGGTGGAGGGGCATGATCGGACCGGTCACGATCATGGACCGTGCGCGGGATTGGCGCTACCGGCGCGAGCGACGCCCCCTCGGCGCAGCGCGCCGCCTGCCCGGTCGAGCTCGGTGGCGGTGTTGGAGGGATCGACGTCGCCGCGGGCGGCGGCGCGGCTGCGGCGGCCGTGCGTCGCGTGAACGCCGGGGCCGCCAGGATGGCGGGCGACGCAGCGGTCATCCTCGTGCCGGTGCTCGGATCGGCGATCGTCGGGCAACGAGCCCCGGAGGCAGGCTCGCCCCCGTGTCCACCCATCGGACAGATGTCTACAACGCGGACATCGCGGCGCGCCTCGCCCGCCCCACTGATTCCCTGTTATGCCGCGATAACCCAGCCCGGCCGCCAATGGCGTAATCCTTGGATGACGGATGGGGTGTCCGCTCCCGAGGAGACGCTCGGCACAGCGTGCTTCGCGCGAGTGAGCAGGACGAGAAAGGCAGAAGCGCATGCACCGTGCAGTCATGGCGCCCACCAGGAGCCCGGGGATCGATCCGGGCTGGGCAGGGTTTCGCGGGATTGATCGGGCAGTGCTGCTCGATCGGGTAGCGAGCCTGCTCGCGGTCGGCGCATCCCTGCTGGGCCCGGCGGAGGTCCTCACGGCGGTCAGCGAGGCCGTCGCGCCTCACCTGGCGCTCACCGCCGTGGTGTTCTTCAAGCGCGTCGCCGGGCAATCCCGCACCCTCGCCTGGAGCGCGCCCGGCATCCCCGCGGCGCGCCGGCTGGCGGCGCGGGAGCACGCGTGGACCCGCGCGGCCGAGCTGGTCGACCACGTCGCGCTCGACGGCGCATCTACCCCCCGGTCCCTCCGCAGCGGCGAAACCGCCAGCGTCTCGGTGGAGGATGCCAGGCTGGGCATCGCGGTGATGCTCTACGTGGAGTCGCGCCGCACGCTCGACGGGCACGATCGCTGGCTCCTTCAGGAGATCGTGCACCGCATGCTGGGCACGCCGGGCGCCGAAGAGCACTGACGCGTCGGCACGATGGCCGCGTCACGGTAGTCGCCCCCGGCGCCGAGCAGCCGGCCGAGATCGCTGAGCCACGCCTCGCGACCGCGGCGGTTGCGATCGAGCCGGTCGAGGTTGACCTGGGAGTCGGCTCCGGGCGATGGCGCTCGCAATTCCGAGCCCGCCGCGCGATCCTCGCCAGGAGCCAATGCGCCAGCTCGTCCTCAAGGTGTGCGCGCTCATCGTCGCCCTCGGCGTGGTCGGCTTCGTCGTCCGGGCCAATCGCGTGCAAGGGCGCGAGCTGGCCACAGCCCCTCCCCTCCCCTCGGCGCCGACCTCCGCGGCCGCGCGGGACGCGGGCGCGACGTCGCCTCCGCTTCAGGGCGACCACCACGGCGTCATCGGCCCTGCGACGAAGGCGGACCCTCATGCCGTACGCCGCGCGGTCGAGTCGCTGGTGGCGCCGCCTTCGCCCACGCCGGCCGCCCCTTGACGATCACGGCGCTGCTCACCACGGTAGGTAGCCTCGCGCTGCTCGCGCTCGCGTTCGTGCCGCTCGAACGGGCGTTCCCTGCCCGCGCCGGCCAGCGGGTGCTCCGCCCCAGCCTCGGAGTCGATCTCTGCTTCTTCGCTGGGCAATACCTCCTGTGGAGTGGGATCGCGCTCTCGTTGCTCCTCGCGGTGCGGGACCGACTCGCGCTCGCCGCGCTCGAGCACCTGCGCGTCTGGATCGCGGCGCGCCCCTTCTGGGCCCAGCTCGTCGCCGCCGTCGCCCTCGGCGATCTGGCGGTCTATGGGTTTCATCGCGCCTGCCACGCCTACGAGCCCCTCTGGCGGTTCCACGCGGTCCACCACAGCGCCGAGCACCTCGACTTTCTCGCGGCACACCGGGAGCACCCCCTCGACGGAATCGTCACTCAGCTCTGCGTGAACCTCCCCGCCTTCGCGATGGCCTTCCCGCTCCATCGCATCGCCGGGTTCCTCGCGCTGCGCGGGATGTGGGCCGTCTTCATCCATTCCAACGTCCGCGTCCCGCTCGGGCCGCTCCGCTGGCTGCTCGGCGCGCCCGAGCTCCACCACTGGCACCACGCTCGCGTCGAGCGCACCCTCCACAACTTCTCCAACCTCGCGCCCTGGGTCGACATGCTCTTCGGGACCTACCACTGCCCGGAGGGGCCCGAGACCTACCCGCTCGGACTGACGGAGCCATGGCCTACCGGTTACGCCGCGCAGCTCCTCCGCCCCCTGCGACGCCGACGCGGAGCGCCGGAGACGGGCGTCGCCGAGGCCGGCGCCGAGCCAGTGGGCGACGTCGGGGGTCCGACCGTGGCCTGCGACGAGCTCGCGCTTGCGAGGCAGGCGGACCATGCCTTCGGTGCTGGCCAGGAGCCGCGGTGATCTCCATGAGCAGACGTCTCCGCCGGCTGACCCTCGCCGCCGTCCTGTCGGCTGCGGCGTGCGCCCCAGCGGCGCAGCCGGTGACGCTGGTGCTCGCCCCGCCCCCGCCACGTTCTCCCCCGGCGGACCTCCGCCCCAGGCTGGTGGTGCAAGGCTTCCGCGACGATGACGAGGGCATCGAGATCAGCCCCGATGGAGCTCTCGTCGCGATCGTGAGCGACGGGCTCTCGATCGTGGAATCCGCGACCGGACGGGTGCGCGGTCGCTTTCCGGGGTGCGTGACCGCAGCCGAGTTTCGCCGCGACGGCGGCGCCTTGGCGGTGCTCGGCTGCGCCGAGGCCCCGACGACGCCGCTGCCCGTGGGCACGCCCGACGTCGAGGTGGGGGTCCACCTCTGGGACCTCGCCACCGACTCGGTCCGCCGTCTCGCCTCCGGTCCCTTCACGACCGTCCATTTCGACGACCTGGAAGCTCCTCTTCGAGGTGCGCCGCCGTCGAGGGTACCGGCCCTACGGCTTCCGCGACGACAGCCAATCCGTCGCGCTCTCGGCAGACGAGCGCTTCCTCTTCTTCCGCCCGGACGAGCGCCTGACCATCCTCCGCCTCGCCGATGGGGCGCGCCTCCACCAGGTGTTCCCGGCGATCGAGGGCGCCGAGGCGCTCTCCTTCACCGACGAGGGGCTCTTCGACGGAGGCCCCGAGGCCAGCAAGCTCGCCCTCTACCGGCTCGGTGCCGACGTCGCCCACGCCGAGCTGGTCAGCGCCGACACGGTGGAGGCGAACGGGCGGTGCCCGGGTCTGCGCGAGGACTTCTTCGCGGGCCGACCGCCGAGGTGCCCGGGCCGTGCGGCTGCGCCGCCGCCCGGGCCGTAGCAGCACTGGCGGGTGGGACCGCTGCGTTCCGGCTCCACCTCGACCGCCGGGGCGCCGGAGCGGGGCTCCCCTCCGCGGATCACTCCCCGAGCACGAAGCGGCGCAGCATCTCGGCCAGGGCGCGCCGCAGCGACGCGTCGAACGCCACCGAGGGCTTGCGCCCGAGCGCTCCGAGCCACGCCTCCTTGCCAACCGTGTAGCCGTACGCCGACGAGTTCGCCAGGCAGAGCGCGAGCTCCACGCGCTCGCGTAGACCGCGCGGCTCCAGCTCCGGACGGTCCGCCAGAACGCGCGCCGTCACGGCGTCGGTGACGATGCGCATCCCCTGCTCGCGGAAAGGGAACGAGTCGGGGCCGAGGGCGCGCCCCGAGGCGAAGGCCCACAGCGAGAGGCGGACGTAGAGGGGATCCTCGAGCGTGTCGAAGAGGACGTCGACGAGCTGCTCGGCGAGCGCGTCGGCCATCGACATGCGCGCGAGCGTCTCCTCCCGCAGCGTGCGGATGCGACGCACGAGCACGCTCTCGATCAGGTCGCCGTAGGTGCCGAAGTAGTGCGAGACGAGCCCGTGGCTGACGCCCGCCGCCAGGGCGACGTCTTTGAGCCCGATGGCGTCGGGCGTGCTCTCGGCGAGCAGCCGCTCGGCGGCGTCGAGGATCTCGGTGCGCGCGATGTCGGGGTCGCGCCTCCGACGCGGCGGCGGCGGGGGCGGCTTCTTGCGACTCGCCATGGGTGGGCGACTCCTCCTCGTTGTTGGTGCATTGACAATAGTGAATTCGACACTATTTACAAGACGCCAATAGCAGCGATACCGTCGGCGCTCGCGAAGAGCGGCGCCGCCCACCCCCCGGAGACCCTCGTCATGCAGACCGCCCCGACCAGCACCGCCACCTTCGCCGGATCCGTCCTGCGTCGGATCGACCGCTTCCGGAGTCGTCGGCGGTTCCAGGACGACCGAATCGCCTTTCTCCTCGAGCTGGCGGCGCGCGACGAGGACGTCGTCCGGCTGCCGTGGTTCGGCGGCCTGGTGACGGCCAACGTCATCACCTCGGCGGAGCTGGCGCACGAGGTGCTCGTCGACAACGCCGACGCCTTCGTCAAGGGCTACGGCCTCAGCTACTTCGCCCGGCCGCTCCTCGGCAACGGCCTGCTCACCAGCGAGGCGGACTTCCACCGTCGCCAGCGCCGGATGATGGCGCCCGCGTTCGTGCACAAGCGCATCGCGGAGTACGCCACCGTGATCGCGGCGCGCACGGAGGCGGCGCAGCAGGGGTTCGGGGATGGCGCGACGATCGACCTCTCGGCCGCGATGATGCGCCTCACGCTCGAGATCGTCGGCGCGACGCTCTTCGGCGCCGAGGTGGGCCCCGAGGCCGACGAGATCGGCGCTGCGCTCACCGCCGCGATGGAGCACGCCACCCGGGCCATCCGCGCGCGCATCCCCATCCCGCCGACGTGGCCTACGCCGGCGAATCGGCGCGGGCTCGCCGCGATCGCGCGGCTCGACCGCACCGTGTACCGGCTCATCGACGAGCGCAGGCGGGGCGGCGCCGACCGCGGCGACTTCCTCTCGATGCTCCTGCTCGCGCAGGACGAGGACGACGGCGGGGTGATGACCGACAAGCAGGTCCGCGACGAGGCCATGAACATCTTCCTCGCGGGCCACGAGACGACTGCGAACGCCCTCGCCTGGGCCTTCTACCTCCTCGCGCAACACCCCGAGGCGCGCGGACGGCTCGAGCGCGAAGCCGATTCGGCGCTCGGAGGCCGCACGCCCACGCTCGCGGATCTCCCCGCCCTGCCCTACGCGCTCGCCGTGCTCAAGGAGGCCATGCGCATCTATCCGCCGGCGTTCGTGGTCGCCCGGCGCGCGACGCGCGACGTCCAGCTCCGCGGGCATCGCGTCGCGAAGAACGATCTCTGCATCGTCAACATCCTCGGGATGCAGCGGCGCGCCCGGTACTTCCCGGAGCCCGAGCGCTTCGATCCCGAGCGCTTCCTCGCGGAGAACGAGAAGCGCCTCGCCAAGCAGGCGTTCCTCCCCTTCGGCGCGGGCCCGCGCATCTGCATCGGCAACCACTTCGCTCTGCTGGAAGGCCAGCTCGCGATCGCGGCGCTCACCCAGCGCATCCGCCTCGACCTGCCGCCGGGTGCGCCGCGCGTCGACATGGAGCCGCTCATCACGCTGCGGCCCAAAGGTGGCATGCCGATGCGCGTGACGCGCCGCGCGCCCTGATCGGCGTGCCGCGCCTGGAAAGCCTCGGATCGCGTCGATTTTCGTCGTCCAGAATCGGGCCGTGAGCGCCGCCCTTCCCCCGATGGTGGCGCCCCTCGGATACGCTGACTCGGTGCCAACCGACGGCTCCGGAATCGCCCTCCACGACGTCACGGTCCCGGTCGTCATCTATTTCCTGGCCGTCCTCACCCTCACCGCGTTCGTGGTCACCCGGGTTGTCGACGCCGTGGGGGGTCTCCGCCGAGCGCGGGAGGCTCGCCGCCGCTTTTCCGAGACCCCGCCCGCCGAGCTCCGCGCTGGGCTTGTCGAGCTCGCTGGTACCGTCGAGACCGATCCCCCGGAGGCCCCGGCCGTCACCTTGTGCCTCCGCCAGCAGGCGTTCGGCGCCGGATTCGCGCGCAACCCCAGGACCAACTGGAAGGAGCAGGAGCGCACCGTCGAGGCCCGCCCCTTCACGCTCGCCCTCAACGGCGGCTCCGTCCGCGTCGAGGTCCTCCCAGGGGAGCGCCCGCAGCTGATCGCCCCCGCGACGCTCACGCCGGCCGCCCCGCGGGACCGAGTCCCGCGGGAGCGCATCCTCTCGGCCTCTCTCGCTCACGGTCAGCGGGCACGTGTCGGGGGAGTCCTTGCGCCCGCGCCCGACGACGCCTCCGGGTATCGCGACGCGCCCCACCGCTTCGTGCTGCGAGCCCCGGAGGGCGGGCGCCTCACGGTCGAGGTGGAGAACGCGACCTCGGGGATGGACGATGTGGATGCTGCGCGCGGTCGATCTGCAGCGGAGATCATCCGCGCGACCCTGCTCTTCACGGCGGTGCCGGCCGCGTGGACCACGCTCACGCTGGCGCGGAGCACGACGGTCACGGCGACCGTCACCCGTGCCGCCACCTGCACGGGCCATTCGAAGAGCGGCGCCTACCGGTACGCCTGCTTCGAGGCCACCGCGCCGGACGGCGAGACCAGGTTCCACGACCTCCGCGGAGAGGCTACCGTCGGCGCTCCAGTACGCATCTCCTTTGCGCGTGACGTTCCCTTCCGCTGCGCGCTCGGCGAGACCCTGGAACCGGACCTCTTCTCTGCCGTCTTCATGGGCCTTGGCACCCTGTTCCTCGCAGTCATCGTCGGGTTCGGGCGGCGTCGCGACGACGAGCGCTGGTACGACGTCGAGCCCTTCGACAGCAACGAGGCGCCTTAGCACTGCCGTCGATTCAAGGCGCCTTGCTCGCGGCGTCGGAGAGACTGACGCGAGGTCGGAGAGGACCCGCATCGGGCCCGCGCTGACGCCGAGCGCACTCCGCCTGAGCCCCTGCGAGATCGCGGCGCGAGGGCGGGGCCCCGTACCCCCACCCGCCACCGCGAAGCCCGCCCCACCGCGTCGGCCCGGTGCCGTTGCCTCCCCTACCACCCCCACAGCTTTGCCAGCACCCCCGGCAGCGGCGCCGGCTTCCCCTCGATGCGGTGGTAGCGTCCATCCTCGAAGCGCCAGCGCTCTGTACCCAGCCGCTTCGGCGGGCGACAGATGGGCGCGGGATCGAGCGACGCATAGTCCTCGCGACAGCGCAGCTCCGTCGTCGTGAAGACCACATCGTTCGGGCTGCTCGCGCGTGGCTCCGTCACGATCCTGGACATGATCTCGTCGTCGTCTTCGATCCCCTTGCCGCTCGCCGAAAGGTCGACGCGATACTCGAGCACGATCGGCACGTCCTCGCCGGCCAGCCGGTACAAGGTCAGGTTGGTCCAGGTCCCGGGCGCCCCGCTGGACCACGGCGTCCTCACCGCAAGCAACACCTCGCCCGCGGCGAAGGGGAGCTCGGCGCCGAAGTCGGCGCGCCCGTTGAAGTGTACGCTGGCATCGGCCGCGGGCTGCCACGTGTCATGCGCCCCCGCGACGAGGACCAGGGACGCCCCCCGACGCTCGAGGACCGCGAGGTGCGCGGCGACGCGGCAGGTCTCGCAGAGGAGCTTCCCCTCGGCGTCCTCGGCTCGGTAGTAGAGGGCGGCCAGCAACGTCCTCCCGCCGGTGTCCCAGCGGTGGACGCGATCGATGCGGAGATTGCCCGCGGCCTCGTGGTCGTGCTCCAGGATGGTGCTCCGCGCGTCGCACGGCTCGAAGACGTCGAAGGGCGGCGGAAGGACGAGCGGCTTGTCCGAGTCCGAGAACGGACGCCGGTGGTTGCAGACTGGCGGGACCGACCTGGGCGCGACGACGGGATCCGCGGGGGCGAGCTCGGTCGGGGCCGGCCCGGGCGCGCGACTCTCACTTCGGCAAGCGCTCGTGACCATCGCCAGAGCCAGCAGCAGGCTTCGAGGCAGACCCATTCACGGTAGAGTACGCCACTTCCCGCGTCCTCGATGCGCTCGGCTGGCCCAGCGCGCGCGTCATCGGCGTGGCGACGGGGGGCATGATCGCGAAGGGTCTCCCCCCGACCGACGTTCGCCCGCGAAAGTGGGCCGCGTCAACGCTTCGCTTCGCGCCAGCGCGCGCGCCACGCCGGCGCCTCGAAGGGATCGGCGAAATACTGGGTTTCGCGTGCGACCTTTCCGTCGCGGAGCTCCATGATGCTGACGGTCGGGACGGGGCGCCCGTCGTAGAAGATCACGCATTCGATGACCCAGAGATCGCCGGAGCCGAGCGTTCGCTGGATCTCGAAGCGGCGCCCGGCCGGGTTGTTCCCGCGTGACTCGAGCACGTTGCGACGGCCCCTGAAGCGCTCCCCCGATTGCGGGTACTCGAGCTCGACATCGTCGCGATAGATGTCGCCCTCTCCCGCATCGTCTCCAGCATTGGATGCGGCCCAGTGCCGCTCGAGCGCAGCGCGGATTTCCACGTCAGCCATGGCCCTCGCGCATGCGCGAAACGTGCCGTCTTCGGGGGGGCGAGCGAGGGCGAGGGCGCGAGCGCCCGTGCCTCCACGGCGCTACCCGCTCGGGCGCCTCGCTGGCAACCCGGTGGGGTCCGGGCGGCGCATGCGGACCACCCTCCGGCTCCTCATGGGCAACGCAGCTCCTCTGGAACATCCTCGTCCCACACCCACCCGCGCGAATCGTTCGCTCCCACGACCGCATAGACGGCCGCCCATGGCACTCGCACCAGGAACGGTTGCCGATTGAACGACAGCGTGCCGGAGACCCCCTTCGCGTCCACCTTCAGGTCCGGGATCGGTACGGCCATTGCGTACCCCACTTGGAGCACGAGCTTCTCGTCCTTGACGAGGTGATCCGGCACCACGATGCCGGAGCGCCGCGCATCGATGTGGAGCATCGCGCTCTGACCCACCAGGACCCGCTCGGTGACCTCCTGCTTGCCGGGCGCGTGCGTGCTCTTCGGTCGCATCCGGAAGCAGTCGGGTGGTGCCACCGCGGACACGGCGCCCGGCGCTGGCGCCGGTGGCGACGTCGGCGCGTGCGCCGTCGGTGTCGCGGCGGCGATCACGACGACGGCGGGCGCCGCCTGCGGGGGCGTCGCCGGCGCGCAGCCGGCGAGCAAGAGGACCGCGGAGAGCCACGTCTTTGCGCCCCGGTTGCGCCCGATCCTCATGGGGGGGCGACGCTACCACGTCTGGTGATCCAGGGCTCCGCGACACACTTCGCGTCACCGCGATGGCCGCGTCGCCGTCGACAGGGGCTCGCTGGGTCTACAGGGTCTGGAGGTACGCCACCAGGTCGCCGAGCTGCCCGGCGGTGAGCTGCTGGGTCTGGCCGTGGCTGTCGCCGCCGCCGCAGGTGGGACCGAAGCGATCCAGCAGCGTCGTGGCGCAGCCGTCGTGGAGGTAGGGCGCCCGGTAGCCAACCGCGATCAGCGAGGGCACCTTGAACGTGCCGCCGGTGCCCACGTCGACGAGCGCATGGGTGCTGAGCTGGGGCCCGCTGTGGCAGGCCGTGCAGCCGACGGTCGGGTCGTTGAAGACGGTGGCGCCGCGAGCGACCGAGGCCGGGTCCACCGGGGGCGGCGCGGCCAGCGCGGGCTGGGCGTCCATCCACTGGGCGAGCGCGGCAATGGAAGGCTGGTCGATGGGCTCCCCGCCCATCCTTCCGACCAGGACCACGCTCACGAGCGCATCCATGTCGGGGACGTCGCCGGACCAGTGGAAGGGCATGCGCGCCATGACGCCGCCGCGGAGGTTCTGCGTGCGCCGCGGCCCGAGGTTGTCGAACTGCCACACCCGTCCGTCATCCCCGCCCTCGGGGTGGCACGAGGCGCAGGCGATGGAGCTCAAGCCTGGCGCCGTGTGGAAGACGGTGTGCCCCGCGGTGCTCACGCTGGACCCGGGCAACGAGATGGACAGGCCCTTGAAGTTGATGACGGCCGGGTCCCGGGTCTGTGACACCAGGTTGCCCTGCGGGTCGAACGCCACCGCGATCACCGACCCGTGGGTGCTCGGCCCGGACGGGAGAGCGCAGGACCCCGACCCCTGCACCGCGCTCACGAAGTACGTGCTCACGTTGGGCCCGTTCGTCGTGCCGGGTGCGGCGATCGCGATCTGGGTGCCGTCGGGGGAGACGGCCAGGTCGACCGCGAGCGTCGTCATCCCGAGCGGTGGAGAGATCGCTGGCGCCGTCCCCGGCTGGATGATCGTCACCGCGTCCTGGACGATGCCCACGCCCGGGCACGCGCCGCCCGAGGTATAGCCGCCCGGCTGGGTCGACACGGCCTCCTGCTGGCCGCGCTGGTGCAGCATCGCCAGCCCGCCTCCGGGGAGGGCCACGGTCCGGTAGGCCACGGCGGGCGCCGCGGTGAGAGGGCCCTCCGCGCCGGCGTCGATGGCGATCCCCCCGCCGCCGCCGCCGCCCGGCGGGGGGGGCGGCGGGAGGATCGGGAGCCCGACGACCGGGGCGATCGGCAGGGTGATCCGCTGCGCCACGGTGCCGTCCGCGGCGAGCTGGAGCAGCTCCGCGGCGCGGAAGCGGCTCACGTAGAGCTGGCCGCCCTGAATGACCACGTCCCGTAGATCGCTGTCGACCTGCACCGTGCGGGTCGCCGCGCCGCCCGCCGCGGGCAACGTGACGAGCCGACCATCCATGCAGGCCACCTGGAGCGCGTCCGCGGAGGCGTCGTACGCCAGGCCCCGGGGCGCCGGGCACACCGCTCGCCGCGCGAGGACGCTCCCGGCCTTCGGGTCGATCGAGACCAGCGCCCCGCCGCGGCGCAGCGCGACGTGAACACGGCCGGCTGCATCCTCTGCGACCCGGCCCGGCTCGTCGCCCGGCTGGAGGGTCACCTGGTGGACCAACGACTGGGTGGAGAGGTCCACGATCCACACCACGTCCCGGTCGGGATCGGCGGCGACAGCAGTGGTGCCGTCGGCGAGCACGAGCAGCGTGCCGCCGCTGATGGCCGGAGGCTCCGCACCGCCCGGCAGCGTGGCCGGCCCAGGGACGCTCACGACCCCGCCGTCGAGGAGGACGCCGATGCCGCCGCCGACGCCCTCGCCCGGGCCGGCGTTGCCACCGCCAGCGCCCTCGCCCGTCGACCCCGACTGCGAAGGCGGCGGGGTGTTCTCCACCGAAATCCACGAGGTCTGGCTGCAGCTCGCCGTCCACGTGACGGCCCCTGACACGGCAACGAAGCAAGCAACGCGGGCTCCGAGAAATTTCATAAGTTCACTCCCTCTCCCAGGATGCACTGTTCCGAGAGGAAGGCACGTGGAGAATCCGTGCGCGCGCGTCCCCTCCCCGATTCGACGGGTGGCGGCCTGGACGAGCAGCACTGGTGTGGTCGGCAGGCGCCGCCCGGGTTCATCCACGAACGCGGGACAGGTCCGTGGCATGGTGCTCGCGGCCGCACCCCGGGCAGCGGAGCCCGTGGAGCTGGGGAGGCGGGTTGCCCCCGCGCATCGCCAGCCTGGTCACGGCGAACACGACCAGGACGACGCCGCGATGACCGCGATCACGGTCATCGCGAGCGCGTCGGAGTATCCTCCTCGGACCCGCGCGCCTGCGCGCCGCCCCACCCCTCGCCGCTCTGCTGATGGGGTGCGAGCAGGTCTCTGTCGGGATGTCTGACCGCGCTCGGATTCCCGATCCCTCTGCGATGGCGGTGGTGACGCACGGAGGCCGGAGCGGCCCCCGCGTCACGGCCGCCGGGCCCGCCCGTCGTGCGGGCCCTGGGGCGCCAGGGGGATGTCGTCCCACCATTCGCCGGCAGGCACCTGGGCCTTCCGCTCGGGGTTCACGGGGTAGTAGATGCGGTTCTCCGTCTTGCGCTCGCCGCCCACGAGCAGCAGCGCATCGCGCTCGCCGTTGTTGAGAAAGGCGTGGCAGACCCCTGTGCCCGCGGGGAACGCGGCGAGATCGCCCTTGCTCATGGGGTGGAGATCGCCGTCGATCCAGGCGTCGACCTCTCCTTCGAGGACGTAGACGAGCTCCTCCTCCGCCGACTCTGCGTGGGGGAACGACGTGCGCCTGCCCGGCGGCACGCGAACGACGTGGAGCCCGATGCGCTCGAGACCCGCAACGCGGCCGATCGGCCGCCCGAAGGCGAGGCGCTCATCACTGTCGGGATAGGCGCCGTCCTTCTCGGGGACGTCGGCGGTGGAGATGATGAAGCGGGGACGTGCCATCCAGAGGACCTCCTTGGACCAGCGGTAGCACGGATCCGGGCGCGCCTATCCGGACATGCAGCACCGGTCACCACGCTCCCTGGGTACCTGCGAGGGGTCGCAGCAGGACAGGGGCGCTCGACCCGCTCAGGGACGTTTGATCCGCGCGTACGCGTGGTGTACAGGCACGTTGTGCGGTCGCTCCTGGCCTTCATGCTGCTGGCCGGCTGCGCGGCTCCTCTTCCGCCACCACCCCCGCCCGCCGTGCCCCGCGAGCCGCCGCCGTGCGCCGCAGCGCCCCCGGTCGCCGTGTCGCATGGTCCCTGCGAGGGCGAGAGGTTCGGCCTACCGGAGGGTGCAGATGCGATTGCGCGGGCCAACATCGCCAAGAAGCGCGGCACGATGGGTGCGGCGGCCACGCGGATGGTGGCCACCTCGAACGCGATCGCGACGGAGGCCGGGCTCACGGTTCTGCGTTCTGGCGGGAACGCCGCCGACGCGTTCGTCGCGGCGGCACTCGTCGACGACCTCGTGCTGCCCGGCGTCACGTCGACAGCGGGGCTCGCGGGGGTCCTCGTCTACGAAGCGAAGAGCAGGACCCTCACCTACGTGCATGGCGGGCTCGCCGACCCGGTCGACCCCGCCCGGCGCTTCCGGCACGGCGATGTCGAGTCGGGACGCCTCGTCCTCGTCCCGGGCGCCCCGTCCGCATATGCGGAGGTCATCCGGCGCTTCGGGCGCAGGTCGCTGGCCGACGCCGTCGAGCCAGCCGCATCGCTCGCGAGCACGGGCTTCCCCATCGACGCCCTCTATGCCGGGTCGATCGCGGACAGCCGCGCCAAGCTCGAGGCCTCGGCCTTCGGACGTGCCGCGTTCTTTCGCGGCGGCCGCGTGCTGCGCGAAGGCGAGACGCTGAAGCTCGAGGAGACGGCGAAGACGCTGCGGTCGTTCGGGAAGGACCCGCGATGGTTTTACCGCGGGCCCTGGGTCGATGCGGCGGTCCGCACGGCGAACGAGCACGGCGGCTCCCTCGCCGCCCGCGACTTCCTCGCGTACGCGGTCGAGGTCGGCCCCGCGCTCCACGGACGCTACCTGGGCTACGACGTCTATGCAGGAGGACTGGGCGGCGCGACGTTGCTCGCGTCGCTGGCAGCCCTCGAGAGCCTTCGCGGCGGCGAGCCGGCGCGGCCGCTCACCGCGTCCGCCGATGAGCTCCAGCTCTTGCTCCGGATCACGGGACAGGCCCGCGACGCGCGTCCCGCCCTCGGCAAGCGCGGCCTCGTGACCGCCGGCGGCACGGCAGACGCGCTCGTCGCGGCCGCCGCGCAGACCATCATCGCCCGCGCACGAGCAGGCGCTGCAGCCAAGCCGTCGGGCCCAGGAGGCTCGCACTCGTCGGCGGTCATCGTCGTCGATGCGGACGGCAACGTCGTGGTCGGCACGCATACGATCGAGGCGCTGAACTGGGGGGAGGGGCTCTTCGTCGGCGGGGTGCCGCTCTCGACGTCGGCTGCGACTGGGTTCGACGACCCCGGGGCCGCGCCCCTGGCCCAGCGGGCCGATCCGCTCAGCGACACGATCGTCGTCAAGGACGGCGAGCCACGCGCGGCTCTCGCCGTGTACGGTAGCGGCCTCTTCCCCGGCGACCTCCAGGTCCTCGACGCCCTGCTGGCGCGGGGCCTGGACGCCGAGCAAGCCGTGCTCGAGCCTCGGGTCGGCCACGTCGAGTGGGACGCCAAGCGGATGACCGCCAACGTCACGAAGCGCGTCGTCGATCCTCGGTTCGACGCGGACCTGCTGTGCCAGCTCCAGGCGCGTGGCTTCACCCTCGAGCGATCGATGCCGGGCTCTCGAGCCGGGTTCGTCGACACCGGCTTTCCGACGCTCGTCACGATCGCCCCCGGTCACCTCCATGGCATGACTCCCGACGCCCCGTTCGTGCACGGGCTCGCGGCCGGCGACTGACCGACGGTCCCCATCGGACGTGGAGCGCGCTCGGAGGGAACATCGCCCGGAGGTGCCCGGCGCTCGAAGCCCACGAGCGTTGTTCGCCGCCCCTTCCTGCCCGTATCCTTTCGGGCCCATGCGACCCGCCCCGGTTCCCCTCGCGATCCTGCTGCTCCTCGTCACCGCGTGCGGCGCCAACGTCGTGATCGACGCGGCGAGCACGACCACGGGGGCAGGCGGCGCAGGCACGAGCACGGCGACGACCGGAGCTGGGGGCGGCGGCTGCATCTCCCCGACCGTGGGCGAGGCGTGCTCCTCCACGGACGACGCGTGTCAACCGCCCGACCCGTGCTGCGCGGGCTACGAGTGGGACTGCTCGAACGGGACCTGGCAGCAGGCCGGCCTCGGGTGCACCTGCACGGTATCGACACCGTTTGCATGCGGTACGACGACGTGTTCGGCCGGATTCTTCTGCGAGGCCCACCCGCCCGGTATCGCACCCCCCGACGCCGGGGTGCCTGCGGGGACGTACACGTGCTCGCCGGTGCCCGCGTCCTGCACCTCGACCCCCACGTGCGCGTGCATCGGAGCCGCGGTACCGCCGGGGGGCGCGTGCTCGACGAGCTTCGGCGCGATGTGCACCGAGGACGCCTCGGGGAACGTCACGATCGTCTGCCTCGACGCCTGATCGTCGCCGAGGCACCAGGACACGACCGAGGCGAAGGCGGGGCGGCGGTTCCCTGAAATCCCGCGGGCTCTACGGCCCCGCGAGCTTGTCGTGCGCCGTCTTGATGTCCTGCATCACGTCGTTCTGGCCGACGAACTCGTACACCACGTCGCCCTTGCGAACCGCGGCCCAGGGCGCCTTCGCGGTGGTGAGGGACACGTAGACCTTGTTGGCCTCCGTCGAATCGGGCGCCGCGATCACGTTGACCTGGATGGTCTTGCCCTTGACTTCGTAGGTCACGTTGCGCAGCCCCTTGACGTTCGCCCCGAGGCGCGCCGCGACGGCGCCGATCTTGTCGTGAGCGATGACCGTGTCCGACTTGATGATCCACCCATCGAACGCCGGAGCCGGCGGGACCGCATCGCTGGCCGCGGCACCGATGGTCGAGGACCTGGAGCACGCGGGCGCGGCAGCCACGAGAACGGAGAGCACGACCAGGGCTCGGGCGAGGCTTCGAAGGGTCATTCGTCGAATGTGCACGGCTCGGCGAGGCGGCACAAGCTCCGAGGCGGCGAGCGTCCGTCAATGCGCTCGCTGGAAGCGTGCGCCGATGCACGCGGGGACCGGGTTCTGGTAGAGGAGCCCCCCGTGAGCATCGAGAGGGTCATCGAGAAGGTTCGGAAGCTGCGCGCCCTGTCCGCGGGCGCGGGCACCCTCGCCGAGGCCGAGGCCGCGGCGGCCCAGGCCGAGGCCATCATCGCCCGGTACCGCCTCGAGGAAGCGCAGATCGGCATCCACGACGCCTCGCGCGTCGAGGTCGTCGGTGTCGCCGACGACCCGCTCTGGGTTGGCGGCGAGCGGGTCCCCAACTGGCTCGCGTGGCTCGCCAACGCGCTCGCGAAGCACTACGGGTGCCTCGCTTTCACGGACGTCACGAGGGGCCCTGCCGGGCTCGCCAAGCTGTTCAAGATCGTCGGCCGCCCCGGCGACGTTCAGCTCGTGCGGTACATGTTCGCGTGGCTGTCGGCCGAGATCGATCGGCTCAGCCGTCGCGAGCGCGGCCGGTCCGCGATGAACGCCTTCCGGCTCGGCGCGGTCGACGGCATCTGCGCTTCGCTGTCGGCGGCGCAGAAGACGGAGGAGGCCGCGCCCGGGGCCGCCGGCGCCGCGATGGTGCTCGCGAGCCGCGCCGAGGAGGCCGAGGCGTACGCGAACCAGGTATTCCGACTTCGCGGACGCAAGGGCGGGGTCTCCTACTACGACGAGACGGGCGCGTTTGCGCGGGGACGTGCCGCGGGCGAGGGGCTCCATCTCGGCAACGCGCTCGGTGGCGGCAGCGGCACCAGCCCGCGGAGCTTGGGGGCCGGCCGACGACGGGGCGACGACGAGGATCCATCCTGATCGGCCCCGAACGAATCAGCGCCAGGCCGCCGGGCTGCCGCTCGATGCATCGAAGGCCGCGAAGTCCGTGCCGCTCATCATGGACATCACGCCGGTGAGCCAGCGTCCGTCGCCGCTGACCCCGAGGTCGCCATAGGTGTAGTGCCATCCGTCGCCGACCTCGCGCTCGAGGGCGCGCCTGCCCCCGTTGGTGAGATCGATCCGCCACAGGGTCCCCGGTTCGCTCGTGAACAGCGTCCGCCCGTTGCGCACAGTCAGGCAGTCGGGGGGGGCCCCTTTGTGTGACGCACGGTCGCCGGCAGCGGCGAGACTCGAACGACGGCCCCTCCACCTCACTGGACAGGAGACGGCTGCGTGCAGCGTCCATTGATGCACAGGTCCGTGGTGTCGCAACAACTGGCGCCGGTCGTGCACAGCTCGTCCACGTTCGAGCAGCCCATGGGCGGCGGCACGCACTGAAGGACCGGGTTACCCATCGCATCTGTGCCGGTCTGACGGCAGAAGCCGTTACAGCAATCCGCACCGGACGCGCAGCCCTGGTCGTTGGCCGAGCACGGTGCCAGCGCGGCGAACGCGCGCATGTTGGCGGATTCGAGCTCCTGGCCATCGAGGTAGAAGGCCGGGTGGCTCGGATCCCCGTTCGCTGGATCCCCGTGGTTCAGGTCGATGGCGGCCACCCACAGCTTCTTGCGCGGGCTCGGGCCTGCGTTGCTGCCCCACGGGTCCATGGTCGGGTCGTCGTACGGCATGCTCGTGGCGGCGCGCCCCGGCGCCACGGTGTTGCCGTACGCGCGGCGGCTGGTGAACACGACCCAGTAGTACCCCCCGACGGCGAGCGGCATCACGTTGGGCTCGTAGTCGAGGTTGTTGTCGATCGCCTCGCCATAGGGCAGCGTGCTCGTGCCGCTGGGGTCGCGACCATTCAGGGTGTTCAGCTGCTTGACGGTGCCGTCGAGCTCGACGAGGCGAAGCTCGGCGTACTGCGCCGTCGACTCGGTGGTGCCGCCGGTGAACCCGGAGGAATCGAACGAATCCCCCTCGTGGTAGATGATCCCGTTGCCGTCGGGCGTGAAGGACGGCCACGCGATGGTCTTCGGCTGAGGCGAGCCCCACGCCGTCGTCATGTTCGTCTCCGTCACGAGCGTCGTCATGTTGGAGAAGACCGAGGTCCCGTCGAAGTCCATGACCGAAAGGACGCGGGCCGGGTAAAGGTCGCCGTTGACGAACGTCACGTGCTTGCCGTCGGGCGAGAAGGCGGGCGCCTGGGCATGCTTCACGAGCGACGTCAGAGACGGCGACGCCACCGGCGCGCCGGTCTGGGTGTTGACGAGCGACGACGGATAGTCGTTGGAGAGGCCGTGCGGCACGTAGGGGGGTCCGAGCGCGGGCACGCCGTTCGTCAGCGCGAGCGTGCCGTCCGGCGTGAGGCCGGCGAATGCGTACTGCTGACCGGTGGTGCCGAGACCGCGCGGCGTCGGCGTCGGCGACGTGACGCTCAGGTTCACCGTGTCGCTCGAGGTGGGATTGGAGAGGTCCGGACCAATCGCCGCGCCCAGCACGCTGCCGCTCGCGCTCACGCTGTGACACACGATGCACCCCGAGCGCACCACCTCCGCCGTACCGCCCGGCTTGACGCGCAAGATGCCGCCGCCCGTCCCCGTGGCGTTGTTCCACGGCAAGAGTGGAGACTTGTAGGTGCTATAATAGATGAAGCCCTTGAGGTTGGCCTGCGCGACGCTCCAGTTCTCCGTGACCGGCCCAGTCACGGTGGTGCCCGTGCGCTTGTTGACCGCCACGGTGACCTTGTCGCCCGAGCCCGCGCTGAGCGTGGCGCCCGTCCACACGGCGTCTGGGACTACCACCTGCACGGGCGTGCCGCCGAGCCCGTACTGCTCGTAGCTGAAGTGCGTCGTGGTCATCTTCAGGTAGGTGCCATTCGCAGTGCCGGCGATGGTCAATCCATCTCCGAACTGCAGCAATGGCGCCGACAGGCCGCGGGCGAACACCGTCCCGTCGTACGGGTAAAGAAATCTGAAGGTCGGATCCGCGGGACCGCCGGCCTTGAGGGTGGCTTGATCGGTGCTGGAGAAGTTGCCCGGGTTGTCGGTGATCTTCACCTCGACGGTGATGCCAACCTTGATTTGCCCGCAACCCGTGGTGACCGAGACGGTCACCTCGCCTCCCACGTAGCCGCCGGCGTGGAACACGCCGTCGTTGCCGATGGAGCCGATAAGGGTGTCGTCGACCAACCAGGTGCCGCCAGTGACGGGCTTGCCCGCGACGGTCGCGGTGAACTGGATGTTCTGGGGCGCGCCGGTGAGAACGATGGTGTTTCCACCGGTGGCGTTGGTGATCGCGCCGCCGCCGCAGGTCCCTCCCCCGCCACTGCCGACCGCGAAGCTCAGGGCGCCGCCGGCACCGGACCCGTTGCCAGAGGAACCGACGGCCGACGTCTGGTCAAAGCCATGTCCGTTCGTCGCGCTGCACGCACCGCCGATGGCTGCGAGCGACAAGACCACTGGAAACCAACGCATGCGAATCCTCCGCGCTCGGGTTAGCATATCTATCTTTTGAACGTGCGTGCTGCCGCGCTCCGAGCAGAATGTATCGCCCTGTCGTTCACCATCGGCAACGAAAAACGTGGTCAACTTACCAGGCTTACCGCTCCTCTGGTGAGGCGGAGCCGCTGCCGCTCCTGCGTACCTCAGAATCGAGGGGCCCGAGGGAAGCAGCGCGGACTCGACGTCATTGAATCGGGACGGCGGCGGTGACCCACTGCGGCGAGTGGTTTCCGCGAGCCGTCCCGCTCGGGTTCTGCTGCGGCATCCAGACGGGGGCAAAGCTCGGGTCTCCGGCCAGCGCGCCCGACGAATCGACGGTGACCGCGGCGAACCAGAGCTGGGGCTCGGTGTCCATGCTCGGGGGGTCGTCGGTCCCTGGCAGCGTCGCGCCGTAGGGGTACCGCGATGAGTAGGCGATCCAGTAGAGGCTCTTGCCCTGGAACGTGCCATGCGTCGGCGCGAAGCGCGGCCACGAGCTCGACCACGAGCCGTTCTGGCTCGCGTTGTTGAGGTAGACCGGTTGGCCCCCCTTGGCAGATACCAGACGAATCGTCGCCGACGCGTCGTCGTACCCATCGCAGGGAGACAGTCCATAAACCTCCCCCGCCGGCGCTCCCGGCCCGTCGCAGGACGACTCGTCGAAGACCACGTACTGGCTGTCGTCCGAGATGGCCGGGTAGTACTCGCTCTTGCCGGCCACCGCCGGGACGAGCTTGGTGGGCGTGCCGAAGGTCGTGTTCCCGGTCACCGGTGCGATCCAGATCTCGGCGCCTGGCGTCTCGTCTCCGTTCATGTTGTTGGCGTCGTTCGCGATTCCCATCTCGCACGACACGCAGGGGACCCACCCGGTGAAGGCGAGCAGGTCACCCCTGGGCGACCAGAAGGGGATCGACGCGACATCGGTGCCGAGCTGGCCCGCGAACAGCGGACCGGGGAGGAGGTCCATCAGGCTGGCGTCGGCGCTTCGAAGCCACAGCTGGCTGCGGACGGCCTGCACCATGGCCTTGCCATCTGGCGAGAACGCGGTGAATGCCGCGAACGGCTGACCGTTGCCGGGGTCGGCGGGGAAGAGACGCGTCCCGATGCTCTTCTTGGTCGACACGTCGATCAACGCGAAGAGCGCTGGCGCGCTGCCGCCGAACGTGAGGCCCATCTTCGTCCCGTCCAGCGAGATCGAATGGCAGCCGAAGCACTGCGTGCTGTTGTTCGACGCGGGCGGGTTCAGGTTCTGCTCGTCGGACGGCATCCCGTTCATCCCGGTCTGGGTGAAATACTGCACCGGCGCAGTCCCCGGCGAGTCGAGATCGTAGCGCATGATGAGGGTGTTGCCGGTGGTGATGTCGGCGCTCCAGTAATAGAGGCCGCCCGTGAGCTGGGAGCTCGACCACCTCGCGCTGATCGGCGCGCTCTCGGCGAGCGAGCCGCCCCCGGGGGCTGCGAGGCGCACAGTCTCCGTCAGCTTCACGCCGTCGCTCGCGCCGTCGAGCTGCCCCTCGAGCTCGGGCGGAACGGTGATGGTGCACGCGTTGGGGATCGTCGGCTCGAGGATGGGGACACAGGGCTCGTAGACGTTGAGGTCGATGTTGTCGCCCTTGAGGGTGATGCGGGCCACGGTCTGGGCGGCGGTCGTCGGCACCACCTGGAACGCGATCGGCCCGAGCTGGTACGGAAACAGCGAGCCGTCGAGCGGGTAGGCGATTGTCGGTGCGGCGCCGCTCGGCGTCCCGTCGAGGTCGCCCGGCGTGACCCCGGCGCCGACGACGTTGCCGGTCAGCGTGACCGCGACCGTGGCCGTGTTGCTGGTGACGGCCCCGGAGCTCGCGGTGACGGCGAACGTGCCTGCGACCGGCGAGGCGAAGCTCCCTGCGCCGATGGAAGCGTTGCTCGGATTGACCGCCCACGTGACGGACGCGGTCACGTCGGCCGTATGACCATCCTGGAAGGTCCCCTCGGCGGCGAGCGTGGTTGTCGCACCGGCGGAAGAGACCGGGTATTGCAGCGCCAGCGCCGTCGTCGGCGGTGTGAGCGAGATGCTCTTCAGACCCGCGATCGACGAGCCGCCCGAGCCTCCACCGCCCGCGGAAGTGCCGCCTCCCGCTCCTCCCGTCGTCGAGCGGACGCTCGCCGCCGCGCAGCCGACGGGCCACCCCACCAGCAGCGCCCCGATACACAGCAATCGAGCGTCGAAACTCGGCAGACGCAGCATGATGTCTCAAGCTCCTGTTCGCAGCGTCCTCGATTTGAGGCGTCCCAGGAGCGCCGAGCAAGGGAAACCATGGTCAAAGTCCTTGCTTTGCCGCGATTCCTCGACGACTCATCGCGTCATGTCCGGTCGAGTCTACGCGACTCCGTGGCGCGCCCTCAACCGGCGGTCTGCCTCACGGCTTCGACTGTCTCGCCGTCTGGAGAGGGCGCGTGAGCTCCTCCCGAAAGCGCGGTGGAACGAGGCGCGCGGGCAGCGGAGCGCTGTCGCGGTGCGCGTCGATGAGATCTTTGCCGGCGCACAAGACCTCCCTGACGTCGAAGCCGACGTGCTCCACGCCCTCGCCCATGCCGAGCGGCCTCGGCCAGTTGCAATGGGCGAGTACGTAGACGTCTTTGCCGGCTTGCACCCCGGCGCGCTGGAGCCCCGCGAGCACCGGCACAACCAGGTTGTCGTCGGCGACGAAGATCGTGTCCGGCCGGTTCTTGCGATCGAACATCAGCTCGGTCAACCGCTCGCATCCGACGGGCGCAGCGTGCATCGTGAGGAGCCGGTCGGCGCGCAGGCCGAGGGCCTCGAGGCACTCCTGCGCGGCGGCGAGCTGCGGCGCGTGGGGCGACATCACGGCGACGAGGTCCCCTCGCTCCAGCAAGCGAGCCGACGCCCGCGCGATCAGCCCTGCGAAGTCGAGCTCGACCAGGCTCGCGTGAGGCAACGCCGCCCCGATCGCGACGCGCGGGAGCCCGGGCGTCTGCAGCACCGGGAGCTGATAGAGCATCGCGGAGTTGACGAACATCAGCCCCGCCGCCGAGTGGTGCGCCTCGACCTCGCAGAGCTGCCGGTACTCGGGGTTGTTGGTGCGCCCGTCCACGCCGACGAGCGCGCTCACCTGGCCTTCGATCCCGGTCTCCTCGCGCTCGATGACCTCGAGGGTGGTGGCCAGGAAAAGGGACCACTCGATCGAGCCAGGCTGCTCGCTCGTGACCCAGACATAGCGGTCGTGACGCGGGGAGCGCGGCGTCGCGGGGACCGGGCGGTCGCCCTTGACCGTGACGGCCCCCTCCTCCTCCAGGGCCTCGAGCTCCCGCCCGGCGGCCTTCCGCGCGTCGCCGAACGGATCCATCGTCCGGCCCTGGAGCCGCTTCATCTGCTCGTCGATGACGAGTCGCATCTCCACGCGTTCCTGGACGAAGAGCGCATCCACGAACTGGCCCACCTCGCGAGCTCCGGCGCGCGGGCTCGTGCGCGCGAGGTAGCCTTCGAGGGCGATGCGGAACTCTTCCGCGCTGGCAAAGCGAGCGCTCGCCTGGTGTGCCATGGCGCGATCGCAGATATCGGCGAGCTCGGCGTCCACGTCGGGGACCACCTGGCGGATCCGAGGCTCGGTCCCCGACAGCCGGCGGCTCAGCATCGCGGACTCGCTATCGCCCCGCGCGAGGCGCCGACCCGCAATCGCCTCCCAGAGCATGACCCCCACGGCGAACACGTCGGCGCGCGCGTCGACGGGATCCCCGGTCGCCTGCTCGGGCGCCACGTACGCGAGCTTTCCCTTGAACATGCCGTTCTGGGTGGTGCCCGCTGCGCCCGCCGCCTTGGCGATCCCGAAGTCGACGACCTTCACCTGCCCGTCGTACGTGACGAACACGTTCTGCGGGCTCACGTCGCGGTGGACGACGTGAAGCTTGGTGCCGTCGAAATCCCTCAGCGTGTGGGCGTAGTGGAGCCCCGCCAGCGTCTCCGCGAAGATCCGCACCATCACGTCGAGGCGCGAGAGCGGTTGCCCCCAGGCCCTGCGGAGCACGTTGTGAAGCGGCTGTCCGTCGAGGTAATCCATCGCCAGGAAGCGGTGCCTCCCCTCGACGCCGACCTCGTAGGTCTGCACGACGTTGGCGTGGTTCAGGCGCGTCGCGAGGCGCGCCTCGTTGAGGAACATCTCGAGGAAGTCCTCGTCCTGGGAGAGCTCCTCGCGGAGCAGCTTGACGACGAGGAGCTTGTTGACCCCCATCAGCCCAGGCACCACGGAGAGGAACACCGACGCCATGCCCCCCTGCCCGAGCAGCGCGATGATGCGATACTTTCCGACGCGCTCGACGTTCATGACCACACCGGGGTAGAGGCGCTCCGCACGTGCGAGATGCTGCGGCCCAGCACCTTGAAGGCCGACCCGCCGATGAGCGCGTCGTCTTGGGCGCCGGAGACCACGCGGTTCACCCGGCCAGGGTAGACGCACCCAGTGAGCGGATCAAACTCGGATGACCACGATCGCGCTCACGATCGCGCACCGCTCGCAGTCGACGCCACGCGTCAGAGCGAGCGTCTCTCCGCCTTCGAGGGACCGCCCCGCTCGCCGCTGGGACCTACCTGGGCGCTCCCCTTCTCACTCGGCGACGAGCCGTCCCCATGCGTTCGCAGCGGAAGCCGTCGAGTTCAACGAGCACCGAGGTACTCGGACTGCTGGGCCGCCCTTGCCGAGATCTCGCACCGTCGTGGCGATCTCGTTCTGCCCCCGTCCGGGCATAGCCGCTCTCCGGCCCACCGTCGCGACTGGCGGTAAAGGGCCTTCATTGACCATGTTTCTGTTTTGTTTCGTCAAGGTGAAGTGATAGCTCAAACATGGCATTCGACATGGAGGTCTCATGAACGCTTGTGCAAGCGGTGCCTGGCACATGTTGATGTCGACGCTCATCGTCGCGAGCTGTGCCCACGGGCTCGGAGACGGGCTCGGTATCGGCGGCACCGGTGGCGTTGGCGGCGCGGGAGACAGCGGCAGCACCGGGGGAGTTGGCGGCACGGGCGGTGTTGGCGGCGCGGGAGACAGCGGCGGCGCGGGAGGCGGCGGTGGGCCGGCATCGTCGACCAGCTCGTCCACATCATCGTCGAGCGCGTCGAGCGCGTCGAGCGCGTCGAGCGCGTCGACTACCTCGTCCAACTCGTCCAGCTCGTCCAGCTCGTCGACCACCTCGTCCAGCTCTTCGGGTACGGGAGACGCAGGGGGCGCCCCTACCGGAATGGTAGTGGACTACCAGAACGGGCAATCCGCCACGACGAGCTCGTCCATCGGCTCCCAGCTCTGGGTCGTCAACAACGGAACCACCACGGTAGACTTGACCGGGATGACCCTCCGCTATTACCTGACCATCGCGGGGGAGGTCCCGATCGCGGACCTGGTGTCGAACATCAACTGGGCGCACACCTCTCCCGTCGCTGGTGGCTCGCAGTCGAACTGGGGCGGCATCACTATCACCGCCGTACCGATCACTCCCGTGTCCGGTGCCGATACGTACATCCAGTTCACTCTCGGCGCGACGACGCTGCCGGCCGGATACGAGCTCGAGTTTTCGTGGACCGCCCAGAACTACAATTCACTGAGCTTCGTTCAGACCAACGACTATTCGTTCAACGCCTCCGCCACCGCGGAGACGCCGTGGTCGAACGCCGTTCTTCTTCAGGGCGGGAACGTACTCTGGGGCGCGATGCCATGACGACGCACCCTGGCGAGCGTGGTGCGTGCGACACTCGCGGCAATTGACCCCGATCTTCGAGAAAAACGTCAAGGTCCTTGGCGGCGACCAGCGCCTGTACCCACGGCTTCAGCCGCTCGCCGCCTTCTCCACGACGCCGTCGTGGACTGGAGCACCGATCACGGCTTCCTCGAGCGACTCGCCAGCCGGCGCTTCCGCCCCGGTCCGTCCGGGCTCGTACGCGCCGACGACGATGGGCTCCTGCACTACGACATGGCCGGCGCCGTCGACGGCAAGCCCATGGGCGGGAGCGGCGGGAGCTTCATCATCGTCGTCGCCAATCCTCACCGTTCGTGACCGTCGTCAATTCTCTGCGCAGCGGTCATTTCTCGTGGAAGCGGTATAGATTGACCCTCGGGTGAGCCCCGTTAGCATGCGCCCATGAGTGCTTTGCCTGGGCGGTTCTTCCCTGTCGCGGCCCTCGCCCTCGCGCTGGGCGCCGCGTGCAACGCCCTCACCGGCAGCAACGACCTCGAGGTCGGGAACGAGGCCACCGGATCGGGCGGCGCGACCTCCAGCGGCGGCGAGGGTGGCGCGCATGGTGCGACGGGGTCGTCCGGCTCCAAGGGCTCGACGTCGAGCGGGCCCTCCGGCTCGACCTCGGCGAGCAGCGGATCGACGAAGACCTCCAGCGCCGCGACGAGCACCGGCGCGTCGTCGGGCCAGGGCAGCACGACGAGCGCCGGCAGCACCACGAGCGCCGGCGGCACGACGAGCGCCGGCAGCACGACGAGCGCCGGCAGCACCTCCAGCTCGACCGGCGCGTCGTCGAGCACCAGCAGCGGCTCGACGACCGACCCGGAGCCGCCGGACATGGTGGGGATGACGGCAGCCCACAACGCGGCGCGCGCGGCGGTGATGCCGAAGGCCACCCCACCGCTCCCTCCGATGGCGTGGTCGTCCACCGTGGCCGCGTCGGCGCAGGCGTGGGCGAACAACTGCGTGTTCGCGGACACCGGCCCGCCGTACGGCTCGAACGCCTTCGCCGGTACGGGGGAGTACACCCCCGCCGAGGTGGTCGCCGCGTGGGTGTCGGAGGACGCGGACTACGACTATGCCACCAATACGTGCAGCGCCGTCTGCGGCCACTACACCCAGGTCGTCTGGCGGGACAGCGTGGGGCTCGGCTGCGGCATGGCCACGTGCACCAAGAACTCTCCCTTCACGGGCGGCGGGACATGGCAGCTCTGGATCTGCAACTACAATCCGCCCGGCAACTACGTCGGCGAGAAGCCGTATTGAGGGCAGCTCAGCCGGCGATGAGGGTCGCTTTCCGTTCGGGAAGTGGCTACCCGTGACCGAGATCCTGGCGCGCGAGCACCGATCTGGAAGCACGCAGAGTGAACCGGACGCGCACGAGGTGGTCGTCAGCCGCGAGCTCGGGCAAGCCGCGGTGGGTCACGAACGCGAGGCGGCTCATCGGAGCGGCATAGCATGGCGGACGGGACGCCTGCCTGACGGCGCTCAGCGATACGGGCCGCGGCTCGTGTCGCCGCGCAGGCGACGCGCCAGCCGCGCCATCTCGGCCATCGGCGCGCGGAGCACGGCGGGGTCGGCGGTCACGCCGGCGAGCTCCAGCACCACGTCGGCCGCCCGGACCTCCACGCGGCACGCGCGGTCCCGATCCTGCACCGAGCGACGGAGATCCGCGCCTGCGCTCTCGAGGAGCTGAGCCATCCGGTCCGCGGGGGGATCGAGGATCAGCGTGAGCCGCGTGGCCTCGGGCCGACCGCGGCCATCGCAGCGCGTCTCCACGTCGATGCGATCTCCGTCGACGAGGGCACCGGTGACCGCCATCCGGCCAGCGCGGAGGCGGCCGGTGGTCTCCGCGGCGAAGGCGCGCCAGGCGTCCTCCATGGAGGGGACGACCCAGGACGGCGCCAGGAGCCCGCGCTCCGCCGCGACGGCGGCCTCCGCGAGGACCTCCAGCTCCGCGAGAAGGCCTCGCAGCGCCTCGGGATCGCGAGCGGACGTGGTCGATCGCACCTCGGCACCGCCGTCGTCCAGCTCGACGGACTCGAAGGCGAGCAGCGCCGCGCGGAGGTCGCGATCGAGCGCCGCGAGGACCTGCGCTGGATCGTGACCGCGAGCGACGAAGCGCTTGCCGAAAGCAGGATCCACCGCATCGAGCGAGACGCTGCCCCGCAGGAGCCCGCGCGGCCGGATGGAGAGACCGATCCCGAAGCTGTCCCACGAGAGCCGCGCCTCGACCCCGTTCCCCCGTGGCTCGACCCGGGCGTCCACGGCGCCCGCGAGCGTGCCATGAAGGCCCATCTGCCGGCCCTCGAGGGCGAGCCCGGCGCGCCTGCCCTCCTCCTGCCAGGTGACGTGCCAGCGGGCCCGGCCGACGGCGGAGACCGTGCTGGAGACGGTGACCGGGCGGGGCGCCGGCCGCTCAGCCTGCGCAGCTCGAGCGACGGTGATCCGGCGGCTGGCCGTGACGTCGAACACCCAGGGAAACTCCAGCTTCAGCCGAGCGTCGAGCGCGTAGTGGACGTCCATCACGCCCTCGCCGGTCGGGGGCGCGTCCCCGGGCACGAGCAACGTGCCCTCGAAGCGGCGCGCGCCCGGCTCGAGCCGCGTGGTCTCCGCGAGGCTCGCCGTCCACGAGCCGAACGTCCGATGGTCCTTGTCGCCCTGCTCCGATCGCGGGACCAGCGAGGCGAAGCCCCGCAGCAGCAGCGTCACGCCGCGAATCGTACGCGCCGACGTGGTGTCGACCACCACCGCGACGCGGAAAGGCTGGCCGCTGAGCACCGGCTCCTCGACCTCGATGGATGCGCGCACGGCCACGCCGGGCGAGAGGCTACCTCACGTTTCTGGGCTCCGACAATCGAACCTCACCGCGCTCCGTGACCGCGGACCCGCACTGGCGATGGTGCTCGAGCCGGGCTCTCGTCCGTGGGGCAGCCGCGCCACGCCCGGCCCATCTCAGTTGCTGGGCGTGACCCGTGAGCGCAGGTAGGTGGCCAGCACCTCGCCCAGCTGTTCCCCGTCCCGGCGCAGTCGGCCCCCGCTCGAGGGGTCCAGGCTGACCTCGTTGAAGCCGACGCCGCTCGGGGCGGCGGCGCTCTGTACGAAGGTGATATCGTCCCGCCTCGAAAGCGCAGCGAGTCACGATGGTCCCGGCTCCTGGACCGCATGCCCCCCTCAGCATCGTCGAAAAGGCTCGAACATGGCGCACCTCTGGATGACGTTCCGCGCGCTCCTCGCCCCCGCAGCCCTCCTCCTCGCCTGCAGCTCCGGCGGCTCGGCCAGCACGGAGACCGGGAGCAGCGGCGCCGGAGGCTCGAAGACCGCCGCGACGGGCAGTGGCACCGGCGGGTCGGCGGCGTCGACGAGCTCGGGTGGCGGCGGCTCGACCTCGACCGGCTCGACCAGCTCCGCCAGCTCCACGTCGACCAGCTCCGCCAGCTCCACGTCGACCAGCTCCGCCAGCTCCACGTCGACCAGCTCCGCCAGCTCCACGTCGACCGGCTCCGCCAGCTCCACGTCGACCAGCTCGAGCAGCTCGTCATCGAGCAGCTCGGGGGGCGTGGATGCGTGCGGGATCTGCGACCGCGTCTGGGTCTGCAATGGCTTCGCCGATCCCTGGGTCTCCGCTGGTCCGGACGAGTGCGCCGACAGCGGCAACAGCACCACGCTCTACTGTGTCAACGGCGACACCATCAACTATCCGTCCGCCGATCCGAGCGAGAACGACGGCACGTGGGCGGTGACGTCGACCGGGCTCGCGCTCTACTTCAACAGCCTCCAGGGCACGGTGGAGATCGATTGTGTGCCGGGGCCCTGACTCCGAGCGGCGCGGCCCCGAGGCTGGCGTGGGGGAGGTCAACCGAGTCGGGTGAGCGCCTCGGCGGCGAGCTTGCGGACGCGCGGGTCGGCGTGGGCGGCGGCGCCCGCAAGGTGCGGCCGGGCGCGCGCGTCGCCGATCTGCCCGAGCGCGCGCGCGGCGGCCGCGGCCACGGGGGGCACGTCGGCGAGGGCACGGAGGAGCGGGCCGACGGCGCGCGGGTTCGCCAGCACGCCGATCGCGGTCGCCGCCTCCTCGCGAACGGCGAGGTCCCGATCGCGGAGGCCCCCGCAGAGCAGCTCCACGGCGGTGGCATCGCCCAGCCGCCCGAGCATGCGGGCCGCCCGCACGCGCACGTCCGGCGGCTGCTTGCGCGCGCCGAACAACGCGTGCAGCGCGGCGACTGCCGGCGCTCCCATCCGCGCCAGGGCCTCCCCGACGGCGCCGTCGGTGTCGTCGCCGCGGAGGGGCCGCTCGAGCGTGCGGAGGAGCGGCGGGATCAGGCGGCGGTCGGCCAGCTCGCCGGCGGCCCGGGCGGCGGGGGCGATGGCGCGGTGGCCGGCCTGGACGAGCGACCGGGTGAGCGCCAGGACCAGGCGGTCGCGTGGCTCCGTGGCCTCCGGGGGTCCGTGAGCGTGCAGGATCTGGTGGTGCGCCTCCGCGGCCCACACCTCGAGGTCCTGGCGCGGCCCCACGAGCAGCGGACCGAGCGCGGCGAGCGCGGCGTCGACGTTGGCGCGTCCCGGCGCCCCGAGGCGGTGCAGGAGGCGGGTCACTCGCATCGGATGGATCCCCAGGACCCAGTCGTCCGGATCGGCGCAGAGCCGGAGCACCGGCTCGATCGCGCGCGGATCGCCGCTCTCCGCGAGCTCTGCGGCGGCGAAGCGCCGGACCCTGGGGTCGGTGTCGGCGGCGAGCCCGACGAGCACGGGCACCGCCTCCGGAGGCCAGGGGCCGCCGCCCTCGAGGGCCACCGTCGCGTCGAAGCGCGCCCCGGGATCGGCGGCGGCGAGCTGCGGGATCAGGAGCTCGCGGAGCCGCTCGCGGCCCCTGGCAGCGAGCGCCGGGTACACCACCTGGCGCACCTGGCTCGCCTCGTCGGCGGCCATCGCCTCCAGCCACTCGAGAGCGCGCGGGTTCGGCACCCTGGCGAGGCGGTACGCGACGGCCGCGCGCACCAGCGAGCTCCGGTCGCGGCGGAGAGCGTCGAGACGGGCGAGATCGTCCTCGCCGAGGGGCCCGGCCCGCCCCCAGGGCTCCAGGCGGACCACCTCGAGGGCGTCCACGCGAACGCTCGGCGCGGGATCGGCGAGGGCCTGGTGGTGAACTTCGTCGACCCGAGCCTGCCCCGCGGCGAGGAGCGCGGGTCGCAGGCCTCGCAGGGCCCGGAGCGCCTGGACCCGTTCGCCGTCGCGGGGGAGCACGCGAGCCGCGGCGGCCAACGGTTCGAGCGCGGCAGGGCCGAGAGCGGCCAGCTCGTCCTCGAGCGGCTGGTGGCGAGGATCGGGCTCGGACCCCGAGAACTCGCCGGGGTAGATCGGCTCCGTCGACTCCGCGAGACCGCGGAGGAGCTCGTCGATACGGGCCTTCACGAGGCCCGGCCGCGACTCGCCGCCGCAGCCCGCTGGAGGAACGCGGCCAGCTCCGCCCAGTACAGCGGATGCAGCGAGAGGTCGTTGTGCCCGCATCGAGGGATGAGCACGAAGCGCTTGTCTTCGGCCCCTGACGCATCGTACGCGGCGCGCCCCTCCGCGGGGACGATGAGCGTGTCGTCCTCGCCATGCAGGACGAGCAGCGGCACCGTGCTCCCGGCGAGCTTGCGGAGTGGGCACAGAACCGCGAGGTCCTCCTCGGCGAGGCTGTCGATGACCAGGCCCCTTCGCCGCGCCAGGGCGATGAGGTCGCTGAAGCCACTCTCGAAGACGACCCCGGCGAGGATGCCGGGCGCGGCGCGGACGACCTCGGCCGCGCAGGCGCTGCCGAGTGAGCGCCCCATCACGACGACCGGCAATGACCCGCCCGCGCGCGCGAGGTGCGGGAGCAGGGCCTCGAGCGCCAGCCGCGCGTCGCCGACGAGGTTGCGGAGGCCAGGCGTCCCCTCGCTCCTCCCGTAGCCGCGGAAGTCGACCACCGCCAGCGCCCCGCCGGCCTGGGCAAACCGAGACGCGGCGGCATCGTAGTCGGAGACGACCTCACCGTTGCCGTGGAACAGGACGACCACCGCGACGGCGTCGGGGTCGTCGTGAACGCGCGCATGCAGGCGCAGCCCGGGCTCGACCTCGAGCATCACGTCGCGCGCGCCGGGCGGCGGGGGAGCGAACGAGGGGCGCGGGAAAAAGATCGTCCGAGCGACGACGGGGTGGTCGAGGAGCGAGATCATCCCGGGAGCATAGCGACCGGCGCCACCGGGACGAACCTCGGACCGAAGCGACGGCCCGAGGAATCCGTTGCAGAGCCGCAGACCTCACAGCTCGGGCGCCGCGAACGTGTCGCACGCCTTCACGCTCCCGCCCTCGAGCCCTCGCCGGAACCAGCGGCTCCGCTGCGCCGACGTGCCATGCGTGAATGCGTCTGGCGACACCGTTCCCGTCGCTCGCCGCTGCATGCGATCGTCGCCGACCGCGCTCGCCGCCGTCATCGCCTCCTCGAGGTCGCCAGCCTCGAGGAGGTCCCGCTCCTGGGTCCCTCTCGCCCACACGCCTGCCAGGCAATCGGCCTGGAGCTCGAGGCGGACCGACGCGCCCGCCGGCCCCTCTCGCAGCGCGCGCGGCACCTTCATCCGCTCGGTGGTGCCGAGCAGATTCTGCACGTGGTGCCCGATCTCGTGGGCGATCACGTACGCCTGGGCGAAGTCGCCGCGCGCTCCCATCCGCTGCGCGAGCTCGCGGAAGAACCCGAGGTCGAGGTAGACCCGCTGATCCGTGGGGCAATAAAAGGGCCCCGTCGCCGAGGTGCCGTAGCCGCACGCCGTGGGGGTCGCGTCGGTGAAGAGCACCAGCTTGGCCCGCGCGTAGGGCACCCCGGCCTCGGCGAAGAGCTTGCTCCAGGTGCTCTGCACGTCGTCGAGCACGAAGCCGACGAACGCCGCCTGCGGGTCGACGGTCCCGCCCCCGGCGTGCTCCGCCGTCGCCCCGCGCGGGGCTTCCTCCACGGGACCCGTCCCGCGGCCGAAGAACAGGTAACCGACGACCAGCGCGGCCAGCACCAACCAGCCCAGGGGCGAGCGGAGGAGGATGGGCAGGAGCAAGAGGAGCCCGCCCGCGCCCTTCCCCCCGGGGCGCGCGCCACGACGATCGATCACATCACGGCTGCGATACCCCGGTGTCCAGCGCACGCGAGGCCAGGGACGCAAGCACTCTGCCACGGCGTGGCCCCCCTGGACGACCTCGGGCTGAGCCCGCTCGCCACCGCGCCGACCCCGGTCATCGCCCCACCCGTCGCGCGCGCCGTCTCCGCCTCGCGAACGCGAGCCCGAGCGCTCCGGCGAGCGTGGCCCCCAGGGCCTCCGCGGTGCCCGTCTCGCCAGCGCCGATCGCGCACGACCCGCAGCCCGATGCCCCCGGACGCACGATCGCGCCGGCCGGGGCCTCTGCGCGGCGTGGGCCTTCCGGCGGCACCGCGCTGGGGGTGACGGCGCCGGGCGGGAGCGCGCTCACGATGTCCTCGGCGAGCTCGCGCGCGTCGACCCTGGCCTCGGCGTCGGCGCCCCCGGCGATGAAGAGCGCGACGGCACGCACCTCGGCAGCACCCGGCTGGGGCTTCGTCTTCGGGGGCATGTGCCCGGAGGCGTGCGGAGGAGTCCGCATGCGCTGGAGGATCGGGCTCTCTTCGGGCTTGCCCCGGACGATGTCGCCTCCCTGGATGAGCTTCGCGAGGTCATCGACCTGAACGCCGCCCTCACCCCTGTCTTTGCTGTGGCACTCGCCGCATCGCTTCGTGAGGATGGGCGCGACGACGTCCCGATAGAGAGCGACCGTGCCGGCGACTCGTGAGCCGGCGACGGGGGCGGTGGCCGCAGGCGGGGTCTCACTCGGGTCCGCGGTCGCGCTCGGAATCGGAGGAGCGGCCGTGGACGGGGGCGCCGATTTCACCGACGCGATCACCGCGCCGACCCTCGCGAACCGCGCGGGCATGGAGGAGACCTCCGTCGTCTCCTTGGCCCCCTGCGCCACCCACCACTCGATCGCGCCCACCTGAGCCGCCGTGAGCTGGGGCTCCTCCGGCGGCGGCATGTGCTTCTCGTCGTCGACGGCGCGATGCATCCGCGCAAGGAGCGTCCCGCCGTTCGGAGCGCCCGGCACGATGGCCGCGCCGTTCTTTCCCCCCGCGAGGAGCGACGGGAAAGAGTCCACGCGGAGCTTACCCTTCTGCTCGGCGCTCCCGTGGCAGCGCCCGCACCCCGCTGCGAGCACCGCCGCGACCACGTCGCGATAGACGAGCCGCGCCCCGCTTGGGGCGACGTCACCGGCGGCCGGCGCGATCGACGACGAGGTGGACGAGGGCGCCGTCGCCGTGGCCTCCGGCGGCGGATGCGGAGAGGACGTCGACGAGCCGCTCGGTGCCCCCGCGGTCGGCGCCCCCGGCCCCTCGGCCGCCTTCTGCAAGACCGCGCGCGCCCCATCGGACGCGATCCCGTCGCGAACGCGGAGCGCCTCGGTCGCGCCGCGGTCGATCCACCAGCGAACGACCTCGATCTCGTCCGCGCTCGGCTCCGCGTTGCCAGCGGGTGGCATGTGCTCGTCGTCGCTCGGGGGAAGGGTCATCCGCGCGACGAGCAGGCTCGCCGCGCCCTGTCCGGGCTTGATCGCGGCCCCGGTGTCGCCCCCCTTCAGGAGGCCGGCGAGCGCGTCGAGGCGGAGGCCGCCCTTCGCCTTGTCGGGCCCGTGGCACTCCACACAGCGCTCGCGAAGCAGGGGGAGGATGACGCCGGTGAAGACCAGCGGCTCGGCCACGGGCGCCACGGGCAAGGCCTCGGGGGCCGGCGCAGGCCCGGCGCCGAGAAGGCGCTGGACGAAGCTCGGCGCATAGCGCGTGAGGTACGTATCGCCGTGGGTCATCGAGCCGCCGAAGTGCGCGCCCAGCGTGACGAGGCCCAGCGTCGCGCCGAGCGTCGCCCGGTAGGGCAAGCGCCGGACGGTGCCGTCCCCGCGCTGCCGCAGCGACCAGGCGACCATGCAGGCCGCCGAGCCGATGACCGCGGCGAGGGTGAAGCCGCGGTGGAGCGTCACCAGCTTCGTGGGGTAGCCCCCGCCGCGCGCGAGCAGGATGCCTAGCGCGAACGCAGCCACCGAGGTGGCGACCAGGAAAGGGAGCGCCAGCCCGAGGCCAGGGTCGATGCGCGCGCGGAGGCGTGGGAAGAGGGCCAGCGCCTCCGCCACGCCGACGAGGACGAGCGCTCCGATCGGGAGGTGGACGGCGAGCGTGTGGAAGCGGCCGAGGAAAAATACGAAGTCCGGCGGCGCGGCCGGAGACGGCGGGAACGAGAGCGCGAGCGCGACGGGGAGGACGACGGCCACCAGAGCGCCCAGGAGGACGCGGGTGCCCGGGGCCATGGGCGCTCGCTCGAGGGTGTCGGCACGGCCGGGCACGTGAGCCATGGCCCCATGGTGTCGGTGCCTCTGCCGGGCTGCACCCAGGAATCGCAAGGGACGAGCGGCAACGTCGATGCCGTGGTTCCCGCGCAGCGCGGAGCTCCCTGGGCGAGAACGACAGGGGGCCCCGTTTGCGGCCAGCGTGCCGACCCTCATCACCGCCGCCTGGCGCCTGCTGAGGGGCACCCCGAACGGGAGCGTCGCGAGCGGGAGCCGCTCGCGGGTCGTCCGTCAGCCGTAGCCGCGCCGGAGCAGCTGGCGAGCGGACACCTCGTAGAAGCCCGATCCTTGCGCTGGCACGTCCCATCCGAGCGTGTCGGCGAGCCGGTCGTAGATGTTGAACAGGTACGCGACCTGGATGGCGTCGGCCACGGCCTGGCGGGAGACACCGAGCGCGAGCACGGGGCGCACGTCGCCGGCGCCGAGGGCATCGGGCTCGAGCGTCATCTTGCGCAGGAGCCTGAGGGTGGCGCGCAGCTTCTCGCTGATGGGCGCCGTCTCGAGGTCCTCGAGCACCCGCCGCGTCACCTCGGGATCCATCGCTGCCGCCGCGACCGCGGCGTGGGCGCGCGTTCAGAAGACACACTGGTTGAGGCGGGAGACGAACGCCGCGAACAGCTCCCGCTCGCCCACCGACCAGTCCGACGGACCGCGCATCACCGCCTGGGTGTGGCGCCCGTGCGGGCCACCGAAGAATTTGGGGCGATAGAACAGCGTCCGGATCACGTCCGGCGCGCGGAAGCCCGACATCACGCCGATCACCTTGAAGATGAGCCGGTGCTTGAGCCCGTCGCCGCGCTCGACGCCGGGGAGCCTCATGCTTCCTCCAGGGCTCGCATCGCCGCGCGCAGCCGCAGGTCGGCCGCGCCGAGCGCCGCCGCCACCACCACCTCGAAGAGCTGGTCCTCGGTGTAGCGGTCGCGGAGCGCGGCCAGCTCTGCGTCGGTCACCCGGTAGGCATGGAGGCGGATCTTCTCGACCAGCCCCCGCAGCGCCTCGGGCGCCTCGCCGCCGGCCACCGCCTGGCGCAGCTCGGGCGCCGTGGTCCCCGGCCCTCGGAGCACAGCTTGCGCGGTGGCCTCGGCCAGCTCGTCCACCCCCTTGCCCATGACCTCCAAGCTACGGGAGGACGGCCGCGATGCACAGCAGACTCTTTTCGCGTGGACCAAGCGCGCCGTCGGGCTGGCAAGCCCCGTCACGATCGGCCGGCGCCGCCTATGGAAAGCCTCGCCCCCGGTGTAGTGTACGGGCCTGGAGGCGGACGGCGGCGACGACGCAGGTCCAAGTGCAATGGTGAGCAGGTCCGCGTGGTTGCTCCTTCCGATCCTCGCCCTGGGGTGCAGCAGCCTGCCCCCGCTGGGCGAGGTCCTCCTCGCCGTCGACACCAACCTGCCCGTGCCCCGGATCGTCAACCAGCTGCGCGTCGACCTCTACTCGCTCGACGGCACCACCTGGATCGGCTCGCGCGAGGTGCCGGCGCTCGAGCCGAGCGCCTGGCCGGTGAGCTTCGCCGTCAACCTCGGGGCTTCCGCGGGAGCACGGTCGGTCCTGGTGCGGCTCCGCGCTTACCCGGCGGGCCTCGTTCGCGACTACCGCGGCGAGCGCTTCAGCCCTCGCGCCGCGCCTCCCGCGCTCGCGAGCCAGCCCGCGCCCATCGCGCCCGTGCCCGAGGGTGAGACGCCGCGGCTCCTCGCGGCGGACGGCACCGACGTCACCCCTCCGAGCGAGCCCAACCCGTGGGTGACGGTCGACAGGCTCGTCCGCGTCGACGTCACGCCCGGTGTGGCGGCGAGCGCGCACGTCCTGCTCGACGGCGCCTGCGCGGGCACGATGGCCGACCTCGCGAGCGGTACGACCTGCGTCGGCACCGAGAACGCGCTCGACCCGATCGCGCCCGTCGCGCTCGACCCGCAGCTCGCGCTGCCCCAGACCACGGTCGAGGGGGCGTTCGGGGCGACCGTCCCGTGCACGGCGAGCGCCCGCCCCGGGACCACCCTGCCGGACGGGACGGAGCTCTTCGACGAGGAGGTCTGCGTCCCGGGCCGGGCGTTCGTCTTCGGGACGCCCTACGGGTTCGGGTACGGGACGACGTCCGACGTGCCCGAGCGCATCGTGCGGCTGCCCCCCTTCCGCATCGACCGCTACGAGGTGACGGTCGCCCGGTGGCGCGACGCGCTCGCGAAGGGGCTTCATGCCACGAACGGCGGTCCCACGGTCAACGACGGCCCGCTCGACCAGACCACGGCGGCGACCGGATGCACCTGGAGCGACGCTCCCATGGGGCGGGAGGCGCTCCCGCTGAACTGCGTCGACCTCGCGGACGCGCGGGCGCTGTGCACGTTCCTCGGCGGCGACCTGCCCACCGAGGCCGAGTGGGAGTACGTCGCGCTCGACGTGGGCAGAGACAGCGCGACGCAGTACCCCTGGGGCAACGAGGTCCCGACCTGCGCTCAGGCCGTCTACGGCCGGCGGGTGGAGGCGCAGTGCGCGGGCATGGGGGAGCCGCTGCTGTGCGCGTGCAACACGGCCGGCACCGGGCCGATCGCCGTCGCTGCGCCCACCGGAGACGTCGCGCTCGCGACGGGCGTCGCCGACCTCGCGGGGAACCTGGTCGAGCTGGTCCGCGACTCGGCGGCGTCCTTCGCCTCCGCGTGCTGGGCGGCGCAGCCCCTCGACTCGCCGAGCTGTCAGGATCCCAGCGTGACCGCCATCGACATTCGCGGAGGCTCCTGGGCGGACTCGGCGTCGGCGCTCCCGGCCTACCTGCGCCTCTTCGCGAGCGGGACCTCGCGGGGCACCGATCAGGGCTTCCGGTGCGTGCGGGAGGGGCCATGAACCAGGCGGCTCTCATCTCGCTCGTCTCGCTCGTCTCCCTGGCCGGGCTCGGGTGCCGAGCGGGCACCCTCGCCCCCACGAGTCAGATCGTGGTCCACGTGGACACCGACGCGCCCGTGCCGTCCGCCGCGGCCTCGCTCGTGCCGCTCGACGCGACGGCGCCCCTCTTCGACACGCTGCAGGTCGACCTCTTCGCGCCGGGCGAGGCCTCGGCGTGCGCCGGCTGCTCGAACACCTTCGCGCTCGACGAAGCGGCGCTCCAGGCTCGAACGGTGTCGTTCGGTGTCGCCGCTCCGCCCGGAGTGCCCGGGTATCGCATGCGCCTGCGGATGTACCCCTCGTGGGCGACGCTCTCGGGGGCGCCGCCGGAGCCCGGCGCGGCGGGCAACGTGCCCGACTCGGTCGTGGACACCATCGTCGACGTGCCCGTCGTCGGCGACGGCCAGGTCGTCGATTTCACCGTGCTCCTCGCCACCGACACGGTGGGCGTCCCCGTCGGGTCGCTCGCTGCGCCGGCGAGCATGACCCCCGGCGCGCCCGCCGCTTCGATGGTCGGCACCTGGCCGAGCGCAGCGCGGGTGCCCTGCGCGGGCCAGGCGCCGTCGGGCACCGTGTGCATCCCCGGCGGCGCGTTCTGGATGGGCAACGCCAAGGTCGTCGGCGAGGGTGACGCCAACGGGTCGGACGAGCTGCGGCTCGTGGTCGTGTCGCCCTTCTTCCTCGACGCGACCGAGGTGACGGTCGGCAGGCTCCGCGCAGGCGGGGTGCAGGCCGAGGTCCTCTGGAGCGGCAGCTCCTCCGGGACCCAGATCCAGGACTTCTGCACCGACACGGCGGCGCCCGCGGGCCGCGAGGACGTGCCGGTCAACTGCATCGGCTGGATGACGGCGCGCTCCTTCTGCGTGGCCAGGGGCGGCGATCTGCCGACCGAGGCGCAGTTCGAGTACGTCGCGAGCGCCTTCCAGGGGCGCTCGTTCGTGTGGGGGGAGGACGCGCCGGCGTGCCCGGACGCGGTGCTGGAGGGCGGCGGCTGGGGGCTCAACGAGCTCTCTCCGTTTCAGGACTGCAAGCCGGCCACGCCGCCGGGGGGTCCGCTCGCGGTCGGGACCCAGGTCACGCCGCCGCGCCGCGACCGTCTCGAGCTCGCGACCGGCACCGTCTACGACCTGGTCGGCAACGTGCAAGAGCTGACGCGCGACCTCTGGAATCGCCAGGACGAGGCGTGCTGGTCGACCCCGGGTGTCTACCGCGACCCGCTCTGCGCGAGCACGACCTCCGTCGACGCCCAGGGCCAGCGGCTCAACGTCGTCCGAGGGGGCTGCTACCTCTCGCCCCCTCGCGGGGGCACGGCGGCCGTCCGGACGTTCCTTTCAGAGACCCAGGCGAGCCCGGAGATCGGCTTCCGCTGCGCGACGCCCTAGGTGCGCGCCGAGGTCACGGGAGCTGGCTGCACCAGTTCAGCCCGCCGCACACCAGCGGCGGCCTCGTCGCGGCAGGGCGGGTCGCGAAATAGGTGCCGACCACCGCGCCGGTCAGCGCCGTGCCGAGGATGGTCCAGAACCACCACTTCTCGGCGATCGTCGGCTTCACCGGCTTGAGCGGCGCGTCGAGATCGAGGTTCTCGCCGGGCTGGACGAGGACGCTGGTCTCGTAGGTCACGAAGCCGCTCTTCTTCACCGTGACGCGATGGCTCCCGCCGGGGCGCAGGATGTCGACCGGCGTGGGGCCCACGTCGGCGCCGTCCACCACGACGATCGCGCCGTCGACCTTCGAGGCCACGTGGAGCGTCGCGGGGAGGCTGTCGAGCTTCATGTCGAGCGTCGTCGCGCTCGCGGGAGCGAAGGTGCGGTTCACCACCGCGTCCGCGAAGCCCTTGCGCGACAGGGTGATCACGTGAGCGCCGGGGTTGAGCACCACGTCGAACGCGCGCGCCGGGGGAGGCTCGCCCCGACCGGGCGGCTGGACGCCGGCGATCAAGGTGGGCCTCACGACGGGCGCGCCGGGGGACGAGGCGAGCTCGAGGGGCCGCCCGTCGATGGCGATGGCGGCCTCGCTGGGCGTGAGGGTCACGGCCACGCGCGCGAGCAGGCCGTCGATCTCGGCCACGAACGCGCGCGCGTCGTTGGCGAGGCTCTCGGGCAGCGCGCCTCCCTCGGCCTCCGTCATCTTGAGCGCGGCGGCGAAGGTCTTGCGCGCGACGGTGTACTGCCCGATCGCCCGCTGGCACGACCCGATGTTGAACAGGGTGACGCCGTGCCTGCGGAGCCGGAGCGAGCCCTCGAACTGGGTCAGCGCCTCGGACCACTGGCCCTTGTTCACGAGCGCCGCGCCCGCGATGAACGCCGCCCGGGCGTCGACGACCGTGGCCTCGAGGGGAGCTTGAGCCGCGGGAGGTGCCTGGGCGAGCGCCGGCGATCCGGTCGAGGCGAGGATCGCGAAGAGCGCAGCGGGACGTTTCAAACGGGGCCTCAAATCGACTCGCGTCGAGCTCAGAACGGGGGCTTCTCGACGATCGGAGTTCGTCGGGGGGGCGCGTCCGGGGTGACCGCCGCCGTGGGCTTCGGGATCGGCTTCACCCTGGGCGCGGCGGCGCTCGGCTGCAACGGCGCCGCGGCGGTCGGCGCGGCCGACGCCGGCGAGGGCGGAGCGCCGGCCACGCTGACCGCAGGCACGATCTCGACCGAGGGAGCGAGGGTCGGAGGACTCGTCGTCTCCGGCGGGTGCGCCGGACCCATCGAGCTCGCCGCGCCCGCCACCACGGTCGCTCCGGGATCGGGCACCGCCCGCGCGTGAAGCCACGCCCAGCCGAGGCCGCCGAGGACGAGCGCGCCGAGGACGGCCACCGCCGCGAACGGTCGCCGCGCCGGAGGCGGCGGACGGGTCGGCACCGGAGGGCCAATGGGAGAGGTGACCGCCGTCGCGGCGAGCGGATCCACCGGGGAGCGAGGCTGACCGCGCTCGGTCCCCCCGTGCACGGCCCTCGCCGACGCCTCCGGCGCCTCCGCCCCCTCCGACGCCTCTGACGCGACGCTGCCCGGGCCGTTCGCGTCGGGGTCGAGGGGAGCCGCGGATCCGAACGCCGGCGAGCCCAGCTCACCCGGAACGCCCGCGCTCGCCTGGAGGATCCGCACGGCCTCACGGAGGTCGGCGGGCCTCTCGACGCGATCCGACGACAGCATGCGATCGACCAGCGCGCAGAGCTCGGCGGGGAGCTCCGGCGCGACGGCCGCCAGGGGCCGGATGGACCGCGTCATCACGATCTTGAGCACCTGCCCGATGTTGCTGGCGTCGGTCGGCAGCACGCCGGAGAGGCACTCGTAGAGGATGATGCCGAGCGCCCAGATGTCGGCGCGGTGGTCGACGTCCTTCTCGCCGAACGCCTGCTCGGGCGACATGTAGTACGGCGTGCCGAGCAGCGCGCCCGTGCTGGTGATGCCCGCCGTCTGGGCGGCGTCGCCCTCGAGCGAGGTCAGCTTCGCGATGCCGAAGTCGAGCACCTTGACGCCTCCGCCGTCGGCGCCCTCGACGAGGAAGATGTTCTCCGGCTTGAGGTCGCGATGGACGATCCCCAGCGCGTGCGCGGTGCCGACGGCCGAGAGCACCGGCACCATGATCCGCGCGACCTCGGCGAGCGAGAGCTTGGGCTGCCGGGCGAGGCGCGCGGCGAAGGTGTCGCCCTGGAGGTGCTCCATCACCATCACCGAGGACCCGTCGTCGAGCTCGATGACGTCGAAGATCTCCACGACGTTCGGGTGGTTCACGGCGCCCGCGGCCCGCGCCTCCCGGAGGAAGCGCTTGCGGATCTCGCCGTTGGCCGCGTCGCCGCGCACGAACTTGAGGGCGGCGCTCTTCCGCGTGACGGTGTGGGTGGCGGCCCAGACCATGCCCATGCCGCCCTCTCCGAGCAGGCGATCGAGCCGGTACCTCCCGGCGACAATCCCTCCCGCGCACAGCTCGACCACCGCCGCTTCGCTTTCTATCGGGCGAGCGACGACGCCCGCGAGGACTGCATCTTAGGAACAGGGCCCCCGCGTTTCAACCAGGGCGACGCCCCGGCGGTGGGGCCAGCACGAATTGGTCGCGCGCCGATGGCGCCGTCGTGGCGACGGCGACCCGTCGCGGAACGCTCTCGGGCGTTCCGCAGGATGGCCCGGCCCGCCGCCCCGTCACCGCCCCGGAAATCGCTCCTCGGCGTTCGCCAGCACCCACGCCGCCAGCGCGAAGGCGACCGTCGCCTCCTCGATCTCGACCCGCGAGACGTTCTCGAGCACGTCGTTGGCGGTGTGGTGAAAGTCGAAGTACCGCGTCACGTCCTGGCGAAGGTCCACGAACGGCACGCCCAGGTGCCCGAGCGGTTGCAGGTCGACCCCGCCTCGCGACGCGCCGAGGTCGAGCTCGATCCCGAGCGGCGCCAGGCTCCCGTGGAGCGCGCGCGCGAGCGAGCCCTCGCGGCCCGCCGCGGGCACGCGGAGAGCCCAGGGCCGACCGTCACCCTGATCCGCCTCCATCGCCGCCACGTGGCGAGAGGCCTCCGCCGCGTGGGCGGTGGCATAGGCGCGTCCACCGCCGCTGCCCAGCTCCTCGTTGGCGAACAGCGCCACCCGCACGGTGCGCCGGGGGCGCTCGGGGAGCGACGCGATCAGCCGGGCGGCGTCGATCACGATGGCGCAGCCGGATCCGTCATCCAGGGCGCCGCTCCCCAGGTCCCACGAGTCGAGGTGGGCGCCGAGGAGGACGATCTCGTCCGCGCGATCGGTGCCGGGGAGCTCGCCGAGGACGTTGGCCGACATCCCGGCCGGCTGGGGGGAGCACCCGAGCGAGAGGAGCGTGCGCACCCGGGCGCCGGACTCGAGGGTGCGGTGAAGCAGGTCGGCGTCGGGGATGGACAGCGCCGCGGCGGGGATCTCGGGCGCGCCGGCCTGGTACCAGAGGGCGCCGGTGTGCGCGGAACGAAGGGAGTCCGTGCCCACCGATCGCACCAGGCAGGCCACGGCGCCCTTGCGCGCGGCGTGCGACGGTCCGCGCATGCGCACGGCCGCGGCCACGTGGTAGCCGCTGCCGTCGCGGGCGCGGGGCATGACGTGGTGGAGGTAGACCACCTTGCCGGCGACGCTCTCGGGCGGCGCCGCGTCGAGGGCTTCGAGCGAGGAGAACGCGATCACCTCGGCCTCGATGCCGCCCGAAGGCGTACCGACGCTGCCGCCCAGCGCGGTGAGCGCCACCGGCTGGCGGCGGGGCAGGAGCAGCGAGCACGACTCGGTGCCGCGCTGCCAGAGCGTGGCGAGCGCCGGCTCGGCGTGGACCCGCGAGAGCCCGGCGCCGCGGAGCGCCTCCTCGGCCCAGGCGACGGCGGCCACGTCGCCGGGAGTGCACGGAAAGCGCGCGCCGGTGTCGTCGCAGAGCGATCGCACCAGCTCCCAGGCGCGGCTGCCCGCGCGGGCGGCCTGCAGGAGGCGATCGAGGTGAGGGATCGAGGGCTCGGCGTTCATGCGGTGCGGAGCATAGTCACGGATCGGCGCAGGGCCGCACCTCAGCGTGGAGGGGTGGGCGTCGAAGCGCCGAGCCCGATGGGGATGGACGGGCGGGCCAGCAGCGGGTTCGTCGGCCTGCGGCGGGGCGCGTGGAGGTGGCCGGCGTCGGCGGCGGGCTCCAGCACGCGCGCGACCCAGGCGAGATCCTTCGAGTTCTCGAGGACGATCTTGACCACCATCAGCAGCGGGACCGAGAGCAGCGCTCCGGGCGTACCCCACAGCCAGCCCCAGAAGAGCATCCCGAGCAGGACCACCAGCGGTGACAGCCCCAGCGTCCGCCCCAGCACCCGCGGCTCGAGGACGTTGCCCACGAGCATGGTGATCAGAAAATACCCCACCCCCACGGCCACCGCCGTGCCCGCACCTCGGCTAGCGAGGGCCACCAGCACGGCGGGGACGGTGGCCATCACCGAGCCGACGTTGGGCACGAAATGGAGGATGAAGAGGAGGAGCGCGAGGAGGAGCGCCACGTCCACCCGGAGGATCTTGAGCAACGCAAAGGCGAGGACCCCGAGGAGGAAGCTCGCCAGCGTCTTGACCAGGAGGTACTTCTGCACCTCGCGCACGATCCGATCGATGCGCTCGAGCCCGTGCTCCGGGTCCCGGACGATGTTGCGGATCTTGTCGCCGAGGCCCGCGAACTCGCACAGGGTGAAGAACACCACCAGGAGCACGACGATGGCCGTCGACGCGAGGTCGACGGCCGTCAGCGCCGCGCTCTGGATCGAGGCCGCGCCGCCCTGCTGGAGCGCCGCCGAGATCTGCGTGGCGTCGACCGCGATGCCCCGACGGGTCAGCGCGTCCGCCGTCGCGATGGTGACCCCCGAGAGCCGTGTCAGGTACTCGGGCAGCTTCTCGCGGAGCTCACCCCCGGCGAGGGTGAGCATGATCCCCATGAAGGCGAGGATCGCGACGTCCACCAGGAGCGCGGCCAGCGCGCCGACCGCCGACGGGAGCCCGTGCCGGGTGACCCAGGTGGTGATCGGGGAGGAGGTCGCCGCCAGCGCCAGGCCGATCAGCACCGGCACGCAGAACGGCTCGGCGTAGCGGAGCCCGGCCGTGACGATCAGGACCGCCGCCGCCAGGATCAACGGATGGACTCGCGGAGTCATGGTCTCGATTCCGACGCGGGAGGAGCGGGGTGGGTGGGCGAGCGGCAGAGGGTGCGCGCGCGGGCGCCGACGGGAGAGCGAAGCCCTCCGGTCAGCGCCCGAGGGCGGTCAGAAGCTCGTTTGACTGGAGACGAAGACCGAGGTGGTCAGCGCGCCGTCCCCCGAGACGAAGGCGGTCGTCGAGCTCGCCACCGCGGCCTGGACGCCCGCGTCGAACGTCGCGTACGCCTTCGCGACGAGCGCGGCGAGCGTGGTCGCGTTGACGGTACCCGCGGTGCTCTCGCTCCCGGTGGCGCTCGCGGCGAGCGACGCCTGGAGCGGGGCGTCGAGGGCCATGATGGAGCTCACGGTCGTCGCGTACGTCGTCGTCGCGGTGAGGGTCGCTCCGAGGACGGTGGCCAGCAGCCCGCCGGTCCCCTCGGTCGACCCTTGCACGGCGGTGCGCCACGTCGCAAACGACGAGGTCAGCGTCGCGGTGTCGGTCGCCGCGCTGACCTGGCTGACGAGCGAGGCGTTGGCGGTCTGCAGCTGGGTCATGACGGCCGCGGTGGCGTTCGCCGTGGTGAACGCTTCCACCAGCGCGGCCGCCGACGCGACGCTCTCGACCATCGCCTGCGCGTGGTCGAACGCGTTCGTCAGCGCCATCGAGGTCGAGACGGCGGCGATGGCGCTCTGCGCGCTCGCCGCGGCGTTCGTCGTCGCGCTGGCCGCGGCGGCTGCGTCCAGCCCGACCTGGGTGTCGAGGGCGGCGAGCGCCGTCGTGAAGGCCGCCTTCGCCTGGGCCGCCGCCGCGTCGTTCACGTTGAGCGCCGCGGTGAGCGTGTCCGCCGCCGCGAGCTCGCCGGCGGCGTAGGTGGTCGCGTTGACGTTCGCCGCGGTGAGCGACGCCTGCTGGCTCATCTGCGCGGCCAGCACGGCCACGGCCAGCGCCTGGACGTCCGCCGTCGCCTGGGCGACCTGGGTCACCGCGTCGGCCTGCACGACCGCCGCGGTCGCCGCATCGATCCGGGCGCGGAGCGCGACGAGATCGATGCTGGCGAGAGCCGTGCCCGCCTCCGTCATCTGGAGCAGCACGGCAGCTTCGACCGAGCTCTCGGTGGTCATCGGCTGAACCATCACGGTCTTGCCGACGACGAGCGCGTCCTCCAGGACGGCGCGAGCCACGACGGCTCCCTTCGCGTCCAGCGTCTCCACGAGGGTCGGCCCGCTGTGGACGGGGACGTCGAGCGTGTAGGTGCCGTCCGAGGAGACGGCCCCGTGCGCGATGCTGGTGGCGTTGCCGGTGGCGTCGATCGTCAGCGCCGAGACGGTCACGGAGGACTTCACGGCGCTGGGGCCGCCGAAGTTGACCGCGTCGCTCCCGGTGCCGTTGGCGACGTGACCGGCGATCACGGCGGACGAGGCGGACGAGGTTCCGCCCTCTCCGCCGGTGGAGGCAGAGCCGCTGTTGCATCCGACGACCGAGGCAGTGGACGCCGCGAAAAGGGAGAAGAAGAGAACGGGCTTCATCATGGTTCAGTTTCCTTCGGAGGTTACGGAAGGACACTTTCGCAAGCCGTGTGCCATCGGGCTCTCGCGGTGTTTCTCGGCAAAAACCGAGGCTTTCACCGCATTCGCGGCTCAGGGGGCCCACCGCGCGCCGCATTCACGCCTCACCGTGGCGATGTCGCCGAGTGGCTCGGCGCGAGGCGACCTTCGGCCCGCGCGTTGCTCTGAGAAGCGGCATGGCCCCCTTCCCCACCCGGCCCGTTTTCGCGTCGAGGTTTCGTCGGCCCGCTACGCGGCGGCCCGGGCCTGGCGCCGGCGCCGGGGCACCAACGCCATGGCCCCCACGACGAGGGCGGCCAGGTAGAAGGGCGCATCGCCGAGGGTCTCGTACACCGTCCGCGGCGCCGAGAGGCGCACGGGCGCGACGAAGCTGTCCTCCACGAACGGCGTGGCGCGAGCGGTGATCCGCCCCGCGGAGTCGATGATCGCCGACACTCCGCTGTTGGTCGCGCGCACCAGCCAGCGCCGGTGCTCGACGGCGCGGAGCTGGGCCAGGGCGAGGTGCTCCCAGGGCTCGATGCTGTGGCCGAACCAGGTGTCGATGGTGAGGTTCACCAGCAGCTCGGGTCGCCCCGCGCTCACCGCCCGGTTGACGAACCAGGGGAGGATGTCCTCGTAACAGACCAGCACCGCGATCGGGTGACCGGTGAGCTCGACCGGGCGGTCCGAGTCGCCGGCGATCATCCGCGCCGAGTTGGGCGACAGGTCGTAGAGCCAGGGAAAGGTCTCGCCGAAAGGGATGAACTCGCCGAAGGGGAGGAGGAACTGCTTGTCGTACCGACCCACGATGCGGCCGTCGAAATCCGAGAGCAGCGCCGTGTTGAGCAGCCGCGTGCCGTCGCCGACGCGGCGGCGCAGCCCGGCGCCGAAGAGCACGGGGACGTCGAGCCCCCCGGTGATCCGCGCGGCCTGGGCCGCGTAGCCCGCCTCGTCGAACACGTCGGGGATGGCGCCCTCGCTCCAGACCACCAGGTTCGCCCCTCGGTCGCGCAGCGACTCGGTGAGCCGGCGGTGGATGGACACGCCCCCTTCGCGCGTCACCAGCGGCAGGTTCCCCTGCGCCACGCCCACGTTGACCGCGAGCGCGCCCCGCTCGGCGGCCTCGACGCGCGGGATCCGCACGGCGCCGTAGGCCGCCCCGGCGAGCGGCGCCGCCAGCCCGAGGCCCAGGAGCGGCCAGCTCACCGGCGACCGCGAGAGGCGCGCACGGAGGAGCTCGGCGAGCGCCAGGTTGGGCCCGAGGAGGAGCGCGCCCACCAGGTACACGCCGCCCAGGTCCGCGGTCTGCAGCAGCAGGGGAGTGCCGTGCATGGTGAAGGCGAAGTACCAGGGGAAGAGCAGGGGATAGAGCAGCTCGCCGGTGACCGAAGCGAGCACGAAGGCGATCGCCGCCGGCCAGCGGCGCGCCGCGGCGCGCGCGGTGAGCCAGCAGGTGAGGGCCATCCGCCCGCCCTGGTAGACGCAGGTCAGCACCATGAGCAGCAGGCACACCGGCGCCGGCAGGCCGCTGAAGAGACGGAGCATCCCGAAGAGCCACGAGAACCCCGTGAGCGACATGACGGAGCCCGCGCACAGGCCGAGGGCAGCGGCGGCCCGCGGCGAGCGCCCGTGCAGCGCGAGCAGGAGCGGCGCCAGGGTGATGAACGCGGCCGGCCAGACGTTCACCCCGGGCAGGGCGAGGTAGTAGAGGAGCCCCGAGACCACGGCCAGCGCGAAGGCGAGCCTCGATCCGAAGAGCGGAGTGGCGGTGGGAGGGGCCGGCGTCACCGGGCGAACCGCGTCGGCACGACACCCGCGACGACCGGCACCATCCACGCGGCGTACGACGCTGGATCCCGGAGCGTCGCCACCTGATCGTCGAAGTGGTCTTTCGCCTCCGCGCAGGAGATGCCCAGGTGCTCCGCGATCACATCGGCGTAGCCGTCGCGCCAGGCCTCCCAGATGCGCGCGAACACCTCGCGGTCGACGCGGAGGGTGTCGACGATCACGTAGTCCACCGTCAAGCGCAGGACGCCGAGGGCGGCGAGCAGCGCGGGGGCCCTCCGTCCGATCAGCAGATCGGTGCCGGTCGCCACCCCGAAGCGGTGGGGCGCCGAGGGCCAGACGACGCTCGGGTCCCGACGGCGCGGCGGGAAATGGATCATCCCGTAGTCCTCGGCGATGAGGTGGACCACCCCGCCCGGGCGCGTCACCCGCACCAGCTCGGCGAGGGCGCGCTCGGCGTGCGGGATGGAGTGGACGACGTGGCGGCACACGGTGAGATCGAAGGACGCGTCCGGGAACCTCAGGGCGAAGATCGTCCCCTGCTCGAAGCGCGCTCGGTCGCCCAGCGTGGCGGCGCGGGCGCGCTCGACGTTCGCCTCGAGGATGTCCACCCCGACCACCCGAGCCCCCGGGAACGTCGCGGCGATGCGGACGCTCGCTTCGCCGGTGCCGCAGCCCGCATCGAGGACGTCGGGCGCCTCGGGGAGCGCGTAGCGGCGGAGGAGCGGCTCCTCCTGGGGCCAGATCGCCTCGGCCTGGGCGGCCAGCGTCCGCACCATCGACTCGTCCGCCATCTGCCTCGCCTGTGGGTTGAGATCGAGCGCCATGCGCAACGCTACGGAGGGCCCCCGCCGGACGCCACCGGTCCGACCGAGTCGCCGAGGGAAACGCGGCCGCGCCGGTCGCGGGGGCCCCGGCCGCCCGGGTAGGGTGCCGACCAGGTGATGCTGCAGGGGCAGCGAAGCGGAGGGTGATTGGCGTCCCGTCGACCGGGCAGTTCGAGGCGGTGAAGAGCCCGTCGACACCACCACGCTCGCCACCAGGGTGTCGCCGAAGGTCTCCTGCCCGATGCCCTCGGCGAAGGTCACCCCCTGAGCGGGTGAGCGACCCGAGCGCAAACAGGAAGCTCGTCGCGTCGGCCCCCCACCCGGACTCGAAGTCCTCGATGCCCGCCTGCATGGCGCCGGTGAAGCTCACCGCCCGCTTCGTGGCCAGGTAGAACAGGAAGCCGGCGAGGCCACGCCACTGCACCTCGAAGGTCTCGAAGGGGGAGGCGAAGAGCCCGGTGTTGAAGCCCCCTCCACCGACGCCCGGCACCCCCTCACGAAGAACCACTTGTAGGTGAACCACTCGAACGTCTCGGTCGGGTTGGGCGGCAAGCTCGAGCTCGCGCCGAAGTCTACGAACGCCTGGCCCGTCGCGACGATCGTCGCCATCCAGCCGGCAGCGAGACCCGGTGAGGCTCCCGCCTACTCGAAGCCGAGGTCGACCAGGGGCGCGGCCGTCTGGGCGACCATGTGAGAGTCGCCGTTCTTGAAGATGCGGATCACGCCCGGCAGGTCGTGACCGAGCTGGAGCACGAAGCTCCCCTCGAAGGGAGGGCCATCGGTCGGCTCGATGCGCCCCTGGCGGGTCCCGTAGTCGGCCTCGAAGGGCGTGGTCATTGGGTAACGGTGCCGCGCCCCCACGGGAGCGTGTCGCGGCCGGTCGGGTCCGGCCTCGACACTGGTTCCGCGTGCCGACAGGTGTCGTCATCTTCAACCCCACCTACGGCGAGCCATGGTGTCGTAGAATGTCACGACTATGGTAGCGAAAGCACCTGACATTGCTTTGCTATTGCCCACTGCGGCCGCAGGCGATGTCCGCTGGGCAGCCAACGTTGCCGGGCTCAACTTGACGCTTGCGGCGCAATGGGGCGAGAACATGGTCAGCGCGTCCGACCGCATGGCCGATCAGTTGACTCGGCCACGGAAGGGCGGAGCTACGCCAGAAACAACTGTGGCCGCCGCGGGCACCGGCAAGCAATCCCGCGAAGGCCACCAGAGGTGCCTACTGTGAAGAAGACCAAGCGAAATATATCAACGGCGATCGCGCTGAAGCAACCCCCTACGCGGCGACCTGCGCCGCCGCCGGCGGAGATCACCATCCGGATCTGGGGGCGCCCGGTTCCTCTGGCGCCGGCGTTCGTCGCCTTGGTGGCGTTGGCGGCGAGCCTGTACCTGCGCGTCGTCGCCCCGTAGACGACGGGGTGTGCCAAACCCCAAACCCCAAGCCGCCGTGCTCCGCTACGCGGCGCCCGATCTTGCACGCGCAAAGGTCGCACACGATCACAGGCCGCGCTGACAGGCGGCTGGACGCGCCGCCGCAGGGGGAGGGTCACGGTGCGGCCCCCTCCCGCGACCAAGCGTGAAATCCTTCCCTCCGGCCTTGGTCGTAATCACCTCGGCGGGGAGCTGGTTGACTCGGATGGCGGTGACGCCGCAGACGCCGAACATCCCGCCGATAGCGGAAGCGCCAGCGTGGAGGGGCGCGACCGGAAGCTCCTCAGCCTTCGAGGCGACGCTCAGCCGGACCGTGGACTACGCCGAGCTGAGAGTCCCGAGGGCGAGGCGCTACTTCGGTGCCCTCAGAACGAGCCCCCCTTCGAGCGTTTGGCTGACGGTCCAGTATACGAACGTGTCATCGACGGCCACCCTGGTCCCGCTGTCCGTGTCGGGGCCACTGGCAACCGTAGTCACGCCGCCCCCGCCGATGGGTACCTTCTGCACGACGCCTAGGTCGGTTACCCAATAGACATACTTGGAATCCATGGCAAAGTCAAAGTTGTCAATATCCGCCGTGAGCTCTTGCGAGGCACCACCAGCGACGGGAATCTTGAGCAGTTTAGTTGACTCGCTCCAGTAAGCCGAGCTGGAGTCCACCGCTAGCCCGAATGTCCGGAGAGGAGAGGGGCTAGTGGCGAGCTGCGCGGCCGCGCCGCCGCCCGTCGGAACCCGGTTCACGCTGCCATCGCCAACGATGTTGCCCGTCGTCCAGTAGACGTAACCGGACGCGACCGCGAGTTCGTAGGAACCCGTGATCGTCGTCAACAACGTCGTCGTTCCCCCGCCTTTCGGAATGCTGTTGATCGAGGGAGTGCCGCTGGTTGCGTAGTAGACGTTGGTCGAGTCAAGCGCGAAAGCGGCCCCATCGGGAGCCAACAGGGTCGGCGTACCGCCCGTCTTGGCGACGCTCTTGAGTGCTCCGTCGGTCCAGTAGACGACGGACGAATCCACAGCGATCGACTGTACCCTGTTCAGCCCGGAAGCGAGGAGAGTCAGGCTCCCTCCACCCTTGGGAACCGTCCTCACGGTTCCGTTGAGTGGCGTCATCGTCTCGAAGTCGCCCCAGTAAACCGAGCTTGCGTCCACCGCAATTGGGCCTGGACGGACCAAACCCGTTGCCAGGAGCGTGACGGCCCCGCACGACGGATCGCACTTCTCGGGACATGAGTTCTGGAGGCATGTTGAACAATTCGTTGCGTCCACGCAGATGGGGCCGCAAAGAAAGTAAGGTGGGGGGCAGCTTTCGCCGCTCCCACTCGATGAGCTGCTCGATGGGGTGCCGCTCGAACTCGACCCGTTCATGGTGCCGCTCGAACTCGACCCGTTCATGGTGCCGCTCGAACTCGACCCGTTCATGGTGCCGCTCGAACTCGACCCGCTCATGGTGCCGCTCGAACTCGACCCGCTCGTCGTACCGATCAGGTTGCCCGAGCAGCCGACGAGACATGCCAACACGAAGACCAGAGGCCGTGGGTTACGCATGAGGTAGATGATACCAGACAATCGTCGTCCTGCAAGATCTGCCTCGTTTGGCAAGTTCCGGCGCAAGAACGTCGCCGTGTGCCCAAGAACTCACTCTAGAAATCGGATTCGACCTTGGATCCCCCGGGGGGTCCTGGGCCAGCCCTTTCAAGGTCACTGCTTCGTGCCGACCTCGGCAAGGAGCCGCGCCGTAGATACGTGCGTTTCCGTAGTGTGCTTCGTACGCGGAGGCACAGGCTTCTT
>Ga0302267_10000319_pt1 | contig 63521 bp, 45 predicted proteins | sample III_Bog_E1_3_FD_194555 | JGI IMG/M metagenome (GOLD analysis project Ga0302267, IMG submission 194555) | Peat permafrost microbial communities from Stordalen Mire near Abisko, Sweden - III_Bog_E1_3 | ecosystem: Environmental > Terrestrial > Soil > Wetlands > Peat | place: Sweden: Abisko...
GAAGGGTTTCCAAGTTCCGCCAATTTTTACCGATCCGGCGAAAGAAAGCAAATCTATATCTGGTACGCGTTGCGTTCTGTGAATCTGGCAACTATTTCGCCGAAATTTGGGAGAGGCGGGAATTTTTGGCAGAGGTGGAGCGGCGGGGTGAGGTTCATTGGTTTCCCACCCATGCGCGGTGAGACTGCGCATGGATGGGGCACCCAGTTATCGTGGCTAGTCAGAGTGAGTCCGAGCTTGCAATCTGCTAGCAGGTGAAGCCAGCCTTGGCCAGCGTCTCTTTGAGGCCCTTCATGCTGGCGCGGGTAGAGGCTTCAGGGATGCCCATGTTGCTGCCGGGCTCTGGCTTGCCGCCATGCCAGTGGGTTTCAAGGCTCACGGCAAAGTGGTAGCCATCGTGCGCGAAGGCCTTGAACTGGCCGACCCAGTCGATGATGCCGCCGCCAACAGGAGCCCACTCGAACTTGCCATCGGGTTTGCGGATGGTGTCTTTGCAGTGGCAGTGGCCGATGCGGTGACGAGGCATCTTTTTGTAGTCGTCGGGATAAGGGGTGTCACCGGCAAAGGTGGCGGAGTTGCCGGGGTCCCAGTTGAGCATGAAGTTGGGCTCCTTGATGGTTTCGAGAACAGCGACAGCTTCAGCACCGCTGCCGGTGTTGCAGGCCATCTCGTTTTCAAGCAGGAGGACGATGTTGTGCGCGGCGCAGGCCTTGGCGCCCTGGCGAAGCTTGTCGTTCATGGCTTCGCGGTAGGGCTTGGGGTCTTCGAGACGCCAGAAGTCAAAGCAGCGGATGCGGTCGGTCTGAAAGGCCTTACACAGTTCGATGGAGCGGTCCAGAACCTCGTCCTGATGCTTGAAATCCACGTCGGCCTGGAACTGGTCGCGATGCGGGCCTTCTTTGGACTGCGGCGCACCGGGCCAGTTGACCTTGAAGAGCGGGCTGGCGATGTCAGTAACGCGGAGTTTGTATTTTTCGAGGATCTTGCGGGCGCGGTCAACCTCATCCGCGTTGAGATCGACGATGTTCTTGCCCCACATGCTGCGCAGCTCGATCCAACTGAGACCAAAGTCGTTGGCGGCTACGGAACAGGCATGGTCGAAGTCGGCGGAGATTTCGTCGTTGATAACGGCAAGACGGAAGGGACAGCTCATGCCTTCACCCCGTACTTCTCGCGCAGCAGTTGCAGGCTGGCGGCGTTGGCGTCCTTGGGCGAATGCGGATCGCTGGCGGGCACGCGGTCAAGCTCGACGATGCCCCAGCCACGGAACTTGATTGCGCGGAGGGCAGCGAAGACGGCGGGAAGGTCGACACGTCCGTGGCCGAGTTCGACAAACTCATAGCCGCTGGGCGTGGAGACATTCTGCACGTCCTTGAAGTGCATGAAGAGGATGCGGCGGCCATACTTGCGGATGCACGCGGCCGGGTCACCACCACCCTGGAGATAGTGGGCGATGTCGAGCTCAAGGTGAAGGTAGTTGGGATCGGAGGCTTCGAGGATGGTGTCCACAGCCTCGGGCGGCTGGCCCAGGGTGTTCATGTGGTTGTGGAAGCCGAGCTTGATGCCGTGGTCGGCGATGGCTTTGCCTATCTCGGAAAAGACCTCGCCCTGAAGCTTGCACTGGTCAGTGGGGAAGGGACCGGCGGGCTTGGCGGCGGCGGCAACGAGCTGGAGGAAGAGGCCGCCAGCCTCCTGCACATAGTGCGCGTGCTGGACGTGAGTCTCAAGCTGCGACTTGCGCACGGCGGGATCGATGGAAGCCTGACCACTGGAGAGTGCGACGAAAGTGAGCTTGTGCTTGGCGAGCAGATCGCGGAGAACGTGCGGGTCAGGATACTGGTCGAGCACGGGAGCGCGCAGCTGGATGCCCGCGAAACCGTCGGCGGAAATGTCTTCGATGGCCTGAGCGGCGTTGTCGCTCCAGGTGATGGCGGAGCAGCCGGCGCGCACCTCGAACTCACCACGATTGAGCGGAGCGGCGAAGGCGGAAAGATTCATGGGCGGATAAAGCGGCCTGCCCGCGAGCGAGGCATGGGCCGCACGGGGAACAGCAACCAAGGCGCCCGCTGTAGCAAGACCGGCTAAAAACTCCCGGCGCGATTGAGACATGGTTTTCTCCTTTTTGCTTTGAGAACGGCCGCGCGAGGCGGCGGGATTTCGCTGCGATTATATGCCCTGAAGCAGGGGGCAAGAACGTGGGCGCTAAACTACCCACCCAGTCGGTAGTGGCTGGGGTAAAACGATCTATTCATGCAGGTAGGACTTGGTCCGGCTGGTCCGCGCGTTGGTGATGGAGAAGCTGCCGTTGGCAGTGGCGACAACCTTGAAGCTGGCTCCAATATCGGATGCCGCAACGGGGTTGGCGATGAGTGGCTCAGAGCTGTTGTGCGCGGCATCGGAGGCTTCGGCGGTGTGGAGCTGGTAGAGGTCTTCGAGGCCGGGGCTCGCGTGCACGGTTTGCCACGCTTCGGGGCTGCCGCCTTTGCGCGCGCCGTTGTTCATGATGGCGACGCGTGGGTGGATGGCATGGATCAGTGCGGCGGAGTTGGACTTATTGATGCCGTGATGGCTGACGAGGAAGAGGTCAACGTGCGGAAGAGGAGAGTTGGGGCAGACGAGGGCCACTTCTTTGGCTCCGGTAAGGTCGCCGAGATCGAGGAAGCGGAAGCGGCCGTAAGTGAGGAGGATGCCGACAGAGCGTGCGTTCTCAGTGGGGTCGTCAGGCCAGGGTTGCTCAGCGGCGCAGGCAGAGTTGGGCGCTGGCGCGATACCGGGGATGGCGGCGATGTGCTCGCCGTCGGCCGCGACGACAACGATGGAGAGGCCGGGGATGTGGATGGTGTCGCCGGGATGGACGGTGCGGCGCGCATGGCCTTCGATGGCTTTGAGATAGGCGGCGTAGTCGGTGCGGGTCACGTCGGAGTCTTCGCGGTTGGGGCCGTGATCAAGGAACTCGCCAACGGGAACCTGAGCAACGAGTTGGGGCAGGCCACCTACATGGTCACGATGGTAATGGGTGGTGAGCAGGTGATCGATGCGGGTGACGCCGGCATCTTTCATCGCAGTCTGGATGCGGGCTGCATCTCGGCTGTCGAAGCCGGGCCAACCGCTATCGACCAGCAGCGACTCGCCTGAAGGGGCGACGAGGAGCGTGGACTGACCGCCTTCGACGTCGATCGTATAGATACGAAGGGTCTTAACGGTCTGTGCGGAAAGCGCAACGGATAGAGCAGTGAAGGCGAGAAAACAGGCAAGGAAGGTGGACGGCAAACGACGCAAGGCAGAAAATCCGATGGTTTCCATTTGCGATGCAGTGTACCCCAGCCATGCCACAGCGGGAAACAGGCCTGCCAGGTTTGAGACAGCCCCCGCCGCACGGCTGATAGAATGGAAAGTGCCGCTGTGTGCGGTAATTTGCAGCATTTCAGCTTCCCAACCGCCCCCAACGGCGCGAGCAGCCGAATCCGAGAAGAGGACATTTTACCTGTGAGCCAGACGATACGCAATATCGCCATCATTGCCCATGTTGACCATGGCAAGACAACCCTAGTAGACGCTATGCTGCGGCAGGCGGGAACATTCCGTGCCAACGAGCAGGTAGCCGATCGGGTGATGGACTCGAACGAGCTGGAGCGGGAGCGGGGCATTACGATTCTCGCCAAGAATACGGCTATCCAGTTTGAAGGCGGCAAAATCAACATTGTCGATACGCCGGGCCACGCCGACTTTGGCGGTGAAGTGGAACGCGCACTGAAGATGGTGGACGGCGTGATGCTGCTGGTGGACGCGGCCGAAGGCCCGCTGCCGCAGACGCGCTACGTGCTGTCGAAGGCGCTGGAAGCCAAGCTCAAGCCCATTGTGGTCATCAATAAGATCGACCGCCCAGATGCGCGTCCGCAGGAAGTACTGAACGAAATTTACGATCTTTTCATCGATCTGGACGCCGACGAGCACCAGTTGGAGTTCCCGGTTCTTTATGCTGTGGCCAAGGACGGAAAGGCAACGCTGGATCCGGCGGTACCCGGCACGGATCTGCAGCCGCTGTTCGAGACGATCGTGAAGACGATTCCCGCTGCGACCGGCGACAGCGAAGGCTCGCTGCAGATTCTGGTAACGAATCTGGACTACTCGGAGTACTTTGGACGCATTGCGATTTGCCGTGTCTTCCAGGGCACGCTGCACGCCGGCGACGAAGTAACCATCTCCAAGCGCGACGGCTCGCTGCAGAAGACGAAGATCACCAAGCTGTTTACCTTCTCGGGACTGAAGCGCACCGAGACCACCGAGACCACGATGGGCGACATTGTGGCCGTGGCGGGCGTGGAAGGCATCACCATCGGTGAGACGATTACCAGCATCGAGAATCCGTCGCCGCTGCCGCTGATCGTGATCGACGAACCGACAATTGCGATTCAGTTCAGCGTGAACAACTCCCCGTTTGCCGGACGCGAAGGCACCTATGTGACCAGCCGCAACCTGCGCGAGCGGCTCGAAAAGGAACTGCTGACCAACGTCTCGATCCGCGTGGAAGAGTTGGGATCGCCGGACACCTTCAAGGTGCTGGGACGCGGCGAACTACAGTTGGCTATCTTGATCGAGATGATGCGTCGCGAAGGCTTTGAGCTGATGGCGGGCCGGCCGGAGATTGTGACCAAGGTTGTGGACGGCGTTCGCCTGGAGCCGGTAGAGCACCTGATGATCGACGTGCCCGAAGCGTACACCGGCGTGGTGATCGAGAAGCTTGGACCGCGCAAGGGCGAGATGACCAAGATGCACAACCACGGATCGGGCCGCGTGCGGATGGAGTTCCGCGTGCCCAGCCGCGGCCTGATTGGACTGCGCAGCGAAATGCTGACAGAGACGCGCGGAACGATCGTGATGAACGCGTTGTTCGACGGCTACATTCCGTACCAGGGCGAGATTCCGCAGCGGCCCACAGGCGCGCTGATTGCCGACCGTCAGGGCGTGACTACGACTTACTCGCTGAACGGTTTGCAGGAGCGCGGGATTCTGTTCCTGGGTTCGGGCGTGGAAGTGTATGAGGGCATGGTTGTCGGCGAGCACTCGCGCGACAACGATCTGGATGTGAACGTGGTGCGCGAAAAGAAGCTGACCAACATGCGCGCTTCTTCAGCAGACGACGCCGTCCGGCTGGTTCCTTACAAGTCACTGAACCTGGAACAGGCTATCGAATTCATCGCCGACGATGAATTTGTCGAAGTCACGCCGAAGTCGCTGCGTCTGCGCAAGAAGATTCTGCAGCAGAACAAGCGGCCGAAGCGGTGGGAAAAAGGACAGGAGTAGTTTTCTTCGTCATTGCGATCAGGGCACAAATAGAACAGGGGCAATCTTCCAACGAAGATTGCCCCTGTTCTATTTGTGCCGTGGAGAATGCTACAAAAGACGCTTGGCTTCAAGAACGCGCGCGAGGGCTTCGTCGGCTGTTGCTCCCGTGGCGGAAAGATGTCCCATCTTACGCCCGGCGCGCGGAGCCAGTTTTTCGTAGAGATGCACGCGCACACCGGAAACGCGGAGTGCGGCGGCAAAGTTGGGTTTACCAGATGCGTTGATCCATACTTCGCCAAGCAGGTTGACGATGGCGCAGGGCGAGATCAGCGCAGTGTCGCCTAGAGGAAGATTGCATGTAGTCCGTACCAGTTGCTCGAACTGGCTGGTGACGCATCCACGTTCGCTCTGGTGGTAGCTGTTGTGCGGGCGGGGTGCTAACTCGTTGACGAAGAGTTCACCCTGACGGGTGATGAAGAGTTCGCAACAGAGCAGACCTTCAAGGCCGAGCTTGGCCACGATAGCTGCCGCAAGCGACTCGGCACGGGCTTCAAGCTCCGGAGAGACTTCAGCAGGCAGCACGCTCCAGGCTAATATCTGATTCTCGTGGTGATTGCGCGCAGCCGGATAGGAGCGGACCTCGCCCGACGGATTGCGCGCGGCCATTACGCTGATCTCGCATTCAAGGTCGAGGGCCTGCTCGGCAACGGCAGGCTGCGCGCCGATAGACTGCCAGGCTGCTGCGATGGACTCCTGCGTTGCCGGAGCGTCAAAGCCGATGCGAGCCTGACCGCGCCCGTCGTAGCCGCCACGGCCAATCTTGAGAAAGACCCGTCCACCAAGCGCGGCAACGGCATCGCGCAGTTCCGCTTCGCTGGTGACGACGCGGAAGGGGCCGACAGGAAAACCGTTTTCGGCCAGCCAGTTTTTTTGAAGGGTCTTGTCCTGAATAATGCGGATGGGCTCAACGCCAGGGCGCAGCGGAGCCAGTTGCGCCACTTGGCGCAAGGCATCGACGCCGATCTGTTCGATCTCAAGCGTAACGGCGTCGGCGCCAGTGGCAAGGCGGCGCGCGGCATCGGCATCATCCCAGCGGCCGACGATGGTCTCGTCAACAACGAAACTGGCTGGGCAATGCGCCTCGGGGTCCATCACGCGCACACGATAGCCCATAGTGCGCGCGGCCATCGCCGTCATACGGCCCAGTTGGCCACCACCAAGGATGGCGATGAGGCCACCTGGCTGAATTGTTTCTGGCTTTGCAGCAGAGTCTGTGCTCATGCGGGAAGTTCCTGATCGAGAACTTCCTGGGTGCGTGCCGCGCGCCACTCGGCAAGACGCTCGTAAAGAGCGGGATCGGTGGCGGCAAGAATTTCAGCGGCCAACAAGGCTGCATTGGCCGCGCCGGGCTTGCCGATGGCAAGTGTTCCCACCGGAACGCCCTTGGGCATCTGGACGATGGAGAGCAGCGAGTCCATGCCGTTCAGCAGCGTGGCGGGCACCGGAACTCCGAAAACGGGCACCAAGGTTTTTGCTGCCAGCATTCCGGGCAAGTGCGCAGCGCCGCCGGCCCCGGCAATAATGACACGCAATCCCCGCTCGCGTGCCGTCTCGGCGTAATGGAAAAGCCGGTCGGGCGTGCGATGCGCGCTGACGATCTTTGCTTCGTAAGGAATCTCAAGGACACGAAGAATTTCGACGGCTGCGGAGAGGACTTCGTAGTCGCTCTTGCTGCCCATCACCACGCCCACAAGCGGTTGGTTGCTCATAGAGCGATTATACGAGGCCCGCAGTTACTGGAGACACTTTCCGATCAATGCCGATGCCAAGCCTCGACGGCCACTTCAATGACGGCCAGCAGCACGCTGGCGGCGGCCAAAAAGCCCTTGGCACGCTGCCAGTTCTGCTCGTGCCTCTCCAACCGGCGTTCAAGCTCGGCAATGCGGCCGCCACTGCCGTCGCCCATCAGGCCACTCATCTGGCTCTTGAGCACACTCAGGTCACTTAACACCTGAGCCTCGAATTCATTCATCATGCGCATATTCCGGACTCCATCGGCCATCTCTCGCCGCCTTCGCTATCCCAGTGGCAGATTGATCAACAATGCCGTTGAGAACTCCGAATAATTGGGAGGCGTAGCCCCGTCGTACATCCGGATGTAGAATCTGTCGCTTGCCAACTCGCGGGAAAAAGTAACGTTGGGCACCGTGGAGCGCAAGACTAAAGTCGAGTCTTGCCCGGCTATGAACGCAAAGTCTCTGCGCCGAATCTCGAATCCTCCGCCTGTGGGCGGCGTAACGCCGGCACTAATGCTGAGCGAGGTTCCATTGAGTGTGGTCACCGTCAAACCAGTGAGATTCGCCAGCACAGTGGGCGCCACAGGTGCTGGCAGCCAAGTATCGGCAGGCACCGTCGTGCTGGTCTTGATGGCCAGATCGTCTGCCCAGTCGTTCGCAAAGGTTATGGTGTATTCCACCTGGTCGGGGTAGCTGGCGGCATAAGTCAGCTTGGCCGTTCGCACAATCACCTGGGCATCGAGGTTCAGAGAGGACGAAATCAACTCCAGCGCATCTCCAGGCCAGACATCTGCCGCAAAATTGAGCTTCGTCCCCTTGTAGGTGCCGCTCCACAGCGCGCTCACCCCCGCCGCTGCCTGCTCAATCGCCTGCGCAGCGTTGCGGCAATCGGCTGAGCTACGTGCCGCTGGACTGGTCACCGAACCAATCCACGTGGCCACAGAAGGCGTGCCCGCTGCCGCCAGCGCAGCTTGACTCGCGGTATTGACAGATCTGCCAACCGCGCGGCCCACCGTGCGATAGCTGACAGCTATCTGCTCACCGCTGACAGGCGCATAACCAGTGTAAAAGATTAGTTTCCCAGTACCGTCCAGATGGCACTCGCCCGCCTGCGCCGTGGTGCCAAGCCGCCGCGTATACGCGCCGCCGCTGGGTGGAGTGCTAACTACCCAGCCCGACCCCAAATCGGTCAGACTGATCGAGCGCATACTCCCAATCAGGTTCAGGCTGCTGGCTGCCACCACCATGCACGTACCCGGGAGGTTAGCCAGCGAACCATCGTAAAGCGTCACTGGCATTCCACCCACGCCGTTAACAAACTCCTGGATCTCCATCTGCACCTTGGCCGAAGCAAGGTTCCACATTCCGCCTGCAGTAATCTGGCCACTGTCCCCAAACGAGCGGTAAAGTGCCTGTACACGATGACACTCGCTGGCATGAACACGAATCCGAAGTGCATAAGAATTCGAGGGATTGGTTGTAAATGAGATGCCAGTCGCACTCCCCTGCAGAATGGGTTGCAGGCTCACCGTGCCGGTTCCCTGCTGAGCGCTCACCTGGAACCCTGCGGTACAACCGGACAGGCTCTCCAACCCTTGGAAGAAGCCTGCCAGAATGCCAGTGCTTCCCAACGATAGGCTCACTCCGGTTGCTTCGAGCAGCAATGTGCCACCCATCTCGATAGAATCAAGCCATTCAATCAGAGTTTGACCATCGGTGCCCGTGCCGCCGTTCATCGTCAATCCGCCAGCCCCCAGTGTCAGATAGGCGCTGCCCCCCGTCGTGCCCCAGAGCTGCCCATTGATACTTGGCTCATTAAACAATTCATCGAGTATTGTCTTTTTCGACGAAGCCGCAACAAAGGGATCAGCGGAAAGGTAAAACTCTGTTGTAGTGCCGTCCCCTTGAAAGTATTCGGTAGCATATGCCACTGGCTCATGCTCGCCGCAGACCGTCACATCGTTCGCCAACGCACGCTTGACTCCAGAGGTGAAGTCCAGATTGGCCAAACTCAGGCTGCCATCGGTTTCATTGAGCGCGTGCACCGTGGTTCCCACAGTGCTAAGCGTCAACGCCCCATTCACCGCATAATAGCTGGCCCGCGCCATCGCTGAAACCTGCGCCGCGCTCTTGCTCCACTTGGCGCTCTGCTCTGGAACATAGTGACTGATCGTCGAGGCCAGCGTGAGCGCGCGCGTTGAAAGCGCCGTTGACCCAGTGCGATTCACAAGCGCCGCCACCAACGCTCCAGCCGTCTGTCCCGTCGATCCCTTGCTGGTTGCCATCAGATACTGGTCCAGAAGAATCTCGTCGCTCAGCGCCTGAAGTGCATAGCGATAGCGCGCGCCTTCCATGCCAAGACCCGCATATTCGGGCATTGGGCTAACGGCAATGTAACCGGTAAAGTAAGCCGTACCATCGTCGCCAGTAACCGCAACTGTTTCGAAGCACCCCGGCACAGCTAAGTTGCTATTTGCCGGAAGGCTCACCCAAAGCTGGCATATCGATGGCTCATTCAACTTGCGCTCGATCGTCAACGGCCGCACGGCATCGAGCGCGGACGTATAGTCCTGCCCTTGGATCGTAATCTTCATCGCACTCTCTGACCGCGTAACTCGATGAGCTACTCGTGGGTTACATTCGCTTCGGCTTCGCTCTGCTCACGACACACCGCGTCCTCAGCCTGATCACAAAAGATTCATGCCCTGGCATCCTGTGGCGAAAGTCGGGTTTTGAAAGGGCACGACTTCAGTCGTGCCGTAAGTGGCTCAAAATATGGATAGGCTTTAGCTCCTGAGGGAATCTAGGTCCTCTCTTTTGTTCACTGCAGAGCACTGAAAACGGATCTCAATCATTGAGACAATACACCTGGAGCATCTTCACTCTTGCTGTAGACTTCCGTGCCCCATCCATTGCGCAGGCTTTATCGCGAAATGGGTGGGATACCAATAACATTCGCGTCTACACAATTCCCTAGAATGCTCTAGACCACTGCATTTGCCGCCGGCAGAAAGCTGCGATAGCAGACAACCCTCTCCCCATCCAGAGGATCGGTCACCGGCAGCGCCAGGAATTGAGCCTTGAGTAACATGCGCGCTAATCCGCCCTTATGTTTGCTATCCAAAGGTTCAGCCGCTTCCTCCGCGCCAGTCATCGTCTGCAGCCGAGGATAGTGGAAGAAAACCCTCTCTCCTTGGCTTCCCTCCAGAACAAACAGTGCCGACCATTCCTGGTAGAAACTGCCACCTTCGCGGTCCACAAAGCCAGTAACTGCCTGCACTTTTGCACCGCTTGCCGGAACGCCTCCAGGCAATGGATCGGCCAGCATCAACCCCGTCGTGTTCACCGACGAAACCAGACCCACATTGAAGGTGACGCGCCGGATGTAATCCACATCCGATAACGCCTGCCGTACATAGGCGCCCGAGACCGGTGAGCCGACATAGCCGGTCTGCCCCGTATAGTCCGCATCCACGGCCACAATCGCACCTGCCGCGAACTTCGCGGCATCCGCACTGCTCAGCACAATAAAACTAGATGTAGATCCGTTGCCAACTACAGCCGCTGTAGTCGCCTGCGCACCCACTGCCGTGGGCAAAGAGCCGCTAGCCGCTGCCAGCAGATTCATATGCTGTGAGCCGGTCGCCAACGCCATCGTGAGCTTCGTCCAGCTAAGAAACTGAAAGCTCACCTGCGCCTGTAGCGTCTCGCGCACCTGCTCCAGTATTGCTGCAGGAATACCCGTCAACACCGCCGCCGTCTTCGACAGTGGCTTGCGCGCAAACTCCTCAATCCATCCCAGGCTGATCCATGGAGACGGGGGCGCATCCAGACTGAAGCTTCCCTGCTCAGAAGGATCAAACAGCACCGGCGTCTGCGCCACTCGGTTAACTGGCGCAAAATAGGCACGCACACGGCGTGCCACCGGCGCCGAAGTTGAAATCCAATTCGACGCCATTTACTCCCCCTGCTCCTGATAGCTGTAAACCATCACTTTTGCCGAACGGCTCAGCCTATCGCGCTGCACAGAAATTGGCCCAAACACAGCCTCATCCCAGAACACTTTGGTCTGCAGCGTTGTCGGAGTGGTCGTCAGATAGTTGGACTTCGCTGCCCAGTACGGCGTCAGAATTGAAATCAACTCCTCGTCCATCTCGCTCAGGGCGCGTCCGCGATCCAGCCCGCCAAACGCCTGCGTGCCACAGGTCTGGTAGAGGAACTCACACTCTTCCGCCACCATCGTTGCGGGAAGGTTAGTCTCTGTCCCCAGTCCAGCCCATCGCAGTACGAACACGTCATTCGGAAGTTGGCTGAATGGCGCTTCCGCCTCTTCGACCAGGATTCCCGGACGCTCCGTGCCCCGGAGCAAGATTGTTCGCTCCGCATTGAGCAACGCCAACCGCGTGCGCAACGCCATATAAAACGAGTCTTTCGCATTTTGCATGGAATTCTGCTCCCTCAAGCGCGCTGCCCGCGGCCCCTTGCCGTGATCGGCCAATTGACGGGCGCTGGGTGAAATCTGTTAGATGGCCTGTTGCCGCGCTTCGCGCAGTAAGAGCCTGTAAAGATACACTTGGCCGAATGCCTCGTTTGAGGCAATCGACTCAATCAGGTAATCCTGGCTAGCCACTGTTACCGCCAGCGTCATCGCAAACAGGGCCTGAGCCGAAGTCAGGTTGAGCGCCAATACCTGCTGCTCAACTCCGGTAGCCGAAACCAGAAGTTCCCATTTCGACTCTCCGCCTTCCTGCCATGTCGGTCGCAGCTTGCGCATCGCTACTGGACTTACCACGACTTCATAAAACGTGGTTGCCACCAGCCCTAGCTCAGACTGACTGGTGTCCGTATTGGTTCCTGTCACGCGCAGCAGTGCTGTTGTCCCCGCCACACTGCGTAGCAGGGCGTCGGCCAGCATCTGCGGCGCTCCCACCGGGTTCCGCGGCGCCGTATCGCTCATCGCTCACCCCAGCCTGTTCGCTACGTAAGGACGCAGCCAGATCTGCACTGTTTCATCCACCAGCGAACTCGAGAAATACTGCATCTGCATCGTGTCGATCTTCGTCTTGCTCGCGTTCAACGCCGGCGTTGATTGAGCGTTACGCACAATCTGCGCACAGGCCGTCTTTACGTCGTCACCAATCGTCGTCAAGCCCGCCGTGTAAGTCACCTTAACTTCATTGAAAGCTAGTCCCAGCAGATTACGGGGAAGCATCAATTCCCCGGCGTTGTCGTCGTAGTCCACCGTGCCCGGATCGATTGCCGACCATTGCCCCGGAAGGGAAAAAGCCATCGCTATCTCGAACATTGGATCCGCAAGCACCTCGCCCCGGCGCGGCTTCGCAAAACGCCCCTCAAGACTCACAATTGGAGACGCCGCAGTGCCCAGCGGCGCCAGGGGCAGATAACTCAACATCACAGTCTGCGCTCCGGCTGTCACGCGGAGCCGCTCCGTGTACTGAACCACATTCAGGTCCGGCCGCCTGCAGTAACTGTTGATCAGTGCCGAGGCCGCCGTGATCCAGTCCGCCGTCGTCCCGACCGGAAGTCCATAGTTCGGATAGTCCGTCGGCTGCAGATATGCCATACCTCACCCTTCTCTTTCTTGCTTGTTCGTGAATCGAAGGCAGAACTCTCCTGCCTGAAGACCATCTCTGCCGCAGGCCATCGCGTTGACCAAAGAGGCTCCACCACCGGCGGAGCCTCTTTACTCATCGGCCTTTCGTCCCGTCCGCGTTCTAGCGCCGTTCTCCACTTGGTATAGAGTTCTGGGTGCCCCACCCTCGCCGCGTACTTGCTTTTGCGGCTAGGGTGGGATAGCAAGAAACCCCTCTACAACAACAAGAGAAATGTTCTAGCGCTCCACCAGCACCTGGTAGTGCGCATAGCTCGCGCCCTTTACCACCGGAGCGCCAAACTTGACCGCCACATACTGGTAAGTCATCGAATTCGGCAAGCCTAACTGGAAGACGCGCGGAGCAGGATCGCCAAGCCAGTGATACTCGATCAGATCCTCGGTCACGATGTACGCTGGCAACACCGCAGAGCCCGAACCCGGAGTACCGGTATAGCTCAAACTCCAGTCCGGAATCAGCGGAAGATCGCCCGCCTGCGTCGACAGCATCTTCACCCGCACGCCGCCAGTAATGCTCTCCGTGTTCAGCACCACATTGAACTCGCTCTTCATCTCGCGATCGATCAGATCCAGAAGAACCGGGTTCGCATAGATCGCCGTCGGACGCACATAATAGCCATTGCTGGCCACCATCTGCGCAACCGCCGACTTTAGCCCGTCCACAATCGAAGCCGTCGTGCCGATACTCGTGGTGTTGCCACCTGCCACAATCTGCGCGCTCACGCCCATGTACTGGGTCGTAGTCGGCGTACTCAGGCTGGTGTCGTTGCCATTCCACAGCGCCACGTCGTGGGTCACCATCACGCCGCTCACCGTATCCACCAGGTCCTTGGCCTGCAGATAGGCAAACTGCTGCTGCTGGTTACCCAATTCAATGTCGAACAGGTTGTAGTTGATCTGTGAAACAAGCGCCTTCAGCGGCACGCTCCGCTCCACACGCGTCGGACTTACCACCGTCGGCACAATGCTGCGCGGATTCACAAATCCCGCTGTGCCCGGATTCGGAATCGCCGTCTCTTCGAAGAACCGCGACGGATGACCGGTGGCGGGAACCTGCTTGATGCGCTGCCCGAATGGACTCGAGCGGCGGCAGATGTCGAAGATTTCAGTCTGATACAGCGGTACTTCCACTGCACCCGGTCCGATGTAATCCGCTGCTGCATGAATATCTGCAAAAGTTGCGTTCATAGGCTCTCTTCGCCCCCTCCATGGGGCCATTCGTTGCTCGAAGTCGAGCTTCTAGCCACTAACTTCCAGCTACTAGCTTGTATCCCCGAGCGGTAACTCCAGATGGATTCGTACAGAAATCTCGCCAGACCTTCTCTATAGCCTGTCTCGATCCCCATCCCTGTCTCCCGACCACGTCCATCACTACTGGTCAGGCGTTTCAAATTTTTTAGCTAGAAGCTGGTGGCCGCTCTCAAGCAATCGCGCCTGCCCGCAGAAGCTGGCTCTTCACCGCGATCCTCTGCTCCAGGCTCAGTCCTGCCAGCGCCGCATCCAGAGTCCGCACATCCACCGGACCCTCGCCAAGTCCATGCTTGGCCAGCATCTCGGTGGTCGAAGCGGGCACCGTCTTGCGCAGTTGGGCCAGTACTCCCGGCGCTGAGCCAGCCTTCAAATCGGCCAATTCCCGCTCCGCAGCAGAGAGCCGCTCTTCCAGTTCCTGTTCCCGGCGGCCCTGTTCCACCGTCGCCGAGATCTTCTCCACCTCGCCGGCAAGAACCCCCTGCCGCTCTTCCAGCCAGTTCAGAGTCCTCTCCAGCAAGGTGGCCGCGGACTCCAGCCGCTCCACAATCTCCTGCTCCTTGTTTTCCATATCCTTCCTTTCCGATTTGCAGTGAAATCTGTTCGTAATCCCGTCGATCTGCGCACAAACAAATGAGGCTCCCTTCAGGGAAGCCTCGTTGCTAACTCGCTGACTTACTGACCCGCTAACTCGCCATTCGGAAGCTCGTCGCCCGATAGGCTGCCTTCTCCCTCAGCAGGACCGCTGCCCCGGTAAAAGTCACGCGGTTCAGCTTCCAAACATCGGCCCGCATGTCCTCCACCCGCGCATCCGCAATCTCGTAACTCATGCCCATCGTCTCGGGCCTTTGTGCCTGGATCGACTCAGCCACTTCGGGAAAATCCCGTGCATATAAGTAACCCCGCACCAACAGCTGATCGCCCACCAAATCCGCTTCGGTCAGCAACCCGATCTTCCGCCGTGCATCGTGCCCATCCCACCCAGGCGTGTAATCCACCGCCATGCCCAACAGAGAAGGCAGCGCCTTCTCCGCCGCCTCCCTTGTCAACATCACTCGATGCCCTCGAGCCCCGGCCGGCGCCTTGTCGCTGGCCCTGTTCACCACCGTCAATACACCGTCGAAAGCTACCCGGTTCGGGTGCCCGTCCACATGAGGAATCTTTACCGCCATTGCTTCCAGTCGCATCCGCTCCACCTTCCAAGCCTGCCTCATTAACCCGGCAACCAAATACCGTCAGCGTGCCCCATCCTTTTCCGCGCGTTTTGCGGAAAAGGGTGGGAAAACAATGTCATTGTCTTCTTGCCGGATCAATAGTCACTCGTCCTTCAACCGTTCTCTTGTTGGATTACCTGTTCACCGGCTTCCTCCAGCACCGCAGCACTTTTTTCGCTGCTCAGCGGTCCAAGGCCGCGCATCGCACGTACTTCGTTCACTGTCAACACACCAGCCTGCAGCAGTTGCACCTGCACCTGCAGTTCCGTCTCCTCGTCCCGCGCATTCAGGTCGTTGAAGACAAATTCAAACTCCCGCCAGCCAATGCACTTCCCAAACAGATCCCGTGTAATGTGCCCTGCCAGCAGCATCGCCAATGGTGAAATCGCTCCACGGAAGGTCTCATCGGTCATCTCCGCTGCCGTCGATTGGTTCACGTCCGCCTCTAACCCCAGCATGAGAGGCGGAAGCCCAAAGGCATTGGCTACCATCCGGATCAGGAACTCCTGCCAGGCAAGCCGAAGGTCCGCATCCGTCCCTTGCGCAAATCTCAGCACCTCCGGTTTCTGATCGGTCGAGATCAGCGGTACCCGCCCCGTTCCTTCAATCTCGTCCTGCCACCACCGGATCAGCCGGTCGTGCTGCGTCGGCGTCGCTTCGTTCAGCCACAGTGCATACTGCGCCACCGAGTTCGCCGCCAGCTTGCCGGCAAACCGGTGCGCGCTCAAAAACTGGTTCACCGTCTCGAAGGCCACCTCGAGAGGACCAAGTCCAAACGGTGTAAAGCTGCGCGGATTCATCCGGATGTACATCAGTTGGTCGTCGCGCAAATCCACCGCGCTCGACTCCAACTGCCCCGGCAACGCCTGCGCATACCGCGGCGAATCGATCTGACCATTCCATTTCGCATTGATCCGGATCGAGGCCCCGTCCACAGGCCACAATAGCGCCGGACGTTCCGGATCGCCCGTCGGCTCCATCTCTATCGCTCCAAAGCCGCCCGTCAACGCATCTTCAATCGCCTGCTCGATCAGCGTGCGAAAGCTGTCTACCGCATTCGGCTCTTCCAGCACCCGGCGCAGTGCCCGCAACTTGCGCGGCACATAGGCCACATCTTCTGCCGCCACTCCCCGCCGCACCCGGATCTGCCAGTCCATGGCCGCAATCCGGTCCTTGATCACGTTGATTGCCCGCCGCACCACCGGCGTCTCGGCATACCGGCGCAGATTCGTCGGCGTCGGCTTGGGCAGCAAATGCCCCGGATACTGCACCGGGCTCAGAATCGAAGGCAACGCCAGCGTCTTGCGCGCGCCCTCCGCATCCGCCGCGTCCACGGTCGCATTCTTCTCGTTTCCGATCGCCTGCCGCCAGATCTCCCGCAACTGTTCCCCTACCTTCACATGCACCTTCCTTGTTCCCCGCGCCAAAAACAAAGGAGCACAGCCATTCATGGCTGTGCTCCTTCATCTGCCGGTCACCGGACCCAGAGACATTGACGATCAGCGCCTATCTCTCGCCTACGAAACCCATCCTACCGCAAACCCATAAAACAATCTGCAAACTCGACTAGAACATTTCTCCACTTGGGATAAAAACATCGGGTGGCCCATCCTCGCCGCGTATTTGTTCTTGCGGCTAGGGTGGGATCGCAAGGAACCCCTCTACAGCAACAGGAAAATGCCCTAAACCTTTTTCGCTTGCCCGCCGCTACATTTAGCGGCTCCTGCAACACTTCCCCGATCCTAACTGAAACCAGGATAATTCTCTGCAAAGTCCACCACAAAAGCCTCGCACCGTTCTCTCGATCACTCTTCCGTACAACAGTGAACACCGCACCCTGCCTGGCCGCTGCCGTTCACACCCGCAACTCCCGCCGCGCCGTCGCCGCCACGCGCTCCATATCCGAAGTTGTCAGTACGCGGATGCGGTGCTCTTCCATCGTCTCCACGCCAAACCTGTACATGGCCAGCCGCTCTGGTTCCTCGTCGGTGGCGCCCAGCCGTGCTGCAGGCTCCACAACCGCCGTCAGCTCCAGCTCAGCCTTCTCCACCCGCTCCACACCGTCTCTCAGGCCCGCCGCCGAAAACGCCAGCACCTTGGCCATCTCCACACCCGGCTCCAGGCTCACCGCATGAAACATGCGAATCACGCCATTCGGCCTGTATCCCGCATCGATGCGCAATGGATCGCCCGGCCGCGTATAGTCAGCCGCCGCAATCCGTTTGCGCAGCAAGTCCCACACCCCAGCCCGCTCGAACTCGGTCCGCATCCGGGCCTGGATTCCTGCCCTTCCGCTCAGTCTCTGTGTCCGCTCCCGCGCCTGAGACTCCACATAGATGCGCATCAGCTCTTCCATGCCGGCCGGCAAGCTCTCCGCCAGATACGCCTTCGGTTCGGTCATCTGCACATTCAACGACAGCGACTCGCTCAGCCGCCGTAGAAGGTCGCCCTCCGGCTCAGCTTCGAAGCGCCGCCGCAGTTCACTTTCCATACCTTCCAGCAGATCCGTATCCGCATCCGGGTCCAGGCAACGCACCCGCCGCCAGTCGCGCGTGAATCGCACCTCGATCTGCCGGCTCCCCTGCTCTCTGAGAAGCACGCCAATATGCACAAACTCGTTCCTCACCGCATCCGGCACATACCGGAGCAGCTGGAATTCACAGTTGCGTCTTGGCCTCTCACCCATCATCGTCTGTCCACTAGCGTGGTCCGCATACCTGGCGCACCACCCCTCTCAGTTTGCCCTCCCCACGATGCTAGCCCCCCATTTTGTCTCTTTCCACACCTCCCGCAACTTTTCTCCCCCCATCGTTCCCCATTTTGGAAACGGCTTCCTATCCGAACGCCCAAACATCTCAATCAGTTCCCGTATCCGGCTACGGCGCGCCAACAGCTTTTCCACCAGGGCCTCCATCTCGCACAAGTCTCCGCCATACCACTCAGGTGGAACCTCGTTCGCCGCCGCCCACACCGTCTCGGCTGGCATCGTCTCCATCCGCGTCAACCATGGCTCAAACGACTCCCAGCCCGTCACATCCCGATAAACGGCATTACGATAGTAGACCCCACGCAACGGCGCATCCTCAAACTGCCATTCCCCTGCGTGAAAACAGTATCCGTAGTCGATGAACACTGCCCGGTAACGGCGCTCCCGCTGTTTGCGCGTGAACACGGACTGTCTTCCATTGGAGTTGCCCGTCCACTTGTCCAGCGCCAGGATGCCCGCAAACTCGCCCACATTCTTCACTTCGGCCAGTTGCTCTTCCGGCAGGTAGTCCACCACCTGGCCAGGCATCAATCCTCCCACAAACCGCGACCCGAACTGCAATCCTGGCTTGCAAGGCTCGCGCCGCCGCCCAAAGTCGATCTCCAGCTCCGGCGTGTTCTCCACCAGCCAGCTGGAAACCTCGATCAGCTCCACCTCCGGCGCCGTCAGCCCCGCCGCTGCCGCCAGCCGCGAGGCCAGCAGTTCATTGGCCAACACCCGCATGTGCTGTGGATTGTTCTGGAACTTCACCACATACAGGCAACCGTCTGCGCCCAGCATCAGATGCCCCTGGGCTCCGCCTCGCAAACGCCGGATCTGCTGTACCGCCAGTACCGCCAATCCGCTCTCCCTGTTCCTGTATGAGTCTCCTACGCATTCTAACCGCAGCACGCCTCTTGCCTCCGCGCCTCTACTAATCCGACCCTCAAATTGAGGCACCGCGCCCCATCCATTTCGCAAGCTTTATCGCGAAATGGGTGGGAAGCATACACCCTGTTCATGGGCCTGATCGAGAACTTTCCCTTACACCCGAGCAGTCCGGCCAGCGCGCCCTGAGGCCAGTATCTCCGCCCGTGCTCCCAGTCCGATCGCCATCGCCATCACCCGGTCGTCGTGCGTGCCCGCCTGCGCCCCGGTCCTGCCATTCGGCAACCGTACAAAGCTCCTGCACTCGGCCAGCAACTTCCGGCTCATGAACCCCCGCGGAGCCTCTGCCAGCGCCGCATCCAACCGCCCCAGCACCGCTGGCCGGCTCACGGAATTCGTCAGCCAGCCAGCCTGCCCATTCTGCCGGTACACCCGCAAATCCCCCTCTGCCCGCTCCAGATGCGCCAGTACGCCGCTGCCGTGATTGTTTCTTTCCACCACCACCCAGGCATTGTTGTAGCAGCGCGCCAACTCGGCCACCAACCCGGCCAGTTCCGCCGCTCCCAGATGCCCGGCAAACTCCGCGCACTGCATCCCTGTCTCCAACTCCAGTACCTCAATGGCCGAGTTGTCTCCCCCGCTGCCTCCACCGGCCGGATCCACCGCCACCAGATACTGCCGGCCCCGCACTGCTGGAAGCCAGATCTCCATCTCCCCATTCCGCCGCCTCTCCATCGGTTCCGGAGCCTCCACCAGCCGCGCCTCCACCGCCGCCAACTCAAACACACTCTCCCCACTCGCCTTGAAGCAACTCTGCTCGTCCTCGGCGTACTCCTGCGCAGCCAGTCCGCGAAAATTCCCCCTGATCTGCCTCCGGTAGCCGATCTGTTCCAGCGTCAGCCCATGCCGCAGCATCAGCTCACACTCTTCTTCAGTCAAACTCTCGACAGCCACCGCCTCAGACCTATAACGCTTCTCCAACCACCATGGCAAAAAGTGCTTCACCGCCCCGGTCTCATCCGCCTTCTGCCACTCTTCGTAAAAGCAGCCACCGATGCCCTGCGGCGTTGACTCCAGAATCTCCTCACCCCCCGGCGCCAGCGACGCCCGCAATCCCGCCAGCGTCTCCGCCGGATCTCCAGGCCACCGCGCCAGCTCAGAGCAATGCAGATTCTGTACCGTCAATCCACGCCCTGCGTTCCGGTCTCCCGCGCTCACCACACGGTACTGCGAGTCCAGTTCCGGAAAAACCAGTTGCCGCACATTCGCACGGGAAGTCCGCAACGGCCCCTCCCTAAGCTCCTGGGGCAGCCAGTCCACAAACCGGTAAATGATGCGAAAGATCTCCTCGGCCGCATCCTGCGTATGTGCAACCTCCAGCGTCAACGTCCCAGGCTGAGTAATCGTCTTCAAAAAGAACCTCGCCGCCGCCCAGGTCGTCAACCCCATCTGCCGCGCCTTCAGCACAATATTCCGCTGTCCCCGCCTCCGCTCGAACTCCTGCTGTGCCGCATTTGCTCTCAGATGCGCCGTCCATCCTTCCTTGGTCCGCACCAGCAGCAGCGCGCGAATCAGCGCCATTCCAACCGTCGCCCCCCTCAAGCCAGCTGGTCTGCGGTCCAGAATCTTCCCGAACCGCTCCAGCTCCTCTCGGGTCAACTCTTCCGGGTTCATCCGCCACACCCGCGCCGCCCCGCTACGCTCATCTCCCTGTTCGCCCACTGCCCGCCTTCCCCCGCTCTGCGTTCATCTATCCGGCCCGCAAATACCCATACTCCGTGCCCCATCCATTGCGCAGGCTTTATCGCGAAATGGGTGGGAAGCCTACAAACTACTTAAAGGCTGGATCAGTAAGTTTCCTCCGGCCGGCCCAGAGGCTTTACGGTTGGGGGCCACTCAAAGCGACTTGGCGGAAGGTGTTGCGAGCGAACAACGCCGCCCATTCCAGCCCAACCCCCGCGCCGTAGGCGCAACGCAAGTTAGCCCACGTTTCAACGTGGGGAGAGCAGCCCATCAACCCCCACCGGAGTCCCATAGGGACGGCGCAAGATCTCCTTGCAATCCGAAAGCCTTGAAACCTCCCTGAAATGTCAACCGGCTATTGTCTCCTCTGCAAAGACGGATGTCTCCCTTTCGCCCAACAGCCCTGCCAACACGGTGCCGTCGTCCGCCGTGCCATGCTTGTTTCTCCTCAGTGGTTCTCTGCGTTGTAGATCGCCTGAATTTCCGCCTGCGAAAGAGCGCGGTTGTAGATGCGCACGCCCTGAATATTGCCTGTCCAATAATTGCTGGACGCTCCTGACCATCGGCCGATATTTACATGCGCACTCGATGAGCCGATTACTACGCTGCTTATCGTGCCGTTCGACGCTCCATTGACCCAACTGGTCATCGTTCCGCTGGAACTCACCGTGCACGCAACCAGATACCACACACCCAATGCTGGTGCAACCGTGGCGGTGCCAAACGTGTTTGCAAGTGATCCCGCGCTGCCTGTTTGGCAATAGAACTGGTTTGCATGTGCTCCACTGTTTGCATTGAGCAGCATCTCGAAACCGTTGTAGTTGGATGACGTCAAATTGCTCACGATGCGCGGGTAAATTGAAGACGAAAATGTCCCCGTGAACGTCACCCACGCCAGAACGGTCATCGGTTTAACCACATCGATGGTGGATGATCCCCCCAGATCGACATAATCGTTCGACCCATTGAAATACCCCGCGTACGGTCCCATCTTGCCACTTGTCCAGTACCCATTTGTACCTGCGGCAGTGCCGCTCCATGTTCCGGCGCTTCCATTCCCTGACCGGTCTGCAGTGGTAGTTCCCGTAGCCATATTGAATGGCCAGTAGCCAACCAGAGTTGAGTCTTGAAAGACATTCCCACCCACCGAGCCAGCCGCACGAACGAAGCTCGTGCGCGCTACGGGAGCGTTGCTATAGCTCCCGTAGTTTTGCGCCGCCAGTGGTAACGCCACTAAGAGAATCGCGATCAGCTTTCTCATGGCATTGTCCTCACACCCACCGTGATATTCACACTCCCAGCAGTCAAGCCGGTTGAGTAGCAACTCCCGCTAGAGCAGGTAAAGGTAAACCCAGCCACCACATTCTGATTGGTGCGGTCAGCCGTTGAGCCGCTATCCGTCCAGTAGTTGTTCGTCGTCGCTCCTACCGTCCCGTAGACATCCTGGTTCGGCGAGTAGAGCAACGGCGTCCCGGCTCCCGATTGCAGGCGGACCGTCGCTGCTGTCAGGTTGCTAATTCCCGTAAAACTCGACGTACCGCTGATCTCGATCAGGCAGATCCGGCTCGACGTGCCCGGCAGCGTGAAAAGCGCCTTCGTCGGCGTCGCGCTTGATACCCCCGTCAAGGAGGCGTCGTTGTAAGCCACCGTGTACTTGGTCAGCACGCATTGGTCGGATGGTAGTTGAGCATCCGGCAGCGTGCCAATCGTAATGTCCGATGCACTCACCGCCACGCTTCCGCTCAGCGCATGTCCGTTCACCGTCGTCGTCGTCGCTACCCTCCCGCTCAACCCCGTATCCACATACGCCGTCGTCGCCAACTTCGTTGAACCGTCGCCCTGAGACTGCGTCATCGCTGTCGTCCCGCTGGCAAGTGCTCCCGCTGTCAAATCCGATACACTCACCGTCACATTCCCGCTCAGCGCGTGCCCATTCACCGTCGTCGTTGTCGCCACCCTCCCACTCAACCCAGTGCTTACATAGGCCGTCGTCGCCAGGCTTGAGGCGGCTAGTCCGGTGTCCTGCAGTGTCGCACCCGTCGTCCCACTGAATACGGCCAGGTCGCCACTCACTGACACACTCGGTCCCGTCACCGATCCCGTGCTTAGTGCTGTGCATCCCGTCACATTGCCATTCGACAGAATGCCCGTTGGCGCATATCCCGCCGCGCAGGTTGTTGGTGTTGCCGCCAGTGCCGTTGCTGTCGCAGCATTGCCGCTGGTGTTCGCGGCATTGTTGGGTATGTCGCCGCTAACCAGCGCGGGCAACTGCGCATGAGCCAGCGTCCCGGCCGTCAAGTCCGACGCGCTCACTGTCACATTGCTGCTCAGTGCATGTCCATTCACCGTCGTCGTCGTTGCCACTCTTCCGCTCAACCCGCTATCCACATAACCGGTCGTCGCCACCTTCGTCGAGCCATCGCCTTGCGCCTGTGTCGTCGCCGTCATACCGTTGGCCAGCGCAACCGCCTGCGTCGTCGTCGCAATGCTCGATGCAGCAATCCCCGTGTCCTTCAGATTGCCTCCCGTCGTCCCATTGAAGCTCGCCAGATCGTTGGATACCGAAGTCCCAGGTCCGGCCACTGCACTACTGCTGCCCACCGGTATGCAGCCGGTCGCATTGCCATTTGCCAGGATGCCCGCCGCTACATACCCACTCGCGCAGGCCACAGGAACAGCCGCCAGCGCAGTCGCTGTTGCCGCATTGCCAGTCGTATTATTGGCAAGCGTCGCACTGCTCGCATTCACAAGCTGCCCGCTCGCATTCGTGCCCACAATAGTCGCGCTCGCCGGCACCGCTGCCCCATTCACCTTCACCACTGCCGTCGCGGCCTGCGTCCCTGTCACATCTCCGTTCAACGAGCCCGTAAAGTTCGTCGCCGATGCCGCGCTGCCGGTGATCGACCCGCCCGGCAAAACGTAGTCCACACCCGCCGCTGCTATCGTCGGCACACCCGTCACCGCCGTGTTCTTCAACAAGCCCGTCGCAAGGCCCGCCAGCGAGATCCCATTGATCTTCGCTACCGCCGGGCTCGGATAGCTCCCGCTCAAATCACCGCCCGCCGTCGCATCCAACTCCGCGGTGATCGTGCATGACCCGCCCAGCGAGCAGATCTTGCCATTTACCGTTGTCGACGCCGTCACCGAAGCCTTCTGGTTCAATCCCGTGTCCACATATGCGGTCGTTGCCACCTTCGTTGATTCGTCTCCCTGCGTCTGTGTCGTCGCCGTCGTTCCGCTCGCTAACGCCCCACTGCCCAACTGAGACGCGTTCACCTGCGAGCAATTCGATGCCCCCACCGCTGAGACACCAGTGCTGTAAGTGCCCGCCGGACACTGCGTCGGCGTTGTCGCAAGTGCGCTCGCCGTAGCCGCATTGCCAGTCGTATTATTGGCAAGCGTCGCACTGCTCGCATTCACAAGCTGCCCGCTCGAGTTTGTCGCCACCAGGCTTGCGCCCAATGGCACTGCGCCGCCATTCACCTTTACCACCGTCGGGCTCGGATAGCTTCCGCTAAGATCGCCCGCCGCGCTGCCTCCCGGTGTAGCTGCCACCGTGCACGACGAACCCAGTGTGCACGTCTGTCCGTTCACCGTCGTCGCAGCAGTCGTTGCCGCCTTGCCGCTCAACCCGGTGTCTACATACGCCGTCGTCGCCACTTGCGTAGAACCATCGCCCTGAGCCTGTGTGGCGGCCGTCGTACCATTCGGCAATGCCGAAGCCGCACTCAAACGTGCCGCCGCACCACTGGTGCTCGCAGTGATGTTCGCCGGCAAGTCCGCACTCGTCAGCCCTCTATAACTCGGTGTAGCCGACGTGCCGCCACTCGCTGGTCCTGCCAACACCATGTTCGGTTGCGCGGCCTTCAACGTTGCCGTTACTGAACCCGTCGAAGCCGAGTTCGACAGCACCACTCCGTCTCCACTGAAGCTAAGCACTCCTGTAGTCAATCCCGTCCACTGGCATCCGCTTCCCGTTGAGGTCAGCACCTGCCCCGAACTGCCAAAGCTACCCTGGCACTTGAAGCCTGTTCCCGCGTCGATCGCGCCATCGCTCGTCAAAACTCCCGGTGCGCTCCGATACAGGTTTGTGTCGCTGCCCCAATAAATCTTATGAGTGGCGTCTACCGCCAGAATCCCCCCACCGGCCGGAATGCTGGGCGGAACACCGTGAAGCAACTGTTGCCGCCACCGTTCTATCTCATTGCGTGGCACATTTGCCGAGGCTGGAATATAGATCATGAACGGCTTCCAAAACTGATTGCCTATAGTGGTAGATGAATTGGACGTTACCGATAAGCGCATCGAAATATAGGAACTGGAACTCCCACTGGTGAGGCAGGTAAGTCCGACGATGGGATGCCACCAGTTGCCGCCGATGTTCTGCTGGAAAGCCCCCGTCATCGCATAACTTGCCCCTTGGTCGAAAACATCCGACCCATAACTCCATAGGTAAATAGGAGAGAAAGATCCACCTGCGTAGGTTTGGTTTGCTCCGGCTCTGACCCATGAACCTACTAGAAAGCAGTCCCCAGCGCCGCGCGGCACAGTTAAGAAATGGAATATATCCGAATAGCTGGTAGCGTTGGTTGCATCCAATTCACCAGCTGTATATGTCCCATCGGGGGCGAGAATTCCGCCAGTAACTCCAGGCCAACTGCTTGGGTTTTGATTGACTGCTTGCGTAGCAGCGGGAATCAAGGAAGGTCCGAGACTCCCCCCAATGCCGTCCAACTCCGTCATCGTGATGGAGCCATCCGCAATCGTGCCCACAGGCGCAGTGCGCCCCACCGGCAACGTGATCCCCCCCTGGTAGTAGTCAAGGCCGTTCACAAGTACCCGGCCAGAATAGTATTTGCCCACAATATTCGGTGTCAGTACGCTGCTGAAGTTATTCACGACAAACTCGTTCACGTTTGCACAGCAGCGGTTCGCACCCTGCGGATATAGATAGTTGATCCACGAGAATCCGTAACCCATAAAACTGTCCTGCAGTAAAACGTGGTCGAATGTGATCGGCTGCTGTGCCTGCGAAGCAGCGCTGATGTCTTCCGTTACCGCGTTGTTGATGGGCTGCTCGATCACCGTGTCCCGCACCGTCAGGCCGCCAATCGACTGCGCGATGCCGTTCGTGTCCAGCTTGATGCCGCCGCCAATCACCGAGTTCTTGTCGATAAAACTCATCTCTGCCGCACACCCGTCATCCGACGGATTCAGATAACTTCCCTCCGCCGTGCAACGGAATGCATACGGATAGCCCTGCTGGCCACAGCTGCTTCCGCACGCGTGCCCGAGTGTCGGCAAAAGAGTTGATTGCGAAATCGTGAACCACCATGAACTCGACATCTCCATCGGGATCGATGTCATCGCCGCCACTTCTGAGAACGCCATATTCTTGAACGACAGCAGCGCATTGTGCTCGCCCCAGAACCCTGCCCCATAGTTCGCATACACACGAAGGTTCTCGAAACCGTGATGCTGATAGGTGCTTGCTGGCGGTGCAATCGCCACCATACCCCACTGATCGCTTGCGTTGTGCCCATGGGTAAATACCGCTGTCACCGCCGAACCGCTCACTGACTGGATGCGCACAGTCTCAAAGCTGGACTCGTTGAACCCTGTCACCGTTCCGCCGCTGCTTGAACCATTCGTGCCGCTCTGCTGCCATCGCAGCGTCATCGCCCCGTAGTCGGATGCAGTCACCATCGGCGTCGTATTGAAGCTCGTGTCCGTTACACCTTCCACCGTAACGGTCGTGCCCGCCGGAATCGTGCAACTCGCACTCAGTGTCGCCGTCACAACGTTCGACGCCCGCGCAATCGAACTGATCGCGCAATTCGTTGTTCCTGCAATCGTGATCGCCGATCCGGCTGGCATGTTCGTGATGCTTCCATTCGTAAATACCGGCGTAAAGCTCACTGGAGCGTTCGTCGAACTCACTGCCGTACCCAGCGTTCCGTAAACAGCCGGCCCCTGCACGGATGCCACCGGACCTGCCGCCTGGAACGATTGATTCACTGACTGTCCATCGCCAATCAGATCCACCTGATCCGGCGTCTCAAAGGTGCTGCCCAAAATCAGCTTGCCTTGTAACTTGAGCTGCACCACTGTCGAGTTCGAGCATGCAAATCCGCCATTCGTAACTGCCAGAATCGATCCGTTCGACAAGTAGCATCCATTGCCTCCGCAAGGCAGCAACACCGAACCGGAGCTCGTGCAAGCCGCTGCAACCGCGCTCACCAGAGCCGAATCAATCGGCGTTGCCCCATCGATCACTGCCCCGTATGCGCGAATATCCGCATACGGCGTCGTTGCAGGAATCAAGCCCGTTGCAGTCAGTGGGCCCGCCATCGTCTGCATCGATGTCACGGTCGTCGACACCCCGCCCAGGTTCGTCATCGCGGCCGCTGCTGTCGTCGCTCCCGTACCACCCGCTGCCACAGGCACGCTCGTCTCACCGCCCACCGATGTTCCATTGCCCGTGTAATACGCAATCTGCCCCGTCGTACCCGAACTCACCGTCGTACCGCTTGTCGTGTTTGAACCGCAGCCCGACCCTGTATTCGTGATGTAACCCGAGCTATCGATCTGCAGGCAGTTATGTCCGCTCGACGCCGATAGCCCCGGAAACTTGATCGCTGCCGCGCCCGTAAAGCTTGCATACAAAGGAACGCTGGTGCCACCGCCATAAATATTGAACGCACTTCCCGAATTCGTTTCGTAGTTGATCCGCACCGTGCCCGTCGCATTCGACGCGTCCACATACGTGTCGCCCGTGTTCGTGCTCTGATACGCCTTGAAACTGTCCAGTCCGCCCACGGCGGAGTTCAGAGCCCAGTTGTTGCTCGTGTCCTTCACCATGTACCACTGGCTGTTGCCGTTGTAGTCCTTGTAGATGTACGACTCTTTCTGGCTCGCCGTCGATCCGGCCCACAGCGTCATGTCGATCTCGGCGTTCGCGCCGTTCTTCACCGTCGGCGTATTCACAAACGTCGTCGTGCCGCCCACCTGCAACGTGCCGTTGAAGATCGCATCACCTTGCTTGTCCACCGTCGCCACTGTCGTCGAGATCGATCCGCCCGAGCCGAACACCACGCCGCCCGTACCCGCATTGTTCGATCCGTTCAACACCACCGCACCCGAGCCCGCGGCATTGATCACCGTCTGGTTGTTGGTGCTCGATTGCCCATTGTTGTACTGGCCCACAGAGATGCGATACACGCTGTTCAGCTCATCCAGAACCTGGTAGAACTGCTCACCGCTCGTCGCATCGCTCAGCCCCATCGTCCACCGGTAGCCATAGTCCGTCTGGTAGCGATCCAGCAAACCACGCTCATTGCCAGCTCCCGTGCCCAATCGGTAGTGGTTGGTCACCGTCGCATCCTGCTGGCTTCCATACCAGTCGCCATTCATCCCGTTGAAGCTGCGATGGAACGTGTCCAGGAAGCTGTTGCGCGTACCATTGTCGGTCAGCGCGCCCGTAAACATCGTGCCGCCCGTCATCCAGTTGTTGTACGCACTGCCCGCATCGGCCACCACCTGGTTCGTCGAGTTCTCATTGCGAAGGCCAACAATCGTGTTGTTCTTCGCACTCGATCCCAGATGCAGCGCCGTCGAGCAGCCTTCTACATCGCCGCCCGTAAACGTGTTGCCGTCGCCCGCCTGCAGGTTGATGCCATACGTCCCCGCAATCGGGCTGCCGCCGCTGGTCGGGCAATCAACGTGCAACCGCACAAACGTACTCGCATTCGTCCAGTCCGTCGTCACCGAACTCGACACCTGGTGCCCGATTGCATTCACCGCTGTCTGGAAGCCATTGAACGCGTTGTCGTAGTACGTGCCCCCCGTGTAGTTCCCCGTACCATCCAGCGTCATGCCCGTCTGATTCGAGTTACCCAGGAAGTACACGCTCTCAACGTCCATCTCCTGCGTGCGATAAGCCACCAGACCAGCCGCAGACGCGCTCGACGCGCCCGTCGTGTTGATCACCACGTTATCCATGTGGAAGCCAAGCGTATCCACCGCATACGTCCCGTCTCCCACCTGTACCGCCGCGCCCGATCCCGTATACGCAATCGCCGTGCCGCCCATACTGCCGCTCGCCTGCGATCCGCCTCGCAGCGCACAGCCTTTCAGCGATACATTCCGCACACCCGCTGCAACAATCAGCTGATTCGCCGTCGTAATCGTCGCGCACGGCAACAGCACTGTCGTATTGCTGGCTGCAATCGTTACGTTGGAGCTAATCGTCTGCGCACCGGTAAAATTCCGCGCGTCGCACGTGCCGCCATAGGTCGAACTCACCGCATTCACGCAGGCCCCGAGCTTCGCGCCAAAGTCCGCACCAGGAAACTGTTCTGCCTGATACGCACTACCCGGCTCGCTCGTGCCCGTCAGCGCTCCATACGTTCCGCCGCCCGGCAAGTTACCGCCGCCGCCCGCCACCTGCGTCCCGCTCAGCTCTGAAGCAGTCGCATTCCACACCGTGTAGCCGCCCGTCCCCTTCGACAGATTGCCGCCCAAAAATGACAGATTCTGCCCGCCAATCAGGTTCACCGGCGCTGCCGTATCCCAACCTCCCGCCACATTCAGGCTCGCGGTCGTCGTCACCGAGCAGGCCACGCCGCCCTGCGTCACCATCACTGCCCCAATGGACCCATCGCTGTTCACTGCCGCCGTCGCCTGCGCCGTGCAGCTTCCGCCGAACTGCACCGGCACTGCCGTCCCGTACGGATCGAATCCCAGTCCATGCTCACTGCCCACCGTCACGCCGGTAATCGCGCCCGCTAGGGCGACCACTGTCAGCGCTGGCGGCACCGCCGTCCACGTCGGCAGCACCACCGCGTTGCGCACCGTCCACCCATACTGCGCCCCGCTCAGGTCCAGCACCAACCCCGTCGGCGGCTCAGCCGTCGCAGCCGAGTTACCCACCCGCCCCACCACGTTATCCATCACGTTGTTCGATCCGGTCGCGGCCACAAACCCGTGTGCCGCCTGCATCGTGATGTTCTCCCACTTGTTCGAGTCCGCGTTCAATCCCGAAGGGGTAATACCCGCCAGCGCCGGCATCGCAATGCCTGTATTCAGCCCGCGAATGTCGATGTTCCGGAATGTGCTCCACCGCGGCCACTGCCCCAGATACATGCCGCATGTATGCGTCGAATACGCACCCGCGTAACTCACAGCCAGCGGATCGGTCCCTGTCGGCGCAATCTCCACATTCTCGATCGTTGCTACCTTCAGCCCGTTGCCGCCTGCGCCCGTCAAGGCCGGCATCGCAATCGCGCAGTTACCCACATACCAGCCAGCACCTAAACCCACTGTCGCCGTCAGCCCGTTGCCGCCCGGCGAAAAAATCGAGTTGCTCTCAATCGGCCGGCTCAGCGCGCAGCTTCCCGCTCTCGCTCGCCCCTTCGCCGTCGCGCACGACGCATCCACGCTTTGATCCACATAGATCGACAAATCGTTCAGCCGCGTATAACTCAAGATGCTCGTGCTATCCGTCGGCGTCACCAACACGTCTTCGCCCGGAAAACCCATCAGCGCCGACACCTGCTTGCCCAGGCCGCCAATCGACTCTCCATGCCAGCTCAGCGCATGAGTCTTGCAAGTTCCTTGCGGAATTGTCAGCGCAACACCATGCGCGTTCGCATAATTCAATGCCGTCTGCAATGCGCTCGTATCATTCGTCGAGCCATCGCACACCGCGCCAAACTCCTTCACACTGCGCTCAGCCTGCTGCGCCCCGCTCGTCCTCCAGTCCTTCACATACACGCCGTTCGCGTTCGTGAACGTATCGGTCCCCGTGTAGGTCGGAGGAATCTCCAATGCTCCTGTACTGCCAGCGCTGTTAATCGCCGCCTGTAGCGTCGTCTGCGCGCTCACCGTCGTCGGCGACTGCACTCCGTTCACGCTCGGCGTCGTCAGCGCTCCCGTCATATTGCCGCCGGCCAGCGGAACTGCCGTGGCAACGCCCGTGTCCACATAGTGTTTGTCTGAGGCCTGCAAAGGCTGCGCCGGATCACCATTCAAATAGAGCGGCCCCGTCATCGTTCCGCCCGCCAGCGGAACATAGCTCCCATTCAGCGCCGCCACTGCCTGGTCCACATAGGCCTTGGTCACCGCCTGCACCGCCTGCGCTGCTGGCATCACCTGCGCCCGCACCTGTCCCAATGCCGCCTGCGCCGCTGCCGGAATCACCCAGTATTCGGTGCTCGTCGTTCCGTCGCTCATGTGATACACAGCCGTATAGAACAGCCCCGCCGGCGTCGCCCCCAGGTTCGGCGTCAGATTCACACTCATGAATCCGTCGGCCGCAATCGTCACCGTCAGCCGCCCAGCCGTCACTGCGCTCCCCGACGACGTTGTAAATGCCGGCCAGCTCACGTCCAAGGTGCCCGCGCCCGGCTGACCGTTCGCCAGGTACACTGTCCCCTGAACCGTCGTCGTCGTCACCGTCTGCGCCTCTGCCGCGCGTCCCGCCGCCAGACACAGAAGAACTGCCAGTACCGTCACCCGCACCAGCCAGCTCAGCACCGGTCTTGCCGTTCTCTTCCGGCTCTGTTTCTTCTCTTCATTGCAGTTGTCGCGCATTGCTTTCCCCTTCGTGAGCTTCATGCCTGTCTCGTCCTTCTCGTTGCGTGAACCTCGGCTTGCTCTTGCCCGCCGTTTCCGTCCTCTTGTCCGCTGCTCGTAAGTCCTGCCCTCAACTTGGCGCCCGTCTGCGCGCACAAAACCGCGGCGGGCCTGGAGCTAAACCCGCAACTGCTCTCTGCTGCCAATGGTCTTGCTCCAGGCCCGCTTCCCAGCCCCGTTTGCCGCTCTTTTCTGCTTATGATGTGGAGCCGGGGTATCTCGTTATCAATCCAGCCCTCGAATAGAAGCACCGTGCCCCATCCATTTCGCAGGCTTTATCGCGAAATGGGTGGGATACAGACACACTATTCAAGCGCCGTATCAATCACCCACGCGCCAACCCACGAACCCGCCATCGCGCGCCACGGGCGCATCCAACCCGCCAATCCCTTATCAATCCGGCTATCAATCGAAGCACCGTTTCCCATCCGGTCCCCGCGTCTTTTGCGGCAAAGGGTAGGGAAGTAGATACCCCTGCATTCTTGCCAGATCAATCGGGTTTCTGTGCCGTCTCCAAATCCACCTCCGACGCATCCACCTTCAACGCTGGCGTTCCCACCCACTCCGGGTCGGACCCAATCTCCAGCGCCACGCTCCCGCGCTTCGATTGCTTCTTCGCCTGCTTCTTTCCCGCCAGTGCAAGCAGCAGCTTCGTAGACTGAATATCTCCAGTCTCCGACTTTTCGCTAAGCGCCTTCGCAATCTTGCAGCCTTTCTGCCGCAGTTCTTTCACTGCCGCATTCAGCAGCGAGTCGAAGCCTTCGCCCGCCACCACCGCCGCACGCGCCACTCTCACCGCGCTACCCCGTTTCGACGTTTTGATTGTCTTTGCTTTGACTGTTTTCTTTTCCGCTACCGCTCTCGCTTCTGTCTTGCTTCTTACGGCCATTTGTCCGCCATTCCCGGCCATCGTTCCACGGCATTCGCTCCATCCGTAGAAACGAAAAAGCGGCAACCCAATTCATCGGTTGCCCCAGGAATTCCTTCGTCAATTCCGCTCCCCCATCGCGTCCTTGCCCATCGGCTGATTGCTCTGCCCTGTGTCTGTGCGCCGTCAAACCGCTCAGATCTCTGAACTCCGCTCGTTAATCCGGCACACTCTGTCAATCACTCGGGAAGATGCACTTGCCCCCAACTCGCATTCAGCCGTCCATCTTCTTCTCTCCTACGTCCGCGAATCCGCGGAGATGGCTCGCAAAAAAATAGGGAAAGCCGCCAAGGCCTTCCCTTTTCGTTCCAATTCGGTATGAATGTTCCCAGCTTAACGCATACCCCACGAATTGCCTGCAAGCCCTGCAGAAAAACTTTCCCCGCATTGCAAACGCTTATTGATCCGGCCCGCAAATAGAAGCCCCGTGCCCCATCCATTGCGCAGGCTTTATCGCGCAATGGGTGGGATGCCTACACGCTCCTTGAGAACCCAATCAACGCTCACTGCCCCGCTTGCTCGCCAACAGCCGCTCCAGCGCATCGCAAGCCGTCTTCACTCCATCCTCGCGCCCCAGCAACCGCGCCACGCTCGCTGCCCGTTGTGCAAACTTCGGCTCGTCCAGCATCCCCCGCAGCCACCGCGCCACACGTACCGGCAAATACTTCTGCCGCCGGATCGCCCTGGCCACCTTCAGCCGCTGCATCCGCCGCGCATTGTCCGGCTGGTCGTGCGAGTACGGCATAATCAGCATCGGCTTGCCCGCCTTCAAACACTGCGCCGTCGTTCCCACACCTCCCTGGTGAACCACCAGCGAAGCCCTTGGAAACAGCGCAGAATACGGCGCATAATCGGCCACACAAATTGAATCCGGCAACGGCACTCTCGGCCGGTTCCGCTCATCTGACCCAATCAGCAACACCGCCCTGATTCCCAGCTTGATCGCCGCCCGCGCCGAGTATTCGTAGAAATTCCCCGCCGCCAGCACCGCCGCCGACCCCAGCGTAAACACCACCGGCGCATCCCCCGCCGCCAGAAACTTCTCCAGCTTCTCCGGCAGCTTCGCATTGCCCGCATCCGCGTCGTAAAAGCAGAATCCCGCAATCAGCGTATTCGGTGGCCAGTCTTTTTGCTCCGTCCCCAGCACCCGTGAAAACAGGGCCAGCACCAGATCCGGCGAGTGCTTGGCGTCAAACAGCGGATTCGCTCCCCGCTCCAGTCCCAACTCCTCGCGCAGCTCGTAGATCGGCTCCGGCCACTTCCGGCTCACCAGCCGCGCCAGCCGCTTGATCGCCCTGCCCATCCATGGCACCGCCCGATCAGCCCGCGCCAGCCGTGGATACATCGGCAATACCGGCGGATCGAAGGCCGAGAAGAACGACAGCGGAGCCAGCACGTAGCTCGCCCACGGAATCCCCGTCACCTCCGCCACAATCGGACCCGCATAGTTCAGCTCGCCCAGCAGCATCAGGTCCGCCCGCTCCGGTTTGGTCGCCGCATCCAGCAGATCCGCGTACGTCTCCCTCAGCGCCGGAAACAGGAACTCCCTCAGCCCGGTCTCTGTGCCCTTCTTGACGTCGTAGATCATCTCCACCAACGCCGTATTGGTCGGGTCAATATCCGGCCGCACCGCGCGAAACTCAAGCCCCAGCGGCTCAATCTTCGCCCTGTAGACCTCCGGCAGCGCCATCACCGGCACATGTCCCCGCCGTTTCAGCTCCAGCGCTATCGCAATCAGTGGATTCGTATCCCCGAACGTCCCGATGTTGGAAAGAACTATCCGCAATCCAGTCTCCTTCACCCCACCCACACCGCCTGCTCCATCCTACTTCCGGGGCCCTTATCCTTGTGCAATCTCTCACCGTTAAAGTGCAAAAAAGCAACAAACCCGTCCAACCACATTCCCCATGGACGAGCAAAAAGTAAGAGGCAAATTCCAGTATCCTACCGCCGGATAAACGGCTCGTAGTTGAGGCTATCACGGGGTCTTTCGCGGTTAAACCTATCGATCCCACCTCAAATAGAAGCCCCGTGTCCCATCCATTGCGCATACTTTATCGCGAAATGGGTGGGAAGCCTTCAAACTACTTAAGAACTAGATCGATCAACCACGCGCCAACCCGCGAACTCGCGCCCCGCAGGCGCCGCCAACTCGCCAATCCCTATCAATCCAACCCTCAGATAAAAGCCCCGTGCCCTATCCATTGCGCAGGTCTTATCGCGAAATGGATGGGAAGCCTACACACTATTCAAGGACCGGCCCCATAGCTCCACACTCTTCTTCGCGACGCCTTCCACCTTCACCTGCACGAATTTTCGCGCGCCTTTCATCCCCACCTGCGCAAAAGCCCTGCGGCGTAGGCGCAACGCATGTTAGCCCCACGTTTCAACGTGGGGAAAGCAGCCCATCAAGCCCACCGGAGTCCCGTAAGGGACGGCGCAACATGCCCCAGGATCGTCCCGTGAATGTCAAACTGTCGCCTCTACCCCGCTCTCCAAGCCAACGCTCAAGCCATTGCTCCGGCTCACCAATAGGTCCAGGGAACGTCAGAATGGGTGCGCAGACTCTATCCGCGGGGGCAACGTTTCAATGGCGACAGACGTGGTAGGATGGCCAATTTGCGCGGTGAAGACGCCGCCAGCTTTGGTCTGGCCAGGCTGGAGGGTACAATCCTCAGCAGGTATGGCAGCGACTAGAACGATGGATGGAACCGGCGGAAACACCACTGCGCAGGAGCAGGAACGCCTCCAGCTCCGCGAGCAGGAGATGGAGCTGATCCGCGCCGCCCAGTCCGGCTCCAGAGGTGCCTTTGACGCGCTGGTCCGCCAGTACGAGCATCAGGTCCTGCGTCTGGCCTTGCACCTCACCGGCTCCGAACACGAGGCCGAGGATATCTACCAGGAAGCCTTCCTCAAAGCCTATCGATACATTGGTAACTTTCGCTTTGAGTGCTCGTTTTATACCTGGATCTACCGCATTGTCACCAACTTGTGCCTCGACCAGCTGCGACGCAAGAAAACCCGCCGCGAAGATGCGGCCGTGGTCCTGGACCACTCCGGCGACGAGATAGACGTGTTGGCTTCGGTCTCCGACAACCGGTCGTTTTCAAATCCCGCCAAGGAGCTGGAGCGCAAAGCCCTGGGCGAAAAAATTCAGGAAGCGCTGGGCAAGCTCACCCCGCGCGAACGAACCGTTTTTGAACTCAAGCACTACCAGGGGCTCCGGCTACGCACAATCGGCGAGATGTTGCATACGACCGAGGAAACGGCGAAAAACACGCTGTTCCGTGCCACAAAAAAGCTGCGCGCCCAACTGGCGGAATGTCGGTAACTGGCCCTCTGTGGGCGATGAAATTCGGCAGATGCCTGGTATCAGATGGATCAGACTGCGGAACTGCTTTTGAGGCTGGAAGGACGTAACACCATGAATTGCGAAGTGGCACATGAACGGATCGTACTGGCTGCTTATGGCGAGCTGGCTGACGAGCAGGTGCATGAGCTGGAACGCCACATGGCCATCTGCCCGGAGTGCGGGCGGGAACGGGAGCTGGTGCACGCGCTCAAAACCTTGGCGGGGGCCTACCCGGTAGTAGAGCCCAGCCCTAACCTGGTCGCGCGTTCGCGCCTGCGCCTGGAAGAGGCTCTGGACGCCCTGCCTGCAAAAAGCTTGACCGCAAGGCTTTTCAGCCGTTTGAGAGGCGGTTTTGCCAGTTTGAGGGCCGCGCCGGTAGCAGCTGGCCTGGTGCTGATGCTTGGGCTTGGTGGTGGTGCGCTCGGCGGCTATCAGCTGGCGGCACATCGCCCTCCCCGAGTCTCTGCCATGGCCGTGCAGCAGAGCACCACGGCACAGCTGCTTCCCGCCGCGCCAACAGCAATCGCAAAGGAAAAACCCTCCGAGCCCGTCTCTGAAATCGCCAACGTGGCCAATATCTCGGCCATCGTTCGCCAGCCCAACAGCCGCATGGTAGAGGTCAGCTTCAACCAGATGGTGCCGCAGCGCGTAAAGGGTTCGCTCGACGATCCCGCCATCCAGCAGTTGCTCATGCTGGCCAGCGAGAATGCCACCTCGGAAGGCGTACGTGACGACTCCGTCGGATTGTTGGCGGCCGAATGCAAGTCTGGACACCGCTGCCAGCAGCCCGGTATGCGCGATGCCCTCATGGTCGCTCTGCGCTACGGTCAGGACGCCAACGTGCGAGAGAAAGCGCTGGAAGGCCTTGAGCCCTACGTGGCCGAGGACATCCGGGTTCGCAACGCCGTGCTGGAAACCTTGATGAACGACAGCGACCCACGCATTCGTACCATTTCAATCAACGTGCTGGAGCCCGTAGAGGGCGATTCAAGCGTCCGCCAGGTCCTCTATTCCGTCTCGACCAGCGATGAGAACCCCCAGATCAGGAATGTCTCCCGCCAGGTGCTCAGCCGCATGCCGGAGATTCAGTAATCAGCCTTGCCCTGGGCGATTGCGCCACGTAAGAAGAGCGCAGACCAGGATGCAGAGAGCGTGGAGAAGGAACCATGAAGTACTTTTTGAGGCTAAATTCACAAAGCAGGTATCCTTCGGCAAAGCCGGAGGCTTTACGGTTACTGGCCCCTGAAAGGGGCCCGGCGGAAGGCGTTACGAAGCGAACAACGCCGCCCATTCCAGCCCTGCACCGCGCCGTAGGCGCAACGCAGGTTAGCCCCACGTTTGAACGTGGGGAAAGCAGCCTATCAAAGCCCGCAGAGTCCCGTAGGGACGGCGCAAAATCTCCCTGCAATACAAGAACCTTGAAATACTTCCGGAGATGGCAAACTGCTACTCCCGCCCCGGCAAAGGCAGCGATTCTCCCTTTTGAAAGCAGATGGCTTTGGTTCGCTGGCGCGCTCTTGCTGCTCTCTGCCTTGGCAGCCGGAGCGCAGGGCCGGGCGCTGGTGCAGTTGCTTGAAGAATCCAAGCCCCTTTTGCTCGGCAGCTCTCAGGGCTACCTGGGCGTGGAACTGGCAGATGTCGATGCCCAGAAGGCTCAGGCGCTCAAGCTCAAGGAAGTGCGCGGAGCCGTCATCACCCTCATTGACCACGACGCCCCCGCCGGTAAGTTGGGGCTCAAGGTAAACGACGTGGTGCTGCAGATGAATGGCCAGCCCGTGGAAGGCGCCGAGCAGTTGCGCCGGATGCTCCGCGAGACCCCTCCGGGCCGCAAGGTTAGCCTCACCATCAGCCGCGAAGGCAATTTGCAAACCGTTGCGGTCGATCTCGCCGACCGCAAAACCGTAGAGAACGACGCCTGGAACAAGATCGACAATGGCGGTGACCTCTTCGCTCCCGGTCCCGGAATGGCGATTCTCGCTGGCGGCAAGGGCAGCGGCGGCGCGGATGCACCCACCGGCAGCGGCTTCCACCTACCCTTCTTTGGCGGCAGCCTCAACGTGGGCGTCATGGTTGAACCCCTCACCACCCAGATGGCCGAATACCTCGGCGTCCAAAACGGGCTCATGGTCAAGCAGGTAGCGCACAAAAGCGCCGCGGCCGTCGCCGGCTTGAAGGCCTTCGATGTGATTCTGAAGGTGGGTTCCGAACCGGTAAGAAATCTCTCCGGCTGGGACCGCGCCCTGCGTGCCAATCAGGGCAAAACTGTACAGGTAACCATCCTCCGCGACAGGAAGCAGCAGTCAGTCACCCTCGATGTCGACTCCAAACACCACGGTTGATTGTGTTGAAGTTCGGAACGGGCGGGGAGCTCTGCTTCCCGCCCGTTTCTACGTTTGCGCTCACCTCTCCAGTTACCGATGCAGGTTTTTTGATCCGCCCTCCAATAAACCCCCGTGCCCCATCCATTGCGCAGGCTTTATCGCGCGATGGGTGGGAAGCCTACACACTATTCAAGGGCCAGATCAATAAAGGCGCATCCTGGAAGAAGTTCTGTAACAGAGCACGACTTCAGTCGGGCCACAAGAGCAAAAAGATAAAGGGACGGGCTTTAGCCTCTGAAGAAATATGCGGTGGAAGATAGAACGTGAGCGGACGTTCCTCTAGGAAGTTTTTGCAATATGCACGAAGATTACCGAACTGGTTAAGCGCGGCTGTGCGCGGGCACCGCGCGCTGTGATTCAATAAAGAAGATGGCAACTCCCCGTAGATCCACGGTTCATGGCCGCCTTGTTGCGGCAAAGCGAAAACTCAGAGAATGGTCCATGGTGGTGCGCGCCCTGGCCTCCACCAGCCACCCGGTACTGGTGCAGATTGTGCCGGCGCGCTTCTGCAACCTCAGCTGCGAGTACTGCAACGAGTACGACAAGGTTTCCCCTCCCGTGCCGCTCGATGAGATGTTCCGCCGCATCGACCATCTCGGCAAGTTGGGCACGGCCATGGTGGGCATCAGTGGTGGCGAGCCGCTCACCCACCCCGATCTGGACGAGATTGTCCGCCGCATTCGCAAAAATGGCGCCATTGCCGGCATGATCACCAACGGCTATCTGCTCAGTCCCGAACGCATTGAGCGGCTCAACCGCGCCGGTCTTGACCACATGCAGATCTCCATCGACAACATCCAGCCCGATGAAGTCTCGAAGAAGAGCCTCAAGGTTCTCGACAAGAAGCTGCAGATGCTGGCTGATTTCGCTGAGTTCCACGTCAACATCAACTCCGTGGTCGGCGGCGGCATCCGCGACCCCCACGATGCGCTGGTCGTAGGCAAGCGTGCACTCGAGCTCGGTTTTGAGTCCACCATCGGCATCATCCACGACGGCGACGGCCAGTTGAAGCCCCTCAAGCCTGAAGAGGCCAGCGTCTACCATCAGATGACCGACCGCAAAAAGACCAACTACGCGCAGTTTGACCACTTCCAGGAAGCGATCGTGCAGGGCGTGCCGAACAAGTGGCGCTGCCGCGCCGGTTCGCGCTACCTCTACATCTGCGAAGACGGCCTCGTGCACTACTGTTCGCAGCAGCGCGGCTACCCCGGCGTGCCATTGGCCCAGTACACCACCGCCGACGTAAAGCGCGAGTACCTCACCGGCAAGGACTGCTCGCCGAACTGCACCATCGGCTGCGTCCATCGCATCAGCTACATCGACCACTGGCGTTCGCCGCAGACGCGCATGGTTTCCCCCGGCCCTCCAACGCCTCCGGCAAGCGAGACCCTGGTGCAGATCAAGTAACTTGTGCAACCCACTGCCCGACTCTTGAACAACCCCACCATGCCCCATCCATTGCGCAGGCTTTATCGCGAAATGGGTGGGAAGCCTACACACTACTTAATGACCACATCGATAGAACGACAAACGGCGTCCGCTTCGCGGACGCCGTTTGTCGTTGTTCCATCGTTTTACGCTAAGGCTCAGCGGCCCCGAGTATCCGCCAGCGCCTGATCGATCAGTTGATAAAGCCGATTGCGGTCCACAACCTCGATAAACGGCGCGCCCTTCGAGTTCGCCGTCACCACCCAGATCGTGGGCGTATGCTCGATGCCGATGCGCTGGCCAAGAGCGTAATCCGCCTTCACCAGACCCGACAGCTTGCCCTGTGGATCGACCGCAAAGGGCAGAGCCGTGCCGTGGGACTGGGCATAGGTCTGGGTAAACTGGACCAGCTGCGCCGGGGTTTCAATCGAGCGCTGATTGGTGAAAATATAGTCGCGATAATCATCGCCCAGCTTCTTGCTCTTGCTGTCGAACCAGCGCGCATTCACCGCCGCCTGGAAGCTCCAATTATGGAAGTGGAGCGGAAAGTCATGGCGGAGCAGCGGAATTTTGTACTTGGCGGCCGCGTCACGCACCACGGGGTTGGCGTTGGCGCAGTCGGGACACTCCATATCGGCAAATTCGACAATGGCAACCCGGGACCCCGCGGGCGGGCGCAGAGCCGAAGGATCGTGAACCGGGGTGGTGGGCGGCGCTCCGAACTGCGCATGGGCCGGCAGGACGGCAAGCACCAGCGCGACAGAGGTCAGAGCGGCAGCAAGGCCGGCGCGGCGGAAGCGATTGCAGACAGCAAAGGCAAAGATCTCAGACATGGTGGTTGGACGACTCCCTGTTTTTATTGTAACGGGACGCGGAGTGGGAAGTTGCGCGGAGCAGGATTGCGGGGACTATTCGCGGCGGTCGCGGTCATGGCGTCGGTCGGTGACCCATCGACGCCAGCGGTAGTCGCCGTAGGCGAGGGCGAGGAGGAAGAAGACCGCAATTCCGACGAGGAACTTCATTGGGGGTAGTTTATCGCGCTTTTCCTCCCCATGCCACGCCGCCAAGCGCCGCTCTTATCGCTTCGGCAATTAATGCCAACCATGTTCGGGTGCCTCATCCTCGCCGCGTACTTGTTCTTGAGGCAAGGGTGGGATAGCAAGGAACCCCTATCGAGTAGCAGAGGGAATGCGCTGTTGATGCGGCCCTCAAATAGAGGCCCCGTGCCCCATCCATTTCGCGGGCTTTATCGCGAAATGGGTGTTAAACCTACGCACTCTATTTAGAGCGATTCCAGAAATTACGAAGGCGCGAATGTTATTGGTATCCCATCCTTTCCGCAAAAAGAAGCGGAAAGGATGGGGCACGGGAGTCTACAACAAAAGGAGAAATGCTTTAAGGGCCGGGTCAATAACGTTCACTCTGCTGTGGCTCAGGATGGTTCTGCCGCCGCAGTCCCGAAGCCAGCAGTTCGGTAGCCTGCCAGGTGAACTCAAGCGTCTTCTCGGGCAGCATGGGCAGCGTTCCACTCACCGCCAGCTTGGCGATTCCATGCACCAGCGACCAGGCCGTCAGCGCCACTGGCAGCGGATCGCCGGTTGGCAACGAGCCCTCAGTCTGCGCCGCCTCAATGCCGTCAATCAGCACGCCAAATGCGCCCATGCCGGTGGGCTCCTCGTCGCAACTTCCGGGCAGGACTCTCGGCAGATCGAACATCTCCACGAAATGACGCGGCCAGCTCAGGGCAAATTCCACGTAGCCGCACCCGCTCAGCTGAAAGCGCTCCATCGCGGTTCTGCCGCGCGCCTGCGCCTTCTCCATGGTCGCCTTTAGCTGCGCAAAGCCCTCGTTCGGCCACCGCCTGCAGCAGTTCGTCCCTTGAGGCAAAGTGCCGGTAGGGAGCATTGTGCGAGACTCCGGCCCGCCGCGCCACCTCGCGCAGCGTAAACCCCTGCAGCCCCAGCTCGCCAACCAACGCAATAGCTGCCTCCAGCAGGACTGCGCGCAAATTTCCATGGTGATAAGGCTTTTCAGTGGCCATCTTCGGATTTTAGTTCAGGACATGTTGACATACGCAACATTCTCCGATTGGCTCTATGTTGTCGGTGTCAACATAGAGCCAATTCATACCATATTTTCGGAGAATTCCATGGCGCAAAGCTCCTCCATTCCCCTCGAACGAGCTAACCTCGACGGCCCTTGGGACGCTATCGTCATCGGCTCCGGCATGGGCGGCCTGACTGCTGCGGCCCTGCTCAGCGTGCATGGCGGCAAGCGCGTGCTGGTGCTCGAACGCCACTACACGGCGGGGGGATTCACCCATGAATTCTCTCGCCCCGGCTTCAGTTGGGACGTGGGCGTGCACTACATCGGCCAGGTGCTCGATCCGGCCAGCCAGGTGCGCCGCGCTTACGACCATCTCTCGAACGGCAATCTCCACTGGACGCCCATGCCCGCAGTCTACGACCGTATCCGCATCGCAGGCGAGACGTATGAATTTGTTGCCGGAATGGACCGCTTTCGAGACAGCCTCAAAGCCCGCTTTCCGCACGAGGCCAGGGTCATCGACCGCTATCTGGCAGCGGTGCTGGCGACGAACCGGGCCAGCCAGCTTTACTACGCTGAAAAATCCATTCCAGCGCCGGTGGCGGCGCTCTTGGGCGGGCTGATGCGCCGCGGCTATCTGCGCTGGGCTGGGCAGACGACGCAGCAGGTACTCGACGGCCTGGGCGCAAGCCCGGAGCTGGCCGGCGTGCTGACCGCGCAGTGGGGCGACTACGGCCTGCCGCCCGGCGAAAGCAGCTTCGCCATCCACGCGACCATCGCCGCGCACTACTTCGACGGCGCAGCCTATCCGGTGGGCGGAGCCAGCTCCATCGCCGCCAGCATCCTGCCGCAGATCGAGCGCTCCGGCGGCATGGTCGTCACCAGCGCCGAGGTGGCTTGCATTCTGCTGCGTGGGGGCCGGGCGTGCGGCGTGGAACTGGCGGGCGGCCAGGTAGTGGAGGCCCCGTTGGTGGTCGGCGATGCGGGCGCTGGCAACACCGTTTTCAGCCTATTGCCGGCCGAGATGCCGGAGCTGGCCAAGCTCCGCGCGGGGCTGCGCAAGCTGGGGTCATCGAAGGCACACCTGAACCTTTTCGCCGGCTTCAACGGCACCAGCCAGGAGCTGGGTTTGACGGGAACAAACCACTGGCTCCATCCCGGCTACGACCACGACGCCAACTTGCGCCGCTTTGAGGCCGACTCCCAGGCTCCGCTGCCGCTAGCCTTCATCTCCTTCCCCTCGGCCAAGGACCCGGAGTTTGAGCTGCGCCATCCTGGCCATGCCACGGCGGAGATTGTGGTCCCCATCCCCTACCGGAGCTTCGCAGCATGGTCTGCAACACACTGGATGAAGCGTGGCCCAGATTACGACTCCATGAAGCAACACTGGACCGAGCGGCTGACCGAGGTGCTGACCAGCGAATTCCCGCAACTGGCCGGACGCGTTGCCCATGCCGAGGTCTCCACGCCACTCTCCACCCGCCACTTCATGAACAACGAGCTGGGCGAGATCTACGGCGTCAGCGCCACACCGGCACGCTATCGAATGCGTGAGCTGGGTGCGCGCACGCCGATCCCTGGCCTGTTGCTCACCGGCCAGGATGCTGCCGGACTGGGAGTAACCGGCGCGCTCTACGGCGGCGTGATTGCCGCTTCGCTGGCTGAAGAGGAATCTGTTCGGGGTGGTCCACAAGCCGCTGGTTGGATAAATCCTCATCGCACCCTTGCGGCAGAGAGCGCCGCTATCGATCCGGCCCTTAAATATGTGGCTTCAATTTCCCAGGTCCCAGAATCGGGACCTGGGGCACCCGAGACGATCCTGAGCGACCGAAGGAAAAAGCCCCTGCCTCGAATCACGAGAGCAGGGGCTTTGGATTGACTACGAGCTACTGCGCAGTCTGGGTCGCCTCGGCGATCTCAACCGGAGGCAACCCGGCGGCAGCCATGGCCTCAGCTTCGGCCTTCAGGCCGGGCAGTGGACGCTCCAGAGCCAGCGCCAGTACCTCATCCATCTGATCCACAAAATGCAGCTTCATACTGTTCTTGATGTTGTCCGGCAGCTCGGCCACATCCTTCTCGTTGGCGCGCGGCAGAATGGCTTCAAAGAGGCCCGCACGCAGCGCCGCCAGCAGCTTCTCCTTGAGCCCGCCGATGGGCAGTACCTTGCCCCTGAGCGTGATCTCGCCAGTCATGGCCAGGTCGCGCCGCACGGGAATCTTGGAGAGCGCCGAAGCCAGCGCCGTGGCCATGGTGATGCCAGCCGAGGGGCCATCCTTCGGGATCGCGCCTTCCGGCACGTGCAGGTGGATGTCGACGTTGCGATAAAACTCGCGCGACAGCCCCAGCGCCTGCGCCCGCCCACGGATGTAGCTCAGCGCCGCCTGCGCTGACTCCTGCATCACGTCGCCGAGCTGGCCGGTGATGGTGAGCTTGCCCTTGCCGTCCAGCACCTGCACTTCGGTGGTCAAAATGCAGCCGCCCACCTCGGTCCACGCCAGGCCGGTCACCAAGCCGGTCTCGTTCTTCTCATGCACCTCAGAGTCGCGATACTTGGCCACACCCAGAAACTCGCTGACGTTGTCAGCCTTGATGGTCTCCTTGTGCTTGGCGCCATTCTTGACCACGCGCCGCGCCACCTTGCGGCACACATTGCCCAGTTCCCGCTCCAGGTTGCGCACCCCGGCTTCGCGCGTGTGGTAGCGGATGATCTCAAGAATCGCATCGTCCTTGAAGGTGATGTTCTTGTCGCTCAATCCGGTCTGCTCGCGCTGCTTCTTCACCAGGTACTGCTTGGCGATCTCGAGCTTTTCCGACTCCGTGTAGCCCTGCAGCCGTAGCACTTCCATGCGGTCCTGCAATGGGGCCGGAATCGTGTGCATCACATTGGCCGTGGCCACAAACAGAACCTGCGAAAGATCGTAATCCACGTCGAGATAGTGATCCTGGAAGGTGGTGTTCTGCTCGGGGTCAAGCACCTCAAGCAGCGCCGAGGCCGGATCGCCGCGGAAGTCCGAGCTGATCTTGTCCACCTCATCCAGCAAGAAGACCGGATTCTTGGTGCCCGCGCGCTTCATGTGCTGGATGATCTGGCCCGGCAGCGCGCCAATGTAAGTGCGCCGGTGGCCGCGAATCTCTGCCTCGTCGCGCACGCCGCCGAGGGAAAGCCGTACAAACTTGCGCCCTGTGGCTTTGGCGATCGACATACCAAGCGAGGTTTTGCCCACGCCCGGAGGCCCAACAAAACACAGAATCGAACCCTTGGGATTCTTGACCAGCTGGCGCACAGCCAGAAACTCCAAAATGCGCTCCTTAATCTTCTCTAGCCCGTAGTGGTCTTCGTTCAGCACCTTCTCGGCAAAGTCGATGGAGCGCGTCTCCTTGGATTTTTTCTTCCACGGCACGGCCAACAGCCAGTCAATGTAGTTGCGGCTCACGGTCGACTCGGCGCTCATGGGCGGCATGGCTTCCAGCTTTTTCAGCTCTTGAATCGCCTTGTCCAGCACGTCCTTGGGCATTCCGGCGGCTTCAATCTTCTTTTTCAACTCGTCAAATTCGCTCTTCTCGCCTCGGCCCAGTTCCTTCTGGATGGCCTTGATCTTCTCATTGAGGTAGTACTCTTTCTGCGCCCGCTCCATCTGCCGCTTCACGCGCGACTGGATGTTGCGGTCCAGGTCCAGCTTCTCAATCTCGATGTCGAGCACGTCGGCAATGCGCGCCAACCGCGCCGACGGATCGAAGATGGCCAGCAGTTCCTGCTTCTCCTCGATGCCCAGCTGCAGATTGGCGGCAATGGTGTCACTCAGCTTGGCAGGCTCGTCCATGCGCACAGTGGCGATGATCGTCTCGTAGTTCAGCGACTGCTGCAGCTTCACATACTGCTCGAAGAGCGTCGTCACGCGCTGCATCAGCTGCTCGGCCGCCGGTGTCATCTCAAACTGCCCTTTGCCAAGCCGTACAGTGGCCACAAAGAAGCCGTCCTTATCGTTCACATCCACTGACTTGGCGCGTTCCACGCCTTCCACCAGCACCTTGATGTTGCCGTCGGGCATCTTGACGCTCTGCACAATGTTGCAGATCGATCCCACCTGAAAGATGTCCTTCGGCTTGGGCTCGTCGATGGACGCATCGTGCTGCGTGGCCAGGAAAATCTTGCGATCACCCGCAAGAGCCTCTTCCAGAGCGCGCACACTCGACTCGCGGCCCACCACGAACGGGGTCATCATATACGGAAAAATCACCATGTCCCGGATGGGCATCATGGGCAGTTTGCGCGTTTCGGCTTTTTCTCGCGGTGCAGTCATGGGTTACCTTCACAATTGGACGCGCAAACAGCAGCTCGGGATTCAGAGCGCACGGCTGGCTTATGTTGGATTGTACAGCGGACCGGGAAAAGAATCCGATGAGTCAGCGAGGCCCGGGTCTCCATGGGAAACCCGGGCCTCGAAGATGGAACTCATTCCCGCATTAGCCGGCTTTTTCCAAAAGACACAGCGACAGATCGCGCCGATCCACCATCTCACGCGTAATCTCGATGTCCCTCACCCGTTTGTTCGTGGGCAGGTTGTACATCAGGTCGAGCATCAACTCTTCCAGAATCATACGCAGGCCGCGCGCGCCCACCTTGCGGGCCAGCGCCTCGCGGGCCACGGCAGCCACCGCATCGGTGGTAAAGTGCAGCCGCACATTCTCGTACTCGAACATGCGCTGGTACTGCTTGAGGATGGCGTTCTTTGGCCGGGTAAGAATGTCGATCAAGGCAGACTCGTCCAACTCGTCGAGAATTCCCATTACAGGCAAACGACCGACAAACTCTGGAATCAGGCCGTACTTGATCAGATCCTGCGGCTCGGTGCGGCGTAGCAGTTCGGTATCGCGATGCGAACGCGTCGTTGCCGCATCCGCCTCAGCATCAGTGGCTTTGAAGCCCAGTGCCTTCTTGCCTACGCGCCTGCCCACCACGCGCTCCAAGCCCACAAAAGCTCCGCCGCAGATGAACAGAATATTGGTGGTATCGACGGCCGTAAACTCCTGATGCGGATGCTTGCGCCCGCCCTGCGGAGGAACGTTAGCCACCGTGCCTTCGAGGATCTTGAGCAGCGCCTGCTGCACGCCCTCGCCGGAGACGTCGCGGGTGATCGAGGGGTTCTCGTCCTTGCGGCCGATCTTGTCGATCTCGTCGATATAAATGATGCCTTGCTGGGCGCGCGTCACGTCGCCGTCGGCGGCCTGCAGCAGCTTGAGGATGATGTTCTCCACATCCTCGCCCACGTAACCAGCCTCGGTCAGCGTGGTGGCGTCCACAATGGCGAAAGGCACGTCAAGCATCTTGGCCAGGGTGTGCGCCAGCAGCGTTTTGCCAGAGCCAGTGGGCCCGACCAGAAGAATGTTCGACTTGGCCAGTTCCACTTCGTTGTTGCGCAGCCGGTTCATCTGGATGCGTTTGTAGTGGTTGTAAACAGCCACCGCCAGCTTCTTCTTGGTCTGGTCCTGGCCGATGACAAAGTCGTCTAGGAAGCTCTTCACTTCCTGCGGCTTGGGCAGGTGCCCGGCCGCGGTTGCAGGAGCTGCCTCGCCCCGATCGTCTTCGAGAATCGAGTTGCATACCGCTACGCACTCGTCGCAGATGTAGGCGCGAGGATAGTCGCTCGGCGACGAAATCAGCTTCGCCACCGCGTCCTGCGACTTGTGGCAGAACGAGCAGCGCAGTGCTTCTTCTGGTCCCGTGCGTGGTTTCATCTTCAGCTCCCCCGGCTCAATGCGCCGGTTCAACCCCTGGTTCCCCGTTTTGTCCTGAACCGCCGAATTAGCTGCGCGGCCTGTCGATAATCTCGTCCACGATGCCGTATTCCTTGGCCTGGGGCGCGGTCATGATAAAGTCGCGCTCCACATCGTGCTCGATGCGATCCAGCGGCTGGCCGGTGTGCTTGGCCATCAGCGTGTTGGTAATCTCGCGGATGCGCAGAATCTCGCGCGCATGAATGTCGATGTCGGTCGCCTGACCGCTCAGTCCGCCCATGGACGGCTGGTGGATAAGGATGCGCGAGTTGGGCAGCGCGAACCGCTTGCCCTTGGTGCCGGCCAGCAATAGGAACGCGCCCATCGACGCCGCCTGACCAATGCAATAGGTCACCACATCGTTCTTGATGAACTGCATGGTGTCGTAGATGGCCAAACCCGCGGTGATGGAACCACCCGGCGAGTTGATGTAGAGCGAGATGTCCTTCTCCGGGTCTTCACCCTGCAGAAACAGCATCTGCGCCACAATCAGGTTGGCGATCTGGTCGTCAATCGGCGTACCGAGGAAGATAATGTTGTCGCGCAGCAGACGGGAGTAGATGTCGTAGGCGCGCTCGCCCCGGCTCGTCTGCTCTACCACCATGGGAACCAATGCCATTGTGTGCTCTTCTCGCTCGTGCGGTGGGGCCCACTTGCTGCCCGTTCTGGTTGTACCACCCGGCTGGCCATGTGGCTGGCCGGGCAGTCCCTGGTTGCTCGTTTTGCCCTATGCGGGCAGACGATCGTACAGAATGGTGGCTGTCTTGTCGCGCAGCAGTTGTTCACGGATTCTAGCCAGTCCGCCATCCTCGGTCAAACGTGCCTGGAGAACTTCAACCGGCTCACGGCTTTGCAGCGCAGCCAATTGCAGCTCCTTGTCCAGTTCCTCGTCGCTGACCGTGATTTCCTCGGCCTTGGCGATGCGGTCCAGCAGCAGCTGTGCCTTCACCTCAGCCAGAGCGCTGTCGTGCTGTGCTCCGCGCAGGCGGCTGAAGTCCAGCTTGCGCATCTGCTCGGCGCTCATGCCCTGGGCTGCCAGCGCACGCAGGCCGCGCTCCAGACGAACGTCGATCTGCTCCTGCACCAGCGACTCAGGAATCGCGAAGGTAAACTTCTCGTTCAGCGCGGCAAACAGCTGATCTTTGGTTTCGCCTTCCACCGAGCGCTTCTTGCGGCTGGCCACATGCTCGCGCACGCGGGCTTCCAGGTCAGCAAAGCTCTCGTAGGGACCCATTTCCTTGGCAAACTCGTCGTTCAGCTCGGGCACGGTGCGCTTCTTGATGCCCTTCACCGCCACTTCGTAGGCCACGGTCTTGCCCTGCAGCTTGGGCTCAGTGTAGTCGGCCGGGTAAATCACCTCGGCCTTCAGCTCCTGGCCCACCTTGGCGCCGCGCAGGATGGTGGTGAAAGCTTCCACGGTATCCTTGCCGCCAATCTCGACCAGTGCATTCTCGCCCGCCAGCGGTTCGACTTCTTCTTCGCCGGCCACCTGGCCCGTGTAGCTGATCTCGGCCCAATCGCCATCCACCAGCACGCGATCTTCTTCAACCGGCTCGATGGTGGCCCGCGAATCGCGCAGCTGATCCAGCTCCTGGGTGAACTCCTCCTCGGTTATTTCCACCGAGGGCTTGGGGACAACCACGTCCTTGTAGCCGTCGATCGAGAAGTCCGGGATGAACTCAAAGGCCGCCTTCACGTGCAGAGGCTGGCCGTTTTCCACCGTCAGCTCTGTCACCTGGGGCTGGCCCACCGGGCGCACGCCCAGGTCGGCCACGGCCTTGTTGAACCGCTCCGGCAGAATGTGGTCAATCACATCCTTGCGAATCTCGGCCGCAAAACGCCGGCTCACCACCGACTCCGGCACCTTGCCGGCCCGGAAACCTGGGATCTTGGCATATTTTTTGTAGTTGGCCGTCACGGTCTTGTAGGCCTTGGCTACTTCGTCGGCTGGGATGTCGAGCACCAGCTCCCGGGTGCAGTCCGGATTCAGCACCGGTCCATGCGTGTGGCCTTCGTGGTCGTGATCGTGGTCGTGACCTTCGTGGTCATGATCGTGGCCCGCGTGGTCGTGTGCAGCCTCAGCTGCCGCAGGTTGAGGGTTTTCTTCGAGGGTATCGTTAGAACTCAACGTTTTGCCTTCCAGGCGCATCGGCGCCGTTGATTCGGTTTGCTGGCCTTCCCAAACTGCAACTCCCGGCTGCCTGCTTTGTTCAGCTGCCTGCCGCCCAAACTAAGATCGCCGCCCGGTTTGCCGCACGAGGGGGCGGCACGACTCGGCGCGGCCGGGGAAACGCCATAGTTAATGGTAAGAGGGTTTCGAGGCAGGGTCAAACTGTGGGACCGGTGGGAAACCCGTCCCGCACCGTAAAAGGCACGTTACTGCTCGGTGACTTCCGGCTGGCGGACGTAGGGCAGGAACCGCGGATGGGCCGCGCCGCAGTTGGCAAAAAACCGCCGCGCCTCCTCCAAACTCAGGTCGCCATTCACCGTCATGCGCACTTCTTCGGCGTCCAGATCCTCCTGGCCGTCGTCTTCCCACCAGCAAACCGGGCACAAGGCCAGCGAGTCGGGAGTCTGTAACGTTCTGTAACCGCAGCAAGGGCAGCGATACCGGATTTCAGCATTCACATTCGGTTGGACGAGCTTTGCTCCGGGGAGGATTACGTTGAAACCTGCTGAATTCCTGCCAAATTGCTCAAAATCTGAAAACCAGCCCCGAACTGAAGCGCATGCGCGTCGCCCCGGCAACCGTCTGGGTGGGCGCATTCAGGTAGTCGGCTGATACACGAATGGCAAAAAACGGCGCAATGGGCACATCCCCGCCACCGCCAAAACCCACAGCCAGCGTGCCCTGTGAGAGGCCGCTGTTGTTCGTCGAGTGTTCGCCACCGGCCAGCGCATGAGCAAATAAATGCACCCCCAGCACGCCCGCTGTCAGCCTTGGCCCGAACAGCACCACGGTTGTGTGCGGGGTCGAGGCCGACGCACCCAGACCATATTGGGCCACATCGCCTTCAATTCCCACAAAACGACGCATTTTCACATTCAGTGCACCTTCCCACCCGTTCAGCCCTCCGGCATTCGCATAAAACGTGTTGTTGCCCAGCCGGCTGTAGCCCAGAAAGACGTCTGCCTTGGACCCAACCGCACGAGCGGCCGGGCACACCAGCAACAGCAGCAGGGCAGCGGAGAGGCAAAAAATAAGGTGGCGCAGCGATGGCAGCATGAAACCTCCGGTCCGGCTTGGCACAGCTTCTACCTTGCGTTGAAAGAGGGAGATTTTCACGGCAAAGTTGTCTGTCTGCGCGCCAGGATGAACCACCGGCGTTACCCCGTGGGCGGCCAGTTCCCGGCTCCGGGAACAGGCCGCCCACGGTTTGATCGCTGCCAGCGCCAGTGTTTTTGATGCGGCCTTTGAATAGTGTGTAAGCTTCTATTTGAGGACCGGATCAATAGGCGCGTGCGATCCGCCGAGCGAGACTGCAGTCGGCGTTCAGCACATCCACCACCAGCGGCATCTTGCCGCCGGCATGGGTAGCACAGCTGAGGCAGGGGTCGAAGCAGCGGATCAACCCCTCCATGCGGTTCAGCATCCCCTCGGTCACCTCGTGGCCTGAAAGATATTTGCGCGCCACTTGCACCAGTCCCCGATTCATGGCCAAGGTATTGTGCGCCGTGGCCACAATCAGGTTGGCGCCGGTCATCATGCCGTTCTTGTCCACCTTGTAGTGGTGGAGGAGGGTGCCGCGCGGCGCCTCGATGATGCCCACGCCCTCGGCCTCATTGGCCTTGGCCTCGGCGCGCACATCGGGGTCCAGCACCAGCGGCTGCTCAAGAATCGTCTGTATCCGCTCGATGGCGAAGATCGTCTCGATGAGCCGCGCATAGTGGTTGTGGAACGAGCTGAGCGTCACGTTGCCGTAGTTGCGCCGGAACTCGTTCAGCGCCTCGTCGGCCAAGGGCGTTCCGCACTGCCGCGCCAGGTTCAACCGCGCCGCCGGACCCACACGGTAGACGCCCAGCGGAAATCCAGTCGGCTTGTAGTATGGAGCCTTCATATAACTAGCTTCGTCCACGCCTTCGCCAATGTATTCGTGATAATCGCGCGGATGAATATGGTCGGCCAGGATGTTGCCATCGGCATCGCCAAAGCGCAGCCAGCCCTCGTGCTTGCGCCGCGATCCGTAGAGGCAGAGGTTGCCGTCCTTGCGCCCCATCGCCATGAACAGCGTGGGGAAGTTGCCGAAGACCAGCACCTCGTCGGAAAGTTTTTCCATCATGTGGCGGAAGAATTCAAGGGTGCGCGTGGCAATCGACAACGCACCGGGCAGCCCCTTCAGAATCTCGTCGCGCCGGACTTCGGTGAGCGGCTCGGCCACGCCGCCTGGCACAATCCACGGCGTGTGGATGCGCCTTCCGCCCAGGATCTCGATCACTTCCTGGCCCCATTTGCGCAGCCGTATGCCGTCCATGGCGATGTCCGGGTGGCGGGAGGCCAGCCCCAACACATTGCGCAGGGCAGGGTCCGAGTCCCAGCCCATCAGGAAGTCGGGGCTCGACAAGTGGAAGAAGCTCAGCGCGTGCGACTGCGTAATCTGCGCCAGATGCACCACCCGGCGCAGCATCTCCGCCGTCTCCGGAATGCGCAGGCCCATGATGGCGTCAGCCGCCTTGGCCCCGGCCAGCAGATGGCTGATGGGGCAGATGCCGCAGATGCGCGCCGTGAGCGACGGCATCTCGTAAAACGGCCTTCCCTCGCAAAACTTTTCAAAGCCCCGGAACTGCAACACGTGCAGATGCGCGTCTTCCACCATGCCCTGCTCATCCAGCTGGATGGTGATTCTGCCGTGCCCTTCCACTCGCGTAATTCCATCGATCCGTATGGTCTGCATCCGCTTGTTCTCCGTCTCTCAGTTGCCAAAGCGGCAGCGTGTAGTCATGTCAGGCGTGCGCCCGGCCAGAATTTCGCTCAGCACGTAATAGATGTCGTCGGCCTTGGGCGGGCAGCCCGGAATGTACAGGTCAACCTTCACCAGCTCATGCAGCGGAATCACCTTGCGCTCGAGCCTGGGCACCTCTTTTGTCGGCGTGCCGGGGTTGGCCGTAGCATTCTCTTCGTACCCGCGCTTGAGCACCTCTTCCAGCACAAAGCTGTTGCGCATGGCGGGCACATTGCCGGTTACCGCGCAATCGCCCAGCGCTGCCAGCACGGTGCTCCGCGTGCGCACCTTCAGGATCTTTTCGATGTCCTCTTCGTTGGCCAGCGCTCCTTCCACCAGCGCCAGGTCAACGTTCTCCGGAAACTCCTTCGCATCCACCACCGGGCTATAGACTAGATCTATCAGAGGCGCAATCTCCAGCAGCCGCTCATCCATATCGAGAAACGACATGTGGCAACCCGAACAACCATCCAGCCATAGTGTTGCAACGCGTGCTTTCGTCATCGGCGCTCCTCTTAAATTTGCCCGCGCATCTGCAGCAGATAGGGCAGAAACTCCGGCTTGGTCATCTCTGAGATTGACTTACCCTTTTCCACCAGCGCTCCCACCGGGCACACCATCACGCACTTGCCGCAGCCGGTGCAGGTTTGCGACTGGCCCCAGGGCGTGCCGAGGTCGGTAATCATGCGCGATGCAATGCCGCGGCCGGTCACGTCCCAGGTGTGCGCGCCTTCCACGCTGTCGCAGACGCGTACGCAGCGCGTACACAGCACGCAGCGGTTGTGGTCCACAACAAAGCGCGAATGCGAGCCGTCGGTGGTGCACTTCATGTGCAGGTAGGGCAGCGACACGTGGTCAATGCCCAGCCGCGCAGCCATTGACTGCAGCTCGCAGTGGCCTGACGATACACAGACCGCGCACACGTGGCTGCGCTCGGTCAGCAGCAGCTCCACCGTCAGCTTGCGATAGGAATCCAGTTCCGGCGAGTGGACCGTGACCTCCATGCCTTCCTGCGCCTGCGTGGCACAGGCGGCCAGCAGCTTGCCGGAGCCCTTCACCTCGACCACGCACAACCGGCACGCGCCCACCTCATGCAGTCCGGTGAAGTGGCAGAGCGTGGGAATGTCGATCCCGTTCTCGCGCGCCACCTCCAGAATCGTCTGCTCCTGGCCGGCGGCTACCTGCTTGCCGTCGATGGTCAGCGTTTTGACTTGATACTGATCCCGTTCTGGCATCTCTCGGCTCTCCTCACTTCTCCACTTTTGCCGCGGCCGGGTTGGAGCAGGCGCACTTGCCCTGCGGACAGCGCTTCTCCGTAATGTGCGTCTCGTACTCCTGGCGGAAGTAGCGCAGAGTGCTGCGCACTGGATTCGGCGCTGTCTGGCCCAGGCCGCACAGTGCGGTCCGGTTCACCATGCCGCCCAGCCGCTCAAGCGTGTCCAGGTCTTCCATGCGGCCCTCGCCCTCGCTGATGCGGTTCAGCAGGCCGTAAAGCTGCGTGGTGCCCACCCGGCAGGGGATGCACTTGCCGCAGGACTCGTCGCGCGTAAAGTCCATGAAGAACTTGGCCACGTCCACCATGCACGCGGTCTCGTCCATCACGATCATTCCGCCCGAGCCCATAATCGATCCAACCTGCGCCAGCGACTCGTAATCGACCTGCATATCCAGATACTGCTCCGGAATGCAGCCGCCCGAGGGTCCGCCCGTCTGCACGGCCTTGAACTGCTTGCCGTCTGGAATGCCTCCGCCGAGTTTGAAGACCAGATCGCGCAGCGTGATGCCCATCGGCACTTCCAGCAGGCCGGTGTTGTTGATGTCGCCCACCAGCGCAAACACTTTGGTGCCCTTGCTTTTGGCTGTGCCGATAGATGCGAACCACGCGCTTCCTTTGCGGATGATGGGCGCGATATTGGCGAAGGTCTCCACGTTGTTGAGCAGCGTGGGGCACTTGTAGAGGCCCGAGTACGCCGGAAATGGAGGCCGTGGACGAGGCACTCCGCGCTTGCCCTCGACAGAGGCAATCAGCGCCGTCTCCTCGCCGCAGACAAACGCGCCCGCACCCAACCGAACTTCGATCTCGAAGCCAAACGAGGACTCGCCGATGTTCTTGCCCAGCAGCCCCATCTTTTCCGCCTGGCGAATAGCCACCTTGAGCCGCTTGACGGCCAGCGGATACTCGGCCCGGCAGTAGATGTACCCCTGCGACGCGCCCACCGCGTAACCGGCCAGCGCCATGCCTTCCAGCACCCGATGCGGATCGCTCTCCAGCACCGAGCGGTCCATGAATGCGCCCGGATCGCCCTCGTCGGCATTGCAGATTACGTACTTCTGCTCGCCCGGCGCTTTGGCCACCATCGACCACTTCAGCCCCGTCGGATAGCCACCGCCGCCGCGTCCGCGCAATCCGCTGCGGATGATCTCCTGCACCACGTCGTCACGCGTGCGATGTGCCAGCGCTGTCAGCAAAGCCTCGTAGCCACCCACGGCGATCGAGTCTTCAATGCGCTCCGGATCGATCTCGCCGCAGTGCTCCAGCACAATCTTCTGCTGCTCGGCAAAGAACGGAATGTCAGGCGAAATGCCAAACTCCGGCACCGGATTGCCATCGAGGTTGGCGATGATCGCTTCGAGAATTTCCGGTTTGTCGTAGGGAACGCTGCGGTAGTAAGTGTGCTGCGGCTCGCAGCGCACCAGCGGGCCGGCCGCGCACAATCCCATGCAGCCCACGCCGGTCACCTTGCAGGTGCTCTCCTTGCCCTGCTTCACCACCTCGTTGCGCAACACGTTCAGCACCTGGTCCGAATGCAGCGAAAGACAGCCAGCCGCGACCGAGACATTCACGCGGTGCGCGTACTTCTTCAGTTCTTCCTGCTCCCGTTCGCGGATCTCCAGCAACTCATCAAGCGTCATGGCTCATCCACCTCCGCACCTGATCCCTCACCATCTGCGGATCGGCCTTGGGCGCCACCTCGCCGTCGAAGACCACAGCCGGAGCCAGACTGCACGATCCGATGCAGCGCGCCGCCACCACTGACACATTGCCATCAGCCGTCGTCTCGCCCGCCGTCACATGCGCTTCTTCTTCGATGGCCTTCATCAGATTTCCAGCGCCCTTTACATAGCAGCCCGTCCCCATGCAGATTACGCAGGTATGTTTACCGGCAGGCTTCAAATTGAAGAAATGATAGTAAGTCGCCACGCCATAAACTTCGCTCAGCGGTAACCGCAGAGAAGTAGCTACAAAGCGCAATGAGTCGGCATCGAGATAGCCGAAGCTCTCCTGAACGGTATGCAGCACTTCAATCAACGAAGATGCCTTGTGTCCGTGGCGGCGCATGGTCGCCTCCACCAACTTCCACCGTTTGTCTGCGGAGGGAAGCGGAACTTGCTCGGGGTACGCCTGCATCGCACGACTCCTTTCCCCTGAAAGCTTTTACGGCTAGCGAGTATAACCACGAACTGAGACAAAATGGGGGATAGAAGAGGCAAAAATACCGTACTATGCGAAATTTTCGTAAGATACTGATAAATATTGAATTCGTTAACCATAACGAAAGTGTTCTAAATCACACGCTTAGCCTGAACTCCACTATCCGGTACGATATACCGAAATTGCAAGACACCTGAGCACTCCAATTGGCTCTTCTGCAAACTGCTTCCACCACGCCCGTTCGGGCTCGACCACCGAGGCTCGGGGAAGGTTCCAAATAGACGCTGGAAAGGTCGCTTTCAAGCCGTCCTGAAGTGGACTTGTCGCGATTTCCGCCTCGCTGAGCAGATTAACTCCAGAAAAGTAGATAGTTTGGCAATTCGATAACTTCTCTTGATAACTCACTCGAAGATTGGAGTTACTTGATCGCGCCTCGCCCACGAAGCAGGATTCTTCGCCAAACAGAGAACGGCCGGCTCAAGGATGAGCCGGCCGCGCCGTTGGGTTTGCCGCAACCGTTAGGGGACGATGTACACGGTGCGGGTGGCCGCGTTGCCGTTGGAGTCGAGGCTGGTAATCGACCAGTCGTAGGTTGTGCCGCTGGTCAGGCTGGTGACGCTGGGGATGTTCGATCCACCCAGAGGATCGGTGTTCCAGGTGATGCCCGCACCGCCGGAGGTGGAGGGAACCTCCGTGTTGGTGAATCCGTTCGTGGAGGATAGCGAGGTTGGAATCTCCCAGATGGTTGTTCCATTCGCATTCGACAGGTTGAACTGATAGATGTAGTTGGCTGGATTCGATGGGTAATTCCAGCTGAAGGTTGGCGTGGTTTGGCCTGCAACCGAGCCCTGCGGAGCCAGTCCCGTGGGATAGGCCGTGTTCACACCTGTGACCGCCCCGGTGACCTGCTCAGTGCTGCCGTCGGTATAGGTCATCTGGAAGGTGTAGGTGTTGCCGGTGGACGGTGCGGAGCCAGAAAGGTTGGCACCGTACTGGAACTGCACCGCGCCGCAGGTAGCACAGCGTCCGATGTCAACAGGCGTCATCAGGTTCGGCCCGCTGATCAACTCGGCCGAGACCGGAACCTTGTTCGCATAGCGCAGATCGAAGTAGACGCCATAGTTGGTGCCTGTTCCGTTTGTGCTGGTGGTCTGGTTGTTCTGCGTGGTCACGGTCACGGTCGTATTGTTCGACGGCAGGGTCAGGTTTATCCCCGTCGCCGATCCTGTGATGTTGGTTATCGTTGGGCCACTGGTAGCGCGGGTGTTGGTAAAGTCGCCCGCATCGGCCAGTCCGTCGTTGTTGTTGTCAACGATGCCGATGAAGTAATAGCCGGTACCGTTCGGAACCTGCACGGAGTAACTCTGCGGACTCACCGGGCTCTGAATCCGCTGGCCGTAGAACTTGCCGGTAGTCGGACTGAAGAAGCCTACGTACAGCGGACCGATTGCAGTGCCTGTGAAGGTGACTGATCCGCTGACCGTGTTGGCGCCGGACGGGGTTCCGATGGTGACTGCCGATGCCGTGGCTGCGCTGCTGCCGCCGAAGTAGGCCCAGGGACCGTTATTCGAGCTACTTGAACTCACATAGCCGCGCATACGGAAGTAAAGGGTTGCGCCGTCGGTGAACGGACTGCCAGACACGCCCGAGGTTGCATTGTTCAAGATGACCACACTCGCGCCGTCACCCGCCGAAGCCGGGAAGACGAAGCTGGTGGTGGTGGTTGGACTGGCGAAGCTGTTGGTGCTGCTCCACTGGATCTGGTAGTAGGGTGGCACCTCAACCGTGTTGCCGTTCGAGTCGGTCCCGGTGATGGCGCCGTAGTCGATGATCACACCCTGTTCGGTTGGCGCCGCAGCCTTCAAGGTCGGAGCGCCGGTGACCGCGTAGCTGACCGGATCGCTCAGAACCACCGTCTGCCCGGTAACGTTGCCGCCGGTGACAGCCACGCTAGAAGAGGCGCCCACCGGGAACGACTCGTTGATCGGGAAGCCATTGTTTTGCGCATCCATCTTTGCATAGAGCGTGTAGGTGCCAAGCGGAACGCCGTGGATGGTAAAGGCGCCACCCGAGCTCATGGTGGCCGTCGGGATCACCGTGCCCACTTGCGCCTGCGTGCAGCTGTTATAGGCCCAGATGTAGACCGGTCCGCTCTGTGCGCCTGAGTAGCTGGCCGAACCGGATACGTTGTAGCCAAGCGAAGCTGCGAGACTGCCAGCCGAGATTGCACCATTGTTCACCGTCACACTCAACGCGGAGGGCGAGAAGGCAGCACTGGGCGCAACGCTCGAAGGTGTGATGGAGTAGGTGCCGTTTTGGATGTTGGAGAAGGTGAAGTTGCCGTTCGAGTCTGTGGTGGCGGTCTTCACCGGTGTGGTGTTGATTGAGAGGGTGATGGTTGGCGCCATGAGCGAAGCGCCGCAGACGTTGGCCAGATAGACGTTTCCGCTCACCGTGTAACCGCTAGAAACCACCCCTATCGAATAGCTCTGCGTGGCGGTGGCTCCCGTGTTGTCTTTGACGGTAGCCGTAAACGCCACCACTGCGACGGCGGTAGGCGTACCGGCAATCGTGAGTTTGAAGGTGCCGTCGTTGGTCACGTAGATGCCATCGCTCAACGCCACCTGCGAGCCATTGGTGGGCACGGCAACCGAGTTCACCGTCCAGCTATAGGGTGTTACGCCGCCGATGGCATAGATGCTGCTGTTGGCGTAGGGCTGGCCGGTATAGTTAGTTCCCAGCGCCAGGGCGGGCAATGTGAGTGGGGCGGCGGTGCTCGCCGTAATGGTGTAGCCAAGCGAGGTGGTGTTGGTGGTGGTCGAGTCTTTCAACGTGACGTTGAAGCTGACCGCTGCCGCCGAGCTGGGCGTTCCAGTAACAGTAAGCGTAGAGCCGATAGCCGAAGATGTGAGATTGTCGCTCAATCCGGTCACGGTCCATGAGTAGCTGCCGCTTCCGCCCGAGCCGGTGATGGTGCCGGTGTAAGGCGAGCTGACGGTGGCCGTGGAGGGCAGCGAACTCGGACTCGCAGGCAGCGAGAGCGCTGTGTAGATTGTGATGGAAAGCGCCTGCGTTGCCGTGGCGCTGCTGGAATCGGTCACCTGCGCGGTAAAGCTGGCAGTGCCGGCCTGCGTGGGTGTGCCGGTAATCTGGCCCGTACTCGACAGGCTTAATCCGTAGGTGGACAGGTTGCTTGCAGAGGCGGACCACGTATAGCCCGAGCCGGTTCCACCCGTGGCTGTAAGCGTTATCGAGTAAGCTGCGCCGACGTTGCCGCCGATCAGCACTGAGTTGGTAATGCCCAGTCCATTGCTGATGGTGATGGAGAAGGTGGCGCTGGCAGACAGGTTGGCCACCGAATCGGTCACCGTTGCGGTGAAGGTGGTAGTTCCAGCCGAGCCGGTGGGTTTGCCGCTGATAGTGCCGGCCGAAGAGAGTGTCAACCCGGTGGGTAGGCTCGCCCCTGAGGCAAGGGCCCAGGTGTAATTCGAACTGCTACCGGAACCACCGGAAGCGGCCAGACTGGTGAGGTAACTTGCACCTACGTAGCCAGCAGGAAGCGAGCTAGCGCTGGTAATGCTGAGAGCCGGATAACTGACCACAATCCGGTAGGCCTTGGTAGCTGAGTCGCCAAAGCTGTCAGCCGCCTTCACGGTAAAGTTGAATGTGCCTGCCGCCGTAGCCGCGCCGCTGATAGCTCCACTGGAGGAGTTAAGGGCTAGGCCATTGGGCAAAGAGCCTGAGGAGAGGCTGTAGAGAAGCGCGCCCGTACCACCGGTAGCAGCTGCGCTGCCTGAATAGGCGGTGTTCAATGTTGCAGCGGAGGGCATGGTCCCAGTGAAGGTAATTGCCGAGCTTGCCGTGATGCTGATTGTCAGCGCCTGCGTCTGGGTAAGCGCGGTGGGCGTGCCGGAATCTTTTACGGTGAACTGCACGCCGGTAGAGCCAGCAGCCGCGGCCGTTGGCGTGCCGCTAAGGGCACCGGTCGTGCTCAGCGAGAGCCCGGCGGGCAGGGTGGAACCCGACGCCACGCTCCACGTGTACGGGCTGATGCCGCCCGTTGCGGTGAGCGATACCGAATAGGACGCGCCTACCGCACCCACCAGTCCAGAGTTGGCCGTGGTTATCGCCAGTTGTGCCGGAACTGTGATGGTTGCCGATGAAGTCTTGGTGGAGTCGGCGATCGAGGTGGCCGTCACCGTAATGCTCTGCGCCAAACTTGTGGCCGCAGGCGCGGCATACGTGGTGGTGGTCGTCGTCTGATTCGACAGCGTTCCGCCGCCCGACACGCTCCAGCTGACTCCGGCAGCGTTCTTGTCGTTCGTCACAGTAGCGTTCAACGTGGTTGTGTCAGCACCGTCGATGGTGCTCGCCGCCGCCGCAACTGAAACGCTGATCGTACCCGAGGAGCCGCCCGAACCCGAGCTTCCGCTTCCGCCACATCCAGCCAGCAATCCCGCGATGGCCAGCATACTCAATAAATCCTGAACTATCCTTCGCTTCATACCATCCTCCGGCCAGGCGCTGCCTGCCAACGGGGTTGCGGCCCAGGCGCAGTCCAAGGGAGGTGGGGGAGGGCTGCACCGGGCCTGCCGCCAGGCTTTGTGGCCCGCGGCAGTGATCAAGACTGGGAGCGGACGCGCCGCGCACCAGAATGCACAATCTTGCTTGACGGCGGAGCGAGAGAGGCCCTGTGGTTGCCTTGCCGGGCCTTGCGCTTGGACTCAGGCGTGCAGTCCGATGCAAAATGGGCCCAAATTCCACCGGCTGCAACCGTCAGACTCGACCCTCGCACTTCGCCGTCTACCCAGTGCTGCGCAGGAATCCGGACGAACCCCTCATGGCAGGCAAAAGTTTTTTCGCGCAGGCGATTTGCCGGTTGCTATGCTCGATGTGGCTCGGTTGCGGGCTGCATGGCTACGCTGAAGCGGGTTGGCGCAGCTGGCTCACTCACTCAAAGGAAGGCTCATGGATACCGGCAGCGATCACGGCAGGGCTGGCTCGGCGGAAGACGCGGCTTCCATCGCCGGCAAGTTCCGGCTGCTTGAACGGATAGGACACGATGAGGCCTTCGATCTATATCGCGCCGAGCGTATCTGCGACTTTGCGCAGACGGTCGCCATCCGGTTGCCTCGCCCCGGCTCTGCCCTTCCCGCCGACATGCTGGCCGAGAGGCTCCGGACGGCCCAGCGTGCCCTGGCTCCGCTGCACCATCCCGGCATTGCCGCGCTGGTGGACGCATCGCTGGCCCCGGCCGCTCCCTGGCTGGCTGTCGAGTTTGCCGAAGGCCTCGCGCTGGACGAGTACTGCGCCAGCTACGCGCTTAGTCTGCGCGCCCGGATTGCCCTCTTCGCCGCTGTGCTGGACGCCGTGGCCTTCGCGCATCGCCATCTGGTTGTGCATGGCAGGCTCACCTTTGCCCACATCCGCGTGGATGAAGCTGGCGCGCCGCGGCTGATCGGCTTTGACGCCACCGATCCGCAGGATTCCTGCGCAAACAACGAGTCGCTCTCGACAGCGACCGACTTGCGCGACGGCGCCCGTCTGCTGTTTGCATTGTTGGCCGGCAAACCGCTGCCCGCGCAGTTGCCCGAACCGTTGCCACGGCCCAGTTCGCTCTGCACGGGCGCGGCGCGGCGGCACTTGCGCGGAGATTTGGATGCCATTCTGGGCCGCGCGCTGGCAACGGATGCGGCCAGCGGCTATCCCGACGCTGGGGCGCTGGCTGGCGATCTGCGCAACTATCTAGCCCGGCTGCCCGTGGAGGCGCGCGAAGGTGGGTTCTTTTACCGCATCTACCGTTTTGCGCAACGGAATCGGCTGCTGGCCGGAGCCCTTTTACTGCTGGCGCTCATCGTGGCAGGCTCAACCGCCGTGGTCGTGCGCCAAAGTATCCAGGCCCGGCGCGCGCGTCTGCAGGCCGAGGCGCGGCTGGCCGACATGCAGCGGTTGACCGACTCGCTGCTTGGGCAGCTTTCCGGCGAGCTTGCCCGTCTGCCCGGTTCCGAGCCTGTGCAGGCACTGCTGCTCCAGAACATCTCCAACACGCTTGACCAGATGGGCAGCCAGGCTGGAACCGACCCGGCCTTCCGCCAGAATCTTGCCAGGGAATACCTGCTGCTGGCGCGGCTGCTCCAGCAGCAACCGCAACCGGGGCTGACGCCGCAACAGGCTGCCGCGCGCGGACTGGAGGTGCTGGCGCCGTTGCTGGCAGCAAACCCCTCGCCCGGCGTGCGCCTGCTCGAAAGCCAACTGCGCGGCCTGCGCTAGCGGCTTGCTTGAATTTTCCCGGAACATGAATCATGGCCCTTGCAGCGTATTTATTGATCCGGCAAGAAAACAGTGACATCGCATTCCCACCCATTTCCGCAAAAAACGCGGAAATGGATGGGGCGCCCTGACAGTATTTAATTGCCGAATCAATAGGGCGTCATCCGTGGCTGCGATAGGTTCATGCGATCAGCATTTTTTAAAACCTGATTTTCACCACGGTCTGGTGGGCGTGAAGCAGGGTTTCGACTTTGCCGAAATGGTGCGGGAATGGATTTTTCTGCCAGTTTCCGCGCGAATAAATCGTAAGCGTCATTTTCTGGCCGCCTTGTTTTGGTGTTGTTCAGGATTCAAGCTCGACTTGTGGCTGCCATGCGGCCACGGAGGGCTTGGATGGATGAAGGGGTGGAGACAGCTGAAGGTGTTTCCGGGCGCCGGCGGTACTGGACTGCGGAGGAGAAGCGACGGATCGTGGAGCTGACGTTATCGTCGAGCCAGTCGGTTGCATCGCTTGCGCGGCAGCATGGAGTGAACGCGAACCAGGTGTTCTATTGGCGGAAGCTTTATCATGCGGGCCAACTCGGTGGGGAGAGTGCCGCTGACGCGCCAGGCCTTCGTCTTCTTCCAGTTTCGGTGGGCAGCGAAGAGCCCTCAGACACCGAGGCATCGGAGACAGAGCAGGACACGCACGAGAGCGCAGAGCCGCCGTTGACGGTGAACATCGAGTTTCCCGGCGGTGCGCTGGTCAGCCTTGTCGGTGCAGTCGATGCCAAGATTGTCCGTGCGGTTCTTGAGAGTTTGCGCGGATGATCCCGGCTAACACGCAGATCTGGCTTGTGGCAGGAGTGACAGATATGCGCAGAGGTTTTTCGAGCTTGGGCGGTCTGGTCCAGAGCACGCTCGATAAGAGTCCTCTGTCGGGGCAAGTCTTCATCTTCCGGGGCCGCAGAGGTGACCTGGTAAAGCTGATTTGGCATGATGGCGACGGGATGTGCCTGTTCCAAAAGCGGCTTGATCGCGGACGATTTGTATGGCCGCAGGCAACGAGCGGAACTGTGTCGTTGACGCGCGCGCAACTGTCGATGTTGTGTGAAGGGATTGATTGGCGTCAGCCTGCGCGGACATGGCAGCCTCCGATGGCAGTGTAAGTTATCGTCGATAACTTATCGTCGACTTACTCTATTTTACGCGTGCGCCGAAGCATAACTCATGGCATACTGCGTACATGATCTGCGTGCATGCTCGTCCGAGCGAGATAGAGAAGATGGGCGCATCCGCGTTGAGTCATCTGGTGATCGCACAGATGGCACGGATCGAGCACCTTGAGCTTTTGGTAGCAAAGCTGAAGCGCGCACAGTTCGGGCCCAAGTCGGAAAAGCTGGCTGTCAACGAGGCACAGTTGACGCTCTGCTTGAGCGGTAGCGCGATCGAAGCTCAGCCGATTGCGCAGACCGATCCGCCTGAAGCGAACAAGGAAAGGCCCGCACCCGCCGCGCGCAAGAGCCGCGCTCTGCCAGCGCATCTGCGGCGCGAAGTCAAAACGCATCTTCCTGAACACAGCAAGTGCCCATGCTGCGATGGCGAGTTGCGCAGGCTGGGCGAAGACGCGTCGGAGATGCTCGAGTATATGCCGGCGAGCTTCTTTGTTATTCGCCATGTGCGCCCGAAGTTGAGTTGCAGGAAGTGCTCCTGCGTGGTGCAGGCTCCGGCACCGGAGCGGGTGATCGATCGCGGTCTGCCGGGACCTGGATTGCTGGCACATGTTGTCACTGCGAAGTTT